>Ga0302314_10001038_pt1 | contig 51978 bp, 21 predicted proteins | sample III_Palsa_N2_3_FD_200533 | JGI IMG/M metagenome (GOLD analysis project Ga0302314, IMG submission 200533) | Peat permafrost microbial communities from Stordalen Mire near Abisko, Sweden - III_Palsa_N2_3 | ecosystem: Environmental > Terrestrial > Soil > Palsa > Peat permafrost | place: Sweden... | reverse complement strand
AGGCCCAAACTGGCGACTGCCGGCCTCGCCAAGGTGGACGTCCACGAGGTAGCCGTCTTCTGCGGCACCTCCGACCCCGCAGGCATACCCCTCTACATCACCATCGAGGAGTCCCTGCTCCTGGTGGCCCCACCGCGAGAGGGCAAGACCTCCCAGTTCATCCTGCCTGCCATCCTCGACTTCCCCGGCACAGTCCTGGCCACCAGCAGCAAGACCGACGTGCTCTACTCCACCGCAGCCCTTCGCGAGAAGCACGGGCCAGTGTGGGCACTTGACCCCACGGGCCTGTCCGGTTGGCCCAATCAGCTGGCGTGGTCCCTCGTCGACGGTTGCGAGGACTACCAGACCGCGCGCAAGCGCGCCGAGACGCTCACATCAACGACCAAGTCGGATGAGGGGACCAAAAACGGCGGCTACTTTGTGATGAACGCTCAGATGCTCATCACCTGCTGGTTGCACGCCGCAGCGCTGGGCAGGCGAGGCGCCCTGGACATCCTCAGGTGGGCCACCTCACCCGACGAGCGCGAGGCGGTCGACATCCTGACCGAGCACGGGCAGCCCAGCCTCGCCCAGGCGCTGGCCGCTCAGCACTCCGCCGCCGCAGAGGAGCGCAGCGCCACTTGGCGCACCGCGGAGCAGAGCTTCCTGGCGCTGTACGACCAGAAAGTCGCAGCCATCTTCGCCCCTGACCGCAGCAACTTCAGCATCGACGCGTGGCTGCAAGGCGGGGGGACCCTGTTCCTCATTGGGGAAGAGGACGAGGGTAGCTCCCTCGCGCCGCTGATGGCAGCCTTCGCCAGAGCGATCATCGACCGGGCGAAGCAGATAGCAGCACGCATGCCCAACGGACGCTTGGATCCTCCCCTGGGTTGCTTTCTAGACGAACTAGCGAATGTCGCACCACTTCCCCAAATACCCTCCTTCATGTCGGTGTCCGGCTCACAGAACGTGTTCGTCTGCGCCGTGCTCCAGAACCTCGCCCAGGCCGAGGAACGCTGGGGCCCCCTGGGTGTGCGCAAGATGTTCGGCGCGGCCACAGTCAAAATCATCCTGGGTGGAATCTCGGACGAGCAGGAACTGAAGACCTACAGCACCCTGGCCGGGGAGTTCGACGAGGACCAGGAGTCCATCAGCGACGACGGTGACCGTGTCTCCTCCTCGCTCAGCACGCGGCGCCGCGCAGTCGTGGAGCCGGCCGAGATCCGCATGACCCCCGAGCGCATGGCGCTCGTGTTCCACCGCCGCACACCCACCACCCGCGTCCGGTTCGTTCGGGCTCACGAAGGGCCCCGCGCGGCAGAGATCGCGGCCGCCAACAAGGCAGCCCTGAAGAAGGTCAACGGCCATGGCTGACCCGAGAGATCCGCTGGAGCCCCTGTTCTCGGAGCTCATGTCCATCAACGCCGAGCTGACGGGCACCGCAGCCCGGCTGGCGAAGGTGGAGACGCGCCTGGCCGCCCTGGAGTCGGGGCCCCCAGGACGCCCCGCGGCCGGTCCCGCCGGACGCGCTCCCGGGGTCCCCATCAACTGGCCCACCCTCAGCGCCGCCGAGTGCAATGCGCTGTGGCCCGAGTTCGTCTCCTGGGTCATCTGGCTGGCCGACGCCTACGAACTGACCACCGACCAACTGCCCCGGGCATGCTGGTTCCTGCACGCTAGCCTCGTCGAGGAGCTCACCGCGCTGTGGACCAGCCGTGCTTCGGCCTACCTCACCGAGGAGGACTCCGCAGCCTCCCCGTACCTGTGGCAGGACGCACTGCACCGGGCGATAGAACGCATCGGGCGGGCCTGGCTCGGCAGTTGCACCAGTGGCACCCACAAACTGCGGTCGCACAAGGAATTCGGGACCGATCCCGACTACATCGACGAGGTCTTGACCGCGGGTCCGCCCGCCGGGCTGTTCCCCGGCGGAGGCCCGACCGCTGACCCGCTGGCACCGGCTCCGTAGGCGCCACTGTGAAAGGAGAACGCGTGCGCCCCAACATCCAACGGCTGCGGGACCCGGAACGTACAACGCCATTCCTGGACATTGATCTCGACCTTGTCGAAGGCACCTACAACCGACTCAGCACAGCCCTTCCCGGCATCCGTGTGCGATACACGGTGGCGGCCAACCCGGCGCCCGAGATCATTGCGACTCTCGCAGGCCAAGGTTGTGAGCTCGGGGTCGCGACCCCCGGTGAGACGCGCGCCTGCCTTGCCGCTGGTGTCCGCGGATCTGACCTTGTCCACCTCAACCCGGTTCGCCCACCAGCCGATATCGACCATGCCTGGCGCTCCGGGATCCGGACTTACGTCGTAGACAGCGAGCAAGAGGTCCAACGGCTCGGTGCCCACGCTCCCGGGGCGCGGATCCTCGTGCGCCTTGCGCATGGCGAGGGTGACGGAGCCGACAGACCAGGGAGCGGGAAGTTCGGTGTCTCACCTACCCAGGCGGTGCAGCTCGCTGTGAACGCAGCCGACGAGGGCCTGGACGTTCTCGGCCTGACCTGGCACATGGGCGACCAGCAACGTGACCTGGGCGAATGGGACAGGTCTCTGTCCCGCGCCGCGTCAGTCACACACAATCTCGCCAATCACGGCTTGGTGATGCGAGCGCTGCACCTGGGTGGGGGCCTTCCGGGCAGCTACCGCGTTGCCGCCCCCTCGATGGCCTCCTATGCAGCCGCCATCAAGGACGGCGTCCGACGCCACTTCAGGGTGGGCGGTCCGCAGGTCTCGCTGCAGATCGGCCGCGGTCTCGTCGCTGACAGCGGAGTCATCGTCGCCACCGTCAACGGGACCGCGCTGCGCCCAGACGGACGGCGTTGGGTGTTCCTGGACGCGGGACACCACAATGCCGCTCTGTGGGATGTCAGGGGAGAGGCGATCCAATTCCGAGTCAGCAGCCTGGAGCACCCGCCGGGTGCCGCCATGGGGCCGGCGGTGCTGGCGGGCCCCTCCTACGACGAATCCGATGTCCTCTATGAGCGTGTGCCTTACGAGCTGCCGCTCGACCTCGCACAAGGCGATCGCGTGGCCTTCTGGTCGGCCGGCGCCTACACGACTCGCGATGCGGCGGCGTGTGCGGGCCCCCCGATGGCGTTCTCGACCGACGGTTCGCTGCCCAGCAGACTCGACCTGGGCGGACGTTCGGGGTCTGCGTCAAGCGCGCTGGCCTGACGCACCCCAGCCATCCCCGCTCAGCGTCGCTCAACGCCCTCGCGCGCCGGGTCGATCGTGCGGTGCCGCCACTGCTGGACCTGCTGGAGCTCGGCCAGGGGGGGCCGCACTGAGGGCGGAGCCGGCTCCCCGCCGCCCATAGCCAACTGTGCCGTGGCGACTGCAGCGAGGTCCCGGGTGAGGCTGCCGTAGTTCTGGAGCCCCTCGGCCCGGGCGTGCGTCGGCTCGAACACCACTAGCCCTGTGGCATCCAGCAGCGACAGTGCGAGCTGGAGCCGGGCGAGCTCTTCCACCAGGCGGGCGCGCCGACGGCTCAGGGCGAGCTGGGGGTCCTCCCCCAGCTCCGCTTCACCGTCTGCCACGGCCTCACCGTCGATCTGCGCCGGGGCCAGCCCCTCCTGGGCCATGTGCTCTTGCTCAGGGGGCAGTTCACTGGCCGTCGGCTCCTGCGACCCAGGCTGTCCCGCGCTCGGGGAGATGTCGTCGACGTCGGCTGCGACCGATTCCTGATCCAGCTGATTCTGTATCGCCCAGATGCGGGCTGCCTTGGCTCGGCCCAACTGTGCCTGGAGTGCGAACACGTCGTCCAGGCTGTAGGGCGCATTCTCGCCATTGAATCGCGCGGTCGCGAGAGCGTGGGCAAAGCACGTTGGGAGGGACGCGACGGCGGCCTTGGCTGGTTCCTCCGGGTCGATGGCGACGCCGGCCGCCCCAATGCGGACCGTCGCCTGGCCGTGCTCGGGATGGGTGACTTGCAACACGGTCAGGAGGGCGCCTGTGCCGCTCGGCTGCGGTTCAACCGAGTATCCAGCGGCCACCAATGCTTCTGTGACGGCGCGGGCCGCGGCGTAGTAGCGGGCCTTGGTGGCGTAGAGCAGGTCCAGGTCATCGAAGGCGGCTGGGCGCAGGCCATGCGCGTGCAGTGCCGTGCGCCCCGCCACCAGCGGCGCCAGGTCTTCGGTGGCCGCGACAGCGATGTCGGTGAGTTCCTGATGGCCGCTTTGGTCCATTGTCTCTTCCTGTCGTCGAGCAGACTCTGAGGTCAGGGTTTGGGGCGCCGCGGGCCAAAGCCAGGGGCTTTGGCGGGCAGACTGGCGTCCGTGCCGCTGTCGTGCTCCGAGTCGGTGCTCTGGTCCGCGGTCAACGCATGTGCGGCATCGGAACGACGTTGGTCGTGAGCGTCCTCCCATCGTCTCAGTTGCTCGATGTGCTCCTCGTCCAGGGCGGTCATGCCTCGGCTCCTTTGAGCGTTGCCGGTGTCATTTGCCTGCCCCCACGCCCTGGTTCTGGCGTGTCACCGCCTGGCGCTGGGCTTGTTGCAGGGAGTTCAAGGGTCGGGGCGGCTGGTTCGGTGTCGGGGCGGTTGTCGGTTCCAGGGCCTGCTGCTCCGCGAATTCGAATGCGCCGTCGATCAGATTGCGTAGGCGGTCGCTGTCGAGGTCGAGGGCGGGGCCGAAGTCCATCGCGTTGGCGGCGGCTGACTTGAGGAACAGCTTGAAGTCAGCCTTGAAGTTCGGCGAGGCGCCTGCCGCTGGGGGCTGTTCGCTGGCCTGAGTGTGCCGGGTAAGCTGGTCGGCGACGTTGGCCATGCGCGGGCCGAGGTCCGCTCCGGGGCCTTGGGCGGGTGACTGCGCTGCTGTGGCGCGTGCGGCTGCGGCGGGCGCGGCAAGCGGGTGGGGGGCGGCTGATGCCGCAGGCGCATTCGTGGACGTGGGCGCCGTTCGGCCAGCTCCCGTGGGCGTGGCGGCTGCGTGGCGGTCCAGAAGAGCAAAGGTCTCCGTCGGGGTGACCCTGACGGGGCGCGGCTGGCCGGGGGTTGCCGGGCCGACGACGCCGGCCATCTCCAGTTCGGCCAGGGCAGTCTCCGCCCACACGTAGTCGACCTCTCGCTGCGGCCCGCTCTGCAGCTCGGCCAGCGAGGCGTTCATCTCCTCGCACAGGGTCAGCGGCGAGGCGAGACCGCCTTCGGTCACCAGGCGCGCTGCGGCCCGTAGGAGGTCCGGGTCCACGGTTCCAGGGGTGACGTCAGGACGGGGGCGCCCCGAGATCTCCTGATCGAGCCGATCCGCGACACCTCGATAGGCGGCCGCGAGGTTGGGGCTGTCGGCCTGCAGCGTAGTTGCGCGGCTGCGCAGGTGAGTCGCCAACTCGGTACGAGCGGTCACCGGGTCCGGCTGCGGGGGGGCGCCCCCTACGAGGCGTGGCGGGACTCGGTCGAGGGCTTCAGCGGATGTGAAGCTCGCGTTCGACTGTAGAGGTGCTGGGCCCAGGCCGAGAGTATGCAGCCGCTGGCCTACTTGGAGATGCACCGCTACAAAGCGCTCCTGCAAGCCGAGCCTCACGTCCGCGGGGAGCGCCGGCCCCCGCAGCCGGCTGGCCAAGGCGCGGGACTCGGTGCCCAGGGTTTGTACCTGCCGGTCGCGGGTCACTGTGCCGTCGTAGTGGCCCAACGGTCGGAACTGCCGGGTCGGCAGAGTCCCACGGACGTGCTCGACGTGCTCCTCGGCTGTGTGCTCGATGAGTTGGATGGCTTTCCAGGCGGGCGAGTTCTGTCGGCCCGTGCGGCCGAGCATGTCCTTGAGGCTGTGCGACAGGTCGGCGATCGTCTCCACGGCGCGGATCCACAGGGTCCGGGTCCATCCGAGCAGGGCGGCGTCCTGGCGCAACCGGGGCCAGCCATCGTGGATCGCCCGTCCGAGATCGCCCAGGCTGCGAGTCAGAGCGGTGATGCCGCGCCAGGGCAGGGTGAGCAGGTTCCGTGCGTGGGGCCTGGCAGCCTTCTGCGCCTCGTCCAGGTCTTGCGCTCCCTGGGTGAATTCGCCAGGGCGCCGGTCGCGCCCCGCAGGAAGGTCCGGTTGCAGGCCCCTGAGCTGCGCGGTGACCTGCTGCAGCTCGGCCGCGAGCTCGGCGGGATTGTCGGGGACTCGCGTCCCGGGCGGGGTTTCCCCACTCAGCCGAGCCAGCGTGTCGCCAGCACGTCGTTGCAGGGTGCGTGCGGCCTGCCATCCTGGCGTGCCTCGGCGGCCGGCCGTGTTGAGGTGATTGACCACGCCAGCCGCGCTGCGTGCGATGGTCCGGCTGACGGCGGCGCTGGTGAGGCGCAGGAGCCCGGACAGCGCGGGGGGCACCGCTGATGCGGCGCTGCCGATGGTGGTGTGGACGCTGTCCCACACTCGGTGATAGGCAGCCTGGATTTCAGTGATGCGCCGCCAGTCGGGCATACCGGCCAGGAACCAGCCTGCGTGGATCTGCACCTCGCGGATGGCCTCGTCGAAGGACGCGATGTCATCGGGTGTGGCGTCGTTGACCAACCGAAGCGGGGCGTCGTCCTGGTCGGACTGCAGGAGGGCGCGCAGTCCCGCCACCGCGTCGCGAATGCCGCCAAGCTGGCGCTCCTCCAGGTTGGAAGGGGCATTCACGGCAGTGTCGAGTGCTTCGTTCCACTGCCGATCAAGTCGCGGCCCGATGGACACCGTGGCCGAGTTCGCGGGCGGTGGGGTGTTGCCCGCGGCGACGTTGATGTCACCGATCCGCAGGAGAGTGCGCAGCGGTGGGGAGCCCATGCCCTCCAGTGCTCGCCAGGTGAAGTAGTTCTCCATGGTTCGGGTCATGTCTTCGGCGGAGTCGGTCGCCTGGACGGTGAATATGTGGCCCTGGACGCTCTCGTCGCCTGCTTCGAATCCTGCGTCCTTCGCGGACGGGCTGCCGGCGGGCCAGCCGTAGGTGACCTCTTGTCGGCCTTCGGTCCAGGTCGATACCTGCAGCACTAGGTCTGCGCCTGTGCCTTGTTCCTGGGCCCGGAAGTAGTACTGGAGGGCTTCGACCAGGAGGTCAGGAGTGCTGTCTTCGCTCAGGCGGATGACCCTCATTGGCTGCTGGGCCGGGCTGGGCGCGGCAGGAGCGGGCGTTGGAGGACGTGTCGCTACCGCTTCCAGGTAGTAGGGCACGGCCGGCATCGCCGCAGGGTGGACTCCCTTGCGAACGGCGGCGCGCTCCACGTCCAGGGCGGCTGTGAAGTACGGCACGCTGCGGCCAGGGGTGACGGTGTTTCGGGTGCCGTACCAGCCAACGGCCGCCTCGAGCGTCCGGCGGGTCACGTGGGGATCCAGCCCTGCCCGCTCGCTTCGATCCATGGCGACGCCGATCAATTGGGCCGTGTCGTGGACCAGGTCGGAGGTGTTGAACGTGCCTTCTGCCTGTCCATATGCGGCCAGTGCTCGCAGATGGGACTGCTGCAGCATCTCCCGCATCGCGGTGAGGGCGTCGGTGACCTCGACCGGTACAGGAGTGCCGGACCCTGTCGCATCCTGCAAGCTACGCACGATGCGGTTGGCGTTGTCCTGGAATCGTCCCAGTGGGTGCGCCCCGATCCAGTCTTGCGTGTACTCGTAGTAGGCCCGGCTGCCGAGGTCGATCCCGTCGGGTGCGGGAGCGGGGAAGGTGGGCCTCGCTCGGTTTAGGGCCTCGTCCACCCATTCGTGATCCGCTCCTGCTGCTGCGTAGATCGCAGGTGCGCGGTCGGCCCACGAGCTCGGCGTCGCGGGACTGGTGGAGGGCGCAGCCGCCTGCCGCGTCTGCTGGCGCTCGCGTCGGGGCAGCGCAGGCACCGGCGGCGCCGGGTCGGCGCCGTTGGCGGTCTGGGCCGCCGTCGCGTCTTGCCCGGGTGTAGTGACAGGGGGCGTGCTCATGGTTGTCCCTTCGGCAGTGGGGACCCTTGCGGGATTCTGCGGATCTCCTGACGTCGCGCGCTTCACGGCGGACGGTTCGGGGGGCGCGGCCGGTGCCGGGCCAACTTCGATGGGCGCGTCCAGTCCGGCGCGCTGGAGCGCAGCGCGAATGGCGTCAGCAGCCTGACCGTCGGTCATCGGCTGGTCGGGTGCCAGTGCGCGGAGTTCGTCGACGTGGAGCCGTGCGGAGGCCAGACGCCCGGTCGACCAGGCCACGACGAGGGTGTCCGCCTCCTCCGTCAGCGACCGGCTCTGAGGACTCGGTTCCGGTGATGCCTGCTGAACCGAGCTGTTGGCATTGATCGCTGCGTATGCCGTGCGGGCAGCCGCCTCCTCGATGTTCAGAGCAGACGTGAAGATCGGTGCGATCGAGGGTGCATCGGCCGTGGGGGACGTCCATTGCCCTTGCCATCCCGCGACCTGTTCGAGGGCCTCGCGGATCGGCTGGACGTCCAGCCGATCCTGGCGTGCGGTCTCCATGGCTTCGCCGATGGCACCGATCACGGCGTCGGTCACCGCTCGGCGGTGAGGATTGTCGAGGCTGGTGTCGGCTATCTGCGCCGCGAGCTGGGCACGGACCCGGGGGTTCGGGTCGCTGCTGCGCTCCTTGTAGTCCTGCCAGAATTCTTGGCCCAAGGCGACCAGCCGCGTGCGGAGTTGTCCCACGGCGCCTTCGACGATGACGCGCTGTGCGGGGGGTAGGACGTTTCGTGCGTCGGTGCCGTGGCCCTGCAGACGATACTCGGCGCTAGCGTCGAAACGTCCAAGCGGATGGGTGCTGTCTCCGAGTGGCCAAGCGGGGTCCGCGAGGCTTTCCTTTGCGCGCGTCGCCCGGGCCTGGATGGAACGCGCCTTGGGGCCCCGTAGGTCGCCTGGACTGAGGTAGTAGAGCTTGGACGCCCTAGCGATCCAGCCCTCCTGCGGGCCGGGTAGCTTGCTGGCCTTTGTGCTCGGCGGCACCGAGGGGGCGGATGTCGGAGCGGGCGCCGGACTGGTCACGTCGATGACCTCCTGAGGACGCGGTACTGCCGCATCTGCGGCGGGTTCGCGGCTCGCAGGCGGGAGGGCCTGAGCGGACAGGCCGACCCGCATAAGCGCGAGCTCGTACGCGTCGACATCTCCGTCTTCGACGCCGTAGACGGCCTTGGAGAACTCCCATGCGAGATAGCCCTCCCAGAGACCGAACTCCTCCTGCAGGCGCGGTGCCTGGACAAGGAGGGTCTGTTCCAGCTCGGCGTCAGGGAGGTGCATGATCACCTCGACTGCCTGTCGGGCAGCGTCCGACTGCCAGCTGACGGGGTCGCGGTCCCGGCCGGTCAGTTGGCGCAGCCGTCCGTCGATGACGGCGTCGATCAGCGGGCGGGCGTGCTCTGTCCATGCCTGGGTCAAGGTCTGCGGCCCCTGTTCGGGGTCGGTCTCCATGATGCGGGCCGGGTCGAGTGCGGTATCGGCGGCTGCTTGAGCGGCCAAGGTGCGCCCGGGCCAGTTGACGAGCAGCTGGAGGTGGGCTTCGAGCGACTTCTGGCCAGCTCCGTCTGGGTCGGGGAAGACGATGAAGTCACGGGGCCCGTGGCTGGCGAGTGCGGCAACGTGTGCGGGCGAGAAGCTGGTTCCTAGACTTGAGATGACGATGGGGCGTTGTGCCGGGGTCAGTCCCGCGCGGTCGTCGGATGCTGCCCGGACCACGGCGAGTGTATCGGTGGGTCCTTCCACCTTGACGATGGGCGCAGTGGTGTCGGTGAGCTGGAGGCGCTGTTGTCCCAGTCCGTAAAGATCCTGACTCTTGTTGTAGAGAAGGTCGCTGTTGCGTGAGTTGAGGTACTTGAGGTGGTCCTTGCCATCCGGTGCGCGCCCGGTGAAACCGATGGTTCGTCCCTGCTCGTCTTGGATAGGGAACATCAGCCGCTGCCAGAAGACATCCGAGATCGTGCCGTCCTCGGCTGGCTGGGCGACCAGGCCGGCGGCCTGGAGTTCATCTAGGGCGTAGCCGGCGTCGAGGAGTGATTGCGTTACCGGTCCGCGGGTGCCCCGCGGGGCCGGTGGCGCGTATCCCAGGCCCCAGGCGTTGACGGTGCTGTCGTCCAGGGGGAGATGGCGCTTGTTCTGCAGATACCAGGAACCCCAGTTGGGCTTGGGGGCGTGCAGATGCTGAGCGAACAGGTCCTGTGCGGTGTCCAGCAGGGTGAGGAGCCTCTCGCGGGTCGCGTGGACATGCACCGTCTGCGCGATGGCTTCGGTCAGGGCCCGGGGTGAGGCGAGAGCCGCTGAGCTGCGCGTGAGGCGCAGGAAGGCGCTGGGGTGGCCTCCGGCTCCAATGCGTAGGGCCGCGCTCTCCTCGGTATCGGCCTCGATGCCGACGAGGAGCGGGGTTGTTCCCCACATCGCATAGAAGGTCGGGTCCAGCAGCGATTTGGGGTACTCGACCTCCTGGTTGAGGAAGGACAGGAAGTCATCGTGGATGACAGGGGCTGCCGTTGCTATCGGGTGCACCGTACCGGCGATGGTCACGGTGGTTTCCACCGGTTCGGCCGCTGCGAGGCGTTCGCCGGACGCATCGGCTGGCGACTCAATGGGGTCCGCGTCTGCTGAACGCGGCGCGGGCAGCGGTGATGCGTTCACAGGGACCCGTGACTGCGAGGAGTTCTCTCCGCTTGCTCCCAGTGCTCCCTCCGGGGCCGTGGGGGTTGCCGCCGCAGTGGGTGTGACGGCGAGTTCCGGTGCTATGTGCGCTGGGGAGATCGCGGGCGCCGCTTCGTCGACTGCTCCTGCGGGTGCGGCGGTGGCCGATTCCTCGGGGGCAGCGTCAGGGGCCGGTTCGCGCGCAGGTGCGGCGGAAGCGGGCGGAGCAGGGTCGCTTTGCGCCGGCTGCACCGGATCCGGCTCCTCGGGCGGGGCTGACATGGACTCGGTTCCCTCCTGGGCCCGTCTTTCGGGTGCGTCGGTGGCAGGATCGACGGGCACTCGGTCGGCGGCCGGTTCGGGCGTTGCTACAGCCGACGCTGGAGGGGCAGAGTCATGCCTCTGCGTCTGCTCTGGCTCCTGGGCCGCGGGATCTGCGGGCTCGGGCACATCGGCCGCTGGCTCGGTCTCGAACAGCGCGTCCTGCCCTTCGGCGACCGCCTGGCGTGCGGTCATCGGGGTCGCACGGCCTTCTGATGCTTCATTGATCTGCTGCTGGTCGTCCGGCGGTGCTGCCGCAGCATCGCGGGCTTCCTCGGCCAGGGCCGAGGCTTTGAGGTAGGCGGTGGTCGCTTCGCTTCGCGCCGCTTCGACCATGATCGTGGCGTCCCGGAAGTCGGCCACCATACGGTTGCCTCGAAGCAGGATGACTACCTCTCCGTTCCATCCTGCGATGTCTTCGACGAACGTGCGCAGTACGGATGGATCCAGCCTCTGGGCTTCGGCTTCCTCGGTTGCGGCGTCGCTGTATCGGTTGACCGCGCTGGTCATGGCCAGGAGGTGACTCTTGTCCCCCATGACACCGGTCTCCAGCCTGTAGGCCCTTCGCAGCGCGTCAAGGTCCGTGCCTGCGCTTTCGACTCGCGCGAGGTAGTCCTGCCGGGCCACATCGGCAAGCCTGACCAATTCCTCTCTGAGGGCTTGTGCCGTGGCCGTCGCGAGTGCGCGCACTGGCCCGGGGGTAAGCCGTTCCAAGTAGGTGGCTGTGTTGTGATCGAACTGCGCCAACGGGTCCTGAACTGCTACGGCTTCGTCAAGCCGTTGTGCGGCGTACTGGGCACGGTCCCTTGCCTGCGTGCGTAGCGCTTCGAACGCTTCGGGGTCGGCCTTGCCTCGCGAGAAGTCGAGTCCGTCGCTTGCCAGGGCGAGCCGGTGGACCACGGTGACGAGGTCCTCCGGTGTCGGGCCGTCCTGTGCCTGCGGGCCGGCCAGATGGGCCACGCGCTCGCGCAGCGCGGCCAGTTCGGCCTGGTCGTCGTGGGGGAGTCCTTCGATGGTCGTGCCGGCGTGGGCTGCGGCCGCCAGGATGGAGGACACGATGGAGCGGTGCGTGTTCGACAGCTCGGTCACTGTGGCCGCAAGTTCGTCGCGCTGGTCGTCCGGGGCCTCTCGGAGCATGGCACGGGTACGTGCGAGTGCGTTCTGGCTGGCTGTCACGAGCGCCATCCGCTCGGGTGTCATTCCTCCGTCGATCCAGTGGCTCAGGGTTACCCATTGCAGCGTTGCGGTGCCCCGTGGCGTGGTGATGGTCAGTCCATCAAGGTTGAGCTCCGCTTCAAGCGCCTCACCTGTGGCGCTCAGTGCGTGGTGCTGTGTGGTACCCAGTTCGGTGCGCCATTGCGTGGGCACGCCGATCTTGTTCGCGCGGATGCTCTGGATGATGACGGTGACGGCGTTGGTGAGGCTTTCCTGCGCGAAGAGTGCGATGAGGTCGCTGTCGACAAGCGGTGCCTTGGTGGCGGCCAAGCGAATGGAGGTGCTGTTGACGGCCTGCACCATGGTTGTGTCGTCGATGACGATGTCGCGGCCCGCGCGGCCGCGTCGGCGGTTGGCTGTGACCTGCCCGGTCACGGTGCCTACGGTGACCCGCTGGCCTTTCTTGATCGCGTCGGCGCGGCGGCTTTGCTTCGCTGGCGGCCGTGTGGCCAGGGCGGTTTCCTGCTCGGCCAGCAGCCTGTCAGCGCGATCCTCGCGAAGGACCGTGAGCCGCTCGGCGAGGTTGCTGCCGACTTTGTCGTAGGCGCGTTGCTGCACCGGGGTGCGCGCGCGGTCGGGCGGATCAAGCTCAGCCAGCTGGTCGCGGTAGGCGAGGATGGCGGCCTCTTCGGCGTCCAGTTCGGCGTCGTTGAGGGACTTCGGAGACTTCTTGCTCACCGGCCAGGGCAGGGGTCCGGTCTCCTGCTTCGGCGCAGGTGCTGTCGTCGGGGGCTGGGTCTGCTCTGCTGTGGTTGACAGGGGCGCCCCTCGCTGCTCGAGGACGACCTGTGCCTCGGCGGTTGCCTCGGTAAGGACAGTCTCGACTGTGGCGACGGCTGGAAGGTCTTCGCCGGCTACGCGGTGGAGCCCGGAGAACCCGAGTACGTCTTCTACGGCTCTCGCGAGGGCCGGGCCCTGGGCAAGCCGCGCTGCACGCGCCTGTTGGGGGATGTCGTCCAGGGCGTGCATCACGGTGCTGATCAGCAGTCGGTGGAGCCTGGTGCGCGATTCGGCGACGTCGGTGTTGAGTTCGCTCGGGTCCTCGCCGGCGGAGGTCGGGGCCAGCCTGCGGCGAAGGTCCTGTGCGGTGTTCTGACCGGCCTGCTGGAGTTCCTTCCTGAGATGGTTGGCGGTGCTGCGGACGAAGGCCGCGGAGGGTGCGTCCAGGGCTTGTTCGGCGCGGGTCAGTCGTGCGTCGAACGCGGCCCAGGTGGACGTGGTTGTGTCGGGTTGATCGGTGGGGGCTCGCCTGGTAGCTGCCGTCGTGCGCCTGGCGATTTTCTCTTCGTTCCAGGGCAGGGGCAGTCCGGGACGCGAGGCGCGGGGTGTCAGTCCTGTGGGGGCCTCATCCGGTGCTTGGTATCCCGGGGCCGGTGCGAGGCGCAGCAGGTACGGGGTCACACGGAAGCGGTGGTCGGCCCACGCTGTGGGGATGGGGTGGACGGTGTCGTTGGCGAGGTTGACCACGGTGGCGGAGTCAAGCTGGACGGTGGCGTCGTCGGGGTTGGCGGGGGTGCGCAGGCGGCCCCGGGTGAGGGTGGGGGTGTGCTCGTGGCCCAGTTGGAGTGCGTCTGCGAGGTCGATCGGCAGTGGGAGGTCCCACTGGACGGTGTCTCCGACCGCGAGTTCCTGTAGGGGTATGTAGGTGCCCAGTTCGGCGCCGTCGGTGGTGCGGACGGTGAAGTTCTGGGCGCTGGGGACAGGGGCGTTGCGGGGTGTGAGGAAGACGATGTTGGGGTCGTTGGTGGTGACCTCGACGACTCCGTCGTGGCGGGTGGTGTGGAGGACCTTGAGGAGTGTGGGGTTGTCGTTGGTGTCCTGGCTCACGATCCAGTCGCCTGTGGCCAGGGTGTCGGCCCACTTGTGGCCATTGGGCGGGTTGCCGCGGTTCGGGCGGTGGGCGTGCAGGGACTCGTGCTCGATTGCTGGCGAGTCCTCGATTCCCTCGGAGCGGTCATGCGCGGCTCGCTTGAGCCACAAGGCGGTGTCCAGTGAATTGCCGGTGCTGCTGTACTGGTGGGGCAGGTTCTCTGTGAGTCGGGTGTCGCTCCAGTCGAGGGCTGCTGCGTCGGGGTCCTGTGTGTTAGTCAGGATTCGGGCGAAGTCTCGAGCGGACTGGTCAGAGGGGAAACCGCTCAGTGCTGCGTGTTCGCTGGACAGCGCGGTCTTGGCCGGCAGGAGCTTCCAGCCGGCTGTGGCGTCGTCGTAGATCAGCGCGAAGCGGCCGTCTTCCACCGCTTGGAACGTCGGCCAGTCCGCGATCTCACGCAGGCGTCGCGCTTGGCCGGGCACCAGGCGTGTGAAGGAATCCGCGCTGCGGAAGGTGTCGGCCAGGTGGCGGGTGGCCTGGTTGCGTTGCTGCAGTTCGGGTGTCTGGTCGGGGCGTGTGACCTCGATGGTGCCCGTGTTGGGGAAGAATTCGGTGCGGGCGCCTCCTTTGGATCCCTCGGTCGTCAGATTGACGCCGTCGGTGCCCCTCCGGGTAGTCGGCGCGATTTCAGTGACGGTACGGACGGTCGCGCCGCGCTTCGCGGTGGCCATGGTGACCGTGTCCCCGACGCGCACGAGTCCTGCGGGGAGGGCGACCTTGGTGAGGTCGGCGGCTTCGGCTTGATCGAAGGCGTGCCAGCGGGCCAGGTCGTCGCTGTCGGAGACACCGGGGTAGGGGTCGGTCTGTGCGGGGCGAACCAGGGCGGGGTGGCGAACTGCGAAAGATCCGTCGGGCCACTGGAGGACCTGGTGGCGTCCGATGCCGTTGGGTGCGGGAACCGAGCCGGCTGCCGTCGCAGGCAACTGTGCAGCCTGGCCGCCTTCGTGCAGGACCGCCAGCGCAGTGCCGTCCTCGTACAAGGGCCTGCCGGGGCGTACAACGGTTCCGGAGGGAACAAGGCCCAGGACGGGGCGAGTACGTTCGGGACGCAGTTCGTCGCCGTAGCCCGAAACTGCGGGTGCAGCGGCCAGCGGCGTTGTGGGTGCCGGGCTGGCCTGGGAAGCTTGCGTCGGCTCAGCCGTGGGGGGCGCTGCGGGCTCGGCGGTGATCGCCTGTCGCAGGGACTGCGGCATCTCGCTGGGAATGTACACGCCCAGGTCGTTGTCCGACCGTGCGTGGAAGACCGTCCGGCTTCGGGTTCCTGCGCTGAGGGTGACCAGCACGCCGTCCGTTTCATTGCTCTCGGCGGGTTCGACGGCGGTGATCTCGTGGAGTGTGCGGGCACCGCGTCCTGCGGCGGGGGTGACGATGTCGCCCACCTGCAGGAGTTCGGCTTCGAGATAGGCGACGTTGCTGTGGTCGGCTTCGGCGCTGTCGAATGCGAGCCAGCGGCGCCGTGAGAGGGGGTCCAGACCTTCATAGGGGTCGGTTCCCGCGGGGTGGGTCAGGGCCGGGTGTACCAGGGAGTGGGTGCCATCGGCCCAGGCCACCCACTGCCAGCGGCCACCGCTGTGCTTGGCCGGTCCGCTTCCGCTGGCCTTGCCGTTCAGGGCCTCTCCGTCGGGGCCGGCTTCGAGGACGGTGAGGTCGGTTCCGTCTGCGTAGAGCAGCCGCTGGGGCCGTGCGACTCCCGAGGGCCGGTGGGCGCTGACCGGTTGGCGGGTCACGCTGGTGGGGGTCTCGTCCCCGGTGGGGGTGGCGGGCGCTTGGGGGTGGGCGTCGCGCCAAGCCGACGCGTGGCGCAGGGCGACGTCGGCGAGAGCCTCGGTGATGGTTTGCTCGTCGGTGCTGCGCCAGGCGGTGAGGCTGCGGGGATCCTCCCAGGGCGGTGGGGCTCCTTGCGCGTCGACGAGTTGCTCGTACGCCTCCGCGAGTGCAAGTGCCAGGTCCGGTTGCTGCTGGGGCTCTCCCCAGGTGCAGTCCGCCATGTCTCCGAACGTGATGCCGGATTGCGCGAGAGCGAAGTGCCAGGCTCCCGAGTCGGGGTCGCGCCAGGTCACCAGGTTCCCGGATGCGGTCGCCGCGAGTGTGTCGTTGTCGGCGATCTTCTCGAGTGCGTTGCGGTGTGCGGGCGCCCGGAAGGCCTCGGCCATGCCTTGGCCGGTGGCGAACCGCTCGCGGATCCCCGCGAGGATGGCGCCCGATCCTTGATTGGTGGGTGCAGCTTCGGGCGTCGCAGTCGGCTCGACCTGCGGGTCGTCGGCTGCGGCTGCGGAGCCGGGCTGTTGGGGGGAAGCTGTTTGGTGACTCTGTTCCTTCGACTGCGGCCGGGAGGGTGGAGCCGGGCGGGCGGGGGCGGGTGCCGTGACAGGGCGCAGACCGGTGCTGGCAAGAGTCCGGGCAGCGATGACGTCCAGACGTTGGGTCAAGGCGTGGAGGCCGGCGTCGGCCGTCGCCTGCACGGGATCCGCAGATGCCGCCGAGTTCATGGCTTGCTGGCATGCAAGGTGCGCGACGGTCATTCGGCGGCCGCACGCGAGCAGGGTCTCGTCTGTTCCGAGAGCAGCCAGATCGGTGAGGGTCGCGGTGAGCTCGGGGTGGTGGGGCAGCGTCTCTTGGATCTGTTCGTGGAGTTCGCTCAGGGCCTGCGTGAACTCGTCCGTATCGGTGTAGGGGCGCCAGGCGTAGACCTCGCTGCGGCGACGTCGGGATCCGGGTACGAGGATGAGCGGTCGTCCGTGTGCGCGTTCTTCTTCGGCGATCTCGCCGGTGAGGCGGTCGCGCAGGGTCAGGACGGTGGCGTTGCGGTCGGGGCGCGGACGGGCGGACAGGATTTCTCGCCCCCATGCTTCGGCGAGGAGGTCGCCTGGGCGGGCCTCGATGGTCGCTACGGCCTGGGGGCGCACGTCGTTGCGGCGCTGCGAGGGGTGGCGCACGATCGGGTCCGGCATCTGGGGGAGGCGCAGTTCGGTGGGGCCGGCCAGTTCGGTGCCGTCGGCGTTGGTCCAGCGGACGTCCTGCAGGAGGTATGCCTCGGGGTTGGCGCGATGGCTGACCGCCAAGGTGGCGTGCAGGTGTACCGGCTCGGGGAAGTCGGCGGCAGACAGGCCTAGATCGCCCCAGGGCAGGCTCTTGCGTGCGGCGACGAGTTCGACGACGTCGCCTGCCTCAAGGTGGTGGCTGAGGACGTTTTCGCTGTCGGGAAGTACAGGGTGGGCGACGATGGTGGCCCGGGCGGCTTTGAGCGAGGGGGCGTTGACGGGCTTGGGCTGGTCGGGGGTGACTGCCAGCCCTCCGGTCTGGGTCATCTTGCGGCCGGGCAGCGCCGGGGCGTGCCAGGTGTAGCGGTAGCTCCAGCCGCGTTCGGGCCGCTCGGGGGTTCCGGGACGCTCGGCGTGGACGGTGACGAGGAGTGCATCGGGCCCAGGTGCGCTCCAACGCACCTGGGTGGTCCAACCGCGTTCGTTGGCGTCGGACAGGAAGTCGTTGGCCAGCCGCGGGAGCTCCCAGTCGCCGGGCGCACGACTCTCGAGGTCGGCGATGCGGGCCTGTAGCCAGGTGATGCGCTCGCTGTCCACGGGGGCACCCGGGTCGGCGTTGTGGTGGAGTTGCCTGAGGTGGAGCTCGTGGCGGTGGTCGCGGGCGGCTGTGGCGAAGGCTGCGAGGTCGGCGTCCAATCCGGTGCCCCAGGGGCGGGGCATTTCCGGGCGGGTCGCGTCGAGTGCAGCTCGTGCGGCGACCGCGGCCCGTTGCAGGTCGAGGTGCTCCGCGTCGGCGGATCCGTCGAGGGCGCTCCAGAGGGCTTCGTCACCCAGGGCTGCCTCGTACGCGGCTGCCAGGTTCAGCGCTTCGGTGCGGCCGCCCCACCACGGCTGGAGTTGGGGGCTGGTGAAGGGCACGCCGGTTGCGACCGGGGCGATGGTCCAGGTCAGTCCGTGGTCGGCGGACCAGACGGCAAGTTTTCCTTGCGCGCTGGCAGCCAGGGTCGGGTTGTTCGCGACTATCCGCAGGCGGTGTCGCTGGGCCTCGGCGGCGTGCTCGTCGGCGGGCAGCAGTACGTCGCCCGCTGCGTAGCGCAGGCGCAGCACGGTGGCGGGGTCGTTGTCGTCCCACAGCGCTGAGGAGGCTGGGGGGATGCGGTTGGCGAGGGGGATGACGCGCTGGGATTCCCAGCCGCTGAGCCGGACTCTTTCGATTTCCCCGGTGAGGGTGTTGCGTGCCGGGAAGACCGATGACGCGGTCTCGGGCAGTTCGAGGACTTCCAGGGAGCGTCGGCGGTCGACATCGCTGTCTACCAGGAGGTCGCCGATGGCCAGGGCGTCGACCGTGACGCGCTGCGTGGCCTGGTCGGTTCGCACGGCGGCGTCCAGGTGGACGACCGTGGATGGCAGTTGCAGGTCGTACAGGTCCAGGTTCTGGTACAGGACGGTGCCGTCCGCCGCGGTGATGCTGGCGTCGGTGAGGTGACGGCGGGTGTGTGCGTTTGGCGATGGGGGTTGTGCGGCACTGAGGACGCCGCGTAGGACGAGGGTCTCTTCCGGCAGGTTGGACAGGGCGTTGCCGGCGCGAATGACTGCCCGCGGCACCTGGCACTGGAGGGTGTCGCCGGTTTGGAGGTCCGGGAGCCGCTTGTGCTCGCCGATGCGTGCGCCAGCGGAGTCCAGCACGGCGCTGTCGAATCCCTCCGCAGTGGTGACGGGTGCTTCGGGGCTCGGGGGGGCAATGGCACCGTGTGTGGTGTGGAAGTAAGGGGCCCCCGAGAACGTGCTGATGCTCGTGACGGTGGCGGGCAGGCCGTCCTGAGGGTGCAGAAGGACAGCGCCGACTTCCACTTCGTCGGCGCGCACGGTTGGACCCGCCAGTACTGGGGTGACATCTTGCGCGGGTGCCGCTTCGGCGGAGCTCGGTCCTGCTGCGCGCAGGTAGGGCAGCAGGACCGGCGGTAGCGGTGTGGCGGTGCGGGCATACTCCCGGGCGAGATCGTTGAGGATGTCGAAGGCGCGCGCCGGGTCGGTGATCGGTGTCGAGTCGCCGGCAGCGTTGAGTTCCCGGCCGTAGGCGTGGGCCCGTATCCGCCGCAGGACATCGATCGGGTCACTGTCGTCAGCACCGAGGTCGTACGGGTTGGGGGGCGCGGTGGCGGTGGGCATGGCCCGCACGTCGGCGGCGTCGAAGGTGGTTTCGTAACCGGAGATGGCTTGGCCTGTGTACAGGAAGTCGCCCTCGGCGTGCTCTTCGATCTTGATGACTTCGAAGGTGGTGTAGGCGTGGCCCCACTCGGGCGTGTAGGGGCTGTTGGGGTCGGCCAGTCGGACCGTCTCACCCACTGCTAGCGGGCGCTGAGGGCCAAACGGGGTCGGGCTGAATCCGTCGGGGATCTCGATACCGGCCAGGTGGGTGGCGGTTGCGCGCTCGACGGCTGCTCCGGCCCGGGGCCTGACGAGGCCGTTGGTGATCTTGGTCTCGTTGGTCCCCTGGTAGACGACGTGGCTGTCGATCCTTCCGCTGACGTACACCTCGTCACCGACCTCGTGGCGATCGGTGTGGATGCCGGAGGCGAACCACGTCACCAGGTCCCCGTCGCTGGTGACCATCTTGATCAGGGTGCTGGGGCCGAAGGATGACCCCTCGATGATCTTGACGTCGAGGATGTCGGCAGGCGTCTCGGCCAGTTTGCTTCCGGGCTTGCCGATGTGGCGGGAATCGACCGCCCGGGCGAGTGCCTCCTTGTTCTGGTCCTGGCGCTGTTTCACGGCGGCGCTGGAGACCAGCAGGGCGATGTTGTGGGGCGCGACGGTCTCGGCTGCGGCCAGCGCCCGAAGGTTGGTGGCGTACTCGCTGGAGCCGTCGTTGGACAGAGCGGCCGCGCGAAGGGCTTCGGCCTCGGCCACCGAGCCGATTCCGCGGGCGGCCATCAAATGGCACCAGGCCACGACGTCCGCCGGCTTCTTCGGGGGATCCAGAACCTGCAGGACCAGGTCGGCCGTAGAGTTGAGCGAGAAGGAGGCGGCGGCCTGGCTGCGCGACACCCAACCGGAGTCGGCGACCACAGCAGCGGTGATTCCCAGGACCTGGAGAGTGGAGTAGCGGCGCTGGGCCCGCCATCCTCCGCCCATGAAGTCTGCATCCGGCTCGCGGAGCTCGGCCAGACTGTCCCAGTCGAGTGTCCACAGCGCGGGAACGCTCAGGCCGATGTACGTTTCCAGGCAGCTGGAACCGACTTGGGCCTCTGCTCCGTCGGGGCCGCGGACCACGTAGGTGTCCTTGCGGTCGCGGGTGGTGCCGCAGGAGTCGCATTCGCGGTCGCGGGGGCGCTCGGCGAGGGTCTGGCCGGGCACGACACGACTGATGAGTCCAGCTTCCTCGTCCCAGGTGAGTTTGGCGACGAAGGTGTATCCGTTGCGCTTGAGCAGGGGCCGGTCGACGGTGATCTCCGCCCGGTCGGCGAACCGCGTCGCGCCGGTCTCGTCGGTGCCGTCCTCATGCGCATAACGCCTGACGGTGTAGGTGAACCGTTCCTCGATGCCAGCCCGTTCGGCGCGCCGGTTGGCCTGCGCCAGGCGCCGCTCGGCCTCCTCCAACAGCCCCGCGGGGATGTCGTACACCTGCAGCGGGTCGGCGGGGACGGAGGGCTGGGCGGCACCATCGTCACCTGGCACCGCGTCAACGGCGTTCGGCAGTGGCCCGGGCGGCCCTGGGACCGTTGCCGGCGCGGTAGCCGTGCCGCTCCCACTGGGTGCCGGGGGGACCTGGGCCGCCGACGGCTGCACCGGGTCGACGGATCGGCTCGGTACGCTGGGAGGTGCGGGGCGCGGCGTGGGGCGCGGCTGCGGCATGGCCGGGCGGCCGACGGTGGCGGCGGCCTGTTCTCTGCGTGCGTGCGCCATGGTCTCGGCCTGGTGGGCGTGGTAGCCCTGCGGGTCAAGCGGGCACAGCGGTTGGGCACCTGTGCGTGGCCCGTTCGGGGAGCTCACCCAGCCGCGAGCGTGCTCGAACTTCGGGTGGTCCTGGTAGGTCGCCATGGCGTGGTGCATGGCCTCGATGAGCCCGCGGCCTTGCGCGTCGCGGAACTCTCGCGTGCGGTCGACGAAGCTCGGCCCGTCCCAGGCGAAGTCGGTGCCGTCGGCGTTGCGGATGCTGCCGAGGGCACGCGCGATCTTGTGGGCGTGGTGCTGCGAGTCTGCCTGCCCGAATTCGCCCAGGTCGGTCATGTCCCACGGTGCCAGCACCCGCCAGCCTCCGGCGTGGCACACCACGACCAGCCGTCCCGGCTCCACGGTGTAGAGGTTTCCGCGGCGGTCGTTGCGTGGGCGGATGACTTCTGACATGCCCGCATTCGCGTTGCGTACCCATTCGCCCTGCTTGTCGCGAATCTTGTGCTTGTTCGCTGAGGCGTTGGAGGGCAGGGGGCGCGCGATGTGGGCGCGCAGATTCTGCAGCGCGGTCTTCTCGCCTTCGTCGAGGAAACGCACGGGTTCGTTCACCGTTGGCTCGTCCGCCTGCCGAGCAGGGGGCGCAGCAGCGGGCTGAGGCATGTCGAACAGCGCGCCGGGATCTTCCTGTTCCAGGCTCTGCGGCTGGCCCGGCGTCGACTCCTGCGAGGGTCCGGGCTGGTCCGTGGGGGCATCGGGGGCTGCGGCTGGGGTCGCTTCCGGCGGCTCCTCCAGTTCCAGCGGCTGGCGGTCCGCGCGGGTCTGGGCCTCTTCGATCTGACCGGCGACGGTGTCGAGGTTCTCGGGCACAGTGATCGGGTCGCTGACCGTGTGGATGGTGCCGTCCGGGCGGAGGCAGACCTGGACGTTGTAGACCGTCAGATGATGGCCGGAAGTGACTTGGAACGTGTGGGGGCCTGCGGCCACGACGTCCTGCCAGTCGCGCTCGCCAAGATAGATGATCTTGCTGCCTGCCGTGATGGGGTCCGCTTGCCAGCGGGCGTTCCTCTGCCGGTACGGCACCCGGGTCAGGGCGTTCCAGTCGATGTGCGCGAGGGCGGCATGCTGTTCAGTCGCGGCCGGGCCCTCGTCGATAGCCGCGGGCGCGACCGCAGGGGGCGCGACCGGCCTGCCCGTGACGGCGGCGAGGTGTGCGTCGGGGGCGAGCAGGGTCCGCTGACGGTCCCCCTCGCTGCGGTGCTCGGCAATCTCACCGCTGAGCAGAATTTCGGTACCCGGCTCGGGGATGTCCTCGGTGCGAGGATTCCAGCACTCCCCTTCGACGCCCTGGAGGCTGGCGAAGCGGACGCGTAGGCCTTGACCGTCCACCAATTGGGTGCTGAGGACCTGGACGCGTACGCCGTCCAGACGGCTGCCGACGTCGCCGAGGAAGGTGGACGCCGCGGCCGGCTCGGGGGTCTCGGCTCCCGCTCGGGCAGTTGTGCGCGGGGGCACTGCGGTAGCGGCATCCAGCTCGAACTGGGAGTTGCCGCGGATGTGCTCGCCGAAGAAGCGTCCGATGCTCGGGGCGGAGCGCAGGTCCGCGTACAGCTCCGGGCTGATGTTGGCGTACCTGTAGACCCGGTCCCCCTTGATCTCAACGTCGAGCAGGCCTCGCTCGGCGTCGTACCCCAGGGCGGTGATGAATGACGAGTCGACCGGATGCAGCACCAGGGTGTCGGCGATGGTGTCCGCAAGCTCGACGGGGTCGGCGCCGCTTGGAGTTCCGCTGTGCTCGATTCCCAGCCCCTCAGACGGCTCGGGTGCGGGAACCGGAGTCTCGCGCGGGGGACGCGGGGGCCGTCCGGCTCCCCCTGCCGACCTGTTCGGCGGGAAGATGTCGGCGGGCGACGGAATCCGCGAGGCCTTCGCGGGACGCTGAACCGCCGGTGCCCCGCCTTGCGGACCAGCATCCTGCACGGCCGCATCGGACGATGCCTGGGCCGGTGTCGACGCTGGGGCGGCAGCGGCGGGCGCGGGCGCCTGACCGGTGTCCGGGGCTACCCCGCGCGGATCCCCTTCCCGGGGCTGCTGGCTGCTTGCGCTGCGATCTGCTGCGGTCTCCCGAGCGGCGGCCGTGGCTTGAACCAGTCGCGACAAGGTTTCCGATTCTGCGGCGTCGCGCTGGACGCGGCTCAGAACGTCCTGGCCTTGCCGATCGCTGAGAGCGGTGCGGCCTGATCCGTACTCGTCCAGGAGGTCGCGCAGAGCGCCCGCGAGGTCACCCATGACGTGAACCCCGTCGGCGCCAAGGACGGCATGCACTGCGGCCTGGATGCCGTCTCGGTCGAGCGTCAGGAAGTGGGCCCACGCCCGAACCGGCATTCCCTGGGCCTGCCGCCACCGATCGGACTGCCCGGACTCAAGGAACGGGTGCTGGTCCAGGGGGAACCGCCGGTCAAGGTCGAGCAACTGCGCGTCGAGTTCGGCAAGGTCACCGAGCGGCATGGACGCCTGGCCCTGCTGCTCCACGAAGGTGAGCAACTGCAGAAGCGGCCTTTCGACGCGGTCGATCGCGCTTCGAACAACTGACAGCCGCACGTCGGCAGGCCGGGCCCTCCAGGCGGAGGAGTGTGGTCCGATCGGCATGGCTCCGCCGGGCGGCCTGCGCACGGTGCTCTCGGATGGCGACGTCTGCGTCACGGTGTAGCCGGCGCCAGCCAGGTACCCGCTGAGCTGGTTGTGCTTGAAGCGCTCGGTGTCGGCGTAGCGGAAGGTCACCGAGCCGTCGGTTGCGAGGTCGCCTACATCGGCGCGGTTGGGCTCCAGATACAGTTCGTCGTCGCTGACCGCCCCACCTGCGGCGCTCAGCAGGACGTCGTTGAGTTCAGTGCACAGCTGCCACTGCGCCTGCAGTGCCTCGGCGGGCGTGGCCGCAAGCAGGCGCGGGCCGGCCTGGGCCCGCGCTGCGTCGGGTGCTTCGGCTTCGACCGTCCAGCCGGCCTGCCGAAGGCTGGGTGCGTAGGCGCCCAGGATGTCCAGCGGGGCCCCGTCTTCTGCCGTGATGTGATCGATGACCACGGTTCCGTCGGCCAGCAGACCCAGATCGTAACCCTCTTCGATCCCGTGGATGTCGGTGGCGGCGAACATGGCACGGCCGAGGATTGCCGCGGCTGTCGCGCGGGCCGACTGCGGTTCCTGGCTCCAGTCTCGGGCGAGGACAGGCCGCGGGCCGCCGAAGGCTTTGGCCCACTTCTTGGTCGTGGACGCGGTGGCAATGCAGCGGCTGGCGAACGTTTCGGCCAGACCGGTGAGTGTGGACAGTTGCTCGGCGCCGGTGCCCTCGGTGAACGGTGGCTGGGTCTTGAGCGCCCGGGCCTGTCGTGCCAGCTGGACGGCGGCGTCGTGCAACTCATGGCCGGAGCGCGGGTCGCAGTGCGTGACGGTGGACAGGTGCGCCGCCAGTTGATGGGCGGTGTCGAAAGAGTGACCACCGGCGATGGCCTCGCGCCACGTGTCGATGGACGTCAGATCGGCCGCAGCCTTGCTCAGAGCGCTGCGCGCTGTCGTGATGGCGCGCGTGCTTGCGAAGGGCGGTGCCGGCGCGAATTCCGGACCGCCGGCGGGCAGGGTTCGACCTTCAGGCTCGATGCGCTGAGGGGCACCATCTGTGGCGACAGGGGCGCTGCCCGGGCGGGGTTGCGGCGCCGGTTCCGGTTCGGCCGGTTCGCGGTGCGCCTGTGCGTCAGATGGGGCGCCCGGAGGGGGGTCGGCGGCGGCCGGCCCGGTGGCTGGCAGTTTGGCTCCGGTAGGTCCCTCCTGTTCTCCGGCCGTGGTGAGAGTCTGGGCGGGCGCGGGGGACCGCTGCGCGATCTGCGTGGTTGCAGCAGGCGTGCCGGATTCGTTCGCGCCCAAGGCGGGTGACGGGAGGAGGAGCAGAAGCACGGCGGTGATCCGGCCGTTGAGGTAGTCGATGGCTGCGTCGCGATGTGGTCCGGCTTCCAGGTAGCCGCGTTGCAGGTCCGTGGGCTGCCCGTCTGATGGATCCGCGGTGAGCGTGGCTGCGAGGATTGGCGCCACGTTGTCAGCCTGCCACCGCGCAGCCACTGCCTTGATGTCGCTGGGCTGTAGCTGGTGGTTGTGGGCCTCTGCGAGGAGCGAGGCATCCGAGGCGGCCGCGGCCAGGATCTGGCCGACGATGTGGGGCGTCGGGCCCAGCAACGTCGGCAGCTGCTGTTCGGTGGCCTGGAACAGGACCTGCGCCAGACGAGTCCGCAGCGGTGCATTGGCACTGTCGGGGCCTTCGCTGATCGCAAGCTCCGCGAACTCCGGGTCGGTGTCAACGTTGCCGACACTCCAGGTGTCGATCCATGCGGGCAGGTGCTGGTCGAGGAAGTCCGCCCACTGCCCGTCCGGGGCTTGGTGGGTGACGGCGGTGGCCAGCAGTGCAGGGTCGGTGAGGGCGTCGCGCAGCATCCGTGCGAACGCCTGCTCCCTGCGCGCGGTTTCCTCGGTGTCCTGCGGGTTGGCAGGCTGTGCGGGAGTGCGCTCCGTGCTGGTTGCAAGGTCCGACTGCGGCATGGTGGCGGGCCTCTCGTGCGGGGGTGCAGTGGTGGGGCGTGCTTCATCGCGTCCGGTTGCCTGGGGGAGCTCCGTGCTCGGGCCTGCAAGCGGGTCGACCGTGGTTGCGGGCGGGGGGCCGAGGTGGCGCAGGCGACGGTAGAGCCGGCGGCCGATCAGCTCGTCCAGCCGAAGGCTGCGGTCGCGGGGAAACAGCACCGGGCCCAAGCCTTGCTGGGCAGCACTGTCGAGCGATTCGAACCACTCCGGCGCTGTACTGCGCTGCCATCTCTCGTATGCGACGAGGAAGTTGTCGAGATCGTTGACTTCGGCTGCCGCGCGCAGGCCGGGGGCCTGGAGAGCGCGTGCCTCCAAGGCATCCAGGAGTGCCCTATTGGTGTCGCTCACCGATTCGGGCCAGTCGTCCTCGGGCTCCGTGCCTGCGGTCGGCTCATCGGCGTCCGCAGTCCGGGGCGACTCGTCGTTCTCTGCTGCAGAGCCGGGGATGAGACCAGCCCTGAGCGCCTCCGCCAAGGCGGGGGCCCCATCCAGGACAGCCTGGTAGTCCTCGCTGACGGAGGTTCCAGTCTCCAGCAGTTCGGGCAGGTCGGCGAGCACGTCCTGGTAGTCCCGTCCAGCCAGGTACTCCACCGTGGACCAGGCGATGGGCGCCGCCAAGGGGAGTACGCGTGCGTCCATGAGAGTCAGGACATCGGAGGCACGGTACCTGCCGCGCACGCTGCTGGACAGCAGGTCGTTGTGCGGAAGGATTTGGGCGCCGAGCAGGATGGGGTCCTCGTCCTCGAGGTCTTCCCCGCTGCTCTCCACTCCCCGTAGGAAGATCAGGGCGCCCCCCACCTGTCCGTGCCGGGTCGCGAGCGTGGCGACGAGCACCATCCGGGCGTCACCGGCCGCGGCCGCGCTGACGGGCAGGGCCTGCAGGTGCTCGCGCATCAGGCGCTGGGTCGTCGCCATCGCCGTGGCTCCGTCCACCTGCCAGGCATAGAACTCCGTGGTGCGGGTGTCGGGGGTACTGGCCGCAAAGTCGCGCACGTCCTCGGAGGTCTCAGGCTGGACGGTCGCGGGCTCCGATTCCTCGTTGGCGTCGACCTGCGTCGATGTGGCGGGCTCGAGCGCCGTCCCAACCTGGGGTGCTGGGGTGTGGGGCTGTTCCTGCGGATCCACGACGGAGCCTGGAGCGGGGGCTGCGAACAGTCGGCTGGTGTGCATCTCGACTGCGGCGCCTAGCCTCAGTACAAGGCGGTGAGCGGCCTGTTCGCTCGGCCTGGACGGATCCGGGCTCCAGGCGGCGAAGAGTCGGCGCACCGCGGTACGCAGGCCGGCATGTTCCAGCCTGCTGTTCGGCAGGAGGCGGTGGAGGTCCTCTGCGCTGAAGGTGCGCTTGGGGTCGCGCGCGTAGGCCACGGCGTCCTTGAGAGCCCGGCACGCTTGTTCCAGGGCCGAGACCTGCGCCGCGGGCCCTTGCCGCGGCGTGGCTTCTTCCCAGCGTTCGATCAGCTGGAGGATGGTGTCCTCGACCTGCGCCGCTTCAGCGGCGTTCGGGTAGGGGCTGGGCTCGGTCGCGTCCTTGAGTCCGACGAGGGCTTCCCGGTGCTCCTCGATGCGGTCTGCCAGAGCCTCGCAGGCCACGCGCTGGGCAGCGCCACGGTCGCCCTGCACCTTCGTTGCGATGGCTGCGGCGGCCTCTCGGGCAGCCAGCGCGAATGCGGTGTAGGCACGGCGCCGCTTGGCCCGAGCCGGTGCCGGCAGTGGGGTGTCCGGGCCCTCCTCGCTGAAAGCGACGAGTAGTTCGACGCCCTGGTGTGCGACCTCGACCAGGACAGGCTCGGTGGTGTTCTTGCCGACCGTGGTTCGCCATACCTCGAAGGCGGCGATGACCGCGGCCTCACCGGCGTGTACGGCGGCGGCGTCCTGGTAGGCAATGCGCCGGCCAGGGCCGCTCGGGACATCTGCGGGTGCGTCGGCGTGATCCGCGTCGCCCTCGGGCTGCGGGGCAGCGCCGGCGGCGGGCGTGTGGTCGACCTCGTTGGTCGGGGCTGCGGACTCGGCGGCCGCGTCGTGTTGCACCGAGCGGGGCTCGCCCTGTGGCACTGCAGGTTCCAAGCCACGCAACTGGCGGTAGACCCGTTGGCACAGGACGGCGTGCAGCAGGAGGTTGTCCTGTGCGGGCAGCAGCAGCGCGGCCACCTGGTTTCGGGCATCGTTATCCAAGGAGTCGAGCCATTGCGCGGCGTGTGCGTTGACCCAGGCCCGGTAGGTCTCCTGGAAGCTGTCGAGGTCGATGGCATCGTCGAGGCTTAGTTGCCCGGCGGCCAGGACCTGCAGGGCCTCGAGGTGGCCGCCATGGGCTGCGGCGGCTTGCGGCCAGGAGGAGCCCAGCGGCTCCACCACGCTGATGCCGGTGTCCGAAGCTACGGTGAGCCCGCCGTCCGGTGTCGGCTGAGGGGCGTTACCGCTGGCCGCTTGTGCCTCCTTGATACGCCGAGCGGCCTGGCGTCCGGTCAGGACGATGCCGGGCTCCGGTGTGTCTGCGTCGGTGAAGCGGTAGAGGCGGTCGACGTCAGTGCCCGATCCCCTGGTGCCGGGACCGGTGAGCGAGGGTGTCCCGCTGGCCGCGTTCGGATCGGGTTGCCCGCCGTACTGGCCGAAGTCGAAGTCACCCGATCCCAGGACCCGCGCGAGTTCCGCGGCGTAGTCGGCCGGGGGCTTGCCTGTGGAGCGGGCTTCCTGGTCGAGTTCGTCGAGGAGTTGGTGAGCCGCGACACGGGCGCCGGCGAGGTCGTTGGCCTTGTGGAACGGGGTACCCAGATGCTCGCTCGCGAGCTGCACTTCGTGGCGGGCCTTCGCAGCGGCGGTCGCAGTGCTGTCGCGTAGTTTCTCCAAACCGGTCAGGCGGCGCTCGAGTTGCCGCACGAGTTCGAATGCGGAGACGGGGCGGGGCTTGTGCTCCTCTGCGTCGTCGGGCGCGCCCAGTTCGTCGCGCTCTTCGTCAGCTGCGTCCGCTGCATCGGCCGGGTCCGCTGGGCGGTTGGAGAATCCGGGGAGGGTTGCGAGCAGGTCCCGGGCAGCGATGGCGATGTTGCCCTCGGGGACGTCCACGAGGGTGAGGTCGACGCCAGCGTCGTGGAGGCGGGCGACGAGGGTGAAGGCGCCGAGGGAGCCGAGTTCGACGGTCGATCCGGTACCGCCTTGAAGGGCGAGGTACTCGCGGTTGCGGTGCAAAAGTGCGAGCAGGCGCTCGCCTGCGGCCGCGCGGTCCCGGTAGGTGACGCCGTCGAGGTCGATGGTGAAGGCCTTACCGCTGACGTCGGTGCGGCGCCCGATCGCCTCTGCGATGGCAGCGATCTTGTCGTCGCATGCCTCGGCGACGGCCGTGTTGTGCTGGACGGTTGATTGCAGGGCCAACTGGCCCCGGCGCCATTCGTCCTCCTCTGCGATCAGTTCCTCGACGTGGGATTCGAGCCGCTTGGACACCAGGATCCTCGCATCGTCCAGTGCGAGCGCGATGGCCTCGGAGGCGTTCAGGCTGATGTCCTCGCCGAGGTCTCCGTCGATGTGCCGCACGTTGATCTTGCCGCTCATGATCTGGCGGATGTACCGGATCTTGTGGTCCACCAGCTGCCACACGTAGGCGTCGAACGACTTCGTGCTGACGTAGCGCAGGATGCGGATCGCCTTGTGCATGTTGCCCTGGCGCTTGGCCCTGCCGTCCCGCTGCTGCAAGTCCACCGGGCGCCAGGGGCAGTCGAGGTGGTGCAGGGCCACCACGCGGCGCTGGACGTTGACGCCGGTGCCCATGGTGCCGGTGGATCCGATGAGGACGGAGACCTTGCCTTCGCGGCAGGCCGCGAACAGGGCGGCCTTTTCCTTGTCGGTCTGGGCCTCCTGCATGAACCGGATCTGGTCGGCCGGGATCCCGTATTCGACCAGGTTGAGGAGGAGCTGGTCGTAGACGGTCCAGCGGCCGTCTCTACGAGCGTCTTCGGTGGGCACGCCCAGGTCGCAGAAGACGAGTTGCAGGGCGCCGGGGATGGGGTCGGGCTCGGTCTGGCCCTTGCCCTGGTAGACGTTGTCGCGGTTCTGCTCCCAGATCTCGGCGATCTTCTGCGCAGCGATGTCGACTTTCTCGGGGGCACTGGGAGTGACACCGATCAGGCGCATGGAGAGCGCCGCCGCTTTGGCCCAGCTCGAGAGCTTGAGCATGTTGTCTTCTTCGGGCGCCACCGCTCCGCTGCGGATGTCGATGGCGCGGTCGCCGATCCGGCCCATCTCTTCGATGAGTTCGGGAGATGCCGGCACGGCGATGGTCTCGGGTCCTCCCCCGACTACGTCTGGGGTCTCCAGGTAGGTCAGGTCCTCGGCCGTCTTGACGTCCGCGACGGTCCACCACATGCGCAGCAGTTCTGGAATGTTGCGAAACTGGACGTACCTTGTCTTGGTCTGGACGCCGCCCTCTGGGGCGACTTCGACCTGTGTCTTGGTCGCCGCGTGGTTGGCCACCCATGAGTCGAAGTCCTCAAGCCCTGCGGCCCGCAGCAGGTCGGGGCGCAGGTATTTGAGCATGATGTACGCCTCGCTGAGGGAGTTCGCGATCGGCGTGGCGGTGGCGAAGGTGGCGACGCGTGATCCGCGGGTGCGTCGCAGGTAGCTGAGCTTCATGTCCAGGTCGGTGGCGCGCCCGGCTCCGGGATCGATCCCCAGCTCTCGGTCGTTCGCCGGCTGGTACAGGTTTTTGAAGTCATGTGCTTCGTCGACGAATAGGTAGTCGATGCCGGTCTGCTCGAAGGAGACGCCCGCATCCTTGGAGGACTTGGCCAGGAGCTTGAGGAGTTGCTGCTCGCGCAGGAGCCTCTTCGCTTCCATCTTCTTGACTGTCTTGGACTCGTTGCCGTTGGCGCGGGCTCGGGCCAAGTAGGCGTCGAAGTCGGCGAGTTGCTGGTCGATGTAGTGCCGGTGCTCGGAGGCGGACGTCGGGATGGCCTCGAAGGCGCTTCGCGAGAGGATGACGGCGTCCCAGTCGCCGGTGGCGGCCTGGGATATGAACCGTCGCCGCTTCTTGAGATTGTCGATGTCGTGCCGACCGCCCGACAGGACGCGGGCCTGGGGGTATGCCTGGAGGAACTCGCGCTGGATTTGCTCGAGCATGTGGTTCGGAACCACGATGCAGGGTTTCTTGACCAGGCCCAGGCGCCGCAACTCCATGGCGCCCATGGCCATTTCCAGCGTCTTGCCGGCGCCGACCTCGTGCGCGAGCAGGCAACTGGGTTCGGCGATGATGCGGGCGACTGCCGCGACCTGGTGCGGATGAGGTGTGAGGGCTTCGGACAGGCCGGGGAGGGTGAGTTTCGCCTCGTCGTAGTTGCGAAGTACCAGTGCGTTGAAGCGGGTGTTGTAGACGTCGGTGAGGTAGTCGCGGCGCTCGGGGTCCTGCCACAGCCACATCGAGAAGCGGTTGTTCAGTTCGTCGGCCTTGGCCTGGGCGGCGACCGAGGCCTTCATGGCCTCCACACGCGCCCGCCGGTACTCCCAATCGGACATCTCGGCGGTGCGGACAGGCGGGTCGATTTTGATCGGCTTCTGGTTCAGGAGTGATTGCGCAAGGCTCTGGGCCGAGGCGCCGCTGGTGCCCCAGATCTGGCGGGCGAGGGTGCTGGTGTTGTCTCCGCCCTCGACGGTCCAGGAGGTGCCTACGCCTCGCTCGACCTTGATGCGGTGGTCCTCCAGAAGTTCGCGGAGGAACTGCTGGACGTACTCTTCGCCGACCCACGGGGCACCGAGGCGGACGCTGATGTCCTTGGGCCCGAGCCAGTCCGGCAGGACTGCCCGCAGTGCGGCCACATTGCTGTCGTAGCCGGAGTCCGGGCCCAGTGCCGCGGCCGCGTCCTCGGCGATGGCGAGCTTGATCCGAACATTGCCGGAGAGGTACTCGGCAGCGGCGATGCACTTGCCGGTGTGGGGGTCGCGGTAGACCAGGTCACCCAAGGCCTGCCGGGCTGCCTCGGCGTCTTCGAGGTTCAGCAGTTGCGCGATGAAGTCGAGGTCGACGTGGCCAAGGACGTCGGCGGAGATGGCCAGGGCGTCTTCGGGGGTGTCCGCGTGGTCGGGCAGCGGCCTGGGCGATATGACGCGGTGGGCGAAGATGTCGGCCTTCGTCGCCGTGCCGCTGTCCTCGTCGAACCGCTCCAGGGCGTAGACCAGCGATGCGTGCGGGTCGTAGCGGAATCCGCCCTGGGGGGGCCGTCGGCGTGAGGTGTCATCCAGGTCCCCTGCGGCCTTGGCCTCGTCCCGCAGTCGCTGCAGCGTGCGCAGGAGGTCGGCCAGTGGTTCGGGGTGGTCGGAAGGTTCCAGCTTCAGGAAGACCTGCTGGAGGTCGCCCTCGCGCCACTTTCCTTCGCTGGTCTGGCGGATGGCGCGCTGGAACAGGGCCACGCGCCTGGCCTCGGCGCGCGCCTCGGTGGCCAGTGGTTCGGGGAGCTCGCCGGGCTGGGTCAGTTGGACGAAGGGGTCTCCTCCGCCGGTTTTGACGCGGCGCAGGAGTTCGGCCACCGGGGGTGGCAGCAGGCTCTCCCTGATGTGCAGCAGGAAGTCGACGTCCCTGGCTTTGAGTTTGCCCGTGGAGAACTGCCTGAGTACCTCTGCTTCGCCGGGCCCGAGGTCGAAGGTGGCGCGCACCTGCGTGGCGACGGCCTTGGCGCGCTCGAGAATGTTCTCGTTCAGGTCGTCCCAGCGCAGGGGGCGTGTCCGCGGGATGATCTCCATGCGGTTGAGCGGCCCGTGGATGCGTTGGTAGTCCTCGTACCGTTCGTTCAGCTCCATGCGCAGCAGGGCGATGTGATCGGTGTCCTGGGCCTCTGCTGCTTCGCAGCTGAGCAGTTCGACCACGCAGTCGCGCAGGCGCAGGAGGTCGCGCAGCTCGGAACCCTGGGCCACGGGGACCGCGTAGGGTTCGGCGTCGCCGTCGACATACTGGTTGAAGGTGCCGTCCTCCAGCGCCAGGAGCCGTCCCTCGAAGCGGTCGCTGTCCTGGCCAAAGGCCAGCTCCGCCGCCTTCGGCACTGCCAGAGGGAGGTATTCGAAGGGCCGCTGCGGGGTGGCCGACATGCCCAGGCCCCGTTCGAGGGCTTCCGCGACCAGGCCCTGGAGGCGCTGGCCCAGGGCCTTGGGGACGTCGAACCGTGCCGGAGCTGTCACGTCCAGGTCTTCGCGGCCGCCCGGACCCTGCGCGGCGACCATGGTGCCGAGGATCAGGTCGGGCCGGTCGAGGAAGAGCTTGTTGACGGGGACCTTGAGTGGCTCTTCGGTCTTGGTGTGCTGCCAGGCGAACGCCTCCTTCGGGTCGCGCGGGCTCTCACGGCGCCGGAAGACCAGTAGGTCGGTCACCACGTCCGTCCCTGCGGCCCTGCGGTGCGCCGAGTTGGGCAGTCGGACCGCGGCCACCAACTCGGCGAGGTCCGCCATCTCCTCACGGGCCCCGCTGTGCTTCTTGTCCAGGGTGTGGCGGGAGGTGAAGAACGCGGCGTAGCCGCCCTTGCGTACAGCCTTGAGCGATTTGACGATGAAGTGGTCGTGGATCGGGTAGTTCGCGGGGTTGTGGCGCGGATCGTGCAGCCAGAAGTCCCCGAACGGAACGTTTCCGATGGCCGCGTCGAATCCGTCCGGCCTGATGCGGGTGTCGGCGAAGCTCTCGGTGCGGATGTCGGCGTCCGGGTACAGGTAGCCGGCGATGGCCGCAGTGACCGGGTCCCACTCGATACCGGTCATCTGCGCCGTGTCGGGAGCGGTGCCCATGTAGTTGCCCGAGCCGCAACCGGACTCCAGGACGTGGCCGCCGGAGAACCCAAGGCTCTCCAGCGCCGTCCACACGGCCTTGGCAAGGCCGAAGTCGGTGTAATGAGCGTTGACGGTCGTACGCCTCGCCGCCAGGTACTCCTGGTCAGAGAGCAGTTCACGCAGTTGGGCGCGCACATCGGCGAGGGACCGGTCGTGTTCGTCGAACACCTTGGGAACCGCTCCCCACCCGGACCAGCGTGCGAGAATCGCCTGCTCCTGCGCGGTGGCTGCCCGATCCTGGTCCTGCAGGACCCGCAGCAGACGCAGGGCTTCCAGGTTCGCTACGATCCGTGCCTTGGGTCCGGAGGGCGCCAGGTCGTCCTGACTCTGCGGGCGGAAGCTGGGGCTACTCACCGCAGACCCCGGTTACGCAGGTCGTCATCGGTGATGCCGGCGAGCTCGAGTACCCGATCGGGCATGCCGTCCACCAGGAGTCGCAGGTCCTCGTCGCTCAGGTCGCGGAGGTGCTGTTCCTCGTCGATGAGGGCCAGAACCGTCGACTCCCTCCATTGCGCGAGGTCGGCCTCGGCCTGGTTCTGGTGCAGGTCGGGGGTGTCCGGCTCCTCCGGGGTGATGAGAACCAGCTCGCGCACGGTCGTGCCCTCGGCCTCCAGCCGGAGCATGTTCAGGCGCCCGGCCCGCTCCAGGTAGCCCTCGTCGGCTCGGGCCGGCGAGGCGTCGCACATGTCTTGCCAGCGGGCCACGATGCTGCGCTCGACTTCGCGGCCGAGCGCGGTGAAGTACGCCTGCGGGTCGTCCAGTTCGGCCAGCCGCTGGGGCAGCCAGGTGCGCCAGTGGTTCCATGCCTGGTGTCCGAAGCGATTCATGGTGGGGTGCCTCCGCGCTGTCGGTGCGTGGCACACCGGGCGACGGGGCCGCGGCACTGCGCAGGGGTCGTGGACCACGTGCGCTGATCAATGCGGCTCGCGTACAGATGTGCCGCAATCAGCGTGTGCGCGAGAGGACGCGGTTCTGTGCGGAGCTGGCCAAGGCATCCCGCGAGACGACACAGCCAAAGTCGTCGATCTTGATGGAGTCCCGTCTCGCGGGACAGTGCGGGGGTCGGCGGCAAGAGGTGCGGGCGGGAGCGAACAACAGTGATGCCCTCCCCGAACCGGGGAGGGCATCACTCAAAGACATGACTGCGGCCGCGCGTCGGCCGCGCGGGACGGGGGCTAGGAGGCCGTAACTGGGCCGGGCTCTGCCGGGACAGTGCCAGCTGCACGGGTGCCTTCCGGAAGCATGTCCAGGAGGCCGTCGACGGCCCCCTCCAGCACACCGAGGCAGCGGCGAAGGTAGGCGTTCTCCGCCTGGAGGCCAGCGAGATCGGAAGGTGATGGGGTTGTCGGAACCATGGAAGGGGAACTGGAACCTGTGCGCGCGGCGCGGGCTGCGGCGAGCTGGGCAAGCATCTGCCTCTGGCGTTCCGACGCACCATCAGTGGTCAACTCATCCACGACGTTCCCCCTCGTTCCTTGCGCACCATGAGAGTAGGTGACTACCACTGTGACAGCAGTCCGCGCAACAGGAAGTTCCGACCGAGAGGCGCCTGAGATGAGTTGAAGGGAGCAGCAGTGCGATCGTCGCCGCAGCGCGATTCGCACCCGCCCACTGATCGGCGCCCGAAGGCGGCACCAGTTCGACGTTGCTGCTCGGATCTGAGCTTATCACCGTGTCGACGTGTCAGGATCGGTGTAGCGTCCGCCGAGCGAGGGGGGTCTTTGGGTGAATCGCCATCAGCAACTACGAACGGACGGCCTGGTCGACCCGCATATCCAGGCTATCTACGACCGTACGAAGGGGCCGGTCGCCTTCATGGACGAGTCGTACCGTGTGAGCACCAATGGACACCTCGGCTCGTATGTCATCGCCGCCTCTGTGATCCCGCGCGAGCATCTGCCCTCCCTGCGCCGCGGTCTCATCGAGGCCAATGACGGTCTGCCTTGGCACACCACGAAGGAGGCCAAGGCGGGCAGGATCGACCGGATCGAGACGATGCTGGAGTTGCTGGCGCAGTGGACAGCCGCCGAGAAGATCTCCATGAACGTCCTGACAGTGGCGGCCCCACTGCTGGAGGAGAGTACCGAGGGAGCCAGGCAGGCATGCCTGCAGACACTGGTCCGCAACATTTCACACTCCCCGTCCGGCCCGCAGGCGCTGATCATGGACAGCCGCAACTGGTCGGGCGAGAGCAAGGACTTCGACGCGAATGACAGGCACACCGTCAGCGCCCTGCGCGCTATGGGTGGGGTGAATCCTCAGGCACGCATGCGCCACGCCGACGACTTTGACGAGGTCGCCCTGTGGACCGCGGACCTCGTCGCATGGGCCTACCGTCGGGTGCTGTTCACTGGAGATACCAGGTGGTGGGAACCGTTGAAGGACTGCTCCGTCGCCTACCACGCCCGCTCAGGCAAGGTGATCGCGGACCCGCTGGACATCTACCGTGCCGATACTCCGCGTCCCGGCCTGCACCTGCTGCGGATTGTCCAGGGCAGAGCCGTAGCGGACCTGACAGATGACCAGCTCAGCACCGCTCGCGGCGTCGCAATGGAGCAGTGCGTCGAGGCGCGGATCCGCATCATCAATCTCCAGCGCCACAGCCGTCCCGGCGAGCAGAGCCCCGACCCCGAGCTCGCCTCCGCTCAGAGCGATCACCGACACGCCCGGCTGGAACTGCAGGAGATCAGCTCCGAGATTCTCCGGCGCTCGCTGCTGCCGCCGCCTCCGCCTCTCTACGTTCCGCGACCGCAGAGCTTCCTCCCGGGTATGCAGCAGCAGCGCCCTATGCCGGAGCGCACTGACCTTCCCCGCCAGCAGGGCAGGGCTTCCGTCCCTCCCCGGTAACCACGCCCTGCAAAGCCGCAGATGTCACTGATCAGCCCCGTTCCTCACCCACTCGGGGTTGCGCAGCTCGCTGGCGACCTGATGCGTTCAGGGACCGGCTCCATCCGCGGACTGCTCGTCTGGATTGACGAGCCCAAGCTGGGCGGCCTTCACTCCGGCGGCGAAGCGGCTCTCGACGCCGAGGTCCTTCATCAGCTCCGAGATGTGCCGACGGCAGGTACGTGCGGAGATCCCGAGTCTGCGCGCGACCGCCTCGTCCTTATGGTCCAGCGCGAGGAGGCGCAGGATGGCTCTTCGCAAGTCGTCGGAGACATTCCCATAGCCCGGGCCGTCAGTCAGGTACGGGGTTCCCGAGTCCCAGGATTGCTCGAACAGTGCACAGAGGAAGGCCACCAGGATGGGCTGCCGCACCACCAACGCCCCCGGCGGCCGTCCGTCGTTGGTGCGGCTCGGTATGAAGGCGACCGCTGCGTCGAAGACGAACATGCGCTCGACCACCTGATCGACCGTGCGCACCTCGGCCCCGGCCTCCGTGATGGCTCGGACGTGCGGGTGAAGGCTCAGCTGGGTCCGGGTCGTGTGCTGGTAGATCGCCCGGAACCGCACCCCACGGCCGACGGCAGCGAGTTCGGCCGGCAAGGCTGCTTCGAGGGCTTCCGGATCCCGGTAGTTGCCGGGGTGGACCGTCATCATGTCCTTGGTGCAGGCTGCCGATTCCTCCATCACGAGCTTCTGCACGTCCACCGGGTCCGAGACGAGCTCCAGGCCCTCTGATGCCGGCCCGGACATCCTGCTGCTGAGATAGGCCGGCATGAGGTTGAGCAGACGCTCGCGAGCGTGTGCAAGATCGGCGCGGCGATCTGCGATCTGCGATTCAATGGGCAAGGCGTAGGCTTCCGCCGCTGCCTCAGGGCTGACCGGGATCAACCTGCCGTCCTCGGGCGACCGCTGCAACAAGTGGTTGGATTCGAGTTCTTCGAGGATCACGGTCAGTGCGTCCTGCTGTCCCAAATGGCTGCGCGCGGCCTGGCGGTACTCGCCATCGGCGAGGCAGCGAAGGTAGGTCTCAACGGCGCCAGGGCTCAGTCTCGTGACTCCTGCTGCATCCACCATGCGGTCCCGCTCCCCCTGTCTGGACCCGGGTCGTTCCCTCTCCCGGGCCCGCGATTACCGCTCGAGCCTATGCCTGGCCCGGCTGATATTGGACTGGATTTCCTTAAGGGTCCGAAGTCTTACACCGGCCGCCGCAGACGGCGGCCTCTGGACCCGGCGGTTGTCCCACCGCCCGGTTTCCGGGGCGCAGCCGCCGCCGTCCTCCAACTGGCCTTCCCCCGTTGTGGGATTGGCTGGGGCAGCGGCTCCTTGAGGGTCTACACCGGATGGTAAGGACCGTCTTCCGAAGGATGCTCTCCCACGATTCCGGTGAGGAACAGCGGCGGTGCCTGCTTGTCCGCCTCCGGTGTGATCGGCACCCCGTAGGAGCTGAGCCTGAGTGGCAGTTTCGCCTCGGCGGGTGCGGTCCCGCGCCACCCGCGGCCGTATTGAGAGCGCAGGCGTTGGCGGTAGGCGACCCGCTGGAGCTCGATGCGGAGCATGTCTTCGGCCGAGATCTGCCAGAGCTTCATCCGGCGCCACATGCTGAAGGAACTCATCGGCGCGAAGAGCCAGCGCAGGATCGGCAGTGCCGTCGGGCTGGCAGCGATCGGCTCCGACGTCGCGGGGGCGCGCTGCACCCCGTGCCTGAACCCGTGCGGGCACGACGGGTCGTCCCTCGGGCCTTCGGCGATGGGGAGTTCGTCGACGTGCCATTCCCAGATGCCGGTGAGCGCGCTCGGCGTCAGGAGGGCATCCTTGTGCGGGCGCTGTGCCTTCAACTGCGCGATCACGGCGGCGAGGTCGGCTGCGAACGTTTCCGAGAGTGCTGTCTGGCGCTGCCCGACCTTGACGAGGAGGGCATCAATGCCACCGGTGACATCCACACGCAATTCTTGGGGTGCGCGCAGGGCCAGGTGGGCGATCGACGTGGACGGGAACAGGTGACGCCGGTCTTCGTCGCTGATCCATATGGTGCCGGTCACAGCCGCGCCCGCAGGGGCGGATTCGAAGAGGTGGCGGGGGGTCGGCATGTCCGGGCTCCTGGGCGCAGTGGGCGATGAGGGTGGTGCCTTCGTGTTGGGCACAGATCAAGGTGCGCCGCGCGGTGAGCCCACGGCCGCGGGTGTTGCAGCAGCGCGTCGGTGCGTAGCCGAGCTCGCGCCGGGCGCCGACTACCGGGAGCTGAACAGGTCGCCCTGGCCTGGGGGCGGGGGCAGCCCGGTCCGGCCGCCTGTCATGGCGGGGGCGTAGCGCAAGGGCGGGTGGGTTCGGTGAATGGCTCTGAGCGTGCGCCCGGCGCCCGTGCGCAGGCACGGGAAGTGGTCGGGGACCGGTGTCAGCAGGACCGATGTGAAGTGGAGCGACGTTGCGCCGAGACGGCGGTGTCGTCCCAACCTAGGCAGGAGTTGGTGCAGGAGCGTGTCTGCGCTCAGGTGGAGGGCCGCTGGCAGGAGGGAGATGCTCACGATGCGGCCCCGGCGGCGATCCAACATTCCACGCAGCGAGCTGTACAAGATCGCCGTGTCTGCCAGGAGCTGGGACTCGCGGGTTCTGGCATTGGGCCGGGCTACCGCGCCCGACATGGGCGGCGGTCCCAGGATCAGCAGGTCGGTCTGGGCCGCCGCTGCCAGGACGGCGGCTGACGCCCTCGAGCGCGTGGTCTTGACCAGGGTGGGCTCGCTGTCGCTTGAGGCGCGGACGCGCTGGACCGCTCGCTGCAGGTCAGGGCTTTCCGGCCCCAGGAAGGTTAGGCGGTAGCCGCTTCGGGCGGCGGCGGCCGCAAGGTGGCTTGTGAAGGCGTTCTCCGCGCCGATGACCAGGGCTCCAAGCACCGTGCTCTCCTCGGGTCAGGCTTCAGGCGGCCGACGGTGTGGACCGCGGCGGGGCGATGGCACGGACCTGGAGCGAGTCGCCCATAGCGGTAAGCGCGTCCGTCGTCTGCGTGTGGGGGCGCGTGAGGTAGACGAGGCTGTGCAGCGGTGCTCCGGTGAGGCCGTGGCGCTGCTTGTACGTGACGTTGGATCGACCGGCGTCCAGGGTCCGGGCACCGAGCCTGATCGCGAGTTGGGCCGACTCCACCATCAGGGCCGTGTAGGTGTGGAGGCTGCGCTGCCGGTCGGCGTCGATTCCGGCGGCCCAGGCGTGGAGTCGACCGTTGTGGTGGAAGCTGAAGAAGCCGCCGACGAGCCGGCCTTGGTGGAACGCCGCCAGCAGGATCGCCCCCGGCACTCGGGCCAGGGCCGGCCACAGCGCCCGGTGGTACAGCGGTGTCCGGTGCTTGGCCGTGGTGGCGTCCGCGAGAAGGGCGAAGGCGTCCAGGTGGGGCAGCATCTGGTCACCGTTCAGGGCCTGGACGACCAGGCCAGCCTCGATGGCCCGCCGGTGCTGGCGCAGCATGTCTCGCGCCACGGATCGGCGCGGAAAACCGTCGAGGTAGGTCTGCATCCCGCCATCGACCCCGGCGCTGAACGCCATGTCGGTGAACACGGTGGCGTCGGCCGGGCGTTCCAGGTTCCACGCTGCCGCAGAGGACGGCGGGAGGTTGGGGACCAGCAGGGCAGCGGCACCCCACGCACGGCCGAGTGCGATTCCCGTGTCGACGGTGTAGCCGAGGGTCTGTGCGGTGGCGCCGCCTGCGCCTCCGTACTCGCCGTAGAGCGTCCCGCAATACAGCACGGGCCCGGTCCACGGAACCGTGACGCCGGACTCCATCTGCAGCCGGTTCCAGAAGGGGTCCCGGCCGACGAGGCGGTACGAGACCGCTTCTGAGCTGGCGGGGGTCTGCAGGTGGAGGTGTCGGCGCGCGCGCACGTCCTCCGGTGCCGCCTGGTCCCATGCCTGGGCCCAGGCGCGCGTGGTGAAGGGGTAGGCAGCGTCGACCGGCGGAAGGTCAGCGGCATCGTTGTGCCACGTTGCCGTGAATGCCGGCCCGGCCAGGGAGCGGGGGCGGGTGAGCGAGGTCATCGGGGTATCCCCACCAGGGTGCCGTCCGTGGGTGCGGCGCCGGCAGGCGACGGGAGACTGCGCGTGGTCCGGATGGCTACGGATTCGACCAGGGCGGCGACCTCAGCGTCCAGTTCGGCATCGCCCAACTCCGAGGGCTCAAAGATGATCATTCCTGCGGTCGGTACGCTGCCCAGGGGGGCCGGTGCCGGACTGCCGATGGTCAGCCGCAGGCTTGCCTCCACCACGGCGGGGCGTTGGCACAGCTCGTCGGCGGGGGTGAAGCTGGTGACATCTCCTTCGGGGCTGATCAGGCCGATGGTGGTCAGGGCCCGGTAGCGCGGCTCCAGTTGGTCCAGCGCGGGCCGCTCCCCCGCCGCGAGTGAGGCGATCGCCGCGATGGCGTCGAATCCGTACATGTGCTCGTAGGCGGGGTAGATGCCCCCGCCGGGGCGGGCCGCCGCCTCACCGAACCACCAGGTCTCGCGCCCGTCCTCGTGGACCTCCAGGAGGACTTCGCAATGGGTTACTCCGGTGCCACTGCCCAGGGCGTGCGTGGCGCGTACTGCGAGGTCGGCCGCGTGCCGTGCACGCCGGTCACCGAGGGGCAGGAGAGTCCAGAAGCGGTGGGTCGCCGCCTCGCTCTCCAAACCTTCGAGCACCGGCTTGTAGTAGGAGCCAGGGCAGGTGAGCAGGACCTCGTTGCCGAGCCGGTAGACGTCGATGTAGAACTCCTTGGCGACGGGAATGTACTTCTCCACCAGGAAGCCGTGTGCGGAGCCGTTGAGGCTGGTGAGGATGTCGCCCGCGGCGAAGCGGCCGTGGGGGTCCTCTGCTGTGGTGTCGAAGAAGCCCGCCACGATCAACGCCTGCAGATCCGGCCCACTCTCGATGCGCTTGGTGTTGATGGTTCCGGCGCCGCTGCGGGGCTTGACGACGACGGGGAAGCCGCCCATCTCAGCGGCTGCGCCCTCGACCTCGGAGGCATGGTGCACGAGGCGTACATCGGCTACGCGAATCCCCGCTTTGGCCAGACGGCGCTTCATCTGCCACTTGTCGGTGTGGGCGAGCGCGTCCGCCACGGACATGCCCGGAAGACGCCGTCGCTGGCGTATCCAGGCGGCGGGGACGATGCACTGCTCGTCGATGGTCGCCACGGTGTCGACAGTGGCGGACAGTTCGGCCTCCAGGCACCTGAGTTCCTCGCCGTCGGACCAGTGGTGGATAGCGTGGAAGGTCATCGCCGGACACGCCTCCTGGCGCCGCCGCAGCGAGTAGTCGGGCACGATGACCGTGACGGTGTACCCCGCGGCGAGGTAGGCGTCCTCCAGGACGGTATTGCCGCTGCTGAGGACCAGAACGTGCCGGCGGCGGTCGTTGCGGGTGGTGGTCATAGTGCGGTGCTCCTAGGGGCAGGGATGGGGGAGACGGTTGGCGGTGTGGTGCGTCGAGGGCGGACGGCCACACTGGACAGGGCCAGCAGGCCCGCGCAGGTGGCAATGGCCACCTGGACACCGGCGGCAGCGGCGTAGGGTCCGATCACCAGGGCGGAACCAAGGCTGGCGGTCGCCCACAGGGTGCGTACGGATCCCAGTACCGCGCCGTGTCGACGAGCGGGGACCGCAGCCAAGAGGCGGACCCGGGTCGCTGGCGCGAGTACGGCGACCGCGATCCCCCACAGGCCGCTTGCGGTCGTGGTGATCGCGGCGGTGTGGCTGGCGGTCAGCATCACCTCGGTGGAGGCAACGGCCAGGACGGCCAGTGGCAGGGTGGCGCGATGTTGCAGCACGTACTGGACGCGGACCAGGGCGAACCCGGCCATGGTGCAGGTGAGACCGAAGGTTGCGTCGTTGACGGCGAGCATGGACGCGGGCGCGTGCACGACCTGGCGCAGGTACACGGGTTCCAGGCCCTCGATCACCGCGTAGGAGGCCACCGTCAGTGTCAGAACCAGCAGGATCCGACGTAGTTCGCCGACCGGTGGGATCGATCGGTTCGTGGTCTGCTCGGTGGCGGGCCGGCGCAGCGGCAGTGATGCCAGCAGGACCCCGGCTGCCGCACAGAGCACGGCGGTGGCCGTGAAAGCGGCGCCGATGCCCCAGGTCACAGTAAGCCACGCGGCCAGGGAAGGTCCGATGATCAGGGGGGCGGCCTGCGCGAGGCTGATCCAAATGCTGGCCCGCGTGTGGGTTCCCACATTCTCTGTCCACGTCGGGGCCGTGTCCGCAGACGCCTGCAGCGCCCCCCTGCACACGGACACCACGGCAAGCATCACGGCTAGGGTCACCACGCCGTGTACCGCAAGGGCAGCGGCAGCGCACGCCGCCGCGCTGCCGGCAGCAGCAGCTAGGCCCAGGTGGCGCGGACCGTGCCTGTCGCTGATACGGCCCCACCGGCGGTTGGCCAGCAGTGGAGCGGCTGCACACGCAGACAGGAGTGTCAGGAACTGGGCCCCCTGGTGCAAACTGAACACCGCGTAGGTCTGCGCAGCCACCAGCGCCGCCCACTGCCCGGTGCTGGTCAGTGCCTGTAGCGCGATCAGGCGCACCCAGACCCAGACCTCGACGTACGGCTCGGCCGCGCGGGCTTCGAGGTCCGGCTGGTGAACGGTGGCTGTCATGCGGCGCTCCCTGCGTTCCGCGCACCCGGCAGGGGGGCGATCCGAATCTCCACGGCGTGCACCGCCCGGTAGAGGCGGTCCTGGACCGTGTCCAGGTCAGGTCCGACCACCTGGACGGAGGCGAGCGGCACCGGTTCGATTCCCCCGCGTGGAGCCTCCACCAAGCCGCCCAGAGGCTGCGGCCAATGCAGGCGGTCTAGCCACGCCACCTGGGACAGCGCTGGGTCAACTCCGTGGCTGTAGAGCTGGCCTGCCGTGCGCGGGTACATGTGACGTACCGCCGCACAGCGGCGACGCTGCTCCCCCAGGTTCGGGGTGCGACCGCGGGCGATGTCGACACTGGCCCGGATCACATCGACTCCAGTGGCGAGGTGGACCAGTTGGGCTGCATGGTCACCTGTCAGGCCAGGGGTGACCGACAGGACCTTCGGGCCCTGCATGGTCAGGCGCAGACGGACCTGACTCAGACCGCTGGTGACGTCGAGAGCGTTGAGCGCCTGCTGCGCAACGTCAGATGTCCGCTGCAAGCACAGGTCGCCCGCACGGCACGAGTCCTCCAGCGTCGCCAAACTCGTGCCACCGAGGTGGATGCGGTGGATCGCTGCCAGTCCGTGGTGCCGGCCTCTGGCGCTGACGTACACGACTGCGACCTCCGGGCCGGGTATCTCGTCGGAGAGGATGACTCCGCGACCGGGCTGCCTGCTGTCGGGGGCATCGAACAGCCTCCATGCGGCGGCCAGGTCCGCTGGGCTTTCCACCCTGGCGGCGCTGCCGGGCGTGGGCAGCGGATGGCGAAGGACGACTGGATATGACAGCCACTCGGCTGCGCGCGAGGCCTCTGCGGCGGTGTCGCACTCGATCGCTTGAACAGTGGGGACCCGGGCGGTGGACAAGGTGGCGGTGGCGATGGCCTTGTCAAGGCACGCTCGCACGGCCTCGGGTGCATTGCCGGGTACTTGAGAACGGAAGGCCCACCGGGCGGCGTCCTCCTGGTGCGCCGTATCCAGCGCCAGGACACCGGCCAGAGCCGGTGGACGCCCCGCAGCCCCGGTCATGGTCGAGGTGGTGACGCCGTGCTCGGACAGCAGTGGTTGGTAGGCCCGCAGAGAAGCCTCCGCCCCCAGGACCAGCAGCGGCGGCAACGGGGGCTGCGCGCTCTCGGCCGAGTCGGCCACGTCATCGACCTCCCAGCGCGGCACTCGGCCGCCGGGAGGCGCCCCGGAGCAGCAGCGTCCAAGGGCGGTGCGGCGGTCCGGACCGCCCGGCGCTTACGGTCTGCTCGGCGCGGGCCGGGCCGAGCAGGCTCAACCCACCCTGACCACGCTCCGCGGCAACCTGGTTCCTCATTGAGTGCTGCTTCCTGATCAAGAACGGCAGGGCGGGTTCGAGACGGCTGGACCCACTGGCGAGGGGGACGCGCCGCGGGTCCAGCCGCCCGCTGATGGCGTCGGCGAGCCCGCAGGTGGATCGCGGGCTTGCTTGGGCGCAGCGGGCCAGGCCGCGTACGCGCCGAGCATTGGGTGCGCGGTGCGTGCATGGCCGATAGCCACCTTCAGATCGCCCTCATGGACTGGTCAACCGCAACATCGGCACACCAAGCGCACCCTCCCGCCTCCCGGTACAGGTGCTCGTCAGGAGTGCCGCCACACGGGAAACCTGGCCGGTGGCCGGTGATCGGCTCAGCACGCTGCGAGGTCAAGTCCGATCAAAAGATCTGCGCCACCCAAGGCTGCCCTGAATACCCACAGTCATTAAGCAGATAAATCGATACTGAGCGCTCCTGGCCGCTACGCCGCTGGCCAGGGCCACAGCTCGCGCATTTCCGGCGACCGTGCGCCACCAGCGACAGCACCCACGGCTACCGAAAGTCCCAACTGAGGAAGCGAAGCTTCCCCAACTCGCAGTTGATGGCTACCTCCCGCGACGTGCGATAGAGATCTATCTCGGCGGGTCGTCAGAGGCCCCCGTTCCCTGCCATCGCACACCTAGGGGGAATCCGCATGGCGCCAGTGATCGAGCTCGAGCGGAAGGACATGAACTTCGCGGTCCTCAGGGGCCTGGAGTTCTTGGCCAAGCTCGGCGAAATGGGTCCCGAACCGCAGTCCCTCCACGCGATCCGGGCCGCGACGAACATCAGCAAGAGCTCTGCGCACCGGATCCTCAACGCCGCGATGCGCACCGGCTTCGTCGAGCAGCCGATCTACGGGCTGTACCAGCGCACCACCAACCACATGCAGCCGCCCGAGCCGCAGGTGCCCGTAGCCAGCGCGCTGCCGGCGATCTCGCACACAACGAGTCTCGAGCTGAGCACGCTGCAGTTGCGCACGCAGCAGATCGTCCTGCTCCACGCCCCTGCCCTGATCGACAATCCTCAACGCCTCTGCGCAGCCGTTGAGTACGGGGTGCGCCTGGACTTCATGGCCGCGCTCGACGAGGACCCCACCGCGGCGCAGGCCATTCGCGAGGCACCCCTGCACAGCGACGCGGCCGGCCTGGTCCTCCTCGCCTACGCCGATGACGGCCTGCCCATGAGCGCACAGTTGCGCGGTATTCGGGCCCAGGGCTACACCGTCACCCCCTCCCCCCTCAACGGCTACGACATGTGCTCGGTGCCGGTGATGCGCGGCACCCGCGCGGTGGCGGTGGTGAGCCTGGTGGCCCGCGCCGTGCAGATGGACCGGCACCAGACTCGCTACATCGAGGTGACCCAGGACGCCGCGGCGGCGCTCAGCGGGCACTGCAGCCGCCACCGCTTCCGCTCGACGGGCTCTCCCGCTGTCCGCAGCGCTGGATGATCGGGCACCGCCGCGTGAATCTCTCCCCACCTGCACACGCCACCCGCCGACTGATGATGTCGGGACCAGGGCGCAGCGCGTAGCGCACGCCACGCCGGACGCGACCAAGCCGGTTGCGGTGCCGGCGAAGCAGATGGCCGCCCCGTCCCTCGACGGTGACCCGACCGCCCGCGCACCACCACCGACAGCGATGTCCGTGCACCTAACGAGTGAGGCCGTCATCCCATCACACCAAGCACCCCGGCGTGGGGCGCAACCGGGTGGTGGGCCTTGCCATGTCCGGGCCCGCCCGAGCGCGGACCGGCTCCGGAGCGAAACACCCCCACGGCAAGGAGACGACGAAGGAGACAACGCTGGGCCATTGACCTCGCAGGGCGGCGACACCTCGGCCTCTGTCCGAGCCCGGGCGCCGCCCACGGCCAAGAGGTGAGCAACCATCTCACCCCAACGTCACCGCCGTCGCCAGGAGTCGCCACTCCTGGTCGGCGAAGAGGGAGCAGGCGCTCGAACGCGCACTCCCCGCACCGCCTCGAAACAGGCGGCTTCCATCTGGTTCTCACCGAACCCGAAGTCCCACAGGGGCTTCGTCGTGTCCTCACAAGGACTCAATGAAGACAGGACCCATGATGCACGATCAGTGCGCCCTTTGTCAGCCTTCGCAGGACCTCTGCACCCATGGGCAACCGAGGCGCCCGCTCAGCGCGGTGCCCGCGGGGCAGCAGTGGGCGTCCACCACGTCGTCGCGCCGCGCCGCAGACTCCTACTCCTGGATGCAGGCCGTCCACCACGGACACGACACCGGACGCCACAAGCGGATGTCGGACTCGGTCCTGCGAACCGCAGCCCTGCTTGCCCAGCTCAACCCCTGCCGACCGGGCATCAGATACCTGATGCGACGCCTCGGCCTAGCCGAGCGAACAGTGCAGTACCACCTCGCCGCCCTGCGCGAATCCGGCCTCCTGGCCTATCTCGTCAAAGGAACCCGCCGCTCCAATCAGCCGCCCCTCGCATCCGAGTTCGCACTCGTGATCCCTCCCTGGTTCGACCAGGACCTGGGAATCAAGACCTTCGGGAACGGGTTCCACCGTCGCATGGTCGGCATCGCCGCCCACGGCCGGACCAAGATCGCCGACCTTGCGACGAAGGCCGCCAGAAGCATGCGACCACGCCGACGCGGCAAGTCGCCGCGACCCCCTCGTTGCACCCCAATGGAGGCAGTTACCACCCACGTGCGAACAGCTTCCGTAGAGAGGGATCTAACGACTACGGCCAAGCCGAAGGCGAAGAAGCGCACCGCTCGGCGAAGCATCCTGGGCAGGACTGTGACCGCGGCGATGATGGCTGCCGGAAACCAACTGGCCCGCGCAGCCCGCCGCAAGGTGCCATGGGTCCGGAGTTCCACCCACGACCAGCTGCGCTGGGTCGCCAACGACGCTGCCGCCCAGGGGTGGACCGAACAGCAATGGGTCACGTACCTCCACGAGGTCGGCGCCGCACACCCCTCCATGGGCGCCCTGTGGCAACCAAACCAACCCCACGCCCTCATCGCGAGGGCTATCCTCGTCGACGCCGCAGAATCCGCCGCCCAGCAGAGCGAGCAGGCCGACCGGGCAGCAGCCGTCCGCCCCGAGACCAACGCTGCATGGCGAGAGGCATGCGCCAATCTGCGAAAGTCCCGTCAAGGACACGACCAGGAGCGGCACGACCACGAGCTCACCGACTCCTGGTCACGCGAGCTAGCACGCCTGGAAGGCGCCTACAGACCCGAGATCGTGGTCCAGCACCTGTCCGACCACGGGCTCACATCCGCAGAGAACCGCTTCGGTGCTCGCCTGGTCCGACAGGCCACCTCCCTCTGGGCGCGAGGAGACATAGCACTGCACAACCACGATGGCGTCATGTTCAGCACCTGGTGATGACCGACATCACGCCCAACGGATGCCGGGCAGCAGCTCCGTCCGACTCGTCCCCCACTGACAACCACGCAGAGGGTCATTGACCAGCAGGGCCCGGTCGGCACACGGGACTGCGGAACTCACCCCCGTCAGCCCACGTTCCCCATAGGCGACCTCCACGCCTCATCGCCGACAGGAAGACAGCCTCATGAGAACTCCACCCGCCCCGGGTATAGCACAGCTGGTCGAGGGGCTCCACGAACTGCTCACCAGCCATGGACACGCTCCGATCGGCGCTGGCGAGGACTTCCTCGGGGCGACCTACGAACTCCTCCAGGGCGAGGACCATGTGATCCTCCGCCACCACGGGCCCGAGAGCGCCGACCACTCAACCGACGGATACCGCCGTCTGATCGAGTCGGACACCTCGCCTGCTTGGGCCAACGCGACACCCCAGGACACTCCTGATGGGATGGTTCTGCGCGTCACCGCTGCTGCAGTCGAGTAGCCTGCACCGCACCGCGGATCCTTGGCGACCGGCGGCAAAGTATATAGCCGTCAGGAACTCGGCGGTGACCTTGACGCACCGCAGCCAGCCATGCACAGCTGGGTGTGACTACTCGACATTGGCAGCGATGTCAGGGGCGCTGTATCCACTGATGATGCGGGCCAGCAGGGCGGTGCCGATCGCCTCAAGGCAGTCGGCTCAGTATGGGACCAGCGGGGCAATGCGCAAGGGGGGCGCCAGAGCGGCTGTACTCCGCCCGGCGTGTGATCTCCGCGTCCGACAGGGCGCTCGTCCTTTTGCGCATGCCGGCGATCACGTCGAGCACGCACGCTCAGCACTTCTCGCTGTTGGCATCGAGGCCCGCGGCAGCGGCCTCGCGACCTGCTTGCACAGTGCTCGCTCTCTCAGGCCCCCTGCGGAGGAGCCGGGCATCTGCCGCGGCGGGCTCACGGTCATGACGCCTCGCCGGTGGGCAGGATGGGATTGGTGGTCGGCGGGTCCAGCGACTGGCAAGCATGGCCGCCACAGGGATGACCGTGACGAACCGGTCCACCCGCCGTAGCGCGGTCGACGTCGGTGAACGACCCGAGGTCCCTCTCGCACTTGGCAGCAGGTGGCGTGGTTCGGTTACCGCGGGCTGGTCGAGGGGGCGGAGCGCGGCGCGATCCGCACAGCACGGCCGCGCTACAACATCACCGGGCACCTGGAACGGCAGGCGGAGCCGGCGGACAGATTGATCCTGGTGCGTCTGGGCTGGTCCGTGGGCAGAATCAGGCTCGTGGTCGCCCTAGGCAATCCCCCATCGGTGGATTGGCCGGTCAGGGGGGAACGGCTCGCTCAAGCTGCGCGGGCGGGGCGCGATCCGGTCTGCGAGGTCGGCGGGCGCGCCAGAATGCTGTCGAGATCTGCTCACCGGTGCCGGCGCGGTAGCAGTCCTGCTGGCCGAGGGCGGGTGTCGAGTCTGTAGCTAGACTCGACCGTCTGACGTGATCGGAGGCATGTCACCGCATGATGACGAACCCCGAGGGGATCTCGGCCCCGCCCGACCAGGACCGCCTTGCTGACGTCATCCGCCAGTTCGCAGAACTTCACGACCGCGGCTACCCCGCCCGCCCGGGTTGGGCCTATCAGAGCTCGTTCCATCTGCTGCTCGCGCTCGGACGCCGCTTCACCGTCGCTCCGAGCCGACGCGCCCTGGCCGACATGCCCGACCGGCTCTGCTACGGCAACTGCGCGAGCTACGCGGCTGAGCATCATGAGGCGGACGGCATGGTGTACGCCGAGGGCTTCGCATTGATCAACGTGGGTGGGGCAGACTTCCATCTCCCCCATGCGTGGGTCGTCCACCCCGACGGCACCGTGGTGGATCCGACCTGGAGCGACCCTCCCGGCCTAGCCTACGTCGGGGTTCCCATCGCCGACCCGGGGCTGTGGCCACACGACGGCGGAGGCCTGTTCGCGGACTTCGAGAAAACCCTGCCGCTGCTGCGCGACGGGTTTGCGGCCGATGCGATCGCCGACATCGGGCAGCCGTTGACCTGACGGCTCGGCCTTCACCGCCCCGGTGCCCGGATGCAGCGTCAGCGTTCGGCATCACTCATCTCAGGAGAATGCCTCTTCATCGGCCCACAAGTAGCCGAAGTGCTGGGCCGTGTGCGCCAGCGCCCGGCGCAGCAGGATCTTGCGCTGCCCGCGTTCCATGGCGGGCGGCGCGGTGATCTTGATGGCCATCTCGGGCAGGTTCTCCCGGTCGCGTGCGCCGAGCGGGGTCATGTCGATCAGCGCGTCAAGGCCGGGTGAGGGCTGACCGTCGGGGCCGTGGGCGATCAGGAGCAGCTCGCAGGTGGGTGGTCCGGCCCACTGCCTGCCGGACGGGTCACCGATGGTGTCGGGCATTAGTTCGGCGGCGGTCTCCCAGGCGGCCAGCAAGGTGTGCTGGACTTCGTCCAGGCCGAGGCGGGTGTCGGCGCCATGGGGCAGTGTGGCTGCCCACGCGTCAGCGTCCTGGATCAGGACTTCGGCGCAGGTGACGGTGTTCGGCTGCGTCGCGCCTGGGAGCGCGATCATGGCCGCGGCCGTCAGCGCGGTCCGTCCGTCCGGTGCGGTGAGGTAGCTCGTGTAGCTCGCGGACAGGGGCCGGTTGTCGAACGGTCCCATCGCCCAGTGTTCGGCGGGCAGTTCGGCTCCCCGGCGTCGGGACAGGAATGTCGCCGCGCCGGCCAGGGCGCTGTAGGGCAGTCGTTGCTCCAGGTCCCGCCGCCGTGTGCGCGTGATCTCAAGGGTGTGCCCGTCGGCGTAGGGCAGGGTGAGCACCGCCCTGACCCGCAGTTGCGGCAGCGGGTGCGACGTCCAGTTCTCAGCGACACGCGTCTGGTTCAACCCGAACACGACAGCCGGCTCCCATCGCCACACGCCGCGCCCGGACCGCAGCAGCAAGCCCGGCCCCGACCGGCCGCCGCTGATTTCCACGCGTTGGCGTTCGCCGTCCAGGACATCGGCGGCGCCGGAGTCGCCCGCGGCGGCCGGATAGCCCACGGCCGCCAGCGGGTCGTCGCCGGGGTGCGGCAGCCCGGCGTCCACCAGCGCCTGCCAGACCGGTACGGACACCGCGACCGGCGCCCGGCCGCGGACCAGGCACAGCACCCACCCCGGGTCGCCTTCCCGGGCGGCGTGGAAGTCCTGCAGGACCGCCGGCCCGTGGAGGTGGGCCTCGCCGGCCGGCAGGCCCAGACCCGCTGCGGACAGCCGCTCGTACGCCTCGCGGACCTCGCGTTCGCGGTCCCCTGCTCCCTGGCCGACCCGGACGGCGGGGGGCTGGGGCGGGATCGCGGACACGGCCTGGTGGACGAGTGAGGCCAGCGCCTGGCTGGTGGGCATCCCGGATGCCGCGACGCCTGCCGACAGGAGGCGCTGGATCTCCGCGCGCGGCAGCCAGTGCGTGCCGTCGGCCTCGCGCATGGGCACCGCGACCGTCGTGGTGGACTCGGTGCCGTGCTTGCCGACCGGTGCCGCCACGACGAACACGCAGTCCGCGGCCTGTGCGGCGATGTCGATGAAGGCGACGCACTCGCCCTGCCCGGTGTCGGACCACTCCACCGCCACTGCGCGGGGTGCGGGGGTGATGTGGTCGCGGATCAGTTTGCGCAGGGTGTCGAGGGAGACCGCGGCCCGGTCGAGCGACTCGACCCGGTCGAGTACCTCCTCCCCGTCCACCAGGCGGGTGCGGATGCCCATGACGATCAGGCCGCCGCCGCGGTTCGCGAAGCCCGCCACGTCCTTGGCCAGTTCCTCCACCGCACGAGGATTCCTCGGCTCGTAGGCGGCAGCCTTCGCGTCCAGCCACTGCCGCTCCGGAAGGCCGAGCAACGCGGCGGGGTCGTTCTCGCGCAGCGCTTTGCGGGCGCGCTCTGGATCCAGCATTGCTGAAGTATCTCCCCCGTGGTCGAGGACGGCGGGATGATCCCGCAAAGAGCGTCTGGGCTACAGGCTGCGCAGCACGGTGACGACCCGGCCCAGGATGCGGGCCCGGTCGGCCGGGATCGGGGGGTACTCGGGGTTCTCGGGCATGAGCCAGGTGCCGTTTGCCATGCGTCGCAGGCGCTTGACCGTGGCTTCGCCGTCGATCATGGCTGCGACGATGTCGCCGCTTTCGGCCTGGGGCTGGGAGCGGACGACGACGGTGTCGCCGTCCTGGATCCGCGCGTTGATCATGGAGTCGCCGCTGACGGTCAGGGCGAAGAGCCTGCCCTCTCCCACCAGGAGCCGGGGCAGTGTCAGGACGTCTTCGACGTGTTCCTCGGCTGTGATCGGCTGCCCGGCGGCTATGCGGCCCAGCAACGGAACAGTCCGGGCCTGGGCCGGCAGACCCGGGTCGGCCGGGTCCAGGGCGGCCGGGTCCTCGTGGACGAGGCGGAAGGTCCGGGGGCGGTGCGGATCGCGGCGCAGCACGCCGAGGGCTTCGAGTGCTTTTACCTGGTGGGTGACCGAGGAGGTGCTGGACAGGCCGACGCCTTCGCCGATCTCGCGCAGGCTGGGCGAGTACCCGGTCCTGCGCATGGTGTCGCGGATGAAGTGCACG
>Ga0302314_10001036_pt1 | contig 52002 bp, 45 predicted proteins | sample III_Palsa_N2_3_FD_200533 | JGI IMG/M metagenome (GOLD analysis project Ga0302314, IMG submission 200533) | Peat permafrost microbial communities from Stordalen Mire near Abisko, Sweden - III_Palsa_N2_3 | ecosystem: Environmental > Terrestrial > Soil > Palsa > Peat permafrost | place: Sweden... | reverse complement strand
AGATTGTCGATCACCAGCAGTTCCCAGGCGTCGGCGCACAGGGTCTGGACGCGCAGCCCCGCGAGGCAGCGTTCGAGATAGGCCGGCTTAGGATTGTGCGTGCAGATGACCACCGACAGCGCGATCGAGCTGTTCACGGGGAGATGACTTCCTCGACGAGCGCCGCACCCTTTGCCGACGTCCTCGACCAGGACCGCAGGCGCAACGCGAGGCGGCGGCTCATCGCGAACCAGCCCTGGATCCACAGATGCCGCCCGAGCGCGAGCGTCCGCCGCAGCCGACCGAGGGGCAGGCGGCAATAGTAGTAGGCTTCGAAGAACCGCAGCAGATCGCCGCCGACCATGTCGCCTAGCAAAGTCGCCTTCATGCCGGCCCAGTGGGCCACGAGCGGCGGCGCCGCGCCGGCGGCGACACTGGCGAGGTCGAGCCCCGCCATCGAATGCCCCGGCCAGCGCATGAGCCCGCGGCGCTCGAGCCGGAGCCCTTCCAGCGCCGCCTTGCGCATCAGGACGTAGTTGAGCACGCCCTGGTCGCCGATCATGAAGTAGCGCGGATGGCGCAGGCGCCGCGGGAAGCTCCACTCGATCCAGGGATCGAAGTCCGCGCGCGTCAGCACGCCCGCAACGCCGAACCACTGGCCGGTGTTGAAGGCGCGCCATGCCGGTTGGGCGTGCGGGTCGACGTCGCGAAGGCCGTCCCAATCGTAGTAGAGGCGCTTGAGATCGGCCTCGGGCAACTGCTCGTCATCGACCATGAACGGCGCGTCGCTCGCAGCTTGCGCGTCCAGCACCTTCCCCGCGAAGATCGTATCCGCATCGAGGACCAGGAACCGCTCGCCGGCGGGTCCGAACAGGGCCTCAAGCTTCACGAAGCCGACCCCGTAGTCGCCCGCCGGCAAATCCGCGACATCGACGTTCCAGTAGCGCTTCGCCTCCACGGCGAAACCCGGCTCCAGCGCGCCGCCGGCGAGGATGGCGATCGGGATGTCGGGGTAGAAGTAGCGGATGCTGGCGATGCAGATCCGCGCCAGCCGCCCGTCGCGGGCGCAGGCGGCCACATAGATGCGGTCCACCGCCATCGCTCAGGCCGGGTCCGCGAGCGCCAGCATGACGTCGGAATTCACCCGCCCGATCAGCGAGGCGTCATCGGTGACCGTCACCCACTTGATCCCGCCCAGGCTCGCGGCGGTCTCGGAGAAGGTCGAATAGTAGGAGCCCAGGATGCGCGAGGTGCGCGACAGGGCGAAGAGGTCGACGACCGCGTCCAGCATCCCCTCGCGGGTGTCTCGTGAGGCGACCCTTGGCCGGGTGATCACCCGCGCGCCGAACACCGCCCGGATCGCCGCTTCGGTCTCGGCGCAGTCGGTGGCGAGGAAGAACCGCGCATCCGGGTCCGCGCGCAGGCGCCGCCGCATCGCCGCCACGAAGGCCGAGGTCGGGCTGTAGCGGATGGCGTTGGCGTTGTCGGTGCGGCGGATGTGGACGCCGATGGTCCCAGGCCCGAACGCCTGAGCGATCTCATCGACGGCCGCCTGCTGCGCCGGGTGCGGCTTGAAGAACGAGAAATCCGGCTCCGGATCTCCATGGAACGCCCACCAGGACGAGATCAGCGTCCGCCGCGCGCCGCGCACGAACGCCTCCAAGGTCGCCGGCGAATGATCCTCCGGGCGCAGCTGTCGAAGGATGTTGTCGCCGAAGATCGCGCGCGTCAGCCACGCGGTCGGCACGCCCCGGACGCGGGGGGTCTCGCTGTAGAGCAGGTAGAGCAGGGCATCGAGCTTGGAGCGGAGCGGCTCGATGTTCCGCACCCGGAACGAGCCGTCGTGGTGGAAAAGGTCCTCATAGCGGATCGCCAGACCGGGGCCGACTTCCCACAGCACGACGAGGTCGGCGCCGGCGGCGGCCGCCAGTGTCCGCGCGGAGGCCACGGCGCGCATCCGGTTGCAGAGGCCGTTGAGCGGGCGAAGGTAGAGGGTCGGGCGGCTCATCGGACGCTTAGCGGGGGACCAGTTCGGGCTCGGTGCGAAGCCGCATCAGGCCCTTCCATTTGCGGATCGCGGTGACGCTGGGCGCGCCGCTGCGCGCCAGGGCCAATAGCGCAGCGCCGGAAAGGTGCAGGTACGCCGGACCGAGACGCCGCGCGCGGATCACCCGCCAGGCCGCGAAGGCGGAGGCCAGGTCGCCAAGTTCCAGCCATCGCTCGGCGACGAAGAAATAGAGGCTGCAGAGGGCGCGCCGGCGCACCCAGCTCATGCCGGGGCCGGCGCGCACGTGCGTCTCCAGCCGTTCGATCACGTCCAGCGCGGCGGTGAGATGGCGCGGTGAGTTGCGCTGTTCGAAGCTGGTCTTGGCCGGATCGACCCGCCAGCGGAAGTGGTAGTCCACCTCGCGGAAGCGAAGGTAACGGCAGCCGGTGGCGATGGCGCGCACGTGCAGTTCGATGTCCTGCCAGCTCAGCAGGCTCTCGTCCAAGAGCCCAAGGCGCAGCAGCGCCTCGCGACGCCAGATCGGCGCGGTGGTCTGCCAGGGCGTCTCGAAGAACAGGAAACGGCAGAGATCGTCGCCGATGAGCTGGTCGTCGAGGCGGCGCGCCAGATCGCCAGGCGTCTCCTCGAAGGCCGCCGCCTGGAAGGTGGCGAAGTCCACATCGGCGTTGCGGTCCATGACTCCCACACGCCGCTCGAGGCACGTCGGCTCCAGCAGGTCGTCGGAATCCAGCAACACCACCAGTGGCGCGCAAGCCGTGCGGATGCCGATGTTGCGGCAGGCATTGGCGCCCGAAGGTTCGCATTCTCGCATGACATAGCGGACCCGCGGATCGGCCGCCGCGCGCTCGCGCACCATTGCGGCCGTTCCGTCGTCCGATCCGTCGTCGACGACGATGTGCTCCCAGTCGCTCAGGGTCTGGGCGGCGACCGAGTCCAGGGTCTGGGTGAGCAGCGCCAGCCGATTGCGCGTCGGCGTGACGACCGAGACCCGCGGCGCGGTCATGCATCGACCGGCCGGCGGCAGAGGAAGACCTCGCGAAACACCGGATGCGTCACCGCGCAAAGCGTCTGCTCCGCGGGGTCGAGGCTGGCGGCGCTCATCGTCTCACAGGCGAATCCCGCCGCCTCGATCCGCTCGACGATATCGCGGCCATAGAGCCGCACGTGATCCTCCTGGAAGTAGGCCGACAGCCGCGCCGCGTCGCTCGCGATGCTGGAATCTTCCAAGGTGTGATCGCCGCCGATCGGCACCTGCAGCACCGCCAGGCCGCCGGGCGCCAGCACGCGGCGCATCTCGCGCAGCGCCTTCCCGTCGTCGGGAATGTGCTCCAGCACGTGCGAGCACCAGATCAGGGTCTTGCTGGCGTCCGGCAGGCCGGTGTCGGTGAGGTCCAGGCGCGCCATCGCGTGGCCGCTCAGGTCGGCGTTGAGATATTCGCGGGACAGCGACACCAGCCAGGCGATCATCTGCGGCTCGGGGGCCATGTGCAGCACCGCCTGGCGGCCGACGATCCGGTCACGGAGCAACAGCCGCGCGACACGATGCCGTTCCAGCGATCCGCAGGCCGGGCAGTGCGCGTCGCGGCGGCGAAGCGCCTGGTTGCCATAGGGCTCGAACCGAAACCCGCGCCAGCCGCACAGTGGGCAGTAGCGCGCTTTGCGCACCAGACCCATAAGCCGGCGCATGCGGCGCCCATTCAAGCCGGTGCGCCCTCGCCGAACAGCCAGTCGGCCAGGCGCGCATGCTCCTGCTCCCATCCATAGAGGGCCTCGGCCCGCTGACGCCCTGCCGCGCCCAGTCGCGCGGCGATGGCCGGGACCGCGACGAACGCCTCGGCCATGGCGCCGACGTCGCCTTCGTCGACCAAGAGGCCGGTCTCGCCCTCGACGACCGCCTCCGGGATGCCTGCGTGGCGAGTGGCGACGACCGCCAGGCCATGGGCCATGGCTTCCTGGATGCTGGCCGGCAGGCCCTCCTCGTCGCCGGTTTCCGGATCGGTGAGGCTGTGCTGGACGAAGACCCCGCATTGTTCCAGCAGCCCGGCTTTGGTCGCGTCGGGGGCCGCGCCGTGCAGTCGCACGCGGTCTTGGAGGTCGGCGGCGGCGACGAACTGACGGGCGGCCGGCAGCAGTTCACCCGCGCCGACGTAGTCGAGCGTGAGGCCGGGATCGTGCATCGTCGCGCGCCGGAACGCCTCCAGCAGGTAGATCGGACCCTTCTTCGGGGTCATCCGGCCGATGGCGAGCAGGCGTTTCGCGGCCGCCGGCCCGCGCTCGGGGATGTGTGCCGGCAGATCGACGCCGCCGGGGTTCACCGTCACGCGCTCCGAGCCCAGTCCGAGGTCGATCAGTCGCCGCCGATGCGCCTCGCAACGCGTCAGCACCACGCGCGCCGAGCGGTAGGCGAGGTAGTCCTCAGCGGCGCCCGTGCGGCGCAGGGCGGCGCTGAGGTCGATGCCGTGGCCCTGCACGACGTATGGGATCTTCATCCGGTCCAGCAGCGGCACGAATTCGACGAACTGATCCAGGTATTCGCCCAGCACGACCCGCACGCCGTGGCGGCGCAAGAAACGGGCGACCACGCCGGCGCGCAGGTCGGGCCAGCTCCGGCCGCCGCGATGCGCCAGCCGCGCAGTCCATGCCGACATGGCTTCATCGAGGAAGAGCGCCGGGCAGGGCGCCTGCCAGCGTCCGTCCATCGCGTGCGCCCGCTGCCGCGCCACCGCGACCGTCTCGCCGGGCGCGATGCCTTCGATGTGCCGCCGGATGAAGGTCTCGCTGACCGTGCCGAGCTGGGCGGTGAAGATGGCAAGGCGCGCCAGACCTGGGACCCGCGGGCTCGCTACTCGCGCCGCGGCGTTGCGATGCGGCGGCGCTCGTTGGCCGAGACCCGAAACCGTCGCGCGATGTGGGTGCGCTCGGGACTGCCAACATCGACGCCGAGCAGGTTGCGCGCGCCCATCGGTGTCCCAGCCTGGCGGCCGAGGATCGGCTTCAGCCAGTCCTTCAGCCGCTGAGCGCCGCCGCGCCGCGCCTGACGCAGGGCGACGGGCGTGAGGTAATCAGCCCGCGACAGCACCGCGTGGACGTAGTCGCCGTAGCGCCAGACGCCGACCTCGCGGTACGAGACCAGCCGGGTTCGCGTTTCGGTGGCGAGGGCGAGGATCTGGGCGGCGTCGATGCTTTCGTCGATCGGCTGCAGCCCGTCCGGCTGATGTGTTCTCAGGAACGCCTGGTGGGCGGGCGAGGGGACCATCAGCAGGCATCGCGCCTCGTCGGACAGCCAGCGCTCCAGCGCGCCATGCAGCGCCGCCCGCTCGCTCGGCGCGACGTGCTCGTAGACGTCCATCATCAGCACCAGGTCGAAGACGCCGTCCAGTCCGCAAGCCTCGAGCCGCCCGGCCCGGTAGCTCAGGTTGGGGCGGCGGAAGCAGGCTTCGGCCGCCTCGATCGACGCCGGGCTGAGGTCGACGCCGATCACCTCGGCGCCCGGCCAGGCCCGCGCCATCCGCCAGCTGGTCGCGCCCACCCCGCAGCCGATCTCCAGCACGCGCCTCGGATGAGCCGGCGCCCATTCGGCGAGCGTCTCGACGGCCGCCTCGATGCGGGGATTGGCGCGCACGAAGTCATCCAGCTTGCCGCCGACCCGCGCGTCGTAGAAAGCCGCGACGTCGGATTGATCGGGCTTAGCGGGTGTAGGGGCCGCGATCGCCATCGCGCTCATGACGGCCCGCCGACGGCGGCCAGATCGCGCGTTTCGCGGCGCGTTCCGGCGCGTCGGGCATGACGCCGCGCCAGCGGCCGCGTCAGCGCCCTCTCGGCGAGGAAGTCGCAAAGGCCCGTCTCGTAGATCGTCAGGTCGTATTCCGCCTGGAACAGGCGCAGCGCCCGGCGCGAATAGTCCGGATAGTTCGCATGGATATGCGCCAGCGCCGCGTCGAACTGCGCCGCGTCGGCGACATGGAAGCCCACCCTCTTTGCCTCCAGATAGGGCCCGAGGTCGTTCGGCCCCATCGAGATCACCGGCTTGCCGCAGCGCAGATATTCCACCAGCTGACCGCAGGCCTTCTTCAGCAGGCGAAACTGCTCGTGCCCCGCCCGATTGCCGATGAAGCCGACCGAACAGCGCGACACGATCGCCGGCACCTGGTCCGGCTCGACCATGGTTGAACTCACCTCGACGCGGCCTCGCACAGTGTCCAGCAACTCGCGCATCTCGTCATAAACGCGGCCGTGGAAGCTGAGGTCGAACGCGCCGTCGCTGGCGGCAAACCGCTCGACCAGGAAATCGGAGTGGCAGCGAGAGATGTTGACGCCGCCGATTTGCATCACGTGCGGCCGGCCGCGCCAGTCCGCCGACGGCGTGGCGCCGGGCGCCGCCGGCAGCGCGACGGGCAGGTGGTAGGCGGCCAGGGACGCGCTCGGCAGCCGCATCGAGCGGGCGAACGAGGAGAGACGCGTGTCGTCCTGGGTGATGACGCTGGGATTGCGGCGCAGGCCGCTGCGGACGGCGGCCAGGAACAGCCGGTTGATCTTGCGGCTGAAGCGCATCTCGTCGTCCGAGATATAGTCGAGCGACCACAGCACCACCGGCCGGCGGGTCGCCGAGCAGGCGCAGGCGAAGGCCATGAAATCGATGCCGATCACCACGTCGGCGCCCCGCGTCGCGGCGCGGCAGGCCAGCCAGTCCCGCCCCAGCGCCGCGCCTGTCGACAGGCTGAGCCACACGTTTCCGGAAAGGATCGTGTTCTCGACCAGACGATCGAAGAAGAGACCGCGCTCGCTGATCAGCACCCAGCGCACCTCGAAGCGGGCTCGCAGCACGCGCGCCACCTCGGCGACCTGCGGATAGGTGTCGCCCGCGTCCAGGAACGAGCTGACCACCGTGCATATCGGCCGGCGCGGCCCGTCCACGGGCTCAGCCATCGACCTCAGCCGTCGTCACGGCGACCTGCGCCAGCCGTTCGGTGCGCCACTTGAGCTTCGGATGCACGTAGCCGAGGAACCGGCCCAGGTAGATGAAGTCGCCGCGCGGCGCGGTGTCCTGGATGGTGATCGACAGGGCGTCGGCGATCTCGGTGCAGGCCGTCATCGCCCCGTGGATGAAGTGGACATCGATGCGGTAGTCGCCGGCGTTGAGCAGGGCGCCGGGGACGCGGCAGGTGCTGCGGTAGAGGCCCGTGGGGAGGGCGGAATTGCCGATCGCGTCGTCCTCGCTTGAGAGCGAGTGAAAGACGACCGCGCCATCGCCGGCCCTGACGATCACTTCGGCGATCAGGTTGGCCCCGTCGACGCGGTTCCAGTACTCGGCCGCGATCTCGAAGGGGCGGACGCGCTCGAATTCGCCGTCGGCGCCGCCGCACGGCGTCGCCTCGATCCGCCGAAGCCGCACCCGCTCGTCGCCCGGCGCCAGGTCAGAGTCGTCCCAGGCGCGGCGTGGGCCGCCCTGGCGATCCGGCCGCAGATAGGTGCGCACCACCTCGTCGGGTGTGCCGATCAGCGCCGCCTCGCCGCCCACCAGCATCATGGCGCGATCGCAGAGGCTGTTGATCGCCGTCATGTTGTGGCTGACGAAAAGCACCGTGCGTCCCTCCTCGGCGGAGACGCTTTTCATCTTGCCGAGGCACTTCTTCTGGAACTCGGCGTCGCCCACCGCCAGCACCTCGTCGACGATCAGGATCTCCGGCTCCAGGTGCGCCGCGACTGCGAACGCCAGCCGAAGATACATGCCGGAGCTGTAACGCTTGACCGGGGTCTCGAGGAACCGCTCCACCTCGGCGAAGGCGACGATCTCGTCAAACTTGCGGCGAATCTCGGCGCGGGTCATGCCGAGGATGGCGCCGTTGAGATAGATGTTCTCGCGCCCGGTGAGTTCTGGATGGAAGCCGGCGCCGACCTCGAGCAGCGAGGCGACGCGGCCCCGCAGACGCGCCTCGCCGGTGGTCGGCTCGGTGACGCGGCTGAGCAGCTTCAGCAGGGTGCTCTTGCCGGCGCCATTGCGGCCGATGACTCCCAGCACCTCGCCCGGCGCCACGTCGAAGCTCACGTCCCTGAGCGCCCAGAACTCGCTGGCCACGCCTGCGTCGCGCCGAGGCCGGAACAGGCGCTCGGCCTCTTCGCGCAGGCTGCCGGCGCCCAGCCGCCCCAGCTGATAGCGCTTGGAGAGGCCGCGCACCTCGATGATCGGGCGGGTCATGGGCTAGACGACGTCCACGAAGCTCTTCTGGGCCCGGTTGAACGCCAGGGCGCCGCTGGCCAGCAGCGCCAAGGTGACGCTGGCGGAGATCGCCGCCAGGCTTGGCGTGACGTCGCCCGCGCCGAGGAACATCCGCTTCAACGCCTCCGTCGGCGCGGTCATCGGATTGAGCGCCGCGACCCAGCGCCAGCGCGCTGGGACCCGTGAGAGCGGGTAGATCACTGGGGTCGCGTACATCCACACCTGGGTCAGGAACGGGATCAGGAAGCTGAAGTCGCGGTATCGCGCCGTGAGGGCGCAGAGCCACAGGCCCGCGCCCAGGCTGATCGCGGCGAGTTGCAGCGCCACGAGCGGGAACCACGCCAGCGAGCCGTCGAGCCCGAACGTCTGGCCGGCCGACGTGGCGAACTTGAACCAGGTCCAGAACACCAGCAGCGAGGCCAGTTGCAGGCCGAAGGCGAGGAAGTTGGCGATCACGCTCGCCAGCGGCGCGACCAGCCGCGGGAAATAGACCTTGCCGAACAGGGCGGCGTTGGCGGTGAAGGTCGAAGCGGTGGTCTGGAAGGTCTGGGCGACGTAGCTCCAGCCCAGGAGGCCGGTGAGATAGAACAGGATCGGCGGCGTGCCGCCGGTCGGGATGCGGGCGATGCCGCCGAACACCACCGCGAACACCACGCTCATCAGCAGCGGCTGCAGCACGAACCAGACAGGTCCCAGCACGGTCTGCCGGTATTTCGAGGCGAACTCGCGATAGACCAGCAGACCCAGCAGGTCGCGGTGGCGCCAGACGTCGGCCAGGTCGAGATCGAACCAGCCGCCGGTCGGGCGGAGGATGAGTTCGTAGGGGGTGGGCGCGTCGCTCAACGGCGCATCAGGGCTTGGGCGCGCGGCCCTCGAAGCGGGTCTTGTCGTTGTCGCCGGCGTAGGGGCCCTGCTTGACCTCGATCATCTCCAGCTCCTCCAGCACCTCGAAGCCGTGGCCGCCCTTGATCAGCAGGATGACGTCGCCGCCCCTGAGCTCGCGGCTCTCCAGATAAGCTTGGTCCTCGGCGAAGAAGTCGACGCGCAGGCGGCCGCGACGGATGAACAGGGTTTCCTGGGTGTAGGCGACCGTGCGGGCCACCGGCTTGTGCACATGCGCGCCGATCAGCTTGCCGGCCGGATGGCACATCACCCCGAGCTGCTGGGAGAAGTCGTTCGGGGTGAAGAAGTGGACCCCCGGTTCGGCGAACTCGCGGCGCACGATCATCGCGTGCAACTCCCCGGCGTGCTCGATGCGCTCGATCGGCGGTGGGGTGACGATCCGCGCGGCCATGCGGGCGCTCATGCGAACAGCCCGCGCACCGCGTCGGCGACGCGCTCAGCCTGGTGGCGGGTCAGGGCGACGCCGCTCGGGATATAGAAGCCGCGCCGCGCGATCCGCTCCGCCACCGGGCAGCGGACGCCGTCGAACAGCCCCAGCCGGCGCAGCGCCGGCTGTTCGTGCATCGGCCAGAAGAACGGCCGCGCCCCGATCCCGGCCGCGCCCAGACGGCGCATCGCCTTCTCGGCGTCGAAGCCGGCGTCGTCTCGCAGCACCAGGCCGTAGACCCAAGGCAGGGCCTCGGCATAGGCGGTGCGCGGCGGCTGGCGCTCCAGGCCATCCACATCGGCCAGCAGTTCATCGTACCAGGCGCCGATCTGGCGTTTCCGGCGCAGGGTGGCGGGCAGGCGTTCCATCTGGGCGACGCCGACGGCAGCCTGCAGATTGCTCATCCGGAAGTTCCAGCCCAGCGCCTCGTGGACGAAGCGCCGCTCGGCGCCGAAGCAGAGGTTGCGCAGGCTGCGGGCGCGCGCCGCCTGGGCGTCGTCGCTCGTCAGCAGCATGCCGCCTTCGCCGGTGGTCACATGCTTGTTCGGATAGAAGCTGAGCGTCGCCACGTCGCCGAACGAGCCCGCGGGCCGCACGTCGCCGGCGCGGGTCCGATAGGTCTGGCCGATCTGCTCGGCGGCGTCCTCGATCACCCTCAGGCCGTGGCGGCGGGCGATCTCCATCACCGGGTCCATGTCGACCGGGAGGCCGTAGATGTGGACTGCCATGATCGCCCGGGTGCGCGGCGTGATCGCGGCTTCCAGCCGGCGGGGATCGAGGTTCCAGGTGACCGGGTCGGAATCGACCACCACCGGCGTCGCGCCGGCCCGCACCACGGCGGCGGCGCAGGAAATGATGGTGAAGGTCGGCATCACCACCTCGTCGCCGGGGCCGATGCCGAGCGTGGCGACCGCGAGTTCGAGCGCGGCGGACCCGTTGGTCACGGCCACGCCGTGCGCCTGGCCGCAGACTTCCGCCATGCCGGCCTCAAGCCGCGCGACGAACGGCCCTTCGGACGAGATCCAGCCGGTCTCGACACACTCGGCGAGATATTGGGCTTCCGCGCCGTCCAGCAGCGGCTCGTTGACCGGGATCGGCTCCTGCGACGTGAGCCATGGTTCGGCGGCCAGGGCGCGCGTCATGCCTGCTTGGTCGCCGTGGCGAACAGGAACGCGCCGCGGCGGCGCACGGCCTGCTCGATGTAGCGGTCGGAGACCAGCGGCCGGACCAGCTTGCGCAGCGCCAATGGCAGCGGCACGGCGTCGGATTCCTGGCCGAACACTTGCAGCTCGACGTCGTCGAAGAAGGTACGGCAGAGGTTGGCGAGGCCGTCGCGGGTGAAGTAGCGGGCCAGGTAGCCGTCGGTCCCTTCCCACAGCAGCTCGTCCAGTGAGCGGCCGCGCCAGAAGCCGAACAGGTAGCGGCGCATTATCACCGCATAGGCCTGCACGCCGTCGAGGCTGTAGACCATGAAGCGCAGCTGCCCGCCGGGCTTCAGCGCGCGGTAGAGATTGCGCAGCACCCGCCCGGTCCGCGCCGAGTGGTGGATCACCCCCCACGACCAGATGAAGTCGTAGGCCGCCTCGACGTTCAGCAGCTCCGCGTCGGCCTCGCGCACGTCGGCGGCGAGCCCGCGCAGGGCCAGCCGCGCCCGGGTGGCGGCGACCGATGTCGGAGAGATGTCGAGCGCGGTCACCTGGGCGCCGGCCCTGGCCATCAGTTCGGTGTGCAGGCCCATGCCACAGCCGATTTCCAGCACCCGCCTGCCGGCGAGCGCCTCGAATGGTATGATCTTGTCGAACGGTCGCTGATCGTGGGCGAAATGGCGGGCGGCTTCGATGAAGCGGGCGTCAATCTCGTCGAACCAGGCCCGCGAGAACGGCTCGCGCTCCACCTTGTCCTTCCAGTCGTAGGACATGGTGTGCCGGGTCCACCACGACCGGTTGCCCGCTTGCGCCTCGGGTGGAGCAAGGATCACGGCGTCGGCGCGCGCCTTCATCCGAGCTCGGATGGTTGTAGCACGGCAGATGCGAAGTCCGGGATCAACCCGGCTTCGTTCGCGACCCGCAGGAACCGCGCGCGGAAGGCGGAGAAGCAGAACCGTCGCGACCAGCGCTCGAAGGCGTTGCGCGAGAGGCGCTCGAACAGCCGGTCGTCCTTCAGCACCGAGACGATCGCGCGGGCGACGGCGGCCGGGTCGTCGCGGCTGACCGCGAAGCCGGTCTCGCCGTCGAGGCTGACCTCGGTGGAGGCGTCTTCGTCGGCGGTCAGCACGGGTGTGCCGTGGCTCATCGCCTCGGCGAACACGAGCCCGAACCCCTCGACTCGGCTCAGCATGGCGAACAGCCGGGCGCGGCGATGCAGGCTGTCGACCTCGGCTTCGCTCAGCTGACCCAGCACCCGGATCGAAGCTGCCGCGGGCGAGGCGGCGGCCAGGGCGCGCAGCCGGTCGAGGCGTTCGCCGCCGCCGACGAAGCACAGCACGGCGTCCGGCGTTTCGGCCACCACCGCCGGCCACGCGGCGATCAGCACATCCTGTCCCTTGGCGAACAGCTCGTCGTTGCGACCCAGGAACAGCACCAACGGCTCCGCGCGCCGCGGCGGCGCGCAGCTGCGCGCCGGCAGATCCGCCTCCGTGCCGAGCGGGCACGCGTGAACGGTCCGCAGGTCGGGCAGGCTCTCGGCCAGCCGCCGGGCCGTGTGTGCGCTGTTGACGAACACCGCCTTCGCGCCGCGGATCGCCTTGGCGTAGTCGTCCCTGAGGTGGCCGGGCCAGACCTCCAGGCCGTGCGCCCAGACCGCATAGGGCCGTCCGGTGAGCCCAAGCGGCCCGTGCGCCCGAGCGGTGCCGGCGAAGTCGTAGATCACCCAGTCGCTCTTCAACGCGCCCAGCGTATTGGCCGCGACGAAGGTGGAGCGGTTGCCCCCGAATGCCCGGCTGCGGACGTCGCCGATGACCGCCGGCGCCTGGTCCTCCACCGCCAACCCACTGATCCGCGCCTCGGACGCCAGCGCCAGGATGGTGAGGCGCGCACAGCGGGCGATGCCGCCCGAGCCGGCGGTGAGAAACTGCGCGGCGACCTGGATCTCCGGCTGGCTCAAGCCGCGGCGGCCGCGATGCCGGACGGCGTGGGCGCGCCATCGACATTGAACGTGGCGAACACCTCTCGCGCCCAGCGCCGGGACGCGAGCCCCTTCGCGGCCGGCGTCCCGCCCGCGGTCCAGGCGCCGGCCGGCACGCTGAAGCCGGTCTTTCGGCGGCCGGTGATCTCGATCGGCAGCGGAATCCGCGGCGCCTTGGCCAGCGCGGCCTTCCCGGCGCCGGGAGTCAGCGTCGGCAGGCACGGCGCGAGCGCCCGCAACAGCTCGATGTCGGCCAGCGGCGCGCGGATCTCGACGCCGTGCGCCATGCCCGCCCAGTCGGCGTCGCGCAGCAGTTGGTTGCGCAGATAAACTTGCGATTCCAGCGCGCAGACACGGCCGACATCGCTGCCGGGATCTGGGGTGAGCAGCGCCGCCAGCGTCGGCAGCAGCGCTAGGCGCTGGAGGCCCTCGCGCGCCGTGTCGGCGCCCAGCAGCGCCGGCAGTTCGTGCGGCAGGAAAAGGCCCCGCCGCAGCAGATAGGCGCCCTCCCAGCTCCCGGCATATTCCAGCAGACCGGCCGCCTTGGGCCGGTCCCGCGCCAGGCCCGGCGCCGCGAAGCCGATCAAGCGGCGCGCCATCTGGCCAAGGCCGGGCGTCGCCGCGAGCGGGCCGTAGCGTCGGCGCCAGCGCGGCAGGTCGACGAAGCTGGGATAGCCGGCCAGCAGCTCGTCGCCGCCGAGGCCGGAGATCGCGACCTTGAGCCCGGATTCCCGCGCCGCTTTGGCGACGAACCAGGTGTTCAACCCATCGATCGAGGGCTGGTCCATGGCGGCGAGAAACGCCGCCAGGTCGGCCTCGAACTCGGCGCGGCCGACGCGTCGCACCTGGTGGCGCGCGCCATAGAGCGTGGCGACCTCGGCGGCGAGCGGCGCCTCGTCCTCCGCCGAGCCGCGGAATTCATCGAACCCGAGGGTAATGGCGCGCGGCGCCCCCGCGCCCGCCTCGCACATCAGTCCGAGGATAGCGCCCGAGTCCACGCCCGCCGACAGGAACATGCCGACCTCGACATCGGCGAGCTGGTGGGCGGCGACGCTGTCCGTGACGGCCGCGCGCACCAGCTCCGGCAGTTCGGCGGCCGGCGCGGGGCGGGCGGCGCCGTCGGCAAGGATGGCGGGCAGGCTTACGAACGGGCGCGGCGCCTGGGCGCCCGAGGCGTCGATCCATTGCGAGCAGCCGGCGGGCAGGGCGCGAATGTCGCGGTAGAGGGTGAAGGGCTCGGGCACCGCGCCCAGCAGGTGGAAACCGGCGACGCCGGCCGGCTCTGGCTCGCGCGAGACGCCGCCGGCGACCAGAGCCTTCACCTGCGAGGCGAAGCGCAGCGTGCGGCCGTCGTCACCGACGTAAAGCGGCTTCAGCCCGTAGGGGTCGCGCGCCAGGAAGAGGCCGCGCCGCTCGGCGTCCCAGATCGCCAGGGCGAACATGCCGCGCAACTCGCCCAGCATGGCTGCGCCGTCGCGGGCGTAGAGGTGCAGCAGCGCCTCGGTGTCGCAGCTGGTGCGGAACCGCGCGCCGCGCGCCTCCAATCGGGGGCGCAGGGCCGGGAAGTTGTAGATCTGGCCGTTGAAGGTGATGGCGTAGCGGCCGTCGGCGCTGACCATCGGCTGGTCCGCGCGCGGCGTCGGATCGAGGATGGCCAGTCGCCGATGGCCGAGCCCGCAGCGCCGATCGGCCGACCACCAGGCGCCGGCGCCGTCGGGTCCGCGCGCGGCCATGGCCTCACGCGTCGCCAGCAGTTCGCGTTCGGTCGGCGCGTCGGCCGAAGCGCCGTAAGCAAAGATGCCGTTTACGCCGCACACGTCGCGGCTCCAGGCGTCAAGGCGTGGCGCGCTCCAGGGCTTGGCGGCTGGCGCGGCGGTGCTGGCGCCAGCGCCAGGCGGTATCGATGATCGTCTCGACGTCGCTGAGTCGGGGTGTCCAGGCGAGTTCCCGCGTGGCGCGGGCCGGATCGGCGGTCAGCACCGGGGGATCGCCCGCGCGGCGCGGGCCGACCACGACCTCGATCGCGAGGTTGGTGCGCCGCCGCGCCGCCTCGATGATCTGGATATTGGAGAGCCCGACCCCGGTCCCGAGGTTGTAGGCGTCGAGGCCCGGCGCGCGATCCAGCCCCTTGCAGGCTAGCACATGGGCGGCGGCGAGGTCGGTCACATGCACATAGTCGCGGATGCAGGTTCCGTCGGGCGTCTCATAGTCGGTTCCGTTCAAAGTCAGCGGCTGGCCGTTCGCCGCCGCGTCGAGGACGAGCGGGATCAGGTGCGTCTCCGGGTCGTGATCCTCGCCGATCTCGCCGTCCGGATCGGCGCCGGCGGCGTTGAAGTAGCGCATCGCCACCGCGCGCAGGCCGTAGGCGGCGGCGTAGTCGGCCAGCACGTGCTCGGTGAAGAGCTTGGTGGCGCCATAGGGGCTGATCGGGGTCTGCGGCGCATCCTCGGCGATCGGGGTCGAGGCGGGCACGCCGTAGGTGGTGCAGGAGCTGGAGAACACCAGCCGGTCCACGCCTTGCGCTCGCATGGCGTCCAGCAGCGCCAGCGCGCCGACGAGGTTGTTGCGGTAGTAGGGCGCCGGATCGGCCGTCGACTCGCCGACATAGGCGAGGGCGGCGAAGTGCATCACGACCTCGGGGCGGTGGCGCTGGATGACCGCCTCCAGCCGCGCGCGGTCGAGCAGGTCGCCGGTCTCCAGCGGCCCCCATTTCACCGCGTGGGCGAAACCGCGTGACAGGTTGTCGTAGGTGACCGGGGTGTAGCCGGCCGCCGCCAGCGCCTTGCAGGCGTGCGAGCCGATGTAGCCGGCTCCGCCGGTGACGAGAACGGTCGGCATCAGGCGATCCGGCCAGGGTCAGGAACCGGCGAAGACAATCTGCGAGGCCTTTCCGAGCGGCTTGGCGAACAGGGCATAGTCGACAAACCCGGCGCCCAGCCAGCGGCGTCTGGAGGAAAGTGCTTCGAAATTGTGTTGCAGCCGCGCGCCGAGGCTGGCCGAGGTGCGGCCGCGCGCGCCCATGTCGACCAGCACCCGCCCGATCTGCGCGGTGTCGAAGTCGCCGAGCTCCAGTGCGCGCAGCATGAAATCGTAGTCGGCGGCGAGCGGATAACTCAGATCAAACGGCCCCACCTCGTCCGCCACGCGCCGCCGGCAGTAGAAGGTCGGATGCGCCGGCATCCAGCCGTGGCGAAACCCGCCTCTGCGCCACGGCGTGCTGCGCCAGCGCCGCACCACTCGGTCGCGCAAGACGCCGTCGATATAGTCGAGATCGCCGTAGCAGACGTCGGCGGTTTCCAGCGCCGCGGCGACGGCGGCCAGTGCGTTCGGGTCGTGGAAGCGGTCGTCGGCGTTGAGGAACCCGACCGCGTCGCCGCCAAAGGCGCCGAGGCCCTTATTCATCGCATCGTAGATGCCGGCGTCGGGCTCGGAGATGAGCGTGAGGCCCTCGCGCTCGAACGAGTGGATCACCGCCAAGGTGCCGTCCGACGACGCGCCGTCGACCACCACCAGCTCCTTGTCCGGATGCGACTGCCGAAAGAACGACTCCAGCGCCTCGCCGATCGTGGAGGCGGCGTTTCGGCAAACGGTGACGACGGAAATCCGCATGCTCGGGTGGTGGTAGTGGCGAAGCGACGGTGGGCCGGATCGGGCACGCTACCGCAGTTCGGGTGACTCGCGGGTCGCCCGGGACGCGTCGAACACAGCTTCAGCAGGCGCCAGGGCCCCGCCGCCGAAGACCACCGCGATACACAAATCACGATGGAATTCAGATAACATTCGTGTCTAGCAGGTGGACTCGACCGGGCAAAGTAGGCGCGGTGCGCCGGATACGCGCTCGGCGCGAAATTTCGATCCCGGCAGGTTTCGCGGATTGCGAGAGTGGCCGCCGCCGCCCTACCGAGCCTCGTTCAACATCTCACGGGCGATGGTGACGGCGACGGTGCCGGTGACGATCTCGAGCAGCACGCGCACCCGCCCCGCGTCGTCCAGACGCTCGATGACGGCCAGCTGGTCGGCGAAGGCGCCGGCGATGATGCGCACCGTCTGGCCAGTCTGCAGCGGCGGGCCTGAGAGCACGCCGCGCGCATCGGCCGCCACGATCAGCGCCTCGACCACGCCCTTCGGCACGGGCGATGGGCGCTCCGCCGGCCCGACCAGGTGCGAGACGCCGAGCGTGCCGTTGATGCTGCGCCAGCGTTGCGCGGCGAGGTCCAGCTCCACGAACAGGTAGCCGGGAAAATAGGCGGCCAGGGCGACGCGGATCCGGCGAGCGTGACGGATGGTCCGCGGCTGCTTGGGCAGGAAGGTGGCGAAGCCCTGCCGCGCGAGCTGCTCGGCGGCGAACACCTCGCGGCGGGTGAGCGTGCGCACCAGATACCAGCGCCGGCCGTCGAGATGCGCCGGCCGTCCGGTCATCGGCGCCTCACTGGACATGGGCGGCGGCGAAGTAGTCGATCGTGGGTCGCAGCCCCTCCGCCAGCGACACGCGTGGCGCCCAGCCCAGGCTCCGCTCGGCCAGGCTGATGTCGGGACGGCGCTGGCGCGGGTCGTCGGCGGGCAGGGGACGGAATTCAAGCCGCGAGGCCGAGCCGGTCATGGCCAGCACCTGCTCGGCCAGCTGGCGCATGCTGAACTCGACGGGGTTGCCGAGGTTGACCGGACCGGTGATCTCCGGCGGGCTCTCCATCAGGCGGATGAGGCCGTCGATCAGGTCGTCGACATAGCAGAACGAGCGGGTCTGCCCGCCCTCGCCATAGATGGTGATGGGCTCGCCGCGCAGCGCCTGCATGATGAAGTTGGAAACCACGCGGCCATCGGCCGGATGCATGCGCGGACCGTAGGTGTTGAAGATCCGCGCCACCTTGATCTCCACCCCGTGTTGGCGGTGGTAGTCGAAGAACAGCGTCTCGGCGCAGCGCTTGCCCTCGTCGTAGCAGGAGCGTGGGCCGATCGGATTGACGTGGCCCCAATAGTCCTCGGTCTGCGGATGCACCGCGGGGTCGCCGTAGACCTCGCTGGTCGAGGCCTGCAGGATCTTGCACTTGAGCCGCTTCGCCAGCCCCAGCATGTTGATCGCGCCGTGGACGGACGTCTTCACCGTCGCGACCGGATCGTGCTGGTAGTGGATCGGCGAGGCGGGGCAGGCGAGGTTGTAGATCTCGTCGACCTCCACATAGAGCGGGAAGGTCACGTCGTGACGGACGAACTCGAACCTGGGGTTGCCGGCGAGATGATAGAGGTTGCGCTTGGCGCCGGTGAACAGGTTGTCGACGCAGACGACCTCACAGTCCTGTTGCAGCAGCCGGTCGATCAGGTGCGAGCCTAGAAACCCGGCGCCGCCGGTCACCAGGACCCTCCGGTCACTGCCGTACTTGCGCTTGGCGGACATCAGCTCTCACTCGCCCCCGTCGAACTGTCGCCGCGAGCCTCCAAGCTCCGCGCGGCCACCGCGTCTCTAAACCGGCCCGCCATACCTCGCACGGCTGCCGCCGAGGCGAAAGCGCCGACGCACGCCAGAGCGTTCTTGTAAAAGTTGTCTAAATCCCGGGGGCTTTCGCTAAAGCCGTATGACAACCGGATGTGGATGTGCGTAATTATTTCCAATCGGTTGTATTTGTGGCGGGCTGAACCGGTGCATGAAACCTGGCTGCGACTGTCCAGCGAAGGGCTGCGGCTCGCCGGCGCGCCGTTTGTTGCGACCGTGCTGCTGGTCATCCTGCTGCGGCCGGTGGCGCGCAGCCTCGGCCTGGTCGATCATCCGAAGAGCGACCGGAAGGTGCACGACATGCCGACGCCGCTGGCGGGCGGCGCGGCGATCACCCTGGCCGCCGTCGCGCTGGGCGTCTTCCTGCTGCCGATGACGCGCGACGTGCTGGCGCTGGGCGCCGCCAGCCTGCTGATGCTGGTCGTCGGCACCCTTGACGACCGGTACGACATCAACTGGCGCGTCCGCATCGTCGCCCAGGCGACGGCGGCGCTGATCCTCTTCCAGTGGGGCGGCGTCAGGGTGGAGTGGATCGGCAACGCGCTCGGCTTCGCCGGCCATTCGCTGGGCGCGCTCTCGCTGCCGTTCACGGTGCTGGCCACCGTCGGGATCACCAATGCGGTCAACTGGGCCGATGGCGTCGACGGCCTCGCCGGCTCGCTCTGCCTGGCGGCGCTGACGATGCTGACGGCGGCGGCGGTCTACGCCGGCAACACGACGCTGGCGTCCGAACTCGTCGTCATGGCCGGCTGCGTGGCGGGGTTCCTGGCTTTCAACCTGAGAACGCCCTGGCGCGCCCGGGCGACGGTGTTCCTGGGCGACGGCGCCGAAATCCTGGGGCTGTGGATCGCCTGGGCCGCGTTCCGCCTGACCCAGACGCCCGGCCATCCGGTGACGCCGGTGCTGGCGCCGTTCCTGATCGCGCCGCCGGTCATCGACTGCCTCGTGCTCATCGTGCGGCGGCTGCGGGCCGGATATTCGCCGTTCTTCGCCGATCGAAATCACATGCACCACCGCCTGCTGGACATCGGTTTCACGCCGGGCGCCGTGGTGGCGACGCTGGTGGGCCTGACGCTGCTGATCGGCCTCGCCGCGTCGCTCGCCCGCCGCTCGCATGTGCCGGAGCCACTGTTTCCGCTGGTCTTTCTCGCCGCCGCGGCGATCTACTTCTACGCTTCGCAACGCCCGACCGCCGAGGCCGCCCGCCGCATCGCCCGCGCGGCGGCCAGCGCGGCGCATCGCGCCGATTTGGCTGCCGTGACGACGCGCCAGGCGGAAGGCGGCGAGGCCTAGTCGGCAACGCCGCGCGACAGGCATTCGCGCACCCAGGCGTCCGCCTCGGCGTCGATCACCAGATGCACCCGATCCGTTGTCCCGCGATTGACCACGCTGTGCGGGTCCGAGAGTCGCAGATACCAGGCGCTGCCGGCGGTCATCGGCACGGGCGCGCCGTTGAGCCGGAACTCCACCGCGGGGTTGGTGGTGATCGGGACGTGGAAGCGAACCGTCCCGCTCTCGAAGTCGAGGTCGGGATCCTGGTGCGTCTTGATCCGCGAACCGGGCGTGAGCCGCATCAGTCTGACGCTTCGTAGCGGGCAAGCGAAGCTGGCGAGCACCTGGCGGAAATAGGGCGTCTGGCCGAGCGCTGCGACGTCCTCGAACTCGCGCGCCATCGGGTCGGAGTAGATCATCTGCACCGGGTGGGTGGCGCCTGCCTTGGCCCGCAAGGCGATGACGCTCCAGTCGCCGGAATAGTTCTGCTGCACGAAGTGGCGCGTCCACGGCGTCTCGCTCAGCCGCTGAAGGTCGCGTTGCAGGCGATCCGGGTCGAAGCGCAGCGGCAAGCGCAGCCGGGCCGGATAGAGGCGCGGCGCACCCGAACCGACGATCTCGATCGCGCTGTCAGCGGGCTCGCCCAAACCTTTCGCCTCCTGCGTGGGCCGCTGCGGGCCCCGCTTTCACGCTCTACACCATCGGAAGAGTATTTTCGAATGACCGTACATAGTTGTATCGACTGCATCCGTGGTCGGCGACATCCCGCGAGACATGCAAGCCAAGGCGGCGGCGTCGCCGCTCGACCAATTTCGCGCCATCGTGTTCGCCGACCCGGCCCTGCAGCTTGAGCTTGCTCAGCCCTACGATCCGGCGGTCTTCGCCGAGCTGGCGGCGCGGCGGGCGGCCGAGCGTGGCGTCGCGCTCGATGCGGAGGCGCTTCTACGCGAGGCGCGGCCGGACCCGCTCGGCCTGTCGCGGTGGGACGCGCAGCCGGCGCTGATCGAGAATTGGCCGGCCGGCGATTGGCTGCCGGTTCACATCGGCGGTGCGGCGCCCTACGTCGAATGGGCGCAGTTCGCCGGCGCGCCCTTGGCGGAGCCGTTCTTCGAGGAGTCGCGCCGCAAGGCGACGTCGCTCCCGTTCAACGCCGTCTTCCGCCGCCGGACCAGCGTGGCCGCGTTCACCTCAGCGGCGACGCCGGATCGGGCGCGGACGCCGGACGGTCTCATCTTCCACATGTCGCGCTGCGGCTCCACGCTCGTGGCGCAGATGCTGGCGGCGTCGTCGCGCAACACGGTGATCTCCGAGGCGCCGCCCCTGGACGCGGCGGTTCAGATCGAAGCCTTCGGGACGCCGTCGGGACGATGCGACGGTGTTCTGGCGGCCATGGTCAGCGCGCTCGGGCGCCGATGGCCCGCGGAAGACGACCGACTGTTCATCAAGCACGACAGCTGGCACGCGATGAGTCTCGCGCTGATCCGGCGAACCTATCCGAGGGCGCCCTGGGTGTTCCTCTATCGCGATCCGCTGGAAGTGATGGTCTCGCAGGCGCGTCAGGCCGGGGTGCAGACCGTGCCGGGCATGCTGCCGCCTCATCTGTTCGGGATCGACCCTGAGGAGATGCCGCCGGACGCCTATGGCGCGGCGGCGCTCGGCCGGACCTGCGGGGCGGCGGTCGATGCGTTCGCCCACGGCGGCGGTCTTCTCGTCAATTACAGGGAGCTTCCAGACGCCGTCTACACGCGCATCCTGCCCCACTTCGGCGTCACGCCCGACGCTGAGGATTTGGCCGCCATGGCGCGCACCGCGGGCCGAGACGCGAAGGCGCCTTACGCCGCCTTCGCGCCGGACGGCGAGGCCAAGCGCCGCGAAGCGACTCCGCGGCTCTTCGAACTCGTGGATCGCTACCTGACAGCGCCTTACCGCCGGCTCGAGGCGCTGCGCGCTGGGAACGGGTCTGGCGTGACATGAGCGCGATCTTCGGCGTGCTGCGGTTCGACGGCGGCGAGGTCGGCCCGCGCGAACTGGAGCGCATGGGCAATGTGCTCGCCCATCGCGGACCGGATGGGCGCCGGTTCGTGGCGACGGGTCCCATCGGCCTCGGCCACTGCCTGTTGCGGGTGAACCAGGAGGATCTGCTCGAAGCCCAGCCGCTGCGCGATTCCGAGGCCGACCTGACCCTGGTCGCTGATTGCCGCATCGACAATCGGGAGGAATTGGCTGCCGCCTTTAGCATCGGCGACGAGGCATTGCTTGAAACTCCGGACAGCGCGCTGATCCTGCGCGCCTACCGGATGTGGGGCGAGGCGGCGCCCGAACACCTGCTGGGCGACTTCGCCTTCGCGGTCTGGGACGGCCGGACGAAGAAGCTGGTGCTGGCCCGCGACCACATGGGCCAGCGCTACGTCTTCTACCACCACGGCGCGGGCTTCCTGGCCTTCTCCACCGAGATCAAGGGGCTGTGGGCGGTCGAGGGCGTGCCGCGCGAACTTCGCGAGGCCGCGATCGGCCGGCGGCTGCTGCCGCCAGGCGTCCCGCTCGTCGCAGCCGGCGGGTCGCTCTACGTGGGCATCAAGGGCGTCCAAGGCGGATGCTCGCTCAGCGTGACAGCGGCGGGCGAACTGGCGAGCCGCGCCTATTGGCGCCCGCACGCCGATCCCGCGCACCAGAATCGCGACGAGCGCTACTACGTAGGCGCCTATAGGGCGATCCTGGACGAGGCCGTCGCCTGCCGCCTTCGCCGGTTGCTGCGCCCGGCCGCCCTGATGCTTTCTGGCGGCTTCGACAGCGCCGCGATCGCCGGCCTGGCCAGCCCGACCGTCTCCGCGCAGCGTCGCAAGCTGCTGGCTTTCTCCTCGGTCGTGTCGGAGGCCTATCGCGGATCGGCGCACGACATCCGGTGCTGGGTCGAGGCGTGCCGGCGGGTGATGCCCCACCTCGACATCCGATATGTGATGGCGGCTTCCGGCGACCCGCTGGACGACCTCGAAGCGCGCTTCGTGCGCAACGACGGCCTGTCGATGCTGATGGACCACGCCCAGCACGCCATCTTCGCCGAGGCGGCCGGCGCCGGCGCCCGCATGCTGCTGGACGGAGTCGGCGGCGACTACACGATCAATCCGCGCAGCCGCGGCGCGCTGGCCTGGATGGTGAGGACCGGCAGGTTCCGCCGGCTCATCGCCGAGATCGGTGCGACCATGCGAACCACCGGCCAGACCTTTTGGCAGGTGCTGAAACGCGACCTGATCCTCAGCCTGTTGCCGCGCCGGCTGCTGAACCGTCTCTACAACGGGCCTTGGATGCGCCGGTCTGATTTCGCGATCCGCGATGATTTTCTGGATCGGCTGCTTCGCGAAGGCGCATTGACGCCGGCGCCCAGGACAGAGGGCGCGACGCGGGCCCTCATCTTGCACGCGGTGACCGGCCACGGGCGCGCTTCGCGCCCCAGCAGGGCGATCCCCGCGGCGTCGTTCGGGCTCGAACTCTCGCGGCCGTTTCTCGACAAGCGGGTGGTCGAATTCGGACTCGCGGCGCCTGAGGATCTCTATTTCCACGCCGGCCGCGACCGCCATCTCGCGCGCACGGCCCTGGCGAACATCTACCCGCCGGAGCTGCAGGTCCGGGGAAGCCAGAACGACCGCCCGACGCCGGAGACGCCAGCCAGGATCATCCGCGCGACGCCGCACCTGCTGGGCGAGGTTGAGCGGCTGTCCGCAAGTCCGCGGCTCTCGGCCTACGTCGATTTCGCGAAGGTGAAGGCGTTGCTCTCGCCCCCCGGCGCGCCGCTGCATCCGAAAAGCATGAGAAGCCGGCGCGTTGCGGTTCGCGCCGTGATGCTGGCGCGCTATCTGGAATGGTTCGACCAGACGAACCGTTAGCCGTCCCGCGTCAGCTGTGAACCGATGTGGTGCCGGGCGTGCTCTTCGGGTTCTTGACTTCGATGGCGCCGACCGACTGCGTCGTGCTGCAGAGGCCGATCGCCGTGCGGCGCACCGCCGAAAGGATGACCGTCGGGGTGGACCACGGCTTGCGGGCCGTGGACGGCGCCGTCTCCGCCGCGTCCGGAGCCTCTTCGGCGTCCTGCATGGGTTTCACGCCCTAGCTGAAACTGGCGCGCCAAGCCGGCGAACCGTGCGAAAGGATAGCGCGCCGAACGGGCAGATACAACCAGGGGCGGCGCTCAGGTTCGTCGGCCGGATTGTCCCGTGAAACAGGCATTTCAAAAATCTCGCTTGGGAGTGGTGAAGTTCCGCGCTAAGCTGCCCTGAGCACACCGGCGGCGGGCGTTGTTTGGCTGAACGGTAAGCCTTGTTCTGACGCGACAAGTAAAAAACACTTCGGATCGGAGGTGCGCCGTGGCGACAGCCTATGTTGGTCAAATAAAGATGTTTGGCTTTAACTTCCCACCCAGGAGTTGGGCCCTGTGCAATGGCCAGACCCTGCCGATCAATCAGAACCAGGCGCTGTTCGCCCTGTTGGGAACGATCTACGGCGGCAATGGAACCACCACTTTCCAGCTTCCCAACCTGCAGAGTCGCGTTCCGGTCCACTTTGGCCCCCAATACCAAATTGGCGAACAAGCCGGCACGGAGAACGTGACGTTGAACGCCAGCCAGATGCCGCCGCACACCCATTCACTGAACGGTACGACCACCGGCGGCCTGGTCGAACGACCGATCGGGCACAGCCTGGCCAATGTCACCAACGCCTTCAACCACTACGGCCCGGCCAACGCTGGGACGTTGAGGCCGCTGCAGGGGAGCAGCGTCTCGACCGTGGGCGGCCCGCATGCCAACATTCAACCCTACCTTGCGGTGAACTTCAGCATTTGCCTGTTCGGCATGTTCCCTTCGCGGAACTAAGCCGAAGCGACATAGGAGTCCCAGGACGATGAGCAACTACTTTATCGGCGAAATCCGCATGTTCGCCGGCAATTTCGCCATCGCGAACTGGTCATTCTGCAACGGGCAACTGATCGGGATCTCTCAGAACACAACCCTCTACGCCCTGATCGGCACCACCTATGGCGGCGACGGCGTCAACACCTTCGCCCTGCCGAACATGCAGAGCCGCCTGCCGGTGCATATGGGCGCGGGGACCGGCCTGTCGCCCTACGCCATCGGTCAGATCGGCGGGACGGAGAACGTGACGCTGACCGCCGGCACCATGCCGGTCCACAATCACTTGCTCAACGCGACGTCGAGTCCCGCCAACAGCCAGAACATCAGTGCGACGTCGTTGCCGGCAAACACCACCGGCCCGTTGAACGTGAACTTCTACGTCTCCAACACCGGAACCCCGGCGCCGACGTTCGGCGCGATGAGCAACGCCACGGTCGGCCTCACCGGCGGCAGCCTGCCGCACGAGAACCGGATGCCGTCGCTCTGCGTGACGTTCATCATGTCGATGACAGGCTACTTCCCATCGCGAAACTGATGCGAGGACGAATTCCATGTCAAATTGCTACGTGGGCGAAGTCACCGTCTTCGCCGGCAACTTCGCCATCAGCGGCTGGGCGTTCTGCAACGGGCAGACGCTGTCGATCTCGCAGAACACCGCGCTGTTTTCGATAATAGGCACCTATTACGGCGGCAACGGGACATCGACCTTCCAGTTGCCCAACATGCAGGGCAACGCGCCGATGCATTGGGGCACGGGCTCCGGGCTGTCGACCTACGTCCTTGGCGAGACCGTGGGCGACACGGCCGTGACGCTGCAGTACAACCAACTCCCGTCGCACAACCACACGATCACTGGCGCGGTGGCTGGCGCCACGGCCCAAAAAACCGGCGTGCCGTCGTCGTCGGTGTGGTTGGGCGACTCCAGTCCCGGCGACGCCTATAGCGCATCGTCCACGCCGGTCGCCCCGCTCAGCTCGCTTGGCGTCTCCTTCGCTGGCAGTCCCGGGCCGCACCCCAATGTGCAGCCGCTGTTGGCGTTGAATTTCCTCATCGCCCTGAGGGGCGTCTTTCCGACGCGCAACTGAACGAACCTCGCCGATTGGCGGCTGCCTGCCGCATCTTCCGGCCCGGCCAGCGCGGCTGACGCGGCTGAGCACGATTTCCCGCGCATTCACAGGGAACCTAGAGGCGCTCGCGCCGTTGGCGAGGCGGGCCGGGCGCGCCGCGCCGAGAATCGCGTTTCGCCAGCGCGGGCCAGTGATTAAAGAGGATGCCATGCCCCCGCCCAGCGCCCCCACCGTTTCTGCCGCCGGCGCGAAGGTGTCGGCGCCAGCGCCCGCCGGCGATATCGACACCCTCGCGATCAACACCATCCGCACCCTCGCCATCGACGCGGTGCAGAAGGCCGACTCCGGCCACGCCGGCTCGCCGATGGGCCAGGCGCCGGTGGGCTACACCCTGTGGCGCCAGTTCCTGCGCTACGATCCGGACCATCCGCATTGGCCCAACCGTGACCGGTTCGTGCTGTCCTGCGGCCACGGCTCGCTGCTGCTCTACAGCCTGCTGTTCCTGAGCGGGGTCAAACGGAAGGACGGGGGGAAGCAACTCGCCGTCAGCCTCGACGACATCAAGTCGTTCCGCACCATCGACAGCGTCTGCCCGGGCCACCCGGAATACGGCGTCACCACCGGCGTCGAGACCACCACCGGCCCGCTCGGCCAGGGCGTCGGGACCAGCGTCGGCATGGCGATGGCCGAGCGTTGGCTGGCCGCCCGCTTCAACAAGCCGGACCACACCCTCTTCGACTACAACATCTATGTGATCTGCAGCGACGGCGACCTGATGGAGGGCGTCTCCGGCGAGGCCGCGTCGCTCGCCGGCCACCTGCAGCTTTCCAACCTGTGCTGGATCTACGACGACAACCAGATCTCGATCGAGGGCTCGACCGAACTGGCCTTCACCGAGGACGTGATCCAGCGCTTTCAGGGCTATGGCTGGTCGACCCACACGGTGGACGACGCCAACGACTGCGAGGCGGTGGCGCGGGCGATCGAGACGTTCAAGAAAACCGGCGACCGGCCGACGCTGATCCGGGTCAAGAGCATCATCGGCTACGGTTCTCCGCACAAGCAGGGCACCGCCAAGATTCACTCCGATCCCCTCGGCGTGGAGGAAGTGAAGCTGACCAAGCGCGCCTACGGCTGGCCGGAAGACGCGCAGTTCCTGGTGCCCGACGGCGTGCGGGAGCGGATGGACGAAGGCATCGGCGCCCGCGGCCGCAAGCTGCGCCAGGCCTGGGAAGAGACCTTCGAGGCCTACGCCAAGGCCCACCCGGACGAAGCGCGCGCGCTGAAGCAGATCTGGTCCGGCGAGCTGCCGAAGGGCTGGGACGCCGATCTGCCGACCTTCGCGTCCGACGCCAAGGGCATCGCCACCCGCGAAGCCTCCGGCAAGGTGATGAACGCCCTCGGGCCTCACATCCCGTGGTTCCTCGGCGGCTCGGCCGACCTGGCGCCCTCCACCAAGACCATGCTCGAGTTCGACGACGCCGGGGTGTTCGGACCGACGTCCTATGGCGGGCGCAACATGCACTTCGGCGTGCGAGAGCACGTGATGGGGACCAGCGCCAACGGCCTCGCGCTCAGCGGCCTGCGCCCCTACACCGGCACCTTCCTGGTGTTCAGCGACTATATGCGCCCGGCGATCCGGCTGGCGGCGCTGATGCAAATCCCCGTGACCTTTATCTTCAGCCACGACTCGATCGCCCTCGGCCAGGACGGCCCGACCCACCAGCCGATCGAGCAACTCGCCGGCCTGCGCGCCATGCCCGGCCTGACACTCATACGCCCCGGCGACGCCAACGAGACCGTGGAGGCCTGGAAGACCATTCTGCAGCTCGGCAAGCCCGCCTGCCTGGTGCTTTCGCGCCAGGCGATGCCGACGCTGGATCGCGCGCGCTACGCCCCCGCGTCCGGCCTCGCCAAGGGCGCCTATGTGCTGTCCGACCCCGAGGGCGGCGCGCCGCAGGTGATCCTGATGGCGACGGGCGCCGAGGTGGGCCTGTGCGTCGAGGCGCAGGAAATGCTCGTCAAGCGAGGGGTGCGCGCCCGGGTCGTCTCGATGCCGTCGTTCGATCTCTTCGAGGCCCAGCCGTCCGCCTATCGCGAGAGCGTGCTGCCGGCGGCGATCACGGCGCGGGTCGCGGTCGAGGCCGCCGCGCCGTTCGGCTGGGACCGCTACGTTGGATCCAAGGGCGAGATCATCGCCATGCATCGTTTCGGCGAGTCCGCGCCGATCAAGGACCTGATGCCGCGCTTCGGCTTCACCGCCGAGCACGTCCGCGACGCGGCGCTGGCGCAATTGGAGGCGACGAAATGACCAATCCGCTGCGCGACCTCGACGCCGCCGGCCAGGCCGCGTGGCTGGATTACGTCCACCGCAAGATCCTGGAGGACGGCGAACTGCAGCGCCTGATCGACCAGGACGCGGTCAAGGGCCTGACCTCCAACCCCTCGATCTTCGAGAAGGCGATCGGCGAGGGCGACGCCTACGACGACCGCATCCGAGATCTGGCGAAGCCCGGCGACTCGGTCGAGGCGCTGTACGAGCGTATCGCCATCACCGACATCCAGGGCGCCGCGGACATCTTCCGGCCCACCTACGACCGCCTCAATGGCCGCGACGGCTACGTCAGCCTGGAGGTTTCGCCGGCGCTGGCGAATGACACCGAACGCACCATCGCCGACGCGCGCCGCCTCTGGACCGCGGTCGGCCGGCCCAACCTGATGATCAAGGTGCCGGGCACCGCCGCCGGGGTCCCGGCGATCCGCACGCTCATCGGCGAGGGGATCAACGTCAACGTCACCCTGCTGTTCGGCGTCGACGCCTATCTGGACGTTGCCGAGGCCTACATGGCGGGCCTTGAGATCTTCAAGGCGCACGGCGGCGACATTTCCCGCGTCCACAGTGTCGCCAGCTTTTTCGTCAGCCGCATCGACACCAAGATCGACTGGGCCATCGACGCGCGGCTGAAGGCCGGCGCGACCGGCCAGGAGGCCGAGCGCCTGACCCGGCTGCGCGGCAAGATCGCCATCGCCAACGCCAAGCGCGCCTACCAGCGTTATCTCGAACTGATCGACGGGCCGCGCTGGAAGCCGCTGGCCGAGGCCGGCGCCTCGCCGCAGCGGATCCTGTGGGCCTCAACCGGCGTGAAGGACCCGACCTATCCCGACACGCTCTATGTCGCCTCGCTGATCGGTCCGGACACGGTGGACACCATGCCGCCGAAGACGATGGACGCCTTCCGGGATCACGGCCAGGTCGCCGCCAATCTCGTCGCGGACGTCCCCTTGGCGGAGCACGATCTTGCCGAGGCGCAAGGGCTCGGCCTCGATCTCGACGGCGTCACCCGCGATCTGGTGGTCGACGGGGTGAAGCAGTTCTCCGACGCGTTCGACGCCCTGCTGAAAGCCGTCGCCGAAAAGCGCCAGCGCATTCTCGCCGCGGCCTGATCTGGCCTCGCGCGGCGACTTGAAAGGAACGACATGCAGATCGGCGTCATCGGCCTTGGCCGGATGGGCAGCAACATCGCCAAGCGGCTGATGCGCGGCGGGCATTCCTGCGTGGTCTTCGACCGCGACGCCAAGGCGGCGGCGGCGCTGAAGGACGACGGCGCGGCCGGCGCCAGCGATCTCGCCGACCTGGTGCGCCAGCTTGAGGCGCCGCGCGCGGCCTGGGTGATGCTGCCCGCCGGCAAGCCCACCGAGGACACCATCGCCGAACTGGCGGGCCTGTTCTCGAAGGGCGACGTCGTCATCGACGGCGGCAACACCTTCTATCGGGACGACATCCGCCGCGCGAAGTCGCTGAAGGGCAACGGGATCAGCTACGTCGACGTCGGCACCTCCGGCGGCGTGTGGGGGCTGGAGCGCGGCTATTGCATGATGATCGGCGGCGAAACCGCGACCGTCACCCACCTCGATCCGATCCTGAAAACGCTCGCGCCCGGTCTTGGCGACATCCCGCGCACCAAGCGCCCCGCCGATGCCGATCCGCGCGCCGAGCTGGGCTACATCCACGCCGGCCCGGTCGGTTCCGGCCACTTCGTCAAGATGGTCCACAACGGCATCGAATACGGCCTGATGCAGGCCTATGCCGAAGGCTTCGATATTCTGCAGGGCAAAAACTCCGACGCCCTTCCCGAGGATGAGCGGTTCGACCTGAACCTCACGGACGTCTCGGAGGTCTGGCGGCGCGGCAGCGTGGTCTCGTCCTGGCTGCTGGACCTCAGCGCCCAGGCGCTGGCCGGCGATCCCAAGCTGGCGAAATATTCCGGCGCCGTCGATGACAGCGGCGAGGGCCGCTGGACCATCGAGGCGGCGATCGAGGAGGCGGTCCCGGCAGACGTGCTTTCGGCCGCGCTCTTCGCCCGCTTCCGGTCGCGCCAGGAGCATACCTTCGGCGAGCGGCTGCTGTCGGCGATGCGCTTCGGCTTCGGTGGGCACATCGAAGGGGCGCTCGAAGCGGCCGACAAACATTGACCGAGCGGCTGTCCGGGCGCGGTCTCTTCGTCTCGGACGTGGATGGCACCCTGGTGACGCCGGATAAGGTCGTCACTCCCGCCGCCATCGCCGCCGCGCTGGATCTGCACGCCGCCGGCGTTCCCTTCACCCTGGTCTCCAGCCGGCCGCCGCGCGGCATGGCCTCGGTGATCGCCGCGACGGGCGTGACGTTGCCGTTCGCGGCCTTCAACGGCGGCAGCCTGGTCGGGCCCGACTTCAAGCTGATCGAGGCGCATCGGCTCTCGGCCGAGGCGGCGGCGGGGACGCTGGCCCTGCTGGATGCGCAGGGGATCGAGGCCTTTGTCTTCGCCGACGACGCCTGGCTGCTGCGCGATCCGAACGGCGCCAAGGTCGGCCGCGAGCGGCATACGGTCGGGTTCGAGCCCACCGTCGTCGCCGGCTTCGACGCCGTGATCGACCGCATCGACAAGATCGTCGGCGTCTCCGACGACCCGGCCCCGCTCGACGTCGCCGAGACCGCGCTGCGGGCCCTACTGGGCGGCGCGGCGAATATCGAGCGCTCGCAGCCCTACTATCTCGACATCACCCATCCCCGCGCCAACAAGGGCCATGCCGTACGCACCTTGGCCGAGCGCCTCGGCTTCGCCCTGGCCGACACGGTGGTGCTGGGCGACATGAGCAACGACATCGCCATGTTCCGCGTCGCCGGCTTCGCCATCGCCATGGGCCAGGCGCCGCCGCCGGTGAAGGCCGCCGCCCAGGCCTTCACTCGGTCCAACACCGAGGACGGCTTCGCCGAGGCGGTCCGCACCCTGGTGCTGCCGCGCCTGGCGCCGGCGAAGGCCTGAGCGGACATGGCCCGGCCGATCCTGGTGGCGCCCTCGATCCTCTCCGCCGATTTCACCCGGCTGGGCGAGGAGGTGAAGGCGGTCGATGCGGCCGGCGCCGACTGGATCCATGTCGACATCATGGATGGCCGCTTCGTGCCTAACATCACCTTCGGGCCGGACATCGTCCGCGCCATCCGCCGTTCGACCGGCAAGCCGCTCAACGTCCACCTGATGATCGTCGAGCCGGAGCGATACCTGCAGGACTTCGTCGATGCCGGCGCCGATCACCTGCTGGTGCAGGCCGAGCCCGGCTCGACCATCCACCTGCACCGCACCTTGAGCCGCATCCGCGAGATGGGACGCAAGGCCGGCGTGGTGCTCGACCCGGCGACGCCGCCCTCGGCGATCGAGTACGTCCTCGGGCTCTGCGACGTGATCCTGGTGATGGCCGTCAATCCTGGCTTCGGCGGCCAGGCCTTCCTGCCGGAAATGACCCCGAAGATCGCCGCGGTGCGGGCGATGTGCGAGGCGCGCGGCCTTACGCCCTTCATCGAGGTCGACGGCGGCCAGAGCGTGGGGACCGTGGCCGCCGCCGCCGCGGCCGGCGCCGACGCCATCGTGGCGGGCTCGGCGATCTTCGGCGCCGACGACTATGCGGCCGCCATCGCCGCCATCCGCGAAGCCGCCGAGGCGGCGCGAACTTAGATATCCTGCGGGATTGCCTCCTGGGGCCGAGCGCCGCCGGGCAAGCGGTACTCGTTTCCGTGAATAACGCTACTTGACGGCGGATATTTCGTCTGCGCTGGTTGCGAACCGACGTCGCGGTCTTTGACATCGTGAATCGGTAACAACGGCAGGGCCGCCCGGCCCGCCACGCGCGCCGCCACATTTTGGGCGCCGTAGTTTACGGTGAATCTACGGTGGCGCAGAGCGGGCCAACCCGCCGCCGAGCTTGGCGCGCGGCGAGGCCGCCCAAGCCTGATTTGAGCGACCCGCAAGCACGCGTCCGGGTTGGACGCGACACGAAATCGGCTGCAGGCGCTGGGGACGGCGGCCAATTCACCGAAATCGTCGCGTCGCCATTTTGCTCGGAAACGGACGTTCCGAACTTCCGAGAAGGGCTTTCAGCGGTCATTGTGACGCTTCGGGAATTGACGATCCAGTAGGCGTTCGAGATACGGTGATGACAGCGAAGCGAGCGCGCGCCTCTATGCAGGCCAGAGTCGGCGCCGGTCCGGCGAAGGACTGACCGATGACAATTACCGTCTCCTCCGGCGTCACCAGCAGCGGCCTCGACATCTCCAGCAGCAATGCGCTGCTCGTGCTTTCGGGCGGCGCGGCAGACGCGACCACCGTGTTGAGCGGCGGGACGATGAAGTTATCGTCAGGCGCGGCGGCGAGCGGGGTCGTCGTGTCCTCCGGCGGCCTGTTGGAAGGTCGCGGCCAACTGTCGGGCAGCGGTTATATCGCCGGCCAGGTGATTGGCGTGTCGGTCAGCGGCTGGTCCGGGGCCTCCTATCTGGAGATCGAGTCGGGCGGGTCCGCCGACGAAGTGCTTGACCTCAGCATTCTTCAGATCGACGCGGGGGCGACCGCGACCGGAACCGTGGTGAGCGGCGATGACAGCGTCTACGGCGTTGCGAGCGGCACGATCCTCGAGTTCGGCTTCGAGACCGTATTCGCCGGCGGGACGACGGTGGGCGCCGTCGTCGGCAGGGGCGGCGGGGAGACTATCGACTCCGGCGGCGTGGCCAGCGGGGCCACGGTCGAGTACCTCGGCGGGATGTCCGTCGACCCAGGCGGCTCCGCTGTCGGTGTGACGGTGGCCGCCGGCGGCGGTATCGCGGTCAGCGCAGGCGCAACCGCAACCGGCATTGTGTTGAGCGGCGCGGCCGACTCCGAGCAATGGGCCGGCGACCTTGTTGAAGGTGTCGTCAGCGGCACGGTGGTCGATTTTGGGGGGCAGGAGACCGTTTCCGGCGGCCTGGCCGCTGGAGAGAACGCCGTTGGGGTGAACGTCGAGAGCGGTGGGACGGTGTACTTCGCTCAGCTCATCGTTAGCAGCGGCCAAACCTGGCGTGAGGGCGACTGGTCTTCCGAGGTCACGGAGACGACGACAGTCCAGGGGGTGACGCTCTCCAGCGGCGCGATAATGGGAGCATCGGCGCTGACCGTGCAGAGCGGCGGCACACTGTCGGTATCAGCGGGAGACGGAGCCCTCAACTACATCACCGTATCGGCGGGCGGCGTTCTGGACGGTCCCGGCGGCGTGACCCACGCTTTAATTGCCGGACAGGTGAACGGAGTATCGGGCGGGTATTTTAGTGATTTGCAGATCGAGGCCGGTGGTTCGGCCACGGACGTGACCGTGACGACCTACGGCTCAATCTGGATATCCGCAGCGGCGACTGCCAGCGGTACAGTGCTGAGCGGAGGCCTGCAGTACATTGATGCTGGTGGTGTCGCCAGCGGCACGATCGTCGATTCCGGCGCCTCGGAGACCGTCTCGGCAGGCGGGACAACTGTCGGCGCCGTGGTTTCCAGAGGCGGGCTCGAACTGGTGCTGGCTTCGGGCGTGGCGATGGGCGCCGTGTTGAGCGCCGACGGCCAGGAGACCATCGACTCGGGCGGCGTTGCGAGCGGCACGGTGGTTTCGAGAGGTGGAAATGTCTCGATTTCCGCCGTTGGCGCCGCGGACGCGACCACGCTGCTGATCGGCGGGACGCAGAGCGTGCTGAAATTCGCGGCGGCCAGCGCGACGAACGTGCTGGATGGCGGGGTCGAATACGTGTTCGGGAGCGAGGAGGGCGCCGTCATTTCCAGCGGCGGTTCGTTGATCGTCTCCAGCGGCGGCTTGGCCAGCGGGACCACCGTTTCGAGCGGCGGGACCGAGACGGTGCTGTGGGCCGACCGCGCCGCCGTGGTGTCCAGCGGCGGCCGGCTCATGGTCTCCAGCGGCGGCGTGACCTACGGCGCCACGGCCCTGAGCGGCGGCAAGGAACTCGTGTCATCGGGTGGGGTCGCAAAGGCGACCACGGTGCTGACCGGCGGCCTGGAGCAAATCGGCGCGGGCGCCGTGGCGTTCGCCGCGGTGGTGTCGAACGGCGGAAGCGACGTCATTTCGCCGGCGGCGTCGCGGACCGGACCACGGTGCTGGGCGGCGGCGGCGAAGTGGTCTCATCGGGCGGCGATGCGCTGGGCGCGGTCGTGTCCGGCGGGGGAAGCCAGACGGTTTCCGCCGGCGGATACGCGGACAGGACGACGGTGACGGCTGGCGGCGCGGAAGTGATCTCGTCCGGCGCTTTGGCGAACGAGATCACGCTGTCGGGCGGCAAGGCCCATGTTTCCTCGGGCGGCACGGCGGACAGAACCACGATCTCGGCCGGTGGCCTGCAATACGTCGATGTTGGGGGCGTGGTCAAAGAGACGACGATCCTCAGCGGTGGCGTGGAGTTCATGTACGGCGTCGCGTTCGGCGACACGGTCTCGAACGGCGGCAGCGAGACGATCTCTTCCGGCGGCACGGCGCTCGGATTGACCGTTCGCTCGGGCGGTCTGCTGGTCGATGACGGCGAGGTGCGGATCGGCGGCGCCGGGACGCTGGACGGGACCCTCTCGGGATCTGGCGCCGTCATCCAGACCGAGGCCGGCGACTTGGTGCTTGGCGGCGCGGGCGGGGCGTTCCGCGGCAAGGCCGCGATCAGCGGCGGAACGATCGAGCTGGCGACCGCCGGCGCGTTGGGGGCGGGCTATGTGCAGTTCGTCGAGCCCTCGACCGGCTCGGCCGTGCTGCAGATCGATGCGGCGGACGCCCCGGCGGCCGGCGGGACCTTCGCCAACGTCATTTCCAACTTCAGCGGCGCGGGCGAGGACATCGATCTGCGCAGCATCGCCTTCGTGGCCGGCGCGTCCGCCACGGTGAGCGGCGGGGTCCTGGTGCTGACCGACGGCGGCAAGACCTACAAGTTCAAGCTGGCGGGCGGCATCGCGGGCCTCTATCCAGTGCTCAGCGACGGCCACGGCGGCACGCTGATCGACCCAACCGTGGCGGCCTTCGTCCAGACCGCCGCGGCCTTCGCGCCTTCGGGCGCGGCCAAGACGGCCCCGGTATCCGCGACGTCGCCCACCGACCACACGCCGTTCCTGCACGCCACGGCGTCGGCGATGGCGGCGCGCTTCTGACGCGGCTGTCCCGACCATGCTGGAAGCGGACGCGTCAGACTTCCGTTCAGGGGGGAAAGCGGCCCGCTGTCAGGCCATTGGCCAAGGTCAGGTGACCTTAGCGCCCGTTTCGGCTGCTTTGCGCTTCGGCGTCTTTTGACGCCGCGAGGTTTGGCCGGCTGCGGCGCCGAGAGGGGGCGGCGCCCGAAACCCGCCGGCTACGCCCTCAAGGGCGCCGGCCACCGCGAGGGTCGCCGCGTCCGCGCCCGGCCTGCCGATGATCTGGACCCCGATAGGCAGGCCGTCGGGCGTCCGCCCAATCGGTATCACTGTCACAGGCAGATCGCAGAGCGTGGCGAGCGCGATCCAGTCGACCAGTTCGAGATAGCCGATCCGGCGGCCGTCGGACATCGTGAGGCGGCGCATGACCTGAAGCGGGCCGTGGTCGTGCGGGAAGGCAGTGACGCCCGCGACCGGGGCCAGAATTACGTCGCAACGATCGAAGACGGGCGCGAGCTGAGCCTTCATCTGCGCGCGCGCCTCGTTGGCGGCGAACCATTCGTGATAGCGGGCGGTGCAGCCGATGACACCATGCGCCCAGGAGAGCGGACCGGCGCCCAGGGCCTTGGCGATCTTCGCGGGCCCGCGGAAAAGCTCGAAGACAGCCAGCGCCGCCGCGGGCTGGGCGGCGCCGAGGATCGCGGCCAGCAGCGTCATGTAAGTCCAGAGCATCGCCTGGGCGGGTAACGGCGAGGCGATGGGATCCACCGCCACGCCTTCGCGCGCCAGCCGGCCGGCGAAGTCTGCAATCGCCGCACGGACGGCCGGATCGAGCGGGAAGGTGGGCTCGTCCAGCCAGAGGCCGATCCTGATGTCGCTCAGCGCCGGCGGCGGCAGGGTTGGAACGTCGGCCAGAACGCCCAGCAGCAGCTGCAGGTCGCGCACCGAGCGCGCCATGGGCCCGACGACGACGAGGTCGAAGTCGGCAAGGAAGCCCGGCGGGAATGGCATGCCGCGCTGGGAGACCAGGCCCCAGCTCGGCCGGTGGCAAGCCACGCCGCAGAAACTCGCCGGAATGCGAAGCGAGCCCGCGATGTCCGCGCCGATCTCGAGCGCGGTGAAGCCGGCGGCGAGGGCGGCGGCCGATCCGCCCGAGGACCCGCCGGGCGTCCGCGCCAAGTCCCAGGGATTGCGTGTGACGCCGTAGAGGGTGTTGTAGGTTTGATGGTCGCTGGAGCCCGCCGGCACGTTGGTCTGGCCCCAGACGATCGCGCCGGCGGCGCGCGCCCGCGACACGACTTCGGCGTCCTGCGCAGGGCGCCCGAGCAGAGCCTTCGTCCCCAGGCTGGCCGGCAGCCCCTCGATGTCGAAGTTGTCCTTGACCGTCATCGGCAGCCCGGCGAGCGGGCCCAGGACCTGCCCGCCGGTTCGCGCCCGATCAACAGCGTCCGCCGCTGCCAGGGCGCGCTCCACATCGCGTGCAACGACGGCGTTGATGGATGGATCAAGCCGGTCAGCTCGGGCCATGGCGGCCATGAGCAGCTCGCGCGCGCCTACACGGCCGTCCCGCAACGCGTTGAGCTGGTCGGTCGCGTCGCTGAGGAGTAGCTCGTCCATCGACCGCCCCAACCCATGATCGGCGATAGCTTAGCCGGATCGCGGCGTCGGTGAAGCGCCCTGATGTGCTGCTTGGGTCCGCTCAGGGTCAAACTCTCTGGTGGCGACGCAACTACGAGCAGCTTCGTGCGCGGAGCCGATTACCAGTGGGTTTGCGCACCCTGCTTTGAAGCGTTCGCCGCAACGATGGCGTGGGTCGATGAGACGCCGGGCCTACCGACTGCCGAAACCGCCAAGGATCGGTAGTGCGCGCTGGCGCACGGCCCTTGTGCATGGCGGTCGGTTCCGCACTGCGAGACGTGGAACGACGCCACCCCTGCATCACCGCCCATATAGGTCGGCATCAGGTCTTTGCACCCCGACACCACCAGGAGCGCAGCAAGAGCCGGAAGTCGCCATAGTCGCTGAAGGTCGGTCGCCATCGCGGCTGCACTACCACGCCGCGTTGCGGCGCCCTACTCGAATGCTACGTGAAGCAGGCGCTCGTCCGCGGTTTCAGATCGAGTCAGGGTCTGCATCGGGGTCGAAGGTCGCGTTCGACGGGGCGCCGGAAACGGACGAGGTCGGCTTGTAAGCGCACGGCTTGGTTGCCTGTTGAGCCGACCGCCAAACGGCGTCGCGCGTGACTTGGAGGCGCCTGGAGTGCGACGATGTCTCCAGGGACGGGAGCCACAAATGCCGAAACGGCCGAACTTCCTCGTCATCGTCGCCGACGACCTGGGTTTTTCCGACCTCGGCGCGTTCGGCGGCGAGATCGAGACGCCGCGCCTCGACGCCCTGGCGCGCCAGGGATTGCGGTTCACCGATTTCCATACCGCGCCGGCCTGCTCGCCGACGCGGGCGATGCTGCTCACCGGGACCGACCACCACATCGCCGGCCTGGGCACGCTCGACGAGGTCGCGAGCCGGCGCCAGCGCGGCCAGCCGGGCTACGAGGGCTATCTCAACGACCGGGTGGTGACGGTCACCGAGCTGCTGCGCGAGCGCGGCTATCGCACCTACATGTCCGGCAAATGGCACCTGGGCATGACGCTGGAGACCTCGCCGCACGCTCGCGGCTTCGAGCGGTCGTTCGCCCTGCTGCCCGGCGCCGCCAACCACTACGCCAGCTCGCCCAAGGCCGGCACCGGCTTCCCGCGTCAGGACATGCTCTACGCCGAGGACGGGCGCTTCGTGGACCTGCCGGACGATTTCTACACGTCCGACGGCTTCACCTCGAAGCTGATCGATTATATCGAGGCGCGGCCGGACGATGGTGCGCCGTTTTTCGCCTATCTCGCCTTCTCGGCGCCGCACTGGCCGCTGCAGGCGCCGGACGAGCTCGTCGCCAAGTATCGCGGCCGCTACGACGACGGTCCCGACGTCTTGCGTCAGCGGCGGCTGGCGCGGCTGATCGAACTCGGCCTCTGTCCGCCCGACGTGAGGCCACATCCGGTGGTCGCCCGCTCCAAGCCGTGGAACGAGATGAGCCCCGACGAGCGCGCGGTCTCGGCGCGCAGCATGGAAGTCTATGCGGCGATGGTCGAACGCATCGACTGGAACGTCGGACGGCTGCTCGATCACCTCGCCGCGCGGGGCGAGCTCGAAGACACCGTGATCCTGTTCCTCTCCGACAACGGCGCGGAAGGCGCGCTCATCGAGGCGGTGCCAGTTTTCGGGCCGAAACTGATGGAGTTCATCGCCGAGCACTACGACAACCGCCTGGAGAACATCGGCCGGCCCAATTCCTACGTCTGGTACGGTCCCCGCTGGGCCCAGGCGGCCACGGCGCCCTCGCGGCTCTACAAGACCCATACGGCCGAGGGCGGCATCCGCGTCGTCGCCTTCCTGACCTCGCCGGCGCTGGCCCGGCAGGGCGGGGTCAGCCACGCCTTCGCCACCGCCATGGACATCGCCCCGACCCTGCTCGAGCTGGCCGGCGTCGAACATCCGGGCGCGACGTGGCGCGGACGGCGGATCGAGCCGCCGCGCGGACGCTCGATGGGCGCCTATCTGCGCGGCGAGGCGGATCACGTGCACGATGACAGCGTCGCCACCGGCTGGGAGCTGTTCGGCCGCTGCGCGATTCGCCGCGGCGACTGGAAGGCGCTGCTCCTGCCGCCGCCGGACGGGCCGGGATGTTGGCAGCTCTATGATCTCGCGGCCGATCCCGGCGAGACCGAGGATCTCGCCGGGGCCGAACCGGAGAGGTTGACCGGGCTGGTCCGCGACTGGGAGGCCTATGTCGCCGAGACGGGCGTGCTGATCGTCGAGGTCGCCACCTGACAGCCTCGCTGTCGTTCAAGCGTCGCCTCGACCCTGGCGGCGCGCTCTTGTACGGGTGGGGGTCATCCCGCGACGTCGTCCCCGGCGCCGGCGATGCGACAAGCGGAGGCCACCACCCTGGAAGCCGGCGAAACGCTTTGGGCGGTCGTTCTGGGCGCCGTCCTGGCCACCCTCGGCGGCTTTGTGGCGACGCGGCTAGAAGAGTTCTTTCGCCGGCGCGAGCGGGAACGCGCCGCGGCGCTGCTGTTCGGCGAGATACTGTCCGTGATCCAGGTGATCGCGACCCTTGCCGACGAGTCGCGCGGCCGCGGCGATCCGTACGGGCCACTGACCATGCGCGTGCTGCGCGCGATCCGGCGCGAGACCGAGATCTACGACCGCAATCGCGAGTCCCTGTACGATCTCAGGGACGGCGCCGTTCGAGCCCAGATCCATACGTTCATGGCGCAGATCGCCCTGGCGGTGCAGGGCGCGCTCGACGCCCACGAGCAGCTCGGCCAGACGGAAGACGCTGTCCGCGGCCGCGCCGCGGACGATCCGGTGCGGTTGGAGCTCACCGCGCGGAGCGTCGGCCTGGTCGAGCATCGGCGGCAGGCGTTTGACTTCATGGTCGAGATGGCCGGTCAGGTGACACCGGTGACGGCCATCTTGCGCCGTCTGGCGCGGCAGCCGTTCGGCGACCACGCGACGATCGTGCGAAACGGCTAGGCCCGCCTCGCGCTGACGATCGTGACCACGGGGTCCAGCATCTGGCCCTTCATGCTGTCGGACTCGCCGGCGGTGGGCGAGACCGGCGACAGCAGGATCTTCTTGGCGACGTCCAAGCCGTCGACCACGTGGCCGAAGGCGGCGAAGCCGGCGTTCTCGCCGGTCCCGTCGCCCTTGGCGTCCAGGCCGGAGAGGTCGCCCAGGCAGATGAAGAACTCCGAGGTCGCGGTGCCCGGATCGTAGCGGGCCATCGAGATCGCGCCGTCGCGGTTGCTGAGGCCGGTCTGCAGCGTGCTCTCATGCTTGATCGGCGCAAACGCCTTGGCTGGGTCGTTCTTGACCCCGCCCTGGATCAGGCCGGTGAGCGGGTCGGCGAGCAGCTTCATCGCCCGATAGAAGCCGGCGCCGTCGAAGCGCTTGGCGTCGACATAGCGCAGGAAGTTGGCGGCGGTGATCGGCGCCTTGTCGGCGGCGAGTTCGATGGTGATGACGCCCTGGGCGGTGGTGATCGCGACGCGGGGCAGCGGCGCGGCGGCCGGCGGCGGCGCGGCCGGCGTCTGGGCGACGGCGGTGGAGGCGGCGAGCGCGCCAGCCCCGGCGAGCACGGCGCGTCTGGTGGTCTTCGAGGCGGGCGTGTCCATCGTCCGCGAGCTTGGCGCAGCGCATCGCCGCAGACAAGCCGCACCGCCCTTTCTAAAAGATCGTTGGACGCCGGCGCGCGGGGCCGTTTCAATTCGGCGTCGGCTCGCGAGGTCCCATGAAGTCATCCGTCCGCACGGCTCAGACGCTTTGCGCGGGGCGTCCGGCTTGACCGCCGTCGCGGCCGAAGCGGCGGTGCAGGCCCGGCGACCGATCGATCTGTCGACGCGGCTGTTCTACGGCCTCGGCTCGGTCTCCTTCGGCGTGAAGGACAACGGGTTCAGCTACTTCCTGCTCTTGTTCTACAATCAGGTGATGGGCCTGCCGGCCCAGGCGGTCGGCTTCGCGGTGCTGATCGCGCTGATCTTCGACGCCTGCATCGATCCGCTGATCGGCCAGGTCTCCGACAACTTCCGCAGCCCCTGGGGCCGCCGTCACCCGTTCATGTACGCCGCGGCGATCCCGTTCGCGCTCGCCTACCTGGCGCTCTGGAACCCGCCGCACTGGGGCCAACAGGGGCTGTTCTGGTACCTGGTCGTTACGGCGATCGTGATCCGCGCCCTGGCTTCGGTGTTCGAGGTGCCGAGTTCGGCGCTGGCGGCGGAATTCAGCACCGGCTACGAGCAGCGCTCCGTGCTGCTGAGCTACCGCCTGTTCTTCGCCTGGGTGGGCGGGCTGACGGTGAACTTCCTTGCCTACGCCGTGCTGCTGACGCCGGACGCGACCCATCGCGTCGGCCAGCTCAACCCGACCGGCTACGCCCACTATGGCCTGGTCGCCGCGGTGATCATGTGCAGCGCCATCCTGATCTCGTCGCTCGGCACCCACCGCCAGATCCCGCGGCTGATGCCGCCGCCGCCGAAGCGCAAGCTCACCCTCGGCCAGACGCTGGGCGAGATGAAGGAGACGCTCTCCAACCGGTCGTTCATCTTCCTGCTGATCTCCAGCATCGCCAGCGCGATGGCGATCGGCCTTTCATCGTCGCTGAACTTCTACTTCAACACCTTCTTTTGGGAATTCACGGCCAAGCAGATCTCGATCCTGACCCTCGGGGTCTAACTCTCCGCCGCCGGGGCGCTCGCCGTCGTGCCGATCCTCGCCCGGCGCTTCGGCAAACGCGTCGTGACCCGCACGATGATGGTGCTGTCGGTGAGCGTCGGCCTGACGCCGATCCTGTTGCGTCTGGCCGGCCTCATGCCGCCAAACCACAGCCTGCAGCTGCTCGCCTTCATCTTCTGCACTTCGGTGCTTGGCACCGGCCTCGGCATCATCTCGGCCACCATGGGCGCCTCGATGATCGCCGACGTGGTCGAGGCCTCGCAACTGAAGACCGGCCGCCGATCGGAGGGCCTGTTCTTCGCCGCCTCCGCCTTCATCCAGAAAGCGACCTCGGGCTTCGGCATCCTCGCCGCCTCCATGATTGTCGCCACGATCAATCTCAAACCGGGCACCGATCCGGCGCGCGTGCCGCCGGGCGTGACGCACCACCTGGCGCTCACCTATGCGCCGACCCTGATCTGCCTCTATGCGGTCGCCTTCGTGCTGCTGTCCGGCTACCGCATCACGCGCGGCAGCCACCAGGAGACCCTGCGGCAGCTGGCGGCCGAGGCCGAGGAAGCCGGTCAGCTGGAGCCGTCGGCCTGAAAATCGCCGAACAGGTCCGGGTCGCTCCGCAGATGCTCGGCGACCGGCTTGGCCAACGGCAGCCGGATGATTTCATGGCGCCACAGGAAGGCCGCGCCGGCGCCTTCGCAGACGCGAAACATCCCCCATTCCATCGGCCTTGCGAACAGCATCAGCCAGGCCTCCCCCATCGAGGACTTGCGAACCCCGACCTTGGCGAAGTCAGCTGGAAGGGCGTCCAACGCCAGCTCTTCCCGCAGTTCCCGGGCGGCGCAGTGAGCCGGGCTGGCGTCGTGCGACGCCATCCTGCCGCCCCAAAAGCTCCATAGGAGCGGGAACGTCTGGGTGAAAGCGTCACGAAACTGGAGCAGAGTGCGACCGCGCGTGTCCCGAACCAGGACGTTGACACTTCTCACCCCACTGACGTCCATGCGATGTCGGCCCCGAGCTACCCGTCCCCTTAACCACCATCTGGAGGCCACGTCCTCGCCGTATTGCCCACGCCCGTCGCTTTTCGCCCCGCGTCCGCCTAAAAGACGGGCGCTCCTGCCCCGACGCGAACAGCCAGTTCGGACCCGAGGGCGCGCTGCATTGATGATTTGGGGTCGGGCTCGCGGCGAGCCATGCTGCGTTGCAGGCCACACCATAATAGTCGTGGAAAACAATCGTGCTCATGAGACGAACACAGCGCATTCGAGCAGAGCCGAGCGCCCTTGCTAATAAAAATTCGCAATCACCAGTCACGAGGTATAACCTTTTTACTTCGCGGGGGCGGCGGATGTCTAGCCAATGTGGGTGGCCGTCGCGACTGTGCATTAACGGTATAGACGGCGTCGCTGCGTGCGGCGATCGAATCCCGGAGTAAGTAGACGGGGCCACGTTCTAAAGCTATCGTGAACGGGTCTCGGCAGTGGTCGGCGCCGACATGAGGCCCCGTCCTGGTGGAGGTACGAATTGAAGCTGGATTTTTTGGCGCAGCCCGTGGCCCCGGATAGCGGGGAGGGCGGTCTGGAGCTTGAGCCGTACACAGAATGCGCGGAGTCCGGGCCCTCGGCGGCGGAGTCCGCCGGGCCATCCGACGCCGAATTGATCTCGCTGCTGACCCAGCTGGTTAAGGCCGGCAGAGCCGACGAGGCTCTGGTGATCGTCGAGCGCGAGGGAACGGAGGGTCGTTCGGCCGCGCTGAGGCGGCTTCACGGCCGTCTGACGCACGCACTCCGGGTTCTCAAGGAGTGGTGCCCGATCCGGCTCGCGATGCGCGAGAGCACCTCCATCGTCGCGCTCGGGTGCGTGCTGAAGATGATCGCCGCGGCCCGCAGCGACCCGTCGCCCTCCCGGCGTCTTGGCGGCGTCGCGCTCATAACCGGGCACCTTGGGGCTGGCGGCGCGGAATTGCAGATGGCCCGGACGGCCGAGATGCTGGCGACCTCAGCCGGGGCCAGCCAGAATGTCGGAGGCGTCAGGGTCGCGGGCCCGGTTCACGTCGTCGTCAAGTCGATGGCCCCGGAATCCGACCGCACGCTGGACTTCTTCCAGCCCCGGCTGGTCAGGCGGAACATCCCGGTCTGGCGAATGGACGACATGGACAACGTCGATCCCGAGAGCCTGTCGTTGGAGAACAAGGATCTCGAAGCGCTGCTGTGGCTGCTGCATCCGAACATTCGCCGCGGCCTGTGCCTGGTTCCCTGGTTCAAGCAGCAGAAGATCGCCGTCGCCTATATCTGGCAGGACAATCCCATTCTGCATTTCGCCATCGCCGCGATGCTGGCCGGCGTGCCGCGGGTGGTGCTCAATTTCCGCGGCATGCCGCCGCTGCTGCGCTGGAATCAGCACCTGGATGAATACAAGGAGCTGTATTCAGCCCTGGCCTCGACACCCGGCGTCACCTTCGTCAGCAACAGCAGCATAGCGGCGGACGGCTATTCCGAGTGGATATCGTGCCCGCGCGAGTTGTTCCATGTGATCCGCAACGGGACGTCTGCGCACGCACCGCACCCGCTGCGCCGGGAAATTGAGATGTGGTCCAGTTTCGAGGAACGGACCAAGGACGCGACGATCACGATCGGGGCGATCTTTCGGATGCACCCCAACAAGCGTCCACTCGAGTGGATTAGGTTCGCCCGAAGGTATCTGGACACTCACCCCAATGCCCGGTTTATACTGATTGGATCGGGTATGCTTTCGGCGGCGGTCAAGGAACTCGCCACGGAGCTGGGGATAATGCACCGCTTGCTGCTGGTGCGGCAAACGGGGGCCGGCGCGTTTTGGCTGAAGAAAATGGACGCGTTCGTGCTGCTCTCGCGCTTTGAGGGGACGCCCAATGTTCTGATCGAAGCCCAGCTCGCCGGCGTGCCGGTGGTCTGTACGCCGGTGGCCAACGCGAGGGACACTTTCGTGGAGGGGATTACGGGATTGGCGACCACCAGCAACGAGTTCCTCGACATCGAGGACGTCGTGGCCAAGGTGGATCGCATCGTTTCATATGCGCGCGCCGGCAGCGCCCTGCGCGATCACGCACAACGCCATATCGCGTCTCGCTTTTCGACCCGGTCGATGATCGAGCATACAGTCAGCGTACTGACGGGCCGCGACCAGAAATGCTGTGTTCGTTCCTCTGCGCCGCATGAGGCTCAAACCAGTAGAACAGCATAGAGTCAGGAAATCAATTCCATGGAACCCACCACCAGCGTCGATATGAAGGAAATCGGCCAGTCCGTGAATGCTATAAAGTCCGCGTGGAATGAGAAGGATTACGAACGGGTGGCTCGCGAGTGCCGCAAGCTGCTCGAACACGAGCCGGAGAACGTCTACGGCTTGATCTACTTGGCGCGGTCGGCCACCTATACTGGCGACTGGACGGACGTCGTGCACGCCGGCTGGGCGCTGACCCGGCGCAGCCCGCGCGACGCGTTCAACGCGGCGCGAAAGCTGAACCAGGCGGGGCAGGTGCGGGAAGCCGCGCGAATCTACTCCAATATCGAGATCCGGCCCGATTGGTTCGACGCGAAGGTCGCCGACATGGCCTGGAAGGAAGGGATCTCGCTTCTCAAGTCCGGGCAGGCCGCGGCCAATGAGAACGATATCGAATCCGCGAAGATCATCTGGATGGCCGGGGTGCGTATCGCGCCGCGCAGCCAGCTGTTGCGTGATCGTGTCAGCGAGTTCGCCCTCGAGGCGAAGAACCTGGCTCGCAAGAAGGAGCTGGAGAAGGACCCGGCCGCCTACATCAAGGCGTGGCGCGAGGTGCTGTGGTTCAATCCCACGGACGTCATCGCCGCGTCCAAGATCGCGCGGGCGTTCGAGCGGGACAACGAGAGGGACGCCATCACCGCCTGGCTGAAGGTGCTCGCCATCGAACCCACCCACGAGATGGCGAACGAGCGGCTTCGCAAGCTGGTGGCGCGTTCCGACCTGGAAGATCACGCGATCCGCGCCATGGTCGAGCTGGGATGGGATGAAACCACCGACTCGCTGATCAGGGAATTCGCCGAGGCTCGGGACTCGAAAGCGCGCGCCACGCTCGAAAAGATTTTGAAGGCGCGCCGGCGAGAGGCGATCAATCGCGCCCGCAGCGTCGATCGCGAGGTCGATCCACGCGCTTATCTCGAAGCGTGGAAAAGCGTGCTGGTTCTGAACCCGGAGGAGCTTGGCGCCGCAAGGAAAGTCATCAGCAGCGCCAATGGGTTGCAGGACTATTCGGAGCTCGTCGAGGGGCTCATCGCCCACCTGGAGATAACGCCGGGAGACACCGTCTTGGGCGTGCGTCTGGCGAGCGCCGCGTTGCGGGCCGGCCAGGAGGAGCGCGCGCTGGAATATCTGGCGCGCCATGGCATGGCCGATCTGTCGCTGCGCCAAGTCGCCGGCCTGCAAAAACGCGTCCTTAGGGCCTGCAAGAACGCCATGCGGGCCCTCGATTTCGACCATGCGCTGAGCTGCTTCCATGCGCTTGAGCTTGCCGACGCCAAGGATCCCGCGGTCGAGGACCTCCGGCCGATCGTGGCCAAGCGGGCTGCGTCGAACGCCAAGGAAGCCGAGAAGCAGGGGAATTTGGTCGCGGCCGTCCCGCTGGCGGAGAAGGTGCTGCAGATCGTGCCGGATCAGCCGATCGCGCTCACCATCGTCGCGCGGGATTTGTGGCGCCACCGGCGCTTTGGCGACCTGGTGGAGCTCTGCACGCCCAGGGTGAAGCCAGGGCCGGAATATGCGTCGGTGCAAAAACTCCTGGACCAGTCGGCGGCGAAGATGGCCGCATGACCAAGGTTGAGCTGTAACCGTTTGATCTGAGCCGGGCTGATCCCGTCCCGCTTGCCGGCCCTCAATACCTGTGAAAGTTCCTTAACTTGGCGACGTCGAAACAGAAGGTGACCCTGGCCTCCGACAACCAAACCGCTGGGTCCGAGCGCCTGGGCGAGATCGGCGCCCGGAAAGACGCGCAGAAGGCGGCCAAACCCAAGGCCCCAAAGCCGGTTCTTCGCAGCGACATCGAGGCTGTCGACCAGTCCGCGGCGGCGCGCAAGATCAGGTTGCTGAGCGCGCGCATCTCGGAATTGGAAGATGCGCTGGTAAGAAGCGAGCTCGAGGGCAGCAGTCAGGGGCTCGGCAGCCGGATCCGGCGGCTGGAGAAGGACGTCGCGACCTATCGCGAGGCGCGGACGGCGGCCGAGTTCATCGTCACCGATCTTCGGGCGGCGTTGGATCATTCGGCGGTCGCGCTCGAACATCTGAGGGCGTCCCCGGCGTTCCGCCTGGGCTCGCTGCTCATGGGCGCGGGCCAAAGCTTTCGGGAATTCCTGCGGCTGCCGGTCTCTCTGATCGGATGGGCGCGCGAGGCTCGCCGCCATCAGGAAGAGAAGGATGCTCAGCTCATCCCGACCGGCTCGGCGACCGAATACACCGCCGCCGTGGAACGGGCGCTGGAAGTGGCCGAAAAGCAGGGCTTCCAGGAAGCCGAGCGCTGGACCATCGACCAGCGGTTCCGGGCGCAGGTGGTGGCTCGGGTGCTGACCGAACTCGCGGGCGTCGCGCGGCGCAGCGATCCGCCGGAGGCCGTCCGCCTGGCCGAGGCCGCACTGGAGGCCGATCCCAACGAGGGCCGCGTCAAGCGGCTGGCGTTCCTCATGGCCGAGTCCGGATCGGTCAGCCACGCGGCTCAGGTGCTGCGTGCGGCGATCGAGAAGGGCGCGCCGCTCAACGGGACGGAGGAGGCGCGGGCGCAGGACATCTTCGCGCTCACCGACCTCGCCACGGTCGGGCCCGACCTGGTCCCCAAGCAAAAGACGATCCTCGCGGTCGGCGCGGCGAACCGCCGGGTGCTGATCCTCGCCCCGCAAGCCTTCCCGTTCCACTGGTCGTCCGCCTCGATACGAACCCATGCGATGGCGGAGAGCTTGGCCCGGGCGAATATCCTCGTCGATGTCGCCACCTTCCCCGGCTACCCGAACATCGGGCGCCGCGAGCCGGTGGACTATCCTCCGACAAGAAATATCGATGGGGTGGACTACCACCTTCTGCCCCCCACCCAGGCGACCCCGGGTTTCGGTCATGACTACGTCAAGCAGACGTCGATCATGATTGCATCGATGATCAAGCGGCTCGGGACGTCGACCTTGATCGCGCCGTCGGACCTGCTGCACGCCTATCCCGCGGCCGTCGCTTCGCAACTCGCCAGCATTTCCCTGGTTCTCGACTGCTGGAGCGTGGCGCCCGACGAGGCGCATTGTCACACCGAGCGCAGCCAAATCCTCTCCCGCGTCGAGAGCCAGCTCTATCAATATGCGAAGACCGCGCTGGTCCGCACGCCAGCCATCGCGGCTCGTCTGAAGCAGGCCGCGCCGGAAGCGATCCTCTGTTTCGCGCCGGACTCGACGCCGCGCGCCAAGTCCGACAAGCCGCTGGAGCCGCGCCCCGACAACGGCGAGTTCGTCTTCGGATACGTCGGCGACAACGCCCCGGACGTGGACATCGAGGGCCTGGGCGCGCTGCTGCAGAGCCTGGTGGACGCGCAGATCAATGCGCGTCTCGTCATCTATTCGGTCGGCGCGCGCATGCAGGCGATCCGCGACCAGCTGGAGCTGGCGAAGCTCGGACATAGAACCACGATCATCGAAAAGTCGCCGCCCGGCCGACGTTCGGAGATCGCCTACAACGCGCTCGACGTGGTGGTGGCGCCGTTCCGGCTGGCGGAGGACGTGATCAAGTCGCCGTTCCAGATCCTTTCCGCGCTGCGTAGCCACAAGTGCGTGGTCGCCATCGGCGCGGAGGCCTACGACGAGATGTTCGGCGCCGCCCTGATCCAAGCGCCGGACCTCGAGTCCGCCGCGCAGACCCTGTCAGCGCTTGCCGTGGATGCCGGCCGGCGTCGCGACCAGGAATCGGCGGCTCGCTCGTGGGACGAGGCGCACCCGAGCGATAGCCTGCTCGTGCAAGCCATAGAGGCTCTTTGACAGGCGAAAGCATGCCGTCCGACACAACAACCGCGCCCCTCGCGGACATCCTCGAAGACCTGATCGACCTCGAGCTGAAGAACGCGGGTCCCGGCCGGGGCGATCGCGTCGCTTCGGCCAGGCACAGCCAGCTCAAGGCGCGCGCCGAGGCGATCCGGACGGTCGCGGAACTGGGGCCGATGCTCGACGAGCTGCTCCCGCTGGTCAGGCAGCACCCCCTGGACGAGGGGCTGCAGCGGCACGTGGCGGTGGCGCTGGGGCGCGTGCAGGATCCCCGCTCCGCCTCGGTGTGGAGGGGCATCGACCGGCGCTTTCCGGACTCGGACACGGCGCCCGTCCGCGTCGCCCGCGAGATCTATAGAGCCAAGGGCACCGCCGCCGCCGAGGCCTATATCCAGCAGCGGCTGCCGAATTTGCTGGATCGGCCAGAGCAGAAGTTCCTGATCGCCAGGGCTTACATCGAGGTCCGGAAGATCGACGTCGGGGAGGAATGTCTCCGCGAGGTCATCGAGCATCCGGAAACCACTGCCTCGCTCCTGGTCAAGACCACCAAGCTCCTGCTCAAGCACGGGCGGCTGGCGGATGCCGAGAACGCCGCCCAGATATTGGTCGCCAAATTCGGCCAGACGCAGAGCCACAGCTCGCTCCTGCACGAGGTCGACAAGGTCCGGAAGATCGCCGGCGAGTCGCACAGCAAGACCGCTTCCTCGGTCCTGGTGCCGATCATCGACAAGGTGCTGGATGCGGGCCGAAATGCGGGTCGCGCGCGCCTGGAGACCAGGTCCTCCACGTCTCTCGGGCCGGTGGTGATGATCAACGGCTCGCTCGCGCCCGGCGGCGCCGAGCGCCAGTTCGTGGTGACCGCGCTCGGCCTGCATCGCGCGGCGCAGGCCGGCGCCCAGATCAACGGGGTGGACATACAGGGCCCGCTGACTCTGATTTCCCGTTCCACCACCTCGCGCGCGGACGATGACTTCTATCTTCCGCGTCTGCATGAGGCGGGTCTCAGGGTGCATGAATACGCCGGCTTCGAGCCCTACGGCGGCCGCGCGAGACGTTCGCTGGCGCGCTTCATCAGTCCGCTGATTCCGCTTCTTCCCACCCCGCTGCAGGAGGGCGTCGTTCGCCTGGCCGACACGCTCCGCTATCTCGCGCCGGAGGTTGTGCACATCTGGCAGGACGGTTCGATCCTCGCCACCGGCGCGGCGGCGGTGCTGGCTGGGGTTCCGCGGATCATCCTGGGCGCCCGCACCATGCCGCCCACCGACCGTCACGATCGTGAGCGGCCGGAATATGATCCGATCTTCCGCGGACTGCTGGGCGAGCCGGGCGTCACCCTGGTGTCGAACTCGCGCCTGGTCGCCGCGCGCTATGCGGAGTGGCTGGAGATCGACCGCAGCGCGGTGCGGGTCATTCCGAACGGGGTCGCGGCTCCCGAACTCACGCCGGAGGCCAGGAGCCTGGAACTGGTGAAGTCGCTGCCGAACCCGGGCGAAAGGTTCGTCGTGGGCGCGGTCAACCGGTTCGCCGAGGTCAAACGCCCCTTGCTGTGGGTCGACTGCGCCGCGGCGATCCTGGCCAAGTGCCCGGAAGCCTATTTCGTCATGGTCGGCAAAGGACCGCTGCTCGAAGCCTCAATGGCGCACGCCCGGGCGCTGGGCCTGGAAGACCGCATCATTTTCACCGGGGCGACGCCCGACGTCGGCTTCTGGTTTTCACAGATGGACGTGCTGCTGCTGCTGTCGCGGTACGAGGGCCTGCCCAACGTGCTGATCGAGGCGCAGATGTGCGGCGTGCCGGTCGTCACAACGCCGTCGGGCGGCTCGGCCGAGGCGCTGGCGGATGGGACCACCGGCACGGTTCTCGACTCCATCGAAATCGAGGGGCCGGAAGCCGTCGCCGACGCCGTCCTTGCGTGGCGCCGGACGGGCGAGGAGCGCGAGGCGCTCGGAAGGTCCCTGAAGGAGTGGGCGAGCAGCCAATTCTCCGTCGAGCGGATGCTGGAGCTGACCGTACAGACCTACATGGAATAGGCGCGCGCGGGTCCTTAGCCGGGCTAACTGCCAGCGAGGCTTTCTCGGGTCGCGCCAGCCTGATAGCGCCGCAACCAGGCGCAGAAGGCCGCCGCGCCCTCGGTCAGCGACGTGCTCGGCCGATAGCCGGTCAGCGCGTCCAACAGCTCCGCGCCTGCGAACGTCAGCGGCACGTCGCCGGCCTGCATCGGCAGCTGACGCCGCTCGGCCTTGCGGCCCAGCGCCGCCTCGATCGCCTCGATCAGATCGGTGAGCCGCACCGGCTCGCCGCGGCCGATATTGACCACCCGCCAGGGCGCCACCGGGCTCAGCGAGTCCATCGGCCCGACTGGAGCGCCCTTCCGCGGCTCCAGCGGGATCAGTCGCACGATCGCCTCCGCCAGATCCTCGACGAAGGTGAAGTCGCGCCAGATGTCGGTGCCGTAGACCTCGATCGGACGGCCGGCGTCGATCGCCTCGGCGAAGCGCCAGGGCGCCATGTCCGGACGGCCCCACGGCCCGTAGACGGTGAAGAAGCGGAAGGCGGTGGTCGGCAGGTCCCAGAGATGGCTGTAGCTGTGGCTCATCAGCTCGCCGGCCTTCTTGCTGGCCGCATAGAGCGTCAGCGGATAGTCGGCGCGGTCAAGCTCGTCGAACGGGCGTTTCTCGCTGGCCCCATAGATCGAGCTGGTCGAGGCGAGCAGCAGGTGGCGCACCTTGGCCGCCTTGGCCAACTCCAGCACGTTGAACGTCCCCACCAAGTTGGCGTCGACGTAGGCGCGGGGGTTCTCCAGGCTGTAGCGGACTCCCGCCTGGGCGGCGAGGTGGACGATCACCTCGGGCGCACCCTGTTCGAACGCCGCCGTCAGTTCGGCCATGTCCTGCAGCATCACCTGCTCGAACGAGAAGCCGTTGTGGGATTTGAGCTGCGCCAATCGCGCCTGTTTCAGCGCCGGATCGTAATAGGGGGTCATGCCGTCGACGCCGGTCACCTCGTGACCGTCCGCCAGCAGGCGGCGAGTGAGGTGAAAGCCGATGAATCCGGCCGCCCCCGTGACCAGGATGCGCATCAATCAGACCTTGCTTTGGCCGGCTTAGGCGACGGCCGACGGTCCGGCGAGATTGTCCGCCAGATCGTTCACATAACCCTTTGTGCGGCCAAGCAGGAACGACGCATAGGATTGCGGATTGACCAGGTCCGGAAGCTTGCGCACGCCGGGCGCCGTTTCCTTCGAGGATTTCCCGAGCGGCTGCAGCACGGGCGAGCTGCCGACGCTGATGTAGGTGAAGCCGCGCGGGCGGAGGTCCTCGGGCTCGTAGATGTTGCGCAGGTCGACCATCAGGGGCCGGCGCATCAGGTCCTTGACCCGATCGAGATCGAGGGCGCGGAACTCGTCCCACTCGGTGATGATCACGGCGCAGTCGGCGCCTTCGAGGGCTTCATAGGGGCCGGCCTTGAAGTCGACGCCGGGCAGCAGCTGGCGCGCCTCGTGACCCTCGGGATCGTAAGCCTGCACCCTGGCGCCCATGGCCTGCAGCGCCGGAACGATCTGCAGCGAAGGCGCATCGCGCATGTCGTCAGTGTTCGGCTTGAAGGTCAGGCCCAGCACCCCGATGGTCTTGCCAGTGAGGTCGCCTTGCATGGCGGCCGCCACCTTGCCGGACATCGCCCGCTTGCGGGCCTCGTTGACCTGCACCGTGGTCTCGACCAGCTTCAGCGGCGCCTTGGCGTCGTGCGCCGTGCGCACCAGGGCCAGCGTATCCTTCGGGAAGCAGGAGCCGCCATAGCCCGGTCCGGCGTGCAGGAACTTCGCCCCGATCCGCTTGTCGAGCCCGATGCCGCGCGACAGCTGCTGCACAT
>Ga0302314_10001035_pt1 | contig 52021 bp, 52 predicted proteins | sample III_Palsa_N2_3_FD_200533 | JGI IMG/M metagenome (GOLD analysis project Ga0302314, IMG submission 200533) | Peat permafrost microbial communities from Stordalen Mire near Abisko, Sweden - III_Palsa_N2_3 | ecosystem: Environmental > Terrestrial > Soil > Palsa > Peat permafrost | place: Sweden... | reverse complement strand
GCGGCCTGGATTTTCGGTCGCGCGGCGGCCTGGATCGCCGCAACCTTGGCCTGCTGATCCGCGGTCAGGTTCAGTTGCGCGAGCATGGCCTGCATGCGCGCCGCGCCGCCGCCATGTCCGCCGCCGCCCCCACCGCCGCCGTGACCGAAGCCGCCCCCGGCCGTCGTGGTCGCCTCGGGGGCGGGCTTCTTGCCGAACAGGCCCGCGAGCCAGTCGAAGAAGCCGCCCGGCTTCTTCTGGTGGCCGCCCGCCGGGATCTGGCCGGGCAGCAGGATGGTCGCGCCGTCCGTGAGGCGATCGCCACCGTCGGTGATCACCTGGTCGCCCGCCGAAAGGCCGGAGACGATCGAACTGCGGTCGCCCTCGGCCGGGCCAACCTTGACCATGACCATCTTGGACGTGACCGTGTCGGCGCCAAAATCGTCCTGGCCGTGATTGACCACGAAGACATAGTCGCCCTTGGCGCCGTGGCGCACCGCCTGGGTCGGGACCACCACCACGTCTTTCAGCGTATTGACCAGCAGCTCTACGTTCACGAACTGGCTGGGGAACAGCATGCCTTTGGGGTTGGCGAAGCGCGCCTTGGCCTTCACCGTGCCGGTCGAGGTGTCGATCTCGTTGTCCAGCGTCATCAGCGTCCCTTGCGCCAGGGTGATCGCGCCGGTGCGGTCCAACGCGGTGACAGCCAGCGTCGCGCCCTGAGCGATGCGGGCCTCCACCTGGGGCACGTCGTCCTCGGGCAGGGTGAAGACGATATCGATCGGGTCCATCTCGGTGACAACCACAAGGCCGGTCGTCGACGCCGAGGTGATGTAGTTGCCGGCGTCCACCTGCCGCAGGCCGACGCGGCCGGCGACCGGTGAGATGATGCGGCAATAGATCAGGTTCAGCTTGGCGGAGGCGATGTTGGCCTGGTCGGTCTTCACCGTGCCTTCGTCCTGCTTGACCAGGGCGGCCTGGGTGTCGAGTGTCTGTCCTGACACGGAGTCCTGCTTGATCAGGGTCTGATAGCGCTTCAGATCGAGCTGGGCGTCGGCCAGCAGGGCCTGGTCGCGCGCCAGCGCTCCTTCGGCCTGGGCCAGGGCGACCACATAGGGCCGGGAGTCGACCTCGGCCAGCACTTGGCCTTTCTTGACCATCTGGCCTTCGGTGAAGTCCACCTTCTGCAGGTAGCCGGCGATCTGGCTCTGCACCGTGATGGTCGCTTCCGGCGTCACCGTGCCCAGCTCGCCCAGCAGGATCGGAATGTCGCCCTTCACCGCCGTGGCTACGCCCACCACGGTGGGGATATTCCGGCCGCCGCCCGGGCCGCCTCCGGCGCCGCCGCGTCCCCGGGCGTGCTGGTCTGGGTGGGGCGTCAACAGCATCGCCGCGATGATGGCGGCCACAATCGCCACCCCGATCCACATCCACGTCCGCCAGGCCGGGCGCTTCCTCGGCGGCGGGGCGCGGTAGAACGGGGAAGGGGCCGGTGAGATGGGCGTCTCGCTCATGCGGTCTCCTAGCAGCCTGATGCAGTGGGCGCGGCGTGGATGACGAACGTCGCCGCCCCGTCGCGATGGCGAGCGTGGGTGTTGCGTCGTTCCTCTAAGCCGTCAATAGGACTGAGTTATCTCACGGTTGAAATCTTAGCGCCGATCGCGCCGTACAAATTTGTAATGAAAAAGGCAAAGCCCCAAGACTAGTTAGGCTCGCCGCCGCCGGATAACCTAGTATGTCGGATTATCCCGGGTCTCCCGGCGGCCGATCCGGAAGGGGTCGCCTGCCGCGCCGACCTTTGATAGGCGTTGGCGCGAGCATTCCGGAGATCTGCCATGCCCGCCAAACCCGAGGCCGTCGGCCTGTCGTCCCATCGCTTGGCGCGGCTCGACGCCTGGCTGGATCGCAACTACATCGAGCCTGGCAAGCTGAAGGGCGTTGTCCTTGCCATCGCGCGCCGCGGCCAGGTCGCCCATTTGTCCGCCCTCGGCCAGATGGACGCCGAACGCGCCCGGCCGATGCGGGAGGACGTGATCTTCCGCATCTATTCCATGACCAAGCCGCTCACGAGCATAGCCTTCATGATGCTGGTGGAAGAAGGTCTGGTCGCCCTGGATGATCCGGTCGCCAAGTATATCCCCGAATGGAAAGACCTGGGCGTGTTCGACGGCGGCGTGCTGCAGGCCTTCCGCACCAAGCCGTGCGCCCGGCCGATGCAGATCGTCGATCTGCTGCGCCACACCTCCGGCCTCACCTACGGCTTCCAGAACCGCACAAATGTGGACGCCGCCTATCGCAAGCTCGGCATCGGCGAGGTCGCAACCCAGGGCACGCTCGATTCCATGATTGCAGGCCTTTCGCGCGTGCCGCTGGAGTTCTCGCCCGGCGAGGCCTGGAACTATTCGGTCTCCACCGACGTGCTCGGCTATCTGGTGGGCAAGATCAGCGGCCAGCCGTTCGAGCAATTCCTCAAGCGCCGGGTGATCGAGCCGCTGAAGATGGTCGACACCGACTTCCATGTTCCGTCCGCCAAGGCCGACCGGCTGGGCGCCTGCTATTCGCTGACGCCCAAGGGCGTGGTGCTGCAGGACGATCCGCGCAAAAGCTCCTATCTCGCCGCGCCAAGCTTCGTCTCCGGCGGCGGCGGCCTGGTGTCGACCGCCCGCGACTATATGCGGTTCTGCCAGATGCTGCTGAACGGCGGCGAGTTGGAGGGCGCGCGCCTGCTCAGCCCCAAGACCATCGAGCTGATGGGCGCCAACCATCTGCCCGGCGGGCAGGACATCGCCACCATGTCCAAGTCCATGTTCAGCGAGGCGGCCTACGCCGGCCTGGGTTTTGGCCTCGGTTTCTCCACCACCATCGATCCGGCCGCGACCCTGATCCCGGCCAGCAAGGGCGACCTATCCTGGGGCGGGGCGGCGTCGACCTTCTTCTGGGTCGATCCGCGCGAGGAGCTGGCGGTGGTGCTGATGGCCCAGCTGATGCCGTCGTCCAGCTATCCGATCCGGCGCGAACTGCGAACCATGGTCTATTCCGCGTTCACGGAGTCAAACCCGGGCTGACGGCGGCGATCAGATCGCGATCCGTTCTTTGTCTTGTTCCGTATCCGGCATGAAGGCCCAAAGGCTGGCCGAGGCGGCTTCAAGCGCCGGGCGTGACAGCGGGCCGTTGTCGCCAACGCCGATCAACGCCCGCCGCAGCGGGGCTGCCGCGTTCATCAGCTTCATGTCGTTCAGGCGCATGGCGATGGCGTGCAGATCGGCGGCCTGCGCCTGGATCGACCGGCGCGCCTGCATCGGATCGGACTCTATGGCGGCGAGCGCCGATTTCAGGATCCGCAGCGCCTGTTCGATGCGCCCCTGCTCCTCCTGGCCGGTGGTGTCTGAACGTCGCTTGCGCGGGCCCTTGTATTCGCCGGAGTTGAACCTGCGTCGGTCCGGCCCGATGTAGTTCACCGCTTCGATCCAGTCGCGCCGGTTCAGCATCACCGCCTCGACCCGCCGCGACAGATCGCGGATGGTGAACGGCTTGCGCAGGAACTCATGCACCCCGGCGTTGCGCGCTCCGAGGATCGCCCCCGCCGTGGCCTCGGCCGTCACCATGATCACCGGGACCATCCGGCACGCCAGGCCGCTGCGGCGCAGGTTTTTGGTGAACCTCAGCCCCTCGAACATCGGCCCCGACCATTCGATGATGATCAGCTGCGGCTCCAGGTGCCTGCAGGTCTCCATCGCCTGCGCCTCGGCGATTTCGGTGTGGATGCGGCTGGCCCCCAGGTCCTTGACCAGTTCGGCCATCATCCGCCCGTTCGCCTGGCTGGAGTCGAGCAGCAGCACGCGCTGCAGGAGCGGCGCAAGCTGGCGTGACGATTTGGTACCCGCAAAGATCATGGACCCGGCCGCAATTAACCCAACCTCTATGCGCGGGCATCCGTAAACGAGCGCTTGATACGCACGCTAAGGCGACGCTTTAATCCGTTGATCAGTCCTCGAACGGATCGCGCATCAATATGGTGTCGTCGCGGTCCGGGCTGGTGGACAGCAGCGCCACCTGGGCTCCGATCAGCTCCTCGATCCGGCGCACATATTTTACCGCATTGCCGGGCAGGTCCTTCCAGCTGCGCGCACCCTGGGTGGTCTGGGTCCACCCCTCCAACTCCTCATAGACCGGAACCGCCGCCGCCTGGTCCTTCAGGCCCGAGGGCAGGTAGTCGAGAACCTGATCGCCGATCTGGTAGCCGACGCAGACCTTCAGGGTCTCCAGGCCGTCGAGGATGTCCAGCTTGGTCAGGGCGATGCCGTGGATGCCGTTGATGGCGACGGTCTGGCGCACCAGCACCGCGTCGAACCAGCCGCAGCGCCGCGCCCGGCCGGTGACCACGCCGACTTCCTTGCCGACGGTGGCCAAGTGGCGACCGACTTCGTCGTCCAGTTCGGTGGGGAAGGGGCCTTCCCCGACCCGGGTGGTGTAGGCTTTGACGATCCCCAGCACATAGCCCACCGAGCGCGGCCCGAGGCCCGAGCCCGCCGCCGCCTGGCCGGCCATGGTGTTGGAGGAGGTCACGAACGGATAGGTGCCATGGTCGACGTCCAGCAGCGCACCTTGCGCGCCTTCGAACAGCACGCGCTCTCCGGCCCGGACCTTCTCATCCAGGATGCGCCAGGTCGGCTTGGCGTAGGCCAGCACCTTGGGCGCCACCTCGACCAGGGCGGCCAGCAGCGCCTCCGGATCGGCGGGCTCCAGCCCCAGGCCCTTGCGCAAGGCGTCGTGGTGGATCAGCAGCCGGTCGATCTTGGCGCGCAGGGTGTCTGGGTCGGCGAGGTCGGCGATGCGGATCGCCCGGCGCCCCACCTTGTCCTCGTAGGCCGGGCCGATGCCGCGGCCGGTGGTGCCGATCTTCTGGGTCGACTGCGCCTCGCGCGCCTTGTCCAGCTCGCCATGGATGGGCAGGATCAGCACCGCGTTGTCGGCGACGGCCAGCAGCTCCGGGGTGATCTTGATCCCTTGGCCCTCGATCTTCTCGATCTCGGCCAGCAGCGCCCAGGGATCGACCACCACGCCATTGCCGATGACCGAGAACTTGCCCTGCACCACGCCGGACGGCAGCAGCGACAACTTGTAGACCTGATTGCCCACCACCAGGGTGTGGCCGGCGTTATGGCCGCCCTGGAAACGCACCACCACGTCGGCGCGGTTGGACAGCCAGTCGACGATCTTGCCCTTGCCCTCGTCGCCCCACTGGGCGCCGACGACGGTCACATTGGCCATTTAGATACGTCCTCTCGCCTGCCCGGCAAGTCCCCTCCGCCCTTCGACAGGTCTCGGCGGCGGGACGTCATTGCGATGTCGGGACACTGGGGGCGAGGGCGGCGAGGCCGCGCCAACGCACTGCAAGTGTCGAGGATGTAGAGCATCCGACGGGGCAGCGCGTCAACGGGGGATGCGTGGGGTTGGGCCGGCTAAGAAATTCACCACGGAGCACACGAAGAGCACGAAGGGGCCTCGTGTGCTCCGTGGTGAATTCTTACGGCCGAGCGAACGCCAATCCCCTCAGGGATAAGCGTGTCCCACGCCCCACGGGTCCTCCACCACCACTCCTCCAACCCCTTCCTCCACATAGGTCGGCCCGACCGGGGCCTTGCCGTGGCCGCCGGGGATGTCGAGGACGAAGGTGGGCTGGCACAGGCCTGAGTAGGTCCCGCGCAAGCCGCGCATCAGCGCCTGTCCCTCGGCCAAGGTCAGCCGCAGGTGCGAGGTGCCGGGCGCGAGGTCCGCATGGTGCAGGTAGTAGGGCTTGATCCGCGTCTCCACGAACGCCCGCATCAGCGCGCCCAGCACCGCCACGTCGTCATTGACCCCGCGCAGCAGCACCGTCTGGCTCAGCATGACGATCCCGGCGTCGATCAGCCGCCCGCACGCCGATCGCGCCTCGGCCGTCAGCTCGCGCGGATGATTGGCGTGCAGGGCGAGATAGGTGGTCTTGCCCGACCGCTTCAGCGCGGCCACCAGCGCGGGCGTGATCCGCTCGGGCGCCACGGCGGGCACGCGCGTGTGCACTCGCACGATCTTCACGTGTCCGATCCGCGCCAGCCGGTCCATGATCTGCCCGATCCGCGCCGGCGACAGCACCAGCGGATCGCCGCCGGTGAGGATCACCTCCCAGATCGCCGGATCGCCGGCGATATAGGCCATGGCCGCGTCCAGCTCAGCGGTCGACAGCGTCCCCGCGCCGCCGGGTCCCACCGTCTCGCGGCGGAAGCAGAACCGGCAATAGCTGGCGCAGGCGTGGGTGGGCAGCAGCAGAACCCGGTCCGGATAGCGGTGGACGATCCCCGTGACCGGACTGTGGGCCTGATCGCCGACCGGGTCGGCCAGCTCCTCGGGGGCGGTCACAAGCTCTTCCGCATGCGGTATGAACTGCCGCGCGATGGGGTCGTCCGGATCGTCGGGATCGATCAGCGCCGCGCTGGCCGACGTGATCGCCGTCGCATACCGCGCCGCGACCTGCTCCAGCACCGGCAGTCGCTGCGATGCGATGAGGCCGGCGGCTGCCAACTCTGAGGGGCGGGTAAGCGTCTTCGTCATGCCGCGCCTATGCACCGCTTCCGACCGAGGGGGAAGGGCGCGAAGGCTTGTGGCCCTAGCCGGCCAGCGCCGCCAGTTCGGCCTTCTGCTTGCGAGTAAGGCCCGCGCACACCAGGTCGTAGGATCGCTCGATCAGGCCGACGATCTCATCCGCCGGCACATCGCCCTCCAGGTCGACGCAGATCCAGAAGCGCCGGTCCAGGTGGCTGCGATGGCCGACGCCCGAATATTGTTCGCGCAGGATATCGACCAGGTGGGGGTCGCACTTGACGATCAGGAACTGTTTCTTCCGCACCTCCAGGATCGCGAACATCTTGCCCATGACCTTGTGGAGCACCACCCCCGGGGCGGATGGCAACTCAGCGCCCGTGGCGCCGGGCTTGGCCTCCAGCGCGGCTCTTACGACGGCGAGCGTTTCACTCTGGCTAATCGGACCACGCTCCGGAGGAAGCTGCTGACGATCGAGCGAAACTGTACCGACGCCCCGGCTCCAGGGGCAAGAGATCAAGCCTCGCGGCCTATTTACCCGGATAAAAACACCCGCTAATATTATCCGGGTAAAAGGAAGGCGTCATGACCCCGCAGGACAAGAAGGCCGCCATCGCCGCCTACAAGGAGCGCAAGCCGGCGTTCGGCGTTTTCGCCGTGATCTGCGGCGCCACCGGCGAGGCCTGGGTCGGAACCAGCCGTCACGTCGACACCCAGCAAAACGGCCTTTGGTTCACCCTGCGCCAGGGCGGCTGCCGCCACGCGTCGCTGCAGGCCGCCTGGGCCGAGCACGGCGAACGCGAGTTCCGCTACGAGGAATTGGACCGCCTGCGGGAGGACTATCCCGAGATCGGCCGCATGGATGAACTCAAGCGCCGGCAGGCGCTGTGGCGCGAGCGGCTGCGGGCGGAGGGGATCTGAGCCGGACGGTCCGTTTTCACGCGGGACCATTCCGGCCGCCAGCGACGCCTGCTAAGGTCACTCTTCCAGGTGGAGGCGGCGACATGGGCGACATGGTGATCGTGGGCTATCGACCGAAGCCCGGCCAGGAGGCGGCGCTGCTGGCTCTGACGCTTGAGCATGTGCCCGAGTTGCGCCGGCTGGGTTTCGCCAGCGACCGGCCGGCCCTGGCCATGCGCGCCAAGGACGGCGCCATCGTCGAGGTGTTCGAGTGGAATGACGGCGCCATCGCCAAGGCGCATGAACATCCGGACGTCCAGGCCATGTGGGGCCGCTACGCCGCCGCCTGCGACTATATTCCGCTTAACGAGCTTCCCGAATCGAAAGACCTGTTCGCCTCGTTCGAGCCCATCGACCTTTGAGGGGCCCGCTGGTCTTCGCAGGAGCCGCGCATGGCCGCCATCGATAATCTGAAAGACCTGCTCCATGACGCGCCGCCGGCGATGCCGGACCATGGCGAATTCATCTACGTCTACCTGCCCCAGGACATAGAGCCGGACGAACGCTACGAGCGTTACCAGGAGCCGCTGGATGCCGAGCTGCGCCTGTACGGCGCCGGCTGGGTCAGCGGCGGCGGCTCGATGATGGGCGACGAGCTGGAGGATGGCACGGAGGAGTGCCTTCACGTGGGCGTGGACGTGGACGCGGTGGACGTTCCCCGCGCCCGAGAGATTCTCAGAACCCTGCTCCCCAGTCTCGGCGCCCCGCCGGGGACGCGGGTGATGTACCGCGAAGGCGAACATCCGCTAGAGGACTGTTTCGACGGCGCCGGGTGGAGGCTGGCGGCGGAGCAGGAGGACTGAATTCCTTCTCCCTCTTGCGGGAGAAGGTGGCCCGAAGGGCCGGATGAGGGGTCGCGCCGGCCCATCGGAGCGAAATCCCTAACCACAACAATCCCTTCCTCCTGTGCGACCCCTCATCCGTCGGCTTCGCCGCCACTCCCTCACCCCCTCACCGGCGCCCACATCACCTGCTCCACGCTCTCCGCCCCCGTCGCCAGCATGGCCAGCCTGTCAAACCCCAACGCGGCGCCTGACGCCTCGGGCATGATCGCCAGGGCCGCCAGGAAATCCTCGTCCACCGGATAGCGCTCGCCGTACACCCGCGCCTTCTCGTCCATCTCGGCCGCGAACCGGCGCCGCTGCTCGGCAGGATCGGTCAGTTCACAGAAGGCGTTGGCCAGTTCGACGCCGCAGGCATAGAGCTCGAACCGTTCGGCGACGCGCGGATCGCCGGGTTTCAGCCGCGCCAGCGCCGCCTCGGCCGCGGGGTATTCGCACAGGATGGTCGCGCGACCATTGCCAAGCTCCGGCTCGATCTTCTCCACTAGCACCCGGCTGAAGACGTCCGCCCACTGATCATCGTCCGCGACCCGCACCCCCGCGCCCTTCGCCGCCGCCGCCAGGGCATCGCGATCCACGGCGCCGCCCGCGCCGACGCTGGCCATCAGGTCGATCCTGGCGTGCCGCTCGAACGCCTCGGCCAGGGTCAGCCGCTCCGGCTCGGCGAAGGGGTCCATGGTCCGTCCACGAAAGGCGAACTGCCGTCGCCCCGTCGTCTCCGCCGCCAGCGCCAGCAGCGCCGCGCAGTCGGCCATCAGCGCCTCATAGGGCTCGCCGGCGCGATACCATTCCAGCAGGGTGAACTCCGGATGGTGCAGCGGCCCGCGCTCGCGATTGCGCCACACCCTGGCGAAATCGAAAATCCTGGTCTCTCCGGCGGCCAGCAGCTTCTTGCAGGCGAACTCGGGCGAGGTGTGCAGATAGAGCGTCTCCCGCGCGCCATCGTGGCCGACGATCTCAGTGGCGAAGGCGTGCAGATGAGCCTCGTTGCCGGGGGAGACCTGCAGGGCCGCCGTCTCCACCTCGGTGAAGCCTTGGCTCTCGAACCAGCCCCGCACTACTCGGGTGACGGCGTTGCGCTTAAGCAGGAACGGCCGCTTGGCGCCGTGGCGTTCGGGTCGCCACCAGGGGGGAACATCAGTGCTCAACTCCACCCCGCCACTTGCAACGCCTCTGGCCAATCTAGCCCTTTGCAGTGTAGGTGCGCGATCAGAATCAAACCATCCGAGGCCCGCGCTGCGCCGCGCCGCCCAAAACCGAGGTCTATAATTCCGTGAAGGTAGCCGCCAGTTCGCTCCGCAAAGGCTCAGTCCTCGACATTGACGGCAAGCTCTATGTGGTCCTCAGCATCGAGAACATCCATCCGGGCAAGGGCACGCCGGTGACCCAGCTGGACATGCGCCGCATCTCCGACGGGGTGAAGGTGTCCGAACGCTATCGCACCACCGAACAGGTGGAGCGCGCCTTCGTCGACGACCGGGAATACACCTTCCTCTACGCCGACGGCGACGAGTTCCACTTCATGAACCCGCAGACCTTCGACCAGGTCACGGTGCCCAAGGATCTGGTTGGCGACGCCGCCGCCTATCTGCAGGATGGCACCCTGGTGACCCTGTCGCTGCACGAGGATGTGCCGATCGCGCTGGAGCTGCCCGCGCGCGCCACCTTCGAGATCGTCGACACCGAACCGCAGATGAAGGGCCAGACGGCCTCCGGCTCCTACAAGCCCGCCATGCTGTCCAACGGCGTCCGCACCATGGTCCCGCCCTATCTGGCGGTGGGCGTGCGGGTGGTGGTGATGACCGCCGACGGATCGTACGTGGAGCGGGCGAAGGACTAGCGGCAGTTTCCGCTATCGTGCGTGGTTCGAGACGCGACGAAGACGTCGCTCCTCACCATGACGAAGTAATTTGCAGCCCAAAAAATCTAGTCATCCTGAGGAGCCCCTCTTGGGGCGTCTCGAAGGACGCACGCGGGTCATGCCAGGCGCCCCCAATGGCTGATGGCTTCTGCTCCAACCCAAATTCTCCGCCCCAGCGTAACGACCACGCCCACCCGCGCGTCTAGACGTTGACTCCGCCCAAGCGGCGTCATCCCCTCGCGTCCAGGCGCGAGACGCAAACGGAGCCGTTGCGGCATGATCCTGTTCGGACTGGCTTATCTGGGCGGGGTGCTGACCATCCTCAGCCCCTGTATCCTTCCCGTCCTGCCCTTCGTGTTCGCCCGCGCCGACCGGCCGTTCGTGCGCAGCGGCCTGCCGATGCTGGTGGGCATGGCGCTGACCTTCGCCCTGGTGGCGACGCTGGCGGCCGTCGGCGGCGGCTGGGCGGTCAGCGCCAACGAGTATGGCCGCTGGATCGCCCTCATCCTGTTGGCCCTCTTCGCCATCACCCTGTTGTTCCCCGCCCTGGCCGACCGGATGACCCGGCCGCTGGTGGCCCTGGGCGGCAAGCTCACATCGGATAACGCCGAGGAAAATAGCATCGGCCAGTCGCTGATCCTCGGCGTCGCCACCGGCCTGCTCTGGGCGCCGTGCGCGGGGCCGATCCTGGGCCTGATCCTCACCGCCGCTGCGTTGCAGGGCGCCAACGCCAGCACCGCGCTCCTGCTGGTGACCTACTCCGCCGGCGCCGCGACCTCGCTTGGGATCGCCCTGTTCGCCGGCCGCAAGGTGTTCGTCGCCCTGAACCGCTCCCAGGCGGTGGAGGAATGGATCCGGCGCGTGCTCGGCGTCGCGGTGCTGGTGGGCGTCGCCTGCGTGGCCTTCGGCCTCGATCGCGGCCTGCTGACCAAGCTGTCCGGCCCGGCCACCGGCAAGCTGGAGTCCAGCCTGATCGCCAAGCTCGACCCCGCGCTGATGAAGCCCGCGCAGGCGCCCGCGACGATCGGTTCGGTCCTGCCCGATCTCGGTCCCGCGCCATCGCTGGACGGCGCCGTGACCTGGATCAACAGTCCGCCGCTGCCGATGCAGCAGCTCAAGGGCAAGGTGGTGGTGGTCGATTTCTGGACCTACTCCTGCATCAACTGCCTGCGCTCGCTGCCTTACGTGAAGGCCTGGGCGCGGGCCTACGCCGACCAGGGCCTGGTGGTGATCGGCGTCCACACGCCGGAGTTCGCCTTCGAGAAGGCGCCGGCCAATGTCGCCAAGGCGGTGAAGGACTTGGGCGTCACCTACCCCGTGGCGGTGGATAGCAATTGGACCATCTGGAAGGCGTTCAAGAACAACTACTGGCCCGCCCACTACTTCATCGATGCGACAGGCCGCATCCGCTACGAGCACTTCGGCGAGGGCGAGTACGACCAGTCGGAAATGGTGATCCGCAAGCTGCTGGCCGAGCGCAACGGGCGGCCCGTCGGCGGGACGCTCACCAAGGTCGCGGGGACGGGCGCGATGGCGCAGGCCGACTGGGCCGCCGCCCGGTCGCACGAAACCTATGTCGGCTCGGACAAGGCGGCGGGCTTTGCGGGCACGCCGGCCATCGCAGCCGGCAAGACCGCCGACTTCACCCCGGCGGCCGCCATCCCCGTCGACCATTGGGCCTTCGCCGGCGCCTGGCGCGAGACGCCCGAGGCCGCCGTCGCGGCCAAGCCCGGCGCGCGCATCCTGTACCGCTTCCAGGGCCGCGACCTGCACATGGTGCTAGGTCCGGCGTCGGACGGATATCCGGTGAAGTTCCGTATCCTGATCGACGGCAAGCCCCCGGGCGCCGACCATGGCGTCGACGTCGACGCGAACGGCGATGGCGTCATCACCAGCCAGCGGCTTTACCAGCTCGTGCGGCAGTCCAAGGCCACCACCGGCCGGCTGTTCGAAATCCAGTTCGAGGACGCCGGCGCGGAGGCGTTTACGTTCACGTTCGGATGACCAAACCTTCCCCGCTTGTCGGGGAAGGAGGGGCCCGCCTGGAACTCTCCGCCCGTCGTCCCCATGTGGTCAGCTTCCCACCCCAGCCCCCACGGGAGATCAGCCCATGTCCGCCACCCCCTCCGCCGCCGCGTCCGGCCAGTTCAAGATCGGCGGTGATCTTACCGTCAACCGCCTGGGCTTCGGCGCCATGCGCATCACCGGCAAGGGAATCTGGGGCGAACCCGAAGACCGCGCCGAGGCGTTGCGCGTGCTGCGCCGCCTGCCCGAGTTGGACGTCGACTTCATCGACACCGCCGACTCTTACGGCCCCTTCGTCAGCGAAGACCTGATCGCCGAAGCGCTGGCGCCTTACAAAAAGTCCGTCATCGCCACCAAGGGCGCCTTGACCCGTCACGGTCCGAACATCTGGCTTCCCGTCGGCCGGCCCGAATACCTGCGCCAGTGCGTGCTGATGAGCCTGCGCCGACTGAAGCTCGACCAGATCCCGCTTTGGCAGCTGCACCGGATCGATCCCAAGGTTCCACAAGCCGAACAGTTCGGCGTTATCGCCGACATGCTGAAGGAAGGCCTGATCCGCCATGCGGGCCTCAGCGAGGTCAGCGTCGAGGAGATCAAGGCCGCCCGCGCCGTCTTCCCGGTGGCCACGGTGCAGAACCGCTACAACCTGGTCGACCGCGGCTCGGAGAAGGTGCTGGACTATTGCGAGCAGAACAACATTGGCTTCATCCCCTGGTTCCCGCTGGCGGCCGGGGACCTGGCCAAGCCCGGCGGCGCCCTGGACGCGATCGTCAAGAAGACCGGCGCCACCCCCAGCCAGATCGCCCTGGCCTGGGTGCTGAAACGCAGCCCGGTGATGCTGCCCATCCCCGGCACCAGCAAGGTCGCCCACCTGGAAGACAACGTCGCCGCCGCGCAGATCAAGCTCAGCGACGAGGATTTCAAGGCGCTGGACCAGCAGGCGAAAGCGAGCGCGTAGAGTTCGGGTTGCGTCGCTCATCATCCCCGCGAAGGTGGGTTGCTCGAGGTAGGTGCGTCCTTCGAGACGCCCTGCGGGCTCCTCATGATGACTAGGTTTTTTGGGCTGCAAAATTCCTAGTCATGGTGAGGAGCGACGCCTTCGTCGCGTCTCGAACCACGCACGATCTCAATCCTCTTGAATCTCACATTGCCGCCAAGCCATGCTAATCCAGGCGTCGCCGCACAGCGACGCCCTCAATCCCCAGCCTCAAAGGCCGAACCATGCCGGTGGACGAACCGCCCGAGACGCGTATCGGCGATGCGCCGCAAGCCATCGCCCTGGGCATTCGCACGGTATCGGTCGAGCCGGGCGCGGCGACGCTCACCGCGCCCTACCGGCCGGAACTGGTTGGCGATCCGGACACCGGGGTGATCGCTGGCGGGGTGGTGACGACCCTGCTCGATCATGCCTGCGGCCAGGCGGTCTATATGGCGCTGGGCGAGCCCACCAGCATCGCCACCCTGGACCTGCGGATCGACTATATGCGCGCGGCCGAGCCCGGCCTGGACATCTTCGCCCGCGCCCATTGCTACAAGCTGACCAAGCGCATCGCCTTCGTCCGCGCCACCGCCTACGACAAGGACGCGGACGACCCGGTGGCCACGGCCCAGGCCGCCTTCATGCTCGGCACGCGCGGCCCGGCCGCGCCGATCGGCGACAACCGCGCCAAGACGGAAGACGCCAAATGAGCCAGGCCGAAGCCGAACAGTTGAACGCGGTGCTCGCCCGCGTGCCCTACGCCCGTTTCCTCGGCATCCGCGCCAGCTTGGCGGGCGACGAGATGACCGCCATCCTGCCCTATTCGCCGCACCTGATTGGCAACATCCACCTGCCGGCCCTGCACGGCGGCGTGCTCGGCGCCTTCATGGAGATGACCGCCCTGGCGCAGCTGTCGATCGTCAAATACCCCACCGGCCAGGGTCTGGCGCGCCAGCCCCGTCCTATCGACGTGACGGTGGAATATCTCCGATCCGGGCGGCCGGTGGACACCTACGCCCGCGCCCAGATCAAGCGCCTGGGCCGCCGCGTCGCCAACGTCCACGTCGAGGCCTGGCAGGAAGCGAGAGACCGCCCCATTGCCGCCCTGCACGGCCACTTCCATGTGACGCCGACCGACAATGGCGGGTCCTCGGGCGGCTAGCCGGTCAATTACCTCGGGTTGACCAAACGCCAGGCTCGTCTATCCATGGCGTCAGCGCTCGGAGCCTCCGGCGCTTGGGGGACAATCCAATGACTGACAAGACCAGGCTTAGCCGGCGCCTGCTCGCGCTTGCGTGCATGGCTGGCTCGCTCGGCGCCTGCGCCACCGTAACGCGCGGCACCACCGAAGCTTTCACCGTCGAGACTGTGCCGGCCGGCGCTTCGGTGCGCACCACGGTCGGCTATGCCTGCGACGCCACGCCGTGCACCTGGAAGATGCCGCGTAAGTCCGAGTTCACCGCAACCATCGCCAAGCCTGGCTACAAGACTGTCACCACCCAGGTTGTGCATACCACCGCCGGCGCCGGCGCCGCGGGCATGGCCGGCAACGTCCTCATCGGCGGTCTGCCGGGGATTGTCATCGACGCGGCGACCGGTTCGACCCAGGATTTGAAGCCCAACCCGCTGCATCTGGTGCTTGAGCCCGATACGGCGGCCGTGGCCTCCGCGTCTCCGCCGCCGGCCCCGGCGCCTGTCGCCGCCCAGCACTAATCGGCGCGCGGGGGCGTTTACCGCGCCCCCGCTTGCCAACCCACCGGTCAACGCTCAAGGTCGCGCCCTTATCGTAAAAGGGAGCACCACCATGGGCGCCGAAGTGATCGACCGCGACATCTGGACCGCCGCCAGCGAAGCGTTGCTGCCGGAGACCATCTCCCTGCGCCGCGCCATCCATGCGGAGCCGGAGATCGGCCTCGACTGCCCGGCGACCACGGCCAAGATCAAGGAAGCGCTGAAGGGCCTGCCGCTGGAGCTGCGCGAAGGCCCGTCCACCTCGGGCCTGATGGCGATCCTGAAAGGCCCGTCCAACGGCCGCACGGTGCTGCTGCGCGGGGATATGGACGCCCTGCCGCTGAACGAAGACACCGACCTCGACTTCCGCTCCAAGATCGGTGGGGCCATGCACGCCTGCGGCCACGACACCCACGTCGCCATGCTGGTGGGCGCCGCCAAGGCCCTGTGCGCCGAGCGCGAGCGCCTGGCCGGCTCGGTGATGTTCATGTTCCAGCCCGGCGAGGAAGGCTACAAGGGCGCCCAGTTCATGATCGACGACGGGTTGCTGGACAACCCGTCGCCGGACGCCGCCTTCGCCCTGCATATCAACCCCAACATCCCGTCTGGCGTGATCGCGGCAAAGGAGGGCCCGCTGCTGGCCTCGGCCGACACCATCATCATCAAGGTGCGCGGCGCCGGCGGCCACGCGGCCATGCCATACGCCGCCAACGATCCGATCCCGATCGCCTGCGAGATCGTGCTGGCGCTGCAGAGCTTCATCACCCGCAAGATCTCGCCGTTCAATCCGGCGATCCTGACCATCGCCCACATCGAGGCCGGCACCACCAACAACGTGATCCCGGAAGACGTGATCATGGAGGGCACCCTGCGCACCCTCAGCGAGTCCACCCGCGAGACCGCCCACGCCGGCATCGCCCGCATCGTCGAGCATGTCGCCGCCGCCCACGGCGCCAAGGGCGAACTGACCATCCGCGACGGCTATCCGGTGACCGTCAACAACGGCGGGGTGGTCGATGTGACCGAGCGGACCGTCAAGGCCCTGTTCGGCGACGCGGCCTGGATGCGGCTGCCGACCCCGGTGATGGGCGCGGAGGACTTCTCCTACGTGCTGCAGCGTACGCCGGGCGCCATGGCCTTTCTGGGCGCCACGCCCGAAGGCGGCGACTACCGCACCTGCTGCGCCCTGCATTCCAATCGCGTGGTGCTGGATGAAGCGGCCATGTCGAGGGGCATCGCCCTCCACTGCGCCATGGCCCAGGCGCTGCTGATCGGGGAAGAGTAGGGCCTAATCCTCTCAACTCACCATCTCAGGCCCCCTCTCCAAGCGCTGCGCAGGTTGCGGGTTTCACGACAAGAAATCGGTGCAGCCCATGCTGCCAAGCGGCGGAAACGCGGCTGAAACCCGCCGCCTCGCTGCACTGCGCCATCTCTTCACGGACCTCGTGTCGCGGCGCTGCCTGCACCCTGAAATCCGTTACGGGGCAAGGGCTGGCGCAAGTCTGCCGCGCAACTGTGCTGAAGCTGTGCAGTTGGCGTTCATTGTGCGGCGCCGCAAATGTGATGAGGCGATTTCCGCCTCCTTGCGTTATCAGGCTTGCCGAAACGTCATCCGGAGGTCCGCCTTGTATCAGGTGAGCGTCACGCAACAGAAGAGCGCCAGCTCGCCCTTCGCCTGGGAAATCCACCGGGACGACGACGCGACTCCGATCGCGCGCTCGGCCATAGCCTACAAGAGCCCGGCCGCCGCCCGCGACGCCGGCCGCCGCGCCCTGACCGGCCTGAAGGCAAAGCTCTGCGCTGAAGAGCGCGCCTGAGCCCGTCTCGCGCGGGCCGTCCGGTCCGTCGGCCGACTTGATCGGACGCAAGATCGCCGGTTTTCACCGGCCCCCCATTGCCTATATGTCCAGCTTCGCCGCTGACGGATCCGCGCGGCCGAGCCGGAGACCGCGATGACCGATTTCCCTGACGATATCTACACCGAGCCGGCGGACCTGGACGTCGACACCCTGGCCAACCTTGGCCCCCTGCGCGGCATGGCGGGGGTCTGGGAAGGAGTCAAAGGCCTGGACGTCAAGCCCGTGGGCGAAGGTCCGGACAAGCAGGTCTTTGTCGAGCATATCGAGCTGCAACCGATCGACCCGCAGACCAACGGCCCGCAGATCTATTACGGCCTCCGCTACCACACCCACATCGTCAAGCCGGGCGAGGTCGAAACCTATCACGACCAGGTCGGCTACTGGCTGTGGGAGCCGGCCACCGGAACGGTGCTGCTCAGCCTGACCATCCCCCGCGGCCAGACCGCGCTGGCCGGCGGAGAGGCCAAGGCCGACGCTACCGAGTTCGAGGTGTTCGCCAAGCGCGGCGAGACCGTCTACGGCATCTGCTCGGCGCCCTTCCTGGAACACGCCTTCCGCACCGACGCCTTCCGCATGCGCGTGTCCATCAACGCCGACGGCACCTGGTCCTATTTCGAGGAAACCACCCTCAGCATTCGCGGCCGCGACGCGCCCTTCGCTCACACCGACCGCAACACCTTGAAGAAGATCGCCGAGCCGACGCCGAATCCGCTGATGCGGAAGTGAGGCAGGTCGTGGGCTGGCTTCGCCCGACGACCTTCACCCCATCGGCCTTGCTCGTGTAGGGTTTCTCCAAATACCGCTGGGTCGCCTGCAGACCCGCGAAAATCGACGGTCCCAAAGAAGGCCGTCGACTTCAGGGAGAGCCGCCATGAGCCTTCGTCGCTATTGTCTTGCGCTGGACATGGTCGACGATGCGGCGCTGATCGCCGAGTATGAGCGCTGGCATGCGCCTGGCGGGGTCTGGCCCGAGGTGATCGCCGATCTGCGCGCGCAGGGGGTGGTCAACATGGAGATCTGGCGGGTCGACAATCGGCTGCTGATGATCGTGGAGTCCACCAAGGACTTCCCCACCCAGCGCACCATGCCGCCGCGGATCGACGCCTGGGAGACGATGATGGCGAAGTTCCAGCAGGCCCTGCCCGGCTCCGCGCCTGGCGAAAAATGGCGCGCGCTGACCAAGGTGTTCGATATCGCCGACCAGTCCTAAGGAGCCGCCCTTGTCGTTGATCATTGAACGGATCGAAGCCTTCGACGTGCGCTTCCCGACCTCGCGCTGGCTGGACGGGTCGGACGCGATGAATCCGGACCCGGACTATTCCGCCGCCTATGCGGCAGTCCACACCAGCGATGACGCCCTGACAGGGTGGGGTTTCACCTTCACCATCGGCCGGGGCAACGACCTGTGCGTCGCGGCGATCAAGGCGATGGCGCCGATGCTGGAGGGGCGCGACCTGGCGGAGATCGCCGGCGACATGGGCGCCTTCTGGCGCAGCCTGGCGGGCGACAGCCAGCTGCGCTGGCTCGGGCCGGAGAAGGGCGTGGTCCATTTGGCCCTGGCGGCGGTGGTCAATGCGGTCTGGGACCTGTTGGCCAAGCAGCAAGGGTTGCCGGTCTGGAAACTGATCGCCGGGCTTTCGGCCGAGGAACTCGTCCGCGCCATCGACTTTCGCCACATCACCGACGCGCTTGACCGGCCCGAGGCGGTCGACATCGTCCAGCGGGTCCAGTCGAAGCGCGCCGAGCTCATGCCGATCCTTCAGGCCAAGGGCTATCCCGCCTACACCACTTCGGCCGGCTGGCTGGGCTATCCGGACGACAAGATCATCAAGCTCTGCGCCGAGGCGGTGGCCGACGGCTGGGGCGCGATCAAGATCAAAGTCGGCCGCGATCTTGAAGACGACATCCGCCGCTGCGGCATCGTTCGCGCGGCCATCGGCGAGCGGCTGATGATGATCGACGCCAACCAGGTCTGGGAAGTCCAGGAAGCCATCGATCATGTCCGGGCGCTGGCCCGGTTCGATCCCTACTGGATCGAGGAGCCGGTGAGCCCCGACGACATCCTCGGCCACGCCGCCGTCCGCAAAGCCGTCGCGCCGGTCAAGGTCGCCACCGGCGAGCACGCCCACAATCGGGTGATGTTCAAGCAGCTGCTGCAGGCAGACGCCATCGACGTGGTGCAGTTCGACTGCTGCCGCCTTGGCGGGGTGAACGAGGCGCTGGCGGTGCTGCTGCTGGCGGCCAAGTTCGGCAAGCCGGTGTGCCAGCACGCCGGCGGGGTGGGCCTGTGCGAGGTCGGCCAGCACCTGGCCTTCGTCGACGCCCTGTGCGTCAGCGGCTCGCTGGAGAACCGCATGCTCGAACATGCCGGCCATCTGCACGAACACTTCGTCGACCCGATCCGGATTGAAGCCGGCCGATACCGCGCGCCCGAGGCGCCGGGGTTCAGCACCGAGTTGAAGGCGGACAGCCTGCGGGACTACACGTTTCCGAACGGCGCGGCTTGGCGCGGCGGCGACGCGGCGAGATGACCAAGACGGCGGCAACGGCCTTGCGCGAGCGTCTGCCCAAGGCCGGTTTCGGCGGCGCGCCGTTGGGCAATCTGTTCGCGCCGCTTGGCGATGACGAGGCGGCGCGGGTGCTGGATGCGGTCACGACCACCCCACCGGCCTATATCGACACCGCCCCCTATTATGGCCATGGCCTGAGCGAGCAGCGGATCGGCGACTTCCTCCGCGAACACCCGAACCGGCGGCCGATGCTCTCCACCAAGGTCGGGCGCCGGCTCGAACCCTGCGACACGCCTCCCGACCATGGCTTCGTCGACCCCGCGCCGTTCCGACCGGTGTTCGATTACTCTGTACACGGAATCCGAAACGCCTTCGAAGGCAGCCGGCGCCGTCTGGGACGCCAGTCGGTGGACCTGCTGCTGCTGCACGACATCGGTCGGGAGACCCATGGCGACGATCATGCGGCGGTGATGGCGCTGGTCGAGCGCGAGGGCTGGCCGGCGATGCGGGCCCTCCGGGACGAGGGCGCGACCGGCGCTATCGGCATCGGCGTCAACGAGTGCGAGGTGGTGCTGGAATGCCTGGACCGAGGCATTGCCCCGGACGCCGTGCTGCTGGCTGGACGCCATACCCTGCTCGACGCCGGCGCCGAGCGCACCGGCCTGATCGATCGCTGCCGGGCGCTGGGCGTAGTGGTGATCGCGGCCGCGCCGTTCAACTCCGGCCTGCTGGCCGGCGGTGACCACTTCAACTATGTCGCCGCGCCTGAGCCGGTGCTGGAGGCGCGCCGGCGCATGTCGGCCCTGTGCGCGGCGTACGACGTCCCGCTGCCCGCCGCCGCGTTGCAGTTCCCGCTGCGCAATCCCGCCGTCGCCTGCGTCCTTGCCGGCGCTCGCAGCGCCGAGGAGGTCCGACAGCAGACCGCCTGGCGCGCGTGGCCGATCCCCGATGACCTGTGGCGCGCCCTGGACGGCGCGCGGGCGGAGGCGGCGCTGTGATCATCGACGCGCACCAGCACTTCTGGACCACGGCCCGCACCGACTATGGCTGGCTGACGCCGGAGCTGGCGGGGCTCTATCGTGACTTTCTGCCCACGGACCTTGCGCCCCTTCTGGCGGCGCACCGCCTCGACGGCACGGTGATCATCCAGGCCGCGCCGAGCGAGGCCGAGACCCGCTATCTGCTCGATATCGCCCGCGCCTGGCCGACCGCACGCGCGGTGGTGGGCTGGGTCGACATGGCCGCCGCGACCGCCGTCCAGAGCCTCGAACGCCTGGCCGACGACAGGCTGCTGCGCGGCGTCCGCCCGATGATCCAGGACGAGCCCGACCGGGACTGGATGCTGCAGCCGGCGGTCGGCGCGGCGCTGCGCGGCTTGGCCCAATGCGGCCTGACCTTCGACGCCCTGGTGCGGCCGAGGCATCTGCCGGTGCTGCGGACCCTGGTCAACCGCCATCCTGATCTGCCGGTCGTCATCGACCACGGCGGCAAGCCCGACATCGCCGCCGGCGCCTATGGTTCGTGGGCAGACGATATCCGCGCCCTGAGCGAGCGCCCGCAGGTGATGTGCAAACTCTCCGGCCTGCTCAATGAAGCCGGCCCGCGCACCGCCGACGCGGATCTGCGCCCCTACGTCGATCACCTGCTCGATTGTTTCGGTCCGAAGCGGCTGATGTGGGGCAGCGACTGGCCGGTGCTCACCCAGGCCGGCGACTACGGCGGCTGGTACGACCAAGCGCGGCGCCTGATACGTGGGGTTAGCGCGGACGAGCAGGCGCAGCTGTTCGGCCTCACCGCCGCCGGCTTTTATGGAATCGAGGAGACGTCATGAGCGACAGACTTGCCGGAAAACGGGCCCTGGTCACCGCCGCGGCGGCAGGCATCGGCCGCGCCATCGCCTTGGCTTTCGCGGCGGAGGGGGCGGATGTGCTCGCCACCGATATAGACGACGCGGGACTCGCGGCGCTGTCGTCCACGCCGCGCCTGCGCACCCGGCGGCTCGACGTCACCGACGCCGGCGCGATCGGCGATCTGGTCGCCGCCGAGCCGGCCTTCGACATCCTCGTCAACGCCGCCGGCCGGGTCGATCACGGGACGATCCTGGATTGCTCCGACGAGGTCTGGGACAGGGCGTTCGATCTCAACGTCGGCTCGATGCACCGGATGATCAAGGCCGTCCTGGCGGGCATGCTGGCGCAGGGACGGGGGTCGATCGTCAACATCGGCTCGGTCGCGTCCAGCCTCAAGGGTGCGCCGAACCGCTATGTCTATGGCGCCACCAAGGCTGCGGTGATCGGCCTGACCAAGGCGGTCGCGGTGGATTTCGTTGGCCAGGGCATCCGCTGCAACGTGATCTGTCCGGGTACGGTCGATACACCTTCACTGGCCGGGCGGATCGCCGCAGCCGCCGATCCGGACGCCGCGCGGCGAGATTTCATCGCCCGCCAGCCCATGGGCCGCCTTGGAGCCGCGGAGGAGGTGGCCGCCCTCGCGCTATACCTCGCCAGCGACGAGGCCAGCTTCACCAGCGGCGCGGTCCACATCATCGACGGCGCCTGGAGCGCGTAGGCGAAAGCGCCAATTCGCATTGGCAGGAATGCCTCACGCCGACCTCGATCCGTGGGAACCCGCAGCGCGCCGGCCAGATTTGTTCGTCGCCCAAATAGACCTGGGCGAAAGAATTGGTTAATATTCGCGCTTCACGCGAACCAGCCATCCTCATGGGGGAGAAACTATGTCCGTACACGGCGAGTACCACATCACCATCAACACTCCCAATGGGCCGGTGGAATCGCACGCCTCCGTCGAGGTCGACGGCCATCACATGACCGGCGAGATGCACGCCAACGGCCACACCTCGCACATCACCGACGGTCATTTCGACGATGGCGAGATGTCCTGGAACGCGCATGTGAATGAGCCCGCGCCCCTGGATCTGCATTTCAGCGGCCATTGCCAGGACGACGTCTGCTCGGTGATCACCGGCCATGTGGAAGCCGGCGGCCTCGGCAGCTTCCCCTTCACCGGCAAGCGGTCCTAGACGCTAGGGCGCTTTCCGGCGCTCGGCGAGCAGCCAGCCGAACATGACCACCGCCGCGATCGATCCGGCCACCTGCGCCAGCATGAAGGCGGGCGCGGAGCTTGGCGCTATGCCTGCGAAGGTGTCGGTCAGGCTCCGCGCGATCGTCACGGCCGGGTTGGCGAACGAGGTCGAGGCCGTGAACCAGTAGGCAGAGGTGATATAGAGCCCGACCACGAAGGGCGTCGCTTCCGGGCGGAACCGGAGGGAGGCCAGAATCGCGCCCACCAGGCCGAAGGTCGCCACGAACTCCGCCAGCGCCTGCCCGGGTCCGTCGCGCAGTTTGGTCGACACCTGCCAGATCGCTTCGCCGAACATGGCGTGGGCGATCCAGACTCCGACGACGCCGGCGATGATCTGAACCGCCAGATAAGCGAACGCCAGTCTCCAGCCGATCTCGCGGCGCAGGGCGAACGCCAGCGTCACAGCGGGATTGAAGTGCGCGCCGGAGATCGGTCCAAACATGATGATCAGGACGATCAGGCCAGCGCCGGTGGCCAGGGTGTTACCCATCAGGGCCAGGGCGTTGTTCCCGCCCGCCAGTCTTTGCGCCATGACGCCCGAGCCGACGACGATCATCAGCAGCAAGGCAGTCCCGAGCGCTTCTGCGGCCAGTCGATGGGCCAGGCCGAACGGCGCAAGCGGCGGCTCAAGGCTGGCGTCCGCGCTCACGCGGTCGCCGCCCCGTCGCTTCGCCCGATCTCATCCAGGGCGCGCTTCAGCGACGGCGGGTCCAACGAGTCCAGCGGCAGCCACGCCAGCTTGTCGATGCGGCCCTTAAGGACCTGATAGGCTCGCTCGAACGCCTGGACGACGGCGGCCTCGTCGCCGGTCGCGGAGGCGGGGTCGGCAATGCCCCAGTGTACGCGCACCGGATGACCGAGCCACACCGGACAGGTATCGCCGGCGGCGTTGTCGCAGACGGTGATCACCGCATCGAACGCCGGCGCGCCCCCGCCGGTGAACTCGTCCCAGCTCTTGGACCTGAGTCCCCCGGTCGGATAGCCGTGCCGGGCCAGGAGGGCGAGCGCCTGCGGATGCACCCGGCCCTTCGGATAGGACCCGGCGGACCAGGCCTGTATCCGACCCTTGCCGTCCCGATTGGCGATCGCCTCGCCAAGGATCGAGCGCGCCGAATTGCCGGTGCATAGGATGAGCAGCTTCAGAGTGTCAGATGAGGCGTTCATAGGACGCGTTCAGCAACAGGCTGCGCGTTCGGCGATCACGGCCAAAGGCGCGCAGATCTCCCTGTTGCCGGAGCAACAGTCCTCCATGAGGAAAGCGAGCAACTCGCTCATTCTGTCGTAGCCGGCGCGGTAGATGATCGAGCGGCCTTCCCGGCGCGAGGACACCAGGCCCGCGCCCGCCAGCAGGCTCAGGTTCGCCGACAGGGTGTTGGCGAGGCTGCCGGTGGCGCGGGCGATGTCGCCCGCCGCCATGCCGTCTGGCCCCGCGCGCACCAGCAGCCGGAACACCTCGAGACGACCAGGATGGGCTAGCGCCGACAGACCGGCGACGGCGTTGGGGGTTTCCATCGTGGTCAACGGCCGGCCGCGGCTTGCTTGGCCGCCGCGCAGACGCGCAGATATGTTCGCTTCATCGTTGACTCCCCGGTCGAGTGAGTTTCAATAATTCCAGAAATATAGACAAGTCAATCGCCATGCCCTTCACCGCCCGTCCGGTCCGCCACGAAGACGCCCCGGCCATCGTCGAAATCTATAACCAGGGGATCGAGGATCGCATCGCCACCTTCGAGACCCAGCCCCGCGCCGTCTCGGATATCGAGCCATGGTTCTCCCATGCCCACGCATTTGTGTCCGTGATCGACGCCGCGGGCGAGGTGGTGGGCTATGCCGTGGCGCACCCCTATTCGGATCGGTGCTGCTATCAGGGCATCGGCGAGTTCTCGGTCTACGTCCGCCGCTCGCACCGGGGCCGTGGCGTGGGCCAGGTGGCGATGGCCGCGCTGATCGACGCCGCGCGGGCCGATGGCCTGTGGAAGCTCATGTCGCGCATCTTCCCGGAAAACCGCGCCAGTCTCGGCCTGATGGCTCGGATGGGCTTCGACGAGATCGGCGTGCACCACAATCACGGCAAGCTTGAGGGCGTCTGGAAGGATTGCTTGATCGTCGAGTTGCTGATCCCCGAGAATCTCGACTGAGCTGACGCTATCGGCCTCATGGGCCTCATGTCTGGATTCAGGTTCTCGCCGGCTTCACGCGGGGGCTTCCCTGACCTTGGGTCGGGCGGCTAGAGAGCCGCCATGACCTCGACGGAAAACCTGTTTCTTCCGCTTACCAGCCTCGCGCCGGGACGGTGGACCACCATCGCCGGGCCGGAGTGGCGCAATCCTGGCGGCGGCCTGTGGGGCGGCTACGCTATCGGGCTGTGCATCCGCGTGCTGGAGGCCGAGCCAGAGGCGACCGGCGAGGTGCTGTCGCTGACCTTGACCTATATCGCCCCCCTGCCGGCGGGCGAGCTCGATGTCCGCACACGTCGGCTGCGCCAGGGCGGCTCGATCGGGGTTTGGGAGGTCGAACTCAGGGCCGCCGGGTCCGAGCAGGTCGGCGTGCATGGGATGGTCACCCTGGCGCGGCGGCCGGTCACGCCGGATTTCGCCTTCGCCACGATGCCGGAGACCCCCGCTCCCGAGACGCTGCCAAGCCCGCAGATGTTCGGCGACGGCCAGCACTTCGGCGCCTCGGCCTTCGACCGGCGCACCCTGGAGGGGTTTCCGCCGCAGCCGGGGTCAAGCTCGCGATCGCTGGCCTGGGTGCGCCCACGGCAGGGTCCGCTCGACAAGGCCCTGCTGGGCATGATCACCGACAACTCGGCGCCGCGGGTGTTCTACGCCCTGGGGCCGACGGTTATGACCACCACCCTGTCGCTCACCGCCTATATGCACGCCACTATCGAGGAGATCGCCGAGGTGGGCGATGACTTCATCCTGGTGGAGTGCGAGGGCCGTGTCGGCGGCGGCGGCGCCTCGGACGAACGGTCCAGCTACTGGCGCCGGGACGGCAAGCTCCTGGCCACCAGCGAGCAGCTGGCCTGGTATCGGCCGGTCACGCGCAACGCGCCGGAGTAGGCGAGGACGACTATCCCGCCGCCGCGAATATCTTCCCGGGGTTCAGGATTCCCTTGGGGTCCATCGCGGCCTTCAGGGTTCGCATCAGGGCAATCTCGTTCTCGTTGCGGGACCAGCCGAGGTAGTCCTTCTTGTCCAGGCCGATACCGTGTTCGGCGGAGATCGATCCGCCGCGCGACCTGACCGCGCCATAAACGATGTCCTGCACCGCCGTCTTGTCCTCCGGCGTGCGTGAGCCGACGCCGACGATGGCGTGCAGGTTGCCGTCGCCCAGGTGGCCGAAAGTGGTGAGCGTGGCGGTGTCGGGCCAGCGCGCCTCGAGCGCAGCGCGCACCTCGGCGATGTAGGATTCCATGCCGTCCACGGCAAGGCCGACATCGAAGGTGAAGATCGGACCATTGCGGGCGACCTGGGAGACGTCGTCCCTGAGCGCCCACATCGCCTCGCGTTCGGCCTGGGACTTGGCGATGGCCGCGTCGGCGATATCGCCGCTCTCCAGCGCCTCGACCAGGGCGGCCTCGAAACGGGCGCTGTCGGCCGCCTGATTGGCGCCGAGGCTCTCCACCAGCACATAGTAGGGGTGTTTGCCCGCGAGCGGCGGACGGCCGAGCGCAGGCGCGGTGGTGACCAACTGGTAGAAGTCGTCCCACATCACCTCATAGGCCGACAGCCCGCCGGCCAGGGCGAGCTCGATCCGGCGCAGGAAGCCGACCAGGTGTTCGAACTTGTCGACGCCGACGATGGCCGTGTCCTGGCTGGTCGGCCGCGGACGCAGCCGGATCACCGCGCGGGTGACGACGCCCAGGGTGCCTTCCGAGCCGATGAACAGCTGTTTCAGATCATAGCCAGTGTTGTTCTTGATCAGCCGGTTCAGCGAGGAGATCACCGTTCCATCGGCCAGAACCGCTTCCAGGCCAAGCACCATATCGCGCATCATGCCGTAGCGGATCACCCGGTTGCCGCCGGCGTTGGTGGAGATGTTGCCGCCGATGGTCGCCGAGCCCCGGGCGCCGAGATCCGGCGGCAGATAGAGGCCCTCCGCCTCCGCCGCCTCGCAGGCGACCTGCAGGATGCAGCCGGCCTGGACCGTCATGGTCTGGCTCTCGGGGTCGATCTGCTCGATCTTGTTCATCCGCTCCAGCGACAGGGCCAGCGCGCCGTCGGCCTGGGCGCCGTCCACGAGCCCGGTCTTGCCGCCCCAGGCGGACACGGGAACGCCGGCCTGGTTGGCCAGCTTCAGGATCAGCGAGACTTCTTCGGTGCTGCGCGGCAGAAGCACGGCTCTCGGCTGACCCAGCCGGCTCCAGAAGCTTATGGCCTTGGCTTGCGCGTCCTCGCCTTCGAGCGCCGCGCCCGGCGCCAGGCGCGCCTTAAGCTCCGCGATCAACTCATCCATGACACTGCTCCAGGCACAGCTTCGCTGACGGCCGCGATCAAGGCGCGAATAGTCTAACGCCAAAATTCCCGGGCTTTCGCCCAGGAATGTGATCTCAGTGAAGATGGATGAGGTAGGGGAGCGCGTTCAAGGCCATCGAGCGAGCCGCGCCTGAGACGCTGCTCGCTCAAGACTGAGGAATGTCAGTGCTTCTTGCCGCCGCCGCCGGCATGGCCACCGCCGCCGGCATGCCCGCCGCCCGCGTGTCCGCCGCCGGCGTGACCACCGCCTGCGTGTCCGCCACCAACGTGGCCGCCACCACCAACGGCGCGACCAGCGCTAACGTGGCCGCCGCTGCTGTGGCCGCCGCCGCGCGCGCCGCCGCCACGGCTTCCGCCGCCGCCGCCATGCCATCCGTTCCAGCCGGAGCCGCCGCCCCAGCCATAGCCGGTGCGATAGGCATAGCCGCACCAATAGTAGCCGGGGCCGCGCCAGCCGCCGTCATACCAACAGTAATTGCGGCCGCCGAAGAGGAACTGCACCTGCTCCAACGACGGGCGGTCGCTGGCGTTGTCGACGCCGAACAGCAGCCGCGCCGACGGTTCGGCCTGCGCGGGACTGATCACGGTGGCGGAGATGGAAAGCGCCGCCGCGCCGATACCAAGAATAAGGCTTCGCATAGGACGTGTACCCATAGAGTCCCGGCAGGCCGCCGGTTGGCCAGTTTCTGCTCGCGCGTCACCGCGCCAACGTCGAACGCCGGTGATGGGCCGCCGACTTGGCGTCGCCGGGTCGACCCTACTGGTTGCTAGGCGCGGTCGTGGTGGTGCTGTTGGTGGTCGTCGTCGTGGTCGAGGCGCCTTGCGCCGCCGCCGCATCCGAGGCCGCCGCCGAGGAATCGGCCGGCGCGCCGCTGTCGGCGGCGGTCATTGTCGTGGTGGACGTGTCGGATTGCGACGAGGTCGTGGTGTCCGCCTTCTTGCAGCCCCCGAGCCCGAGAGCGAGGCCGGCCGACAGAGCAAGCGCCAGTGCAGTACGATTAATCATGGGGAATCCTCCAAACCCAGCTGGAAGAACGACCGTCACCGCTATTCGTTCCGAGCGATTCGGCGCCAGGGCCCCGAGAGTGGTCGTCGGCTCTGTGTTCAGTCCTGCGCCCACATGCGGATGAGATTGTGGTAGACGCCGACCAGGGCGACGGCGGCGGCGTGCTCGTCGCCCAGGTCGGCGCGCGCGGCCGCGACGGCCTGGTCCAGCTGATACAGCAGCTCCCTATGGCGCACGTCGGGCGCCATGGACTGGACCCAGAAGAATGAGGCCCAGCGTTCGCCGCGGGTGATCGGCGCCACGCGGTGCACGGTGGTGGCGGGATAGAGGATCATGTCGCCGGCGGGCAGCTTGATGCCGCGCGCCGAGGCGCCGTCCTCGAACATCAGCTCGCCGCCGTCGTAGTCGGCCGGATCGCTCAGGAAGAGGGTGCAGGACAGGTCAGTCCGATAGCGCGCGCCTGTGACCGGCGAGATGCGGATGGCGTTGTCGATGTGATCGCCGAAACCCATGCCCTCGCCGTAGCGATTGAACAGCGGCGGATAGACCTTGAGCGGCAGCGCCGCCGACACGAAGCGCGCGCTGCCGGCCAGCGCCTTCAGGACCACATCGCCCAGGGCCTTGGCCTGCGGCGCATCCTCGGGGAGCTGGAGGTTGTGCTTGGCCAGACCGGACTGCTCCCCGGCGGTGACGCGGCCATCGACCCAGGGTGCATCGCGCAGGACGTCGCGGCAGTGGCGAACCTGATCGGGCGTCAGGACGCGGCGGACGTGGATCAGCACGGCTGGACCTCGACGCATCGTTCGCTGTTCGCCAGCGTTCGGGCGAAATCGGTCAGCGTCGGCTCGGTTTGGCGAAGCAGGACATCGATCATCGCGCGGCGATTCTCGGGCGGCGCACCGCGGCAGGCCTTCTCGAACCAGGCCAGCGCCTCATCGACGCGCCCATGCGCCGCGAGGATGCTTCCGTAGTTGAACTGAGCCCGGAAATAGCCGCCCTCGGCGGAGCGGCGATACCAGTCGCAGGCGGCGGCTGGGTCGCGCTCGGTTCCCCAGCCCTCCTCGCAGCAGCGGGCCAAAAGGTTCATCGCCCGGGCGTGGCCCTTGTCCGCCGCGCGCCTATACCAGGCGACGGCTTCGACCTGGTTGAGCGCCGCGCCGCGCCCGTCGAACAGCATGTTGGCGTAGTTGTATTCACCCCAGTCGTGCCCCGCTTCGGCCGAGCGCCGGTACCAGTCGGCGGCGGCCGGCAGATCGACAGCGGTCCCCCAGCCGTTCTCATGACAGCGCCCGACCATGTTCATCGCCTCGGGCGCGCCCGCCTTGGCGGCCCGCATGAACCAGGTCAGGGCGGCGGCTTCGTCCTTCGGCGCGCCCAGGCCGTCGAGCAACATCTGACCGAGTCGCAGCTGCGCCTCGGCGACTCCGTAGCGGGCCGCGGTCTCGACCCAGGGTGCGGCGTTCGCCGGGTCGCCGGCCAGCAAGCCGCGCAGTTCGGCATGGCTCATGCGCCGCAACTGGCTCATGCGCAGAAAGTCCGCCTCCAAGGCCTCCTGGCGGTCGAAGCGGCCGGCCGGCTTGGTTGGCGAAAGCCGCGCGACCGAACGTCCGCCGCGCATCAGAAGCTGGTCCGGGCCGTAAGCTTAATGGTGCGGCCCGCGCCGGGGATGACGTGGTTCTCCGACGCCGAGGTGTAGTATATGTTGTCGTAGTAGTAGGTGTCGAACAGGTTGATGACGTTGAGTTGCAGTTTCAGCCTGTCGTTGACCTTATAGGAGGTCATGGCGCTCCAGACGACGTAGCTGGGAACCACGGCCGGGATCGTTCCGGGCGTGACGATATTGCCGATGCGCTTGTCCAGATAGTTGGCGCCCAGGCCGACTTCCCAAGGCCTGGTGATCTTGTATTCGGCCCACAGGTTGACGGCGTTGCGCGCCAGATTGGGCATGGCGACGTTGTGGTAATAGACGATGGGAGTGGAGCCGGTGTCGCCGCTCGTCTTGCCGTCAAGGTAGGTGTAGCCGGCGGTGATTTCGAGTTTGGACGTGATGTGGCCGGTCGCCCCGAATTCGAGGCCCTGCACAGTCTCGTTGCCCTGCAAGGTCGTAAGGGTGGGGTTTTCCGGGTCGTTGACCTGGGCGTTGTCGACCTCGGTGTGGAAGATCGCGCCGGTCAGCAGCAGTTTGCCGTCGAGGACGCTGGTCTTCGATCCGGCCTCGTAGGTGGTCGCCTTGACCGGGCCGAGGTTGGCCGTCTTGGTGGTCAAGGTCAGGGCCTCGGCCGAGGGGTCGAATGAGGTGCCGTAGGACACGTAGAAGCTTTGCCAGGCGGTCGGCTTGAACACGAGCGCGACCCGGGGGCTGGGCACGACGTCCACGTGGGAAAGGTCCAGCAGCGCGCCGGTCTTAAAGGCCGTCTGGTCGTAGCTGGCCGCGAACCGGTCCAGCCGCACGCCGGCGATCAGGTCAAAATGCTGGCCGATATTGACCGTGTCGGTCACGTAGGCGGCCTCGGAGTCCGCCGCGGTGATCTGGGTTTTCGTCACCGCCTGGACCGGGCGGGCCTGATTGGGGTCCGGGTCGAGCAGCGACGTCTCCGGGATCCAGTTGTTGTTGCTGTTGAAGGGGTTGTTGTAGCTGTCCAGGTGGTTGGTCTGGCGCGCCAGCTCGATCCCGGCCGCCAGGGTGTGGTGCAGGAAGCCGGTGTCGAACCGGGCGGTGAGATCGACCTGCTCGGTAAGGTTGGTCTGCGTCCCCGAACTGCTCGGCGAGTCCCGGCCGACCAGGATGCTGCTGAGCGGCTCGCCGGCCGTCGGCGGGCCTTCGCCGCCGTCCGCCACGCTGCCGAAATTGGGGGCGTCGAACTGATAGCTGAACTGGTAGTCGGCGTACCGGGTGGTGCTGGCGATCGACAGGTTGGGACTGAAGTCGTGCTTGATCCGCAAGGTGCCGATGTCGACGTCGGAGATCGCGTGGTCGCTGGCCAAGCCGTAGTCATTGTTGCGGTTCACCGGCGCCGGCGCGCCGCCCACGAACGGAATGCCGACATCCGGCACATCGTTTTCCGATAGGTGGAAGTAGGCCAGGGTCACGGTCGTGGGCTCGCCGATGCCGAAGCTCGCCTCCGGCGCCACGCCCCAGTGGCGGTTCTTGACGTCGTCGCGGTCGGCGACTTCCGACGACTCGCCCATGGCGTTCAGGCGAATGGCGGCGTTCGGACCGATCGGCTGGTCAACGTCGAGCGTGCCCCGATATTCGTCATTGCTGCCGACATCGGCCGTGAACACGCCGAGCGGGTTCAGCGTCGGCGCCTTGCTGACCTGATTGACCGCCCCGCCGGTCGATCCCCGCCCGAACAGGGTCGCAGACGGCCCTTTCAGGACTTCGATGGATTCAAGGTTGAAGGGGTCGCGGACATAGATCGCTGCGTCGCGGACGCCGTCGAGGAAGAAGTCGTTGAACGCCGAAAAGCCGCGGATGTTAATGGTGTCGCCGCGCGCGGCGCCTTCACCGGCGTTGAGGGTGACGCCCGGCACGTTCTTCAGGGCGTCCTCGAGCCGGGTGACGGACTGCTCCTGCAGGAGTTGCTGGGGAATGACGTTGACCGACTGCGGCGTGTCCTTGACGCTCAACGGAATCTTGTCGCCCAGCAGCGGCCGAATGCCGGTGACGACAACCTCGCTCACGTCCGAGGATTTCTTCGCGGCCGTGTGATCCGGCGGCGTGGTCTGGTCGGTCGGGGTGGTCTGCGCCAGGGCGGAAGACTCCACGCCCAGGCCGGTGATGCAGACACCGGCCGCGCCGACCGCATGCAGCGCCAGACCAAGCGTTGAGGTGGATTTGACCGTATCGGAAGAACGCAATGCCTTTACCCCGCAAACTGTGACGCCGCCAAACCGGCGTGTGGCCATAGGGCTTCCACGCGGGGCGTCAGATGTTCAGCTTCGCTAGCACGGTGGGTTGCGATTGCGAAGCATTATCATTTGCAAGATTCGCGAAATGGCGCCGACCAAGTTGATGCGGGGCGGACCAAGCCGACCGCTGCGAGAGACGCAGGCTGTAACCAACCGCCCCTCCGACGCCGACTAACCTTGAGCGGGGCCGGCCGGCCGGCGGCCGATGAAGGAGGAAGGGCGATGGTGGTTCAACGCATGCGATGGGCCGCGCTAGCGGTCGGCGTGGCGGCGCTGGGCGCCGTCCCGATCCACGCCCTTGCCTCCGGCGGCGGCATGTCGGGCGGCGGAGGCGGGGGCGCAAGCATGCCCAGCGTCAGTGCGCCCGCCTATGACCCCACGGTCGAATACCGCAAGGGCGTCGAGGCGCTGAAAAACGGCAAGTACCATGATGCGGACCGCTATTTCGGCAATGTGCTGTCGGTGGCGCCGGACAACGCCAGCGTCGTTGTCCTGCAAGGGGTGGCCAAGGGGGCGGCGGGCGACCTGAAGGGTTCCGAGCGGGCGTTCGAAAAGGCGCTGAAGCTGGACCCGGACAACATCCTGGCCCGCAGGGAATCGGCGACGACCCTCGTCAAGCTCGGCCAGAACGACAAGGCGCAGGTTCAGTTCGACATCCTGAAGAAGCGCATGGACGCCTGCGGTGACACCTGTCCGGACGCGACTGACCTGAAGTCGGCCGTGGCGGCGGTGGAGACGGCCATGACTCCGCCGGCCGCCCCTTCCGGCGCGGCGTCAGGCGCGGATGCGCCAGCGACAAAGACGCCGGCCAGCCTGCTGCTCGGCGACCCGGCCAGCGGCGATCGCTCCTATGTGCAGGCGGTGCATCTGATCAATGAAAGGCGCTACGCCGACGCCCTGACAGCCCTGCGCCACGCCTCGGACGTATTCGGCCCGCACCCTGACGTGCTGACCTACACCGGCTATACCTATCGCAAGATGGGCGACTACGATCGCGCGGAGCACTACTACAAGGAGGCGCTGAAGATCGCGCCCAACCACGTCGGCGCCACCGAATACTATGGCGAGCTGATGGTGGAGCGCGGCGACATCGCCGGGGCGCGGCGGATGCTGGTCAAGCTCGACACCGTCTGCAGCTTCGGCTGCGTCGAGGCGGAGGATCTGCGGCGTTGGATCGAAAACGGCCCGCCGGCCTCCTGATCCCAGGGCTCCTGGCGACCCTGGCGGCGCTCGGACTGGCCGCCGCCAAGGCCTCCGACCTGTCGGTGATCCACGCGGCGCGGTGGCTTGCGCCGGGCGTTGACCCCGCGCGGGCGCTGGGGACCCATTTCAGCGAGTGCCTGCCCAGGCTCGCCGATCCCGAGGCAAGCTACAGTGTCGAAATCGGCCGGGCCGCCTTCCGCACGCCCCTGCTGCTGGGCGGCCAGGCGTCGCGGGCGGGAATCAGCTGCGAGAGCTGCCACCAGAATGGCCGCGACAATCCCGACTTCCATTTTCCGGGCCTCTCCGGCGCGCCAGGGACGGCGGATGTGACCACCTCGCTGTTTTCCACCCACCTGGACGACGGCGTCGACAATCCCAGGCCCATCGCGGACCTCAGCGGCCCAAAATCCGCGCTGAAGGTTTCTCAGGACGCCAGTACAGGGGCGCTTGAGCGCCGTGCTCATGGCGGCGTCACCGAGGAGTTCGACGGCGCCGAGCCGCCCGCCGCCGTGATCAAGGGCCTGGCCGACTATATGCGCGCACTGTCGCCCGACGCCTGCCCGGCGCAATCGCGCCTCCCCCTGCGCGCCGAGGACGACCTGAACAACGCGGTCCGCGCGGTCCGTGTCGCGGCGATGGCCCTGAGCAAGAGCGACAAGCCCACGGCGATTCTGATGCTTGAGGCGGCCCGCTCCCAGCTTGGTCTCGTCAACGAGCGTTATGATGCGGCGTCGGTGGCCAGATCACGGGCGCTCCTCGCGGTGGCTTCCGCCGATCTGGCCTCGAACATCGCCGCGATCCGCGCGGGGCGCTCCGGTGTGGATGGGCGCCTCGCCGCCTGGTTGGCCGAGGAACCCGGCTGGTCTGCCGTCGTCACGGCGCAGGAGAGCGCCTCCCTGTTCAATCCCGCCCGGCTGGCGGCGGCGCGGCCTACTCGCTAAGGAAGGCGAAAAGCCTTCGGAGCAAACCGCTATGAAAACCCGCGCCGCCGTCGCCTTTGAGGCCAAGAAGCCACTGGAGATCGTCGAACTCGACCTGGAGGGTCCCCGCGCGGGCGAGGTGCTGGTGGAGATCAAGGCCACCGGGATCTGCCACACCGACGACTACACACTCTCCGGCATGGACTCCGAAGGCCTGTTCCCCTCGGTGCTGGGCCACGAGGGCGCGGGCGTGGTGGTCGAGGTCGGCGCCGGCGTGACCAGTGTGGCGCCTGGCGATCACGTGATCCCGCTCTACACGCCCGAATGCCGCCAATGCAAAAGCTGCCTGTCGCGCAAGACCAACCTCTGCACCGCGATCCGCGGCACGCAAGGCAAGGGTGTGATGCCGGACGGGACCTCGCGGTTCTCCTACAAGGGCCAGGCCGTGCATCACTACATGGGCTGTTCGACCTTCTCGAACTTCACGGTGCTGCCGGAGATCGCGGTGGCCAAGGTCCGACCGGACGCTCCCTTCGATAAGATCTGCTACATCGGCTGCGGCGTCACCACCGGCGTCGGCGCGGTGATCAACACCGCCAAGGTCGAGCCGGGCGCCAACGCCGTCGTGTTCGGCCTCGGCGGCATCGGCCTGAACGTGCTGCAGGGTCTGAAGCTGGCCGGCGCGGACATGATCGTCGGCGTCGACCTCAACCCAGACCGCAAGGCCTGGGGCGAGCGGTTCGGCATGACCCACTTCGTCAACCCCAAGGAGGTTCCCGACATCGTCGCCCATCTGGTCGAGCTGACCGGCGGCGGCGCGGACTACACCTTCGACTGCACCGGCAATGTCACGGTGATGCGCCAGGCGCTGGAGGCCTGCCATCGCGGCTGGGGCGAGAGCGTCATCATCGGCGTCGCCCCCGCTGGCGCGGAGATCGCCACCCGCCCCTTCCAGCTGGTCACCGGCCGGGTCTGGCGCGGCACGGCCTTCGGCGGCGCCCGCGGCCGCACCGACGTGCCGAAGATCGTCGACTGGTACATGGACGGGAAGATCCAGATCGACCCGATGATTACCCATGTGCTGCCACTGGAAGACATCAACCGCGGGTTCGAGCTGATGCATTCGGGCGAGAGCATCCGCTCGGTGGTGGTGTTCTGACCTACCTCAGAAACGCATACGTAATCAGCGCCTGCGCGCCGTAGTAGGTCGCCCAGACCACAGGCCCTGACCATCGCGACCGGAACCCCTTGAACAGCTCCGCCGACAACAGGGCGTCGGAGATCAGGAACAGAGCCGCGCCAGGCATGGCCGGCCAGTCGCGCAGGGGCAGGGTCAGGGCTGTGACCACCATCAGGGCCAGCGCCGCCGCATAGATCGCGACCGCCGGTCTCAGCGGCCCGATCGAGCGCCAGAGCCAGACGAGCATGGTCACGCCCGCGATAACCGCCAGCGCCGCGCCGGCTCCGCGCCAAGGCTCACTGGCCAGCACGACCAGTCCGTAGCCATGGGTGCGGAACAGCCAGATGTAGCCGACATGGGCGGCCAGGAAGGCGCCAAGCCCCGCCGGCAGCCATCGCTCCGCGTCGCCGGCGAGGAAGGCGTCGCCCAGGGCGCTCAGGGCCAGGCCCGCGACCAGCGGCCACGGTTGGTGGAACACGAAGGCGAGCACCGCCAGGGCGGCGACGGCCAGCGTCTTCAGCACGGTGCGGCGCAGGCTCGCCTCGCGCCCGGTGAGCACCGCGCCATAGGCGATGGCGGCGCTGAGCGACACCGCGATCAGGATTACATCAATCCTCATGAGCGGATATCCGCCTTGGGCGCCGTTGGGTCATTGTTGGCGTGCACGAACTTCCCCGCTAAATCCTCATCCCAACCGCGATTAGACACGCCACACAGGGGCCCCGTCCATGAAACTCGACTCATCCATTTCCGCCGTCGTCACCGGCGGCGCCTCCGGCCTCGGCGAGGCCACCGTCCGCGCCCTGGCCGCCCACGGCGTCAAGTGCGCCATCTTCGACATGAACGAGGCCAAGGGCGAGGCCGTGGCCAAGGAGGTCGGCGGCGTCTACTGCAAGTGCAACGTCACTTCCGACGAGGAAGTCGACGCGGCCTTCGCCAAGGCCCGCGAGGCCATCGGCCAGGAGCGCATCCTGGTCAACTGCGCCGGCACCGGCAACGCCGCCAAGACCGCCGGCCGCGACCGGAAGACCGGCGAGATCAAGCACTTCCCGCTCGACTGGTTCAACATGATCATCCAGATCAACCTGGTCGGCACCTTTCGCTGCATCGCAAAGAGCGCGGCCGGCATGCTGACGCTGGAGCCGATCGACGGCGAGCGCGGCGCCATCGTCAACACCGCCTCGGTGGCGGCGGAGGACGGCCAGATGGGCCAGGCGGCCTATTCGGCGTCCAAGGGCGGCGTGGTCGGTATGACCCTGCCCATCGCCCGCGACCTGGCCAGCGAAGGCATCCGCGTCAACACCATCCTGCCGGGCATCTTCGAGACCCCGCTGATGAACGGCGCCCCGCCGCAGGTGAAGGAAGCCCTCGCCGCGTCCGTGCCCTTCCCCAAGCGTCTGGGCGGCCCGACCGAATACGCCTCGCTGGCGCTGGAAATGATCCAGAACGGTTACTTCAACGGTGAAGACGTCCGCCTCGACGGCGCCATCCGCATGGCCCCGCGGTAGGAGCACAAGCCGCCTTCTCCCCTTGCGGGAGAAGGTGGCCCGAAGGGCCGGATGAGGGGTCGCGCCGGACTCTCGTGTGCAATCTCGGCCTACTTCGGCCTCACAATATGGCTGGCCAGGTTCGTCGTCACCTCATGCGCGTCCATCGCCCGCCGATCGTTGGCGGGCTTCGGGCCATGGCCCATGACGATTTCGGCCGAGGCCTCATAGCGTTCGACGGTCTGGAAATCAGGGCCCCAGGGTCCACCACCCCATCCTGGACCGAAGCCCGGTCCCCACGGCCCGCCCCAGTAGGGATCCCACGACCGCCAACCATACGGGCCGCCGTAGAAGCGCCAGTAGGGCCGCCAGCCGTAGCCGTAGGGGCCGGGCAGGGCGTAGGTGTCGGTCTGCTTGTCCGTCGACCGATCGGCCATCTCGAACCAGTCGAAGCCCTGGGCCAGGGTCAGTTCGGCCGCATGGTAGAGCAGGTAGTTCTCCACCGTGCCGCGCGAGGTCAGGCTGTTGCCCTGGAAGGTCACCCGCCAGCGGTCGGCCTCAAGCCGGGTTTCGCTAAACCCGCCGCTCTGGGCGTTCTTGGGTGACAGCGGCTGATAGGGCGTCGCCGTCTCGCAGCTGGCCAGCGCGGCGCCGGCAAGCGTCAGGACCAGAGCGACCAACAAGGCTTTCTTCATGACACGGCCCCGCAATAACACTTGCGGCGAATTATCGCCGCAAGCTGGGCTGCAATAAGGCGCGGAAACGTCAGATCCCGTGCTGGATGAGGCCCCAGACAATGTAGCCCAGCGAGCCGAACAGCAGCACGGCGGTCGCCAAGGCCTGGATGCCGAACCCGGCGCTGCGGGTCTTGGGGTCCTTGACGTAGGACAGGGCGTAGATGATCCGGCCCAGCATCCACACCACGCCGACGCAAGCAGCGATCAAGTCATTGACGTAGATGGCGAAAAGCCAGAGCGACGGCAGGTAGATGACCAGCCACTCAAGGGTGTTGTAGTGGACCCGGAAGTAGCGCTCGAACTCCGGGTTGCCCGTCGTGGCGGGCGCCTCGACGCCGAACTTGGACCGCGCGCCGCCGACGCGAAAACTCATCCAGAAATAGACCAGCAGCGACAGCAACGTCACCAAGGCGACCAACGGATGCATGATTTCCTCCCCTGACGCCGACGAGTCGCGGCGTACGATACGGAGATTGCACGCCAATTGTTACAAAGCGAAGCCTAATTGAAGCGGCTGATTGGCCTCATGCCGCCGTTCCCGAGACTTCCCGAAGCGCGGCGTTGGCGATGGTGAGCTTGGCGAAGCTCCAGGCGCCGCCAGCGCGGTCGATCTCGCCCAGGGTGTGCTGGACTTTTCGCACCTCGGCGGCGTTCCGCGCGCTCCAGCCGGCCAGGGTGGCCTTGGGATCGTCGGCCCCGCCGGGCCCGCCGGCGAACTTCATCACCGCCCTGGTCAGGGCGGTCTGCTCGGCCAGCAGATCCTCGATCAGCCGGCGCACCGCCAGCCGCTCGAACGGGTCGCCGTCGCTGAGCGCCGAGGCCGCCGCGCGCACCTTGTCGAACCCGAACGCCGCGCCGGCCAGGTGGTGCAGCTTGGCCACCGCCTCGATGCTCCAGGACGAGGCGCGCGCCAGGTCGGCCAGGTCGGCGGTCATGGTCAGGGGCCGCAGGGCGGCGATCTCGCGAGCCAGGGCCTCCGGCGCGCCGAGCTTGATCAGCCCCTTGGCGGCGCGGTCGATGGCCCGCTGCTCGAACGGCGACAGGATCGCCGGGCCCGCCTTGCGCAGGTCCTCCACCGCCGGCGCATAGACGCCGCTGAGCTGGGCGATGGAAACGCCGCCCCCAGCCACGCCTCTTGCCGCGGCCCGCCGCGCCATCCAATAGGTCTGGCCGCGCAGCACGGCGGCCAGTTCGGCGAACAGCGCCATCTGCGCGGCGGCCGGCGCCTTGTCGTCCAGGGCGGCGACGGCGTTCCAGGCCTCGTCGAAGCGCAGCGACTGTTTGGCGACGGTGTAGCCGATCACCAGGGCGTCGACGTCGCAGTCGGCGGCGGCGCGCAGGCGGTCGGGATAGGTCGGGCCGCAGATGTTGACGATGTCGTTGCAGACCACGGTGGCGATGATCTCGCGCCGCAGCCGGTGCCGCTTCATCAGGTCGTCGTAGGGCTCCAGCTCTTTCGGGAAATAGGCTTCGAGGGTCTCCAGGAAGTAGGGATCGTCCGGCGCCTGGCCGGCGATCATGTCGTCGAACAGGTCGATCTTGCCATAGGCCAGCAGCACCGACAGCTCCGGCCGGGTCAGGCCCCTGTGCGCCCTGGCCAGGGCCTCGATGGCGTCCTTGTCCGGCAGGCCCTCCACCGCCCGGTCGAGCCGGCCCTTGGCCTCCAGGTCGCGCATGAACTGGGCGTGCTGGTCCAACTCGTGTGTCGCGGTCATCTCCAGCAGGCTGAGGCTCAGGGTCTGGTCGTAGTTGTGCCGCAGCACATGGGCGCCGACTTCATCGGTCATCGACTGCAGCAAGGGGTCCCGGTCGGAGGTCGCCAGGGCGCCGGAGCGCTCGGCCATGCCGGTGAGGATCTTGATGTTCACCTCGTGGTCGGAGGTGTCGACGCCGGCGGAATTATCGATGGCGTCGGTGTCGATGCGGCCGCCCAGACGCGCGTAGGCGATGCGGCCGGCCTGGGTGACGCCCAGGTTGGCGCCTTCGCCCACCACCTTGCAGCGCAGCTGGCCGCCGTCGACGCGCACCGCGTCGTTGGCCTTGTCGCCCACATCCAGGTGGCTCTCGGTGGACGCCTTCACATAGGTGCCAATGCCGCCGAGATAGAGCAGCTCGACGCGCGCCTTCAGGATTGCCTGTATCAGCTCGGCGGGGGTGACGCTCGACGCCCGGATGTCCAGCAGCGCCTTGATTTCCGGCGTCAGCACGATCGACTTCAGCGCCCGCGAAAACACTCCGCCACCCTTGGAGATCAGCGTCTTGTCATAGTCCTGCCAGGACGAGCGCGGCAGGTCGAACAGCCGCTGGCGCTCCGCCAAGGTGGTCGCCGGATCGGGATCAGGATCGATGAAGATGTCCCGGTGGTCGAAGGCCGCCACCAGCCTGGTCACCGGCGACAGCAGCATGCCGTTGCCGAACACATCGCCGGACATGTCGCCGACGCCAGCCACGGTGAAGGGTTCGGTCTGGATATCCTTGCCCAGTTCGCGGAAGTGCCGCTTGACCGCTTCCCACGCGCCCTTGGCGGTGATGCCCATGGCCTTGTGGTCGTAGCCGGCCGAGCCGCCGGACGCGAACGCGTCGCCGAGCCAGAAGCCGTAGTCCTCGGCCACTGCATTGGCGATGTCGGAGAAGGTCGCCGTGCCCTTGTCGGCGGCGACGACCAGATAGGGATCGTCATCGTCGTAGCGCACCACATCCTTGGGGTGGATCACCGCGCCCGTGGTCGAGAGATTGTCGGTGAGGTCCAAGAGCCCGAACAGGAAGGTGCGATAGGCGCGGATAGCCTCCAGCCGGGTCGCCTCGGGCGTGCCGCCGCGCGGCAACTGCTTGGGATAGAAGCCGCCCTTGGAGCCTACCGGCACGATGACCGCGTTCTTCACCTGCTGCGCCTTGACCAGGCCCAGCACCTCGGTGCGGAAGTCGTCGCGGCGATCGCTCCAGCGCAGGCCGCCCCGCGCGACCGGGCCGAAGCGCAGGTGCACGCCTTCGACGTGTGTCGCCCAGACGAAAATCTCCCGATAGGGTTTGGGCGCCGGCAAGTCGGCCAGTTCGCGGGAATTGATCTTGAAGCTTATGTAGGGCTTGGGTCCGCCGTCCTCGGCGGTCTGGTAATAGTTGGTGCGGGTCAGCGCGGTGACCAGGGCGGTGATGCGGCGCAGCACGCGGTCGGCGTCCAGGCTGTCCACCGCGCGCAGGGCCTCGATGATGCGGCCGCCCACCGCCTCGGCTTCCGCCTTGCGCTGCTTGATGTCCCCGCGCCGAGAGGGGTCGAACTTGACCTTGAACAGGTCCAGCACTAGCCGCGCAACGTCGGGGTGGTCGCTCAGCACCTCCGCCTGCACGGCGGGGGTCGGATCCAGTCCGGTCTGCTGGCGATAGCGCGCCAGCGCCCGGATCAGCGCCGCTTCTCGCCAAGAGACGCCTAACTCGATTACGAGCCGGTTGAACGGATCGCTTTCGGTCTGGCCGGTCCACACCGCCATGAAGGTGGTTTCGAAGGCGGCGCGCACGGCGTCGAAGTCCAGCGCCTCGCCCGCGCCGTCCATGAGCATGAACTCATGCACCCAGGTCACGGCGCCGTCGCCGCCCAGCGTGCGGTGGTGCAGCGGGAAGCCCTCCTCGGCCAGGCCCTTCAGCCCCATGTTGTCGAGGATGGGCAAGACGTCCGCCAGCGCGACGGACGTGCCGGCGCGATAGAGCTTGAGGCGGAAGGCAGTAGGCGGATCATCCACCTCTCGATAGGCGCGCACGGCGATGGGCGTATCGGGCGTCATCGCCTCGATGGCCAGGATGTCGTGCACCGCCTCCAGCGCCGGATACAGATCGCGATAGCCGGCGGGGAAGGCGTCGGTGTAGCGGGCTTTGAGCGACACCGCCTGCGCCGCCGCGGCGGGCGCCGCCTCCAGCGCCTGCCCCAGCCGGTCGGGCCAGGAGCGGGTCGCCTCGGCGATGGCGGTCTCCAGTTCGCCCAGATCCGGATCGCCGTGGTCGCCGGGGGTCACCCCGATCACATAGTGGACCCGGGCCAGCGGCGCGTCGGAAAAGGTGGGGTAGTAGGCCGACACCCGCCCGCGATAGGCCCCCGCCAGCATGTCGCCCGCCAGCGCGCGCAGGTCCGAGGAATAGCCCTCGCGGGGAAAGAACAGCAGCACCGCGATGAATCGGTCGAACGGGTCCGGCCGCGCGAACAGACGCAGCCGCGGCCGGTCGTACAGGTGCAGAATCCCCAGCGAGATATCCAGCAGGGTGTCGACGTCGCTCTGGAACAGCTCGTCGCGGGGGTAGTTTTCCAGGATGTTGCGCAGCTGCCGGTCGCTGTGGCCGCCGGCGGGCTTGTCGGCGCGGGCCAGCACCTGCTCCACCTTGCGCCGGATCAGCGGCACGTCGAGCGTGGGGGTGTCGTAGGCCTCCGATGTGAACAGGCCCACGAAGCGGATTTCGCCGCTGGCGCGTCCGTCGGCGCCGTATCGGCGCACGCCGACATAGTCCATGTAGGCGCGGCGATGGACCCGGGAGCGCAGGTTTGACTTGGCCACCACGACCGGCTCGGCCCGGTCCAGCGAGGCCCGCATGGCCGAGGACAGCACCGCCGGCTCGTTGTCGCGACGCAGCACGCCGCGGGTCTGGTCGCGCAGGATGCCGATGCTGCGCTCGGGCTCGATCAGCCCCTCCTCGGCCGCGTAGCCCCCGTCAGACGTGCGCGGGTAGTCGTAGGATCGCGCGCCCAGCAGGATGAAGTGGTCGTCGCGCAGCCAGCGCAGGAAGGTCTCGTATTCGCGCAGCGTCTCGGCGTCGACGTGGCTGGCGGCCTCGCCCAGCGTCTCGGTGGCCTTGTCCATCGCCGCCAGCATGGCGGGGTAGTCGTCGACGGCGAGGTGGACGTCGACCAGGGTCGCGCGGATCGCGGCGATCACCTTGTCCGCCGCCTCCGGCGCCATCGGGTCGACGAAGATCTGGATCATCGATTCCAGCCTCGCCTTGCCCCGCCTGGCCCGGGCGCCGGAGGGCGCGCGGACAGCCTCGACCACCGCATGGTACATGGCCCGCACCGGCAGGCCTGCGTCGGCGATCTCGCCCATCACCGAATCGACCAGGAACGGCGAGTCGGTCTGCAGGATCTCCAGCCGGTCGTAGGGCAGGGGCGTCTTGTCCTGCGCCCTGGCGCGCACGCGCCGGATCTGCGGTTTGGCGCTTTCGCGCCTGCCCGCCCAGCCCCAGAAATCCGCCAGATTGGCGGCCAGGTCGGCGACGGTAATCCCGGCCATCTCGCCGGGGATGTAGTCGGCGTGGACCTGGGCGACGAAGGCCACTTCCGCGGGGGAGAGGCCGATTTCGGCCTCGGGGCGCTTCAAAGCGAGGGCGAAAGCCTCGGCAAGGGCGTCATAGGACGCCGAAAGGGTAGAGTCGGTCATGGCCGGACCCTAATACCCGGCGATGGCGGATCAATGGGTCTTGAGCGGTTTTGAGCAGCCGCCTGCCTTTGCGTCAGCCTTGAAGCGCGGCGCATCCTGGCCCCATATCGCTTACCGGTTCCGGACGACGACAAAGTCCCAGGGAGGGACCAACCATGGCGAAAACCCCAGCTGCCACCGCGAAAACCGCGCCGGCGCATGACGAAGCCTCGATGAAGGCGATCCTGGCCAAGCAGAAGGCCGCGCATCTGCGCGACGGCGAGCCCAGCGCGGAGAAGCGGATCGAGCGGCTGGACCGCTGCATTGGCCTGCTGATCGACAACAGCAAAGCCATTGAGGACGCGCTGAACACCGACTTCGGCTCCCGCTCCCGGGAGGCCACCGCCTTTACCGATGTCGCCGGCTCCATCGGCCCGCTCAAGCACGCGCGGGACAACCTACGCAAATGGATGAAGACCGAAAAGCGCAAGACCACGCCGGCCCTGCTCGGCCTGTTCGGCGCCAAGGCCGAGGTCCGCTTTCAGCCCAAGGGCGTGGTGGGCGTGATCAGCCCCTGGAACTTCCCGATCAACCTGACCTTCGCGCCCCTGGCCGGCATTCTGGCGGCCGGAAACCGGGCGATGATCAAGCCATCGGAATTTACCCCGGCGACCTCGGCGCTGATGGCCACCATGTTCGGCGGCGCCTTCTCCGATGAGGAGATCGCGGTGATCACCGGCGGGCCGGAGGTGGGCCAGGCGTTCGCGGGCCTTGCCTTCGACCACCTGATCTTCACCGGCGCGACGTCCATCGCCCGCCACGTCATGCGCGCGGCGGCCGAGAATCTGGTGCCGCTGACGCTGGAGCTGGGCGGCAAGAGCCCGGTGGTGATCGGCAAATCGGCCGACATGGCGGTCACGGCGGCGCGGGTGATGAACGGCAAGACCCTGAACGCCGGCCAGATATGTTTGGCGCCGGACTATGTGCTGACGCCCAAGGACACCGTCGAGGACTTCGTCGGCCACGCCCAGGCCTCGGTGAAAAAGATGTTCCCGACCATCAAGGACAACCCCGACTACACCGCCATCATCGCCCAGCGGCACTACGACCGGATCATGGGCTATGTGGAGGACGCCCGCGCCAAGGGCGCGCGGATCGTCGAGCTGAAGCCTGACGGCGAGGATTTCAGCCAGCAGGAGCATCGCAAGATCCCGCCGACCCTGATCATCGACCCCACCGACGACATGAAGGTGATGCAGGAGGAAATCTTCGGCCCCGTGCTGCCGGTGAAGACCTACACCTCCATCGACCAAGCCATCGGCTACATCAACGACCACGACCGCCCGCTGGGGCTCTACTACTTCGGCGACGACGAGGCCGAGCGCGAGCAGGTGCTGAACCACACCACTGCGGGCGGCGTCACCATCAACGACGTGATCTTCCATGTCGCCCAGGAGGACATCCCCTTCGGCGGCGTCGGACCCTCGGGCATGGGCAGCTACCACGGCGTCGACGGCTTCCGCGAGTTCAGCCACCGCAAGTCGGTCTACAGCCAGCTGAAGAAGGACATCGGCCCGCTGGTGCAGATGCGGCCGCCGTACGGCCCAGCGATCCGCAAGTACCTGGCTTCACAGCTGAAGCGGTAGGGCGGCCTTCAGTTTCCGCCGGCCGGACCGGGTTCTATAAGGGGTGCTTAACCGCGCCCGGAGCCGCCATGTACATACCGCAGATGTTCCGTGAGGAGCGTTCCGAGGTGCTGCACGCGCTGATCCGCGCGCACCCGCTGGCGACGCTGGTCACCCACGGTGCGAACGGCCTGACCGCCAATCTCGTGCCCTTCATCCTGATTCCCGGCGACGGCGGTCCGGACATCCTGCGCGCGCACATGGCGCGGGGGAACGAACAGTTCGCCGACCTTCGCCAGGACGGCGAGGTCCTTGTGATCTTCCAGGGACCACAGGCCTACATCTCCCCGTCCTGGTATCCGGCGAAGCGGGAGCACGGAAAGGTGGTTCCGACCTGGAACTACATCGTCGTCCAGGCCTGGGGCCGGCCCCGGGTGATCGAGGACGCAGACTGGCTGCTGGCGCAGATCGGCTTGCTGACCACGCTTCAGGAAGGCGGCCGCGCCGAGCCCTGGTCGGTGGCCGACGCGCCAGCGCCCTTCATCGAAAGCCAGCTGCGCGGCATCACCGGCGTTGAGCTGCCCATCGACCGCATCGAAGGCAAGTGGAAGGCGAGCCAGAACCAGCCCGAGGCGAACCGAAAGGGCGTCGTCGATGGCCTGCGCGAGGCTGGCGGCGAGGCGATGGCCGATCTGGTGGAAAAGGGCGCGTGACAGCGTCCGTCAGTCGGTCAGTTGGCTGGAGCGTTGCGCGATCAGGCCGAGAAGCAGGTGCAGGAGGAACACCTGGAACGGTGCGCCGAACGCGTCGGGCAGGTCCATGTGCATCTTCAGCGTCCAGAAGCCGCGCTGCCCCACGGAGCCCAGCGGCTTTCGACCGCCCTCCGCCCGCAGGTCGAACAATAGCCGCGAGCGGCCCTTGGCGAAGCGATACTGTTCATCGCCGCGGGTGATCTGGAAAACCTCGCCCGTCTGGTCGGCCACGGCCAGGATGCGCCCGTCCGCGTCCTCGAGCGCGTACCGGTCCGGCCGCGTGTGTTCGACGACGAAGGTCTGGCCATCCAGGGAGAGAGTCGCGCCCAGCGTCTTCCGATCGCTGGAAAGACGGCCGAGCACGCGCTCGCCGGCGAGGATATCGAAGCGCGAGTCGGTCCCGGCCAATTCCTTGCGCGATCGTTTGGAGGGTCGCGCAACGAGCATGACTTTCACCTTCGGCGCCTATGCGGGCTAACAGCTTAGCCGTTGTCGGAGGCTTTGGCAGCCAAAAGCGCCGGTGTGGCTCTACGCCGTCCGCCGCATGCTCAGGATCGGCGCCGGCGGCTTCAGCCATTCGCCGCGCTGCTCCGGAAACGGCGCCTTCAGCGACGTGGGCAGGGCGAGGATGGTGTGGACCACGCTCATGCCCTCGACCACCTGGCCAAAAGCGGCGTAGCCGAGGTTGTCGCCTCGCGCGCCGGGATGGGCGTCCAGATAGGGCTCGGGGCTGGCGCAGATGAAGAAGTCCGCCGTCGCCGTGCCCGGGGCGAAACGGCCCAGCGAGATGGTCCCGGTCCGGTGCCTCAGGCCCGTTATCGTGGTGCTCTCGTGGGCGATGGGCGGGAAAGGATGGCTGCCCGCCGCGGGCCCGCCGACGATGGCGCCTTCGGTGGGATGGCCCGGCGTGCGCGCGGCGCGAAAAAAGACGCCGCCGTCATAGTTGTGGTTGTCGACGTAGCGCAGGAAGTTGGCGCTGGTGATCGGCGCCCGCCTGGCCTCCAGCTCGACCGTGATCGCGCCATGGGTGGTGGTGATCACCACCTTGGGATTGTCGCCCGCCGCCAGCACGCTGGTCGAGAACGCGTCGGCCGCACCGGCCAGCAGAAGTCCGGTCAGCAGATCGCGCCGTCCAATCGTAACGCCGCTCATCGTAAGGTCCTGTGTCGAGGGTTTTCGGGTCTTTCAGCCATAGCGTCACAGGGGCGGTTTCGTCGAGCGGGCTTGCGTCGCGCTAACCCTCGTTCTCGCCCAGTTGCGGCGTCCAGCCTTTCCGCCGCAGGCCGAAGTGATACCAGGCGAAGGCCGCCAGGACGACCAGGCCCAGGAGCAACAGGCTCGGCCGGCCGGCGTCGGCGTCGAGCAGGTCGGCGGTCGTAAAGGCCGCCGCCATCGCCAATCCCGCGATCGGCGCGAGCGGAAACAGCGGCGAGCGCCAATAGCCTTCGCCGCCGGTCAGGCCCTTCAGCCGCCCGATCAGCACCGCGAGACAGACCAGACTCCAGGCGTAGACCAGAAGCCCGCCCATGAAGACCAGCAAGGTGTGCGCCGGCAGCAGGCAGCATCCCGCCGCAAAGGCGCTGACCACCAGGGTCGCCGCGCGCGGCGTGCCGGAATGCGGATCCACCCCCGACAACAGACGGTTCACCGGGGCGGGGAAGAGGCCGTCTCGGCCCAGGCTGAAATAGAGCCGCGCCCCGCTCATGATGGTGACGATATTGGCGTTGAACATGGCCAGCGCCACGCCGGCGCTCAGGGCCGGTCCCGCCCAGGTTCCCAGGGCCGCGGACAGGAACTGCGCGAAGGGAGCGGGGCTGTGCAGCAGGGCGCCAAGGTCGGGCGCGCTCAGCACGACCAGGATCACCGGTACGGCCGTGGCGAAGGCGCCGATCAGGCAGGCCATCACGATCACCCGGCCCATGCGTTTGTGCGGGTCGGCCAGTTCCTCGCCGAAATAGATCGCCTGGTTGCCGCCGACAGTCGCATAGACCGCGCTGATGGCGCCCAGAGCCAGCACGCTCAGCGCCACCGGGGCCAGGCCGCCGCCGGCGTTCAGGGCCATGGGGTGCATCAGGACGGCTTCGAAACCCCGCGCCGGCCGCCCCGCGCCGACCACCATCAGCACTACCACCGCGACAGTCTCGACGGCCAGGAACAGGCCGGTCACCAGCGCGCCCCGCCGCACCGACAGAAGCGCGATGACCAGCGCGCCGGCGAGGCCGCCAAAGATGACCACCGGCGCCGGCAGTTGGGGCGCGAGCTGCGCCACGTAGGGAACCATGGTCTCGGCGGTGAAGGCGATCGTCGGGCCCATGGTGCAGGCCCACAGGGCCAGGGTGACCACGCCGGCCCAGCCGCCCAGCACCCGCCCGACGCCCACATAGTCGCCGCCCGCGTAGGGGTAAGCCGATCCCAGCTCGGCGTAGACCACCGCCCAGATCAACGCCGCGACGAGGCCCAACCCGAACAGCGCCGCGGCCCCCGCGCCCGCCTGATGCATCACGTCGCCGCCTATCCCGAACACAGACACCACCGGCGACAGGCACGACAGGGTCAGCAGCAGCACCGCGAACGACGACAGCTCCCGCTTGAGCCGCCCCGCCGGCGCCCGCAGCGCTTCCACTTCCTCGATCGCAATCTCACGGGCGTTCAACGACATTCAGACACCATCACGGGCTAGGTGGGGTTCCTGCATGGGGCAGGACCGAAGCGATGGCCACCTCTTTTCCGCGTCCGATGCGTCGAAGCCGATGGGACGGTCGAATCGAGGCGCTCGAGGCGCCGATCCTTGTTCACGCGGGCGCACGGGCGTGTAGACAGGCCGATACCGTGAGGCGAGGAGCATGTCAGTGGAGCAGCAGCCGGCCGAACAGCTTCAGGCGGAACTGTCCGCGATGGTCGAGCAGGGCGAGCTGCCGGGCGCCATCGTGCGTATCGAGCAGGGCGGCGAAACCCTGGTCGATGTGCGCGTCGGCTATCAGGACACAGCCGCCCAGACGCTCTTGGCCGAGGATTCGATCTTTCGCCTCTATTCGATGTCCAAGCCCATCACCAGCGTGGCGATCATGATGCTGGCGGAACAGGGGCTGTTGAGCCTGGACGATCCGGCCGAACGATTTCTGCCTGAGTTCTCCCACATGCGGGTCTACGAGAGCGGCGGCGTGGACGACATGGTCACCGTCCCGATCAAGCGCCCCATCACCATCGCCGACCTGCTGAGCCACAGCTCCGGGATCACCTATCACTTCGCCGGCGTAACCCCGGTGCACCAATACTATCGCCAGCTTGGGGTGATGCGGGACACCCCCGTCGGCCGCATGCCGCAGGACGGACCGCCGGCGCATTCCCTGGACGAACTGGTGGCGCGCATCGGCAACGCGCCCCTGCTGCGCCAGCCGGGCGAGGGGTTCGACTACAGCTATTCCACCACCATGCTCGGCGCCATCGTCGAGCGGGTGACCGGGCAGAGGCTGGACATCGCGCTGCAGACGCTGATCCTCGATCCGCTTGAAATGGCCGATACCGGCTTTTTCGTCGCGGACGGGAACCTGCCGCGCCTGGTCACCAACTACGCCGCTCTGCCCGGCGGCCTCATGCCCATCGAGACGGCGGAGGGTTCGGAGTACCGCAATCGCGACCGGCTGCTCGACGGCGGCGGCGCGCTAGCCGGGACCGCGCGGGATTACCTGAATTTCTGCCGCATGCTGACGGAAGGCGGCTCGTTCAAGGGCCGCCGCCTGCTGGGCGAGGACAGCCTGCGTGCGATGATGACGCCCCGCGTCAGGGCCGAAATGCCGCCCCTGTCGATCTCGTTCGGCTACGGTTTCGCCCTGGGCGATCAGGCGAGCGAGGCCTCGGGCCTGCAGCCCGCCGGCACGGCCAGCTGGGGCGGCTCGGCCAGCACCTATTTCTTTGTCGACCCCGCTGCCGGAGCGATCGCGCTGCTGATGACCCATGTGCTGGTGGCGCCGCCGTTGGAAACCTCGACCAACCTGCGCAAACTGGTCAACCGAACCGCAACAGCGCTGATCCGGCGATAGCGGCGCCCAATCCTCGGAGGTCCCGGACATGGCGGGCTATTCGGCGACGCCGCTGGCCAAGAAGCTTTCACTGAAGGACGGACTGCGGGTGTTCTGGCAGGAGATGCCGCCGTCCGTTGAGGCCGAGATCGCCTCGGCCGGCCTTTCGCTCGTCCGCCTGGCCAAGCCCGAACCGCCGGTCGACGCGGCCCATGTCTTCGTCACCCGCCGCGCCGACCTGGACGCGGCGATCCAGGCGATCCGGCCCGTGCTCGCCCCCGCCGGGTTTCTCTGGGTGTCCTGGCCGAAGAAGGGGTCGGGCCTGGACAGCGAGGTCAATGAACACGAGGTCCGCGACGCCGCACTGCCAACCGGTCTGGTGGACGTGAAGGTTTGCGCGGTGAACGACACCTGGTCCAGCCTGAAGCTGGTGATCCGGCGCGAGTTGAGGTGAGTAGCGGCCGAACGAGACGCTAGCCCCCCTCAGCCTCCCCAGAACTCCCGGAACACCTTCTCCGCACGATCCGGCTCGTCCCGTTGCACGCCGTGGCCGGCGTCATCGAACATGACCAACTGGGCCACGCCCTTGGGCAGGGCCTCGTAGATGGCCTTCGAGCAGCTGGGCGGGGTGATGGGGTCGAGGCCGCCGCCGATCACCAGGGTGGGGCAGGTGACGGCGCTGAGACCGGTCAGCAGGTCCATGTGCTGCTGCTCGCCATTGATGAAATGCCACATCACCTCGGTGCGCATGATCGCCCGCGCCCGCACCTCCGGCGGCGTCGCGCCGTGGGGATTATAGAGCGGCATGCAGACGGCCATGTACTCCGCCGTGCTCTCCGGGGTCGGATTGGTCCAAAAGGCCTCGGCGAGGGTCCGCGCCTTGGCGCCGCCCAGGCGCTCGAACGCGTCCAGGCTCGCCGGCCAGTCCATCTTGCCGGCGGTGGAGGCGAACACCAGCTTGGCCGGGCTCTCGGGATGCCGAGCGGCGTAGGACATGGCCACCATGCCGCCGAAGGACAGGCCATAGACCACGGGCTTTTCGATGCTCAGCGCCTGGCAGAAGGCGTGCAGGTCGTCGCCCCATTGCGCCAGGGTCCAGGTCTCCGGCTCGCCGGTGGAGCGGCCGTTGCCGCGATGGTCGATGTAGATCACCTGATGGGTGTCGGCGAAGCGGTCGAAATACATCCGCAGCATCGAGTGGTCGAAGCCCGGCCCGCCGTGCATGACGATCAGCGTCGGCCGCTCGCGCATCACCGGCCCGTCGATGACCAGCTTGGTCCCCACCACCTCAAAGAAGATCTTCGCGCCGCCGACGTCTACGTGCATGGGGGTCGCTCCTTTTGAATGGGGTTTGCGCGTTCATTAGATCATCGCCGCGCGCCTGCGTAGCGGCAACGATTTGATTCACCACGAAGCACCCGAAGGAAGGGATTCAACGCCAAGGCGCGAAGGACGCTAAGGCGGGCTTCGCCCGCATTAAACCCTTCGAGAGCCGCGCCATTGTGACTGCGCTTCGCGCCTCCTTTGCGTCTTAGCGCCTTGGCGTCAAATCTACCAAAGCACAGGCCCCTTCGTGTTCTTCGTGTGCTTCGTGGCGCATTTCTGGAGACGGCAAACGCCCATTCGGTCGGCGATTAGCTGCGCTGCCCCTTCTCCCACCACCAATGCTCCCTATCTGATCAACGTCAACATTGGCGTGGGGGAGCAATCATGAGCGGTCAGGGAACGGTGCTGGTCACCGGCGGGTCGGGGTTTATCGGCGGCTGGTGCGTCGTTGGCCTGCTCAAGCAGGGCTATACGGTGCGCGCCACAGTGCGTGATCTGTCACGAGAGGCCGCCGTCCGCGCCTCGCTGGCCAAGGTGGTCGATGCGGGCGACAAGCTCGGCTTCTACGCCGCCAACCTGACCTCGGACGACGGCTGGGACGCTGCGGCCGAGGGCTGCGACTACGTCCTGCACGTGGCCTCGCCGCTGGGCGTGTCGGAGCCCAAGGATCCCAAGGTCCTGATCACTCCGGCTCGCGAAGGCGCCACGCGCGCCGTGGGCGCGGCGATCAAGCATGGGGTGAAGCGCGTGGTGCTGACCTCCTCCGTCGCCGCCACTAGCCATGATCCCGCCTCCGGCGACAGCGTCGCGGACGAGACGGTCTGGACAGACCCCAAGGCCAAGGGCGTCGGCGCCTATTCCCAGTCCAAGACCCTGGCCGAACGCGCCGCCTGGGACCTGATCGCGGCGTCAGCGGGCAAGACCACGCTCGCGACGGTCAACCCGGCCCTGGTGCTCGCACCCGTGCTCAGCAACGACTATTCGGAATCGGTGCAGGTGGTGGAGCGGCTGCTGAACGGCCGCGTGCCCGGCCTTCCGCGCCTGGGGTTCAACATCGTCGACGCCCGCGACGTCGCCGACCTGCACATCCGCGCCATGACGGCGCCCGAAGCCGCCGGCCAGCGCTTCATCGCCGCCGGCCAATACGCCTGGATGGCCGACATCGCCGCCATCCTTCGCGGCCATCTTGGCGCCGAGGCGGCCAAGGTCCCGACCCGTAAGGTCCCGGACTTCGTCCTGCATCTGGCGGCCCTGTTCGACAAGGACCTGGGCGCGGTGGTCGGCGGCCTCGGCAAGAAGCACGACTTCACCTCCACCAAGGCCCAGACGCTGCTCGGCTGGAAGCCGCGGCCGATCGAGGAAACCATCCTCGACACCGCCCGCAGCCTGATCACGGCGGGGATCGCGTAGGAGCCAATACCTTCTCCCTTGGAGACCTCTGCAAAAGTAGTGGAGGCGGGACGGGGGATGTGATTCTCTGGGCGTGTTGATTTGCCTGGGGATTTAGATGAGCGATCGTCAGCTGAGCTTGGCGGAGGCGTTGCTGGACCGGCGAG
>Ga0302314_10001031_pt1 | contig 52109 bp, 49 predicted proteins | sample III_Palsa_N2_3_FD_200533 | JGI IMG/M metagenome (GOLD analysis project Ga0302314, IMG submission 200533) | Peat permafrost microbial communities from Stordalen Mire near Abisko, Sweden - III_Palsa_N2_3 | ecosystem: Environmental > Terrestrial > Soil > Palsa > Peat permafrost | place: Sweden... | reverse complement strand
GATGCCGAGGTCGATTCGGCCCGGAAAGAGTGCCTCGAGGGTACCGAACTCCTCGGCCACCACGAGGGGGGCGTGGTTGGGCAGCATCACCCCGCCAGAGCCAACCCGCATCGTCCGGGTGGCCGCCGCCACCTGGCCCACGAGGAGCGCGGGTGAGGAGGAGGCGATGGCCTCCATGCCGTGGTGCTCGGCAAACCAGTAGCGCTTGTAGCCGAGGGACTCGGCAAGACGGGCCAGGGCCAGCGTCTCCTGCAAGGCCTCCCTGGCATTCGACCCTCGACGGACGGGCACGATGTCGAGCACGGAAAGAGGAACCATTACCTTCTTCGCCTAACGGGGAAATGAGCGTTCTGCCGGGAGATTCGCAAAGTGGCAGCGCCACGACGCCGCAAGGCCCGCGCTCCAAAGCGCAGGGCGATGGGGACGAATTGAATCCGCGGGTGCCCCAGCGGTGGGCGACTCCGAGCGACGGTTTCTGGAGTCCGAAGTCGAGTGCAAGCGGGGCCAGGGACAGAGGGCCGCCGGAGCGCTTCGGCCGCAACCTCAGGAGGCAACCGCGAGGCCGGACTCCGTGCGTTAGGCCCAGAACACATGGCGTCGGGGTCCTTCGTGCCCCGGTATTGTTCTCCAGGGGGGCGTGGCACCGTGGCCCGTCCATGGGAAAAGTGCCCCTCCAGTCCAACGGACAGTTGCTCCTGGTCGTCGATGACCAAGTCCTCTTCACGACTTTTCTCCGGGAGAAGTTCGAGGAGATGGGCTACGCAGTCATGACTGCCGGGGACGCGGTGACGGCACGGGAGCTCGTCAGTCGGTTTGAAGTTCCCCTCGTCATTCTCCTGGACTTGATGATGCCCGTCGTCAGCGGCTACCAGCTCTTGCTCGAGCTGGCGGAAGGCCCGCACGCCTCGAGGATTCGCGTCGTCCTCGTCTCCGCACACCACAGTGTCTCCACCCTCGTTCCCGACCATCCGATGGTCATCGGGCGCTCTCACAAGCCAGTCGACTTGGGCGAGTTGACGCGCATGGTGGACCTCGCCGCTCTCGACCTGCGCAGCGAGGGCGCACTTCAAGCGCACAGCGACTGACGGCCGGCCGAGAGGCCGGGCCTCAGACCTCTCGCTTCCCCAACACATCCTCCAGCGACGGGCGCGACCGACGCAGGTGGAAGCCGAGGGAGGAAGGCACGAAGCCCACCTCGGTGAGAAAGAGCGCCAGGGGGTGCTGGGTGGCCTGCTCTCCGTTGAGCTCCTCGAGGACGAGCCCACCGTGCCGCTCAGCCTGCGCCGCATGCCCGAGTGCCGCGAAGCGGTCGGCCACGGCGCGGGCAATCCGGGTCCGGTCCGGCTCGGCGTCGGGCAGCCATGCCCAGGCCTGGCGTCCACCACGGCCAATCCACGCCGCGAGCGCTCCGTTGACCAGCACCACGTGCGCGCCCACGGCGCGCGCGGCGCGCGCCTGGACGGCCTCGCCGAGCTGCGGCCAGGGCAGGAGCGCCCCGTAGGGGTTGGCCGGGTCGGTGGCCGCGAGCAGGACGACCTCGTCCGGCTCGGGCGGCCGCCGGAGCGAGCGCAGGAGGTCCACCACCTCCGGAAGGACGAATTGCGTCGCGCCCACGCCGGCCACGAAGTAGCCCCGCCGGATGCGGCCCGACTCCTCCAACGCTTTGAAGACGTCGTAGAGGGCGCTGAAGCCGCCAGACAGGCCTTCGGCCTGGGCCACGGCGCGGGTGACAAGGCCGTAGCGAGAGAGCAATTGCTGCGCCGCCGCCGCACTCCACTCCGTCGCCGTCGAGCGCTGCTCCAGCCGTGCCTGCAGCAGACTCCACCGACCTTCGGCCGAGGCCGGAGCCGCCCGCCGGCTGCGGTACGCCGGCGCCGCCCGCGGCAGCCGTCGGCCCTCGCGCTCTGGTGGCGGGGCGAGGAAGGCGCGAAGCGAACGGAAGGTGTCGTTGGTGACGAGGCCCTTCCAGGAAAGGCTCCACAGCGCGTCGACGGTGGGCCGCGGAAAGCCCCCTCCCACGCCCTCATGAATGGCCCCGAAGAAGGAGGCGCCGGCACTCGCCAGGTGGGCGAGGACTGCCCGCTCCCGCTCCGAGAGCGCCTGGACGTCCGCCACCGGAAGGAGGGGGAGAAGCTTGGGCAAGCTGTCGGTGAGGTAGAGGGCGAGCCGCCCATCACGCGCGCCAAGCGCTTCCACGCCCACCCATGTCACCTCCCCGGCGGCTGCCAGCGTGTCCAAGTCGGCCGGCTGGTAGTGCGCCACGCGCGCTTGAAGGATGTCCGTCTCCAGCGTCGAGGCCGGGAGTGGGCAGCCCTGCAGGCGTTCCACGGCGTCGAGGATGGCGTCCAGGCCAGGCCGCGGATGGACCAGGCCTTGCCAGCTGGTGAGCAAGCGGCCGAGGACGCTGGGCTCGACGGGCTCCACAGCGCGGCGCAGCTTGGCCAGCGAGCGCTGGCGCAGGGTGACCAGCACCGCTGCATCACACCACTCGCGCTCGCGTCCAGCTGGACGGAATGCACCCTCCACCAGCGAGCCTCTGGCCGAGAGCGAGGTCAACACGGCAACGGCCGTGGGTTGGTCGAGCCCGAAGCGTCTGCCCACCTCGTGCGGGGTGAAGGGGCCGTGGGTGCGCGCGTAGCGGGCCACCAGCTCCAGGAGCGGTTCGCGAACGGGAATGAGGAGCGCCTCGGGCAACCCCGCCGGGAGGGAGGTGCCCAGCGCGTCACGAAAACGCACGGCGTCCTCCACGGCGACGTAGCGCGTCTCGCCCTGAAGCTGCAGCGGCACCACTCGCCGGGCCAGCACCAGCGCGTCGACGGAGTCGGCCACCTCCAGGGAGGCGCAGCGCTGGACGAGCTCGCCCCGCGTGAGGTCCCCGACGCGCAGGAGAAGGTCATGGACGCCGTCCGCGTTTCGGGCGCGACCGCGCTCGTCCGTCCGCTGCAGCTCCGCCTCGAGCTGGCGGAGCACATCGGCGTCTAGGAGCTCCCGCAGCTCCGCGTCGCCAAGCAACTCCCGCAGCTGGGCCTGGTCGACGGTGAGCGCCTGAGCGCGGCGCTCGGCCAGCGGCGCATCCCCGTCGTAGATGAAGTTGGCGACGAAGCCGAAGAGCAGCGAGGCCGCAAAGGGCGATGGAGTGGGTGTGTCCACCGTCCGGACAGTCACCCGACGCTCATCCACCGCCCGCAGCGTCGCCACCAGGGCCGGCATGTCGAAGACGTCTCGAAGACATTCCCGGTATGTCTCGAGCAGCATCGGAAAGCCCCCGAAACGCGAGGCGACGGCCAGGAGGTCCGAGGCCCGCTTGCGCTGCACCCAGAGGGGCATCCGTGCTCCGGCGCGTCGCCGGGGAAGCAACAGCGAGCGGCCGGCCACCTCGCGGAAGCGCGCGGCAAAGAGCGAGGTGCCGCCGAGCTCCCCCAGGACCAGGGCTTCCACCTCGTCGGCGCGCGGCACGAAGAGCGATGGGTCCGGGGCCGCCTCGGACTCGGGGAACCGCACGACAATCCCGTCATTGGTCCACGTCGTCTCGACCTCGACGCCAGTGGCCTTCCGCACCTTGGCGGCAATGGCCATCGCCCAGGGCGCATGAATCCGCCCTCCCAGCGGGGAGAGCACGCAGATGCGCCAGTCACCGACCTCGTCCCGCGCCCGCTCGATGAGGAGCGTCCTGTCATCGGGCACGTCCCCGGTGGCCGTGCGCTGGTCCTCGAGGTAACGCAGGAGGTTCCCGGCCGCGAGCAGGTCCAGGTCGTGCTCGTCCTGAAGTCGCGCCAGCGCCGCCGTCCGGGGAAGGCCCAGGAGCTCGCGCACCAGCGCGCCGATGGCCTGGCCTGTCTCCAGCGGCCTGGACGGTGCATCGCCGCGCCAGAAGGGCATTTTCCCTGGCTGCCCGGGGGCTGGGGAGACGAGCACCCGGTCGTGGGTAATTTCCTCGATGCGCCAGCTCGAAGCACCGAGGAGGAAGGTTTCTCCCTGCTTGCTCTCGAAGACCATCTCCTCGTCGAGTTCCCCGACGCGCGCATGTCCGCGCTCGCCTCCGGCGAGGAAGACGCCATACAGGCCCCGGTCGGGAATGGTGCCCGCGTTGGCGATGGCGATGCGCTGACTTCCCTCCCGGCTGCTCACCGTGTTGGCCACCCGGTCCCACGTCAGGCGCGGACGGAGGTCGGCAAATGCCTCCGAGGCATACCGGCCGGCAAGCATGTCCAGGACGGCGTCGAACATCGGCCGCGACAGCTCGACGTAGGGCGCGGCCCCTCGTACGGTTGCGAAGAGCCCATCCACGTCCCAGGCCTCGAGCGAGGCCATGGCCACCAGCTGCTGGGCAAGGACGTCGAGCGGGTTTCGCGGGTAGCGGATGGCCTCCACCTGCCCGGCATGCATCGCCCGACTGAGTGCCGCGCAGGCCACCAAGTCCGCGCGGTACTTGGGGAAGAGAACACCGGCGCTCGGCGCGTCGATGGTGTGGCCCGCTCGCCCGATTCGCTGCAGCCCTGCCGCCACGGACGGCGGGGCCTCAATCTGGACCACCAAGTCGATGGCGCCCATGTCGATGCCCAGCTCGAGGGAGCTCGTGGCCACCAGGCCACGGACGCGACCGGACTTGAGGGCTTCCTCGATGTCCAGGCGCTGCGCACGCGCGATGGAGCCGTGGTGGGCATACACCAGCGTCTCGCCGGCGAGCTCGTTCAGCGCCGCCGCGAGACGTTCCGCCGTCCGGCGGCTGTTGACGAAGAGCAGGGTGGAGGTGTGCTGGCGAATCAGCTCCAGAAGCCGAGGGTGAATGGCGCTCCAGATGGAGCTGGGGAGGGGGCTGGGAGAGGCCCCTTTCGCGGTGACGTCCGCAGGGCGCAGCTTCGCCATGTCCTCCACCGGCACCTCGATGCGCAAGGACAACGTCTTGCGGGTGCCGGCGTCGAGGATGGTGACCGGCCGCCATTCGGGACGCTCGGGCTGCTCGCTGGCGAATTCGCTCTCAACCTCCGAGGCATGCACCACGCCCTCTTCCAAGGCCGGAAGGGCCGCGCTCGTCCGCGACGGGGCTCGAGGCAGGGCCCCGCCGAGGAAGCGGGCCACCTCGTCCAGGGGACGCTGGGTGGCGGAAAGCCCGATGCGCTGGAGCGGCCGCCCGGTGAGGGCTTCCAGCCGCTCGATGCTCAACATGAGGTGAGCCCCGCGCTTGGTGGGCACCAGGGCGTGAATCTCGTCGAGGATGACGGTGTCCACGCTTCGCAGCGCTTCCCGGGCTCCGGAGGTGAGGAGGAGGTAGAGGGACTCGGGCGTGGTGATGAGGATGTCGGCCGGCTCTCGGCGAAAGCGTGCCCGTGCCGCGGCCGGCGTGTCCCCGGTCCGGACGGCGACGGCGGGCAGGGTGTGGACGTCACCACGGCCCGCCGCGACGTTGGCGATTCCGGCCAGAGGAGCGCGCAGGTTTCGCTCCACGTCAACGGCCAGGGCCTTGAGGGGAGAGATGTAGATGACACGGCAGCGCTCGGTCCGGGGCGGAAGCGGCGCGAACATCAGCCGGTCGATGCAGGTGAGAAAGGCGGCGAGCGTCTTCCCGCTCCCGGTCGGCGCGAGCAAGAGGGCGGAGTCGCGACGGGCGAGCACGGGCCAGCCCAGCGTCTGCGCGGCGGTCGGGCTGGCGTAGGTGGCCCGAAACCAGTCCCGCACGGCGGGCTGGAAATGGGACAGGGGGTCGAGGGAGGCGCTCATCACCGGACACCAACCTAATGCCCGGTGTGGATGCCGCGCTTCAAGCCAGGGGGGCGGGCGCGAGGCACTCCGGCCCCTCGTGCGCCGCGGTGTTGACGTAGCTCGTCACCGGGCGAGCCAGGAAGGGAGGCTCGAGCCCCGCCAGTCTCTCTTGCCAGCTGTCCAGCGGCACGGCGCCTGGCGCTAGCCAGACCTCATAGAGGCGCCGGGGAAGCACCACCGGCATGCGGTCATGGATGGGCGCCATGGCCCCGGCCGCGGGCTCGGTCAACAGCACGCACGAGTACACCGAGTCACCCGTGGCCCTGTCACGCCAGCTGTCCCACAACCCGGCAAAGGCGAAGGGTGCGCTGTCAGGAAGCTCGAAGAAAAATGGCTGCTTGCGGGCTCCCTCCCGCTTCCACTCGTAGAAGCCGTCGGCGAGCACCAGGCACCTGCGCTTCTCGCCGCTGGCAAACGCCCGCCGTTGCCCCAACGTCTCGATGCGAGCGTTGATGAGGCGGTCGCCGGCGCGAAGGTCCTTCGCCCACCATGGGACGAGCCCCCAGCGGAAGGCCGAGAGCGTGTGCGGTGCCTGGTTGGACACGACTGGCACGGGCTGGCGGGGGGCGATGTTGAAGCGCGGCGGAAGCGAGGCTGCGAGGTCGGACGCCAACCCATCGAGGCCGAAAGCCTCGATGAGCTCAGCTGGCGTGAGTCGGGTGGTGAAGCGGCCGCACATGGAGACATCGGTTGCTACCACGCCCCCCGGACGAAACCCTCGGGGCGCCGGCCACGGCTACTTCTCGCCGGAGGCGTCCTCGCAGCTCGTCACGTCGTAGCTCGTCTCGTCGAGCCCGGTCTCCTGCAACTCCCAGGCGGCGAAGGGAGCCCAGCCACAGTGGTTCTCGCTGTCGGGCCCGAGCCTCACGTGCTCCAGCTCGTGGACGAAGACGCGGAGCTGCCCGCCCTGCCCTTCCACGTGCACCAGCTGTTGCGAGAAGTACGTCATCCCGCCGTGGTTTCCACCGATGCTTCCCGCGGGGACAACCTCCAGCGTCCAGCCTGAGAGGTTGACCGTCCGCCAGCCGAGGTACTGCTGTACCCGCGTCGACACCTCGGGGGCGAAAGAGGCGCAACTCGCGCCCGGGTCACTCGAGGCGACGTTGAGGACTCCCGCCGGCGTCGCGACGGTGCACATGTCCAGGGGCGAGGACGTGCCGCACGCCAGGCCCAGCCCGGCCAGGGCCAGCAAGAGACGACTGCGCACGTGGAAGCCGCTTACGCCTGGGGGATGTTGCGGAGGTCCGGATTGCCGTCGCGCTCGACGAGCGACTCCATGCGCCGCAGCCCAGCCAGCGCGCGAGCCACCACGGTGAAGGTATTGCCCGTCTCCGCCACCTCGGAATCGCGGCTGGCCTCGGACTCGAGCTCCGCACAGCGCTCGGTGAGGGCCTCGACGAGACCGCGAATGGCACGGAAGGCGTCCTTGAGGACGGCCACCCGGTCATCCGAGGCACTGGCGACGACGGACTTCTTGAAGGGCTCGGCGACGTGGAGTGGCAGGGGAAGCCGAGAGAGTACCCGGTCGAACTGGTTCCAGCGCTCGACGAGCAGGTGAGCGAGCTCCCGGGCTTCGATGGCGTCAAACGGGCGCTTGAGGAGGACGACCTGGTCGCGGTGGCCGAGGGCGGTGGCCCGGGCCTCCCAGTCCTCGTCGTTTGCCGGGACGACGAGCACCACCTGAAGGCGGGGGTCCTCGGAAAGGAGGCGGTCTGCGTGGTCGAGAACGCTGTCCTCGACACCGGCGACGTTGAGGAAGGCAACGGCGGGGGCCTCACCGAGCGCTCGCATTCGACGAATCTCGTTCAGCCCGTCGGCGTCGCCGCCCACGAACCAGACCTCGAAGGGGCCCGTCGCCGGAGGAGGCAGCCGGGCATGCGCCAGGGACTCCTGCGCCAGCAATGGCTCCTGGGCACCGCCCGGCACCAGCATCTCGAGCAGGTCGAGGAAGAAGTCTTGTTCAGCTCCGATGAGGACGACGCGATTGTTCACGCCCTCCTGAATTGCAAGCCGCGGTCCGCCGTTAACTACTTGAAATTACTTACAATAACGGGGTCCGATGGGGGGTACAGTGTCGGCTGGCAGTCGCGAACGACCCGGGGACCACGCCCTTGGGCCGGTAGGCGGCTTTCCGCTCGACTCACATTCGGTTCAAGGACATCGCCGTGTCGCGGTGACGCTCGAGTGTGGGCAGGAGAATCTTGAGGAAGGCAGCGAGCTGCGGCTCGGCAATTCGCTTCTGGGCGCTCTGCACCAAGGCGATGGCCTTCACGTGGTCGTCCACCATCATCTGGATGAAGGCCGCGTCGAAGGGCTCGTCCCGGAGGTTGGCCAGACGCTTGAGTCCGTCGTCGTCCTTCACCGGAGGCAGCTCCACGTTCTTCTTCGCGGCCAGGGCAACGACTGTCTCGTCGGCCTGGCTGTGGTCCTTCACCAGCTGGGCACCGAACTGCTTCACCGCCGATGACGAGCTGTGGGTGAGGGCCAACTGGCCGGCGGCAATCTCCATGAGGTTGGCGGTGTGGAGGGTCACCAGGAGCTGGCCACCAAACGTGTGGTCTGGAGTCCCTTCGGGCTGAGCGACGACCAAGCTGGGGACAGCCAGGACGCCGATGGACAAGAGCAGTCGAGCGTTCATGAGCGAGCGCCTCCTTCGATGGGTGGGCTTTCACCCAGAGCTAAGGACGACGCACGCCGAGGGCAAGGAGCCAGGGGTGAAATTCCACGGCGCCCCCAGGCAGGGACTCCTTGCGGCTCCCGTGGCTCGAAGCACGCTTCAGCGCTTCGGAAGCATGACCGCCGATGCCTGAATCACCCGTTGCGCCACTTCTGCTCTGCGTCGTTCCAGGCGGCGAGTGGCTGCAAGTCCGGAACCCACGCCAGGCCGGACTTGCCATCCGAGGAGACGGCATCCGAGGAAACGAGCACGTCCAGGAGCGCCGGCCGATGGGCAAGCGCGCGGTCGATGGCCGAGGAAAGCTCCTCGGGCCGCTCGACGCGCTCCGCGTGCATCCCGAAGGCCCGGGCCATGGCCGCGTGGTCGGCATGCTGCAGGCGCGTCCCCACGACGCGTCCGTACGTCGTCGCCTGGTCGTGGACCTCGATTTGCCAGGCGCCATTGTTGGCCACCACGAAGAGTGCCGGAGCGCCGTGGCGGACGGCCGTGTCCAGCTCGATGGCGTTGAAGCCGAAAGACCCGTCCCCCGTCGCCACCAGCACCGTTCGCTTGGGAAAGGCCAGGCTCGCCGCGATACCGAACGGAACGCCCACGCCGATGCAGCCGAACGGCCCCGGGTCGAGGTACGTGTTCGCCGACAGGCCGACGCGGGCGAAGCTGAGAAAATCCCCGCCATCGGCCACGACGATGGCATCCGAGGGGAGCTTCGCCTGAAGGGCAGCGAGCAACCGGTTGGGATGCATTCGTCCGTCGCTTCCCGCCGGTGTGGCAGCCATGCTCTCTCGCAGCTTGGAGACGCGCTCCAGGTGGCGGGCGCGCAGGCCCTTGGCCCAGGCGACGTCGACCGCGGCCCGTCGCGTCCCCGCCAAGTCGACCATTGCCGCCATCACCGCCGCGGGGCTGGCAAACACCTCGACCGCGCCGCGCCGGTTGTCGCGGAGCTCAGAGGCCGCATCGGCGATGCGCAGGAACTGGGCTCCTCCGAAGACCGCCGGGGACCCGAAGGCAAGCTGGAAGTCCAGGCGCCGCCCGATGGTCACCACCAGGTCGGCCTCGCTCATCACCGAGCCCCGCATGGCGGCAATCACCGAGGGGTGCTCGTCCGGCACCAGACCCCGGCTCTCGCCCGTGTCCAGGTAGACGGCGCCCGTCCGCTCCAGGAGGAGCCGTAGCTCGGCCCCTGCGCCGCGGGCGCCACGCCCGCTGATGACCAGGGGTTTGCGAGCCGACCACAAGAGGTCGACGGCAGCACGGACCGTCCCGGGGTCAGGAAGGAGGGCGGTGCGAGCCTTCGGCCGGAAATGCTCTTCGAGCTGGACCGGCGCCGGCACCTCGGCGCGGAGCGTGTCCGTGGGAAAGTCGAGATAGGCCGGCCCCGGCTCTCCTCCCTGTCCGAAGGCGCGTGACACCGCCTCGTCGAGTTCCTGAAGCACGAGGGAAGCCTCGCGCACGGTGCGCGCGTAGCGCGTGATGGAGCGCAGAAGGTCCGTGTGCACCATGTCCTGCAGCCCCCCGCGATTCTCCTGAGGGCTCGGCACGACGCCGGACAGCACCAGCACTGGCGCCCGAGAGACGTGGGCGTTGGCGATACCGGTCATGGCATTGGTGACGCCCGGCCCGGCGGTCACCAGCGCCACGCCGAGACCACCCGTCAATTCGGCGTGGGCGTGGGCCATGTGGACTGCCGCCCGCTCGTCGCGGACGTCGATGATGCGGATGCCTTCCGCATCGACCCGCATCCAGATGGGCATGATGTGGCCGCCACAGAGAGCAAAGATGCGGTCGACGCCGCGGGCCTTGAGAAAGCGGGCAATGACTCCAGCGGCGGAAGTGGCAGAGGGCATTTGCGGCGCCATGGACGTCTCCTCGCGTCGAACTATTTCCGGCGGCCACCGGATGCAGTGGCTCCGGCACTTCGTCCCGTTGCCCGGGGGGCCATGGGAATGGACTCCACGATGCGCTCGGCGGCATCCCGCACATGGACGAGCGACCTGCGTGCGGCCTCGCCCCCGTCCTGCTCGGAGATGGCTTCGAAGATGGCCTGATGCTCGTCCCAGATACGGCTCCGGATGGCGAAGTTTCGAAGGACCTCGCCCATCCCCCGCCGCAGGTGGCACCAGTAGAGCGCCATCGTCTCCACCAGAAGCGGATTCCCTGCGAGCTGGTAAATCCAGGCGTGAAAGCGCGCGTCGGTGAGGATGACACCCTCGATGAGGCGGGCCCGTGCCGCCCGACGCCCCGCCGAGAGGAGCCGGCGCCCAACGGCGACGTCCTTCTTGGTGCATTGCTGGGCGGCAAGGCGGGCGGCCATGGGGTCGAGCGCCTCCCTCAGCTGGTAGATGGAGCTGAAGAATTCCCGCTCGACCGGCGGGACCATGATTCCCCGCAGTCCACTGTCGCGTAGAAAACCCTGGGCCTTGAGGATGGAGACCGCCTGGCCCACGGGCTGGCGAGAGACATGCAGCCGGTCGGCCAGCTGGTCCTGCTTGATGCGCGTCCCCGGGCGAAGCCGCCCGTCGCAGATGGCGTCCAGGATGGCGTCGTAAGCGCGGGAGATGAGGGTTGGCCCCGGGGTTAAACGATCCATGGCCGCATTCCGTTGTCGCGGTCTAGCAGGAGGCGGGCGGGCGACGCTCGTTGCGGTGCGTCGTGACAATCCACATTTTAGCGCATACGGAATGCGCTAATTCCACCCCATCCGGCTTCGCCGCAAAGGGGGCAAGCGGCGTCGCGGAGACCAGAATGAGCGAAACCATTCGTGTGCTGCTGGCGAAAGTCGGCCTCGATGGTCATGACCGAGGCGTCAAAGTCGTCGCTCGTTGCCTGCGAGATGCGGGCATGGACGTCATCTACACCGGGCTGCACCGGTCACCAGAAGAGGTTGTCGACGCTGCCGTCCAGGAAGACGTCGACGTCCTGGGTGTGAGCCTGCTCTCCGGGGCGCACATGACGATTTTTCCCCGCATCATGAAGCGGCTCAAGGAGCGCGGCGTGGACGACATGCTCCTCCTCGGCGGCGGCGTCATTCCCGACGACGACGTCGTCGCGCTCAAGAAGATGGGTGTTGCAGAGGTTCTCCTTCAAGACACGCCGCCCGAGACCATCGTCGAGACGGTGCGAAAGCTGGTCCGTGAACGCGGCGCGCGGTAGCGAGGAGGCACGTCATGGTCGAGATGGAATCGTGGTCCTGGCCCCCCCGTTACGACGCCAGCTACAAGCCGCCGCCCGATAGCCGCTACTGGTTTCCGCGGCGGGAGACGATGCCGCAGGCGGAGCGGGAGCGCGCCATCGTGCAGCGGCTTCGCGAGGTGTGCCACTACGCCTACGAGAAATCGCCCTTCTACCGCCAGAAGTGGGATCAGGCCGGTTTCCACCCGGACCAGGTGAAGTCGCTCGAGGACTTCGAGCAGAAATGTCCGGTCATCGCCAAGGCGGACCTGCGCATGGCGCAGGAACGGCACCCGCCCTTTGGCGATTACCTCTGCATCCCTGACTCGGAGGTCTTTCACATTCACGGAACCTCCGGGACGACCGGACGGCCCACCGCGTTTGGCATCAGCGCCGCCGACTGGAACAACATCGCCAACGCCCATGCACGCATCATGTGGGGCTTCGGAATCCGACCGGGCGACACGGTCTTCCTCGCCGCCATCCTCAGCCTCTATTTAGGTAGCTGGGGAGCGCTTGCCGGTGCGGAGCGGATGGGCTGCAAGGCCTTCCCCTTCGGCGCCGGCGCTCCGGGGATGACGTCGCGGGCCGTCCAGTGGCTCAACCAGATGAAGCCCGAGGCGCTCTACGGCACGCCGTCCTACGCACTCTTCGTCGCGGAGACGGCGCGCAAGGAGGGCCTCAACCCGGCAGACTTCGGCATCAAGTACCTCTTCTTCTCCGGCGAGCCCGGGGCGTCGGTGCCGGGAGTGCGCGACCGCATCGAGGAGGCCTTCAAGGGCAAGGTCTTCGATTGTGGCTCGATGGCAGAGGTGACGCCGTTCATGAACGTCGCTGGTTCGGCTCAGACCAGCGGCATGCTGTGCTGGCAGGACATCGTCTACACCGAGGTCTGTGACCCGAAGAAGTTCGACCGGGTTCCCTACGGCGAGCGCGGAACGCCCGTCTACACGCATCTCGAGCGCACCTCGCAGCCGATGATCCGACTGGTCTCGGGCGACCTGACGCAGTGGACCAACGACCCGAACCCGTGCGGCCGGACCTACCCCCGGCTGCCCAACGGCATCTTCGGCCGCATCGACGACATGTTCACCATCCGCGGCGAGAACGTCTACCCGAGCGAAATCGATGCCGCCCTGAACAAGGTCGCCGGCTACGGCGGCGAGCACCGCATCGTCATCAGTCGTTCGGGAATCATGGACGAGCTGATGATCCGAGTGGAACCGACGCCGGCCTTGGAGAAGGAAGGGGCGGCCGCCCTGACGAAGTTCAAGGAGACCGTCACCAAGAACATCCACACCATGCTCGGGCTGCGCGCCGGCGTGGAGGTGGTCGCCGCGGGCTTCTACCCGCGCACCGATTTCAAGGCTCGGCGGGTGATTGACGACCGCGACGTCTTCCGGGAGATGAATCAGAAGCTGGCTGCGGAGCGCAGCCAGTGAGCAAATTCGTGGCCTCGAGCGATCTCCTGCCACGGGTAATCAAGGGTGAAATGGCGGCGGTGGCGAGGCTCCTGAGCCGGGCGGAGGCGGCGGACCCGGAGTGCCGGGAGGCGCTCGGTCGCGCTTACACCTTGGCCGGCAAAGCGCACGTGGTGGGCATCACCGGCGTCCCCGGAAGCGGGAAGTCGACATTGGTCTCGGTGCTCGCTGGCCGGCTTCGAAAGGCCGGGCACAAGGTCGGCATCATCGCGATCGACCCATCGAGCCCCTATTCCGGCGGCTCGATCATGGGGGACCGGATTCGAATGAGCGACCTCGCCGCGGACGAGGGCGTCTTCATCCGCAGCATGGCCACCCGCGGCGCGCTGGGGGGGATGGCGCGAGCCACGCTGGACGTGGTCGACATTCTCGACGTCGCCGGCTTCCACTACATCATCATCGAGACGGTGGGCGTCGGCCAGGACGAGGTGGAAATCGTCAACGCTTCGCACACCACCGTCGTCGTCTCGGCGCCGGGCCTCGGTGATGAAATCCAGGCCATCAAGGCCGGCATCCTGGAGATTGCCGACATCCACGTCGTGAGCAAGAACGACAAGCCCGACGCGTCCCGCACCGTCACCGACCTGAAGCAGATGCTGGCCCTCGGCTTGACGATGGAGATGGTCAACCGGAAGGACGTCTGGCGCCCGCCGGTCATCTCCACCAGCTCGATGAAGACCGAGGGGTTCGAGGAGCTGGTCTCGGCCCTCGAAAAGCACAAGGCATTCCTCGGCGGCGATGCCGGGCGCGTGCGTCTCCGCCGCATCGCCGAATTCAGAATGCTGAAGACCGCAGAAGAGCTCTTGCGCCTGCGTTTCCGCGCCAGCAGCGCAGGGCGGGGCGCAGCGCTCGCCGAGCGCCTCGCTGCACGACACATTTCCCCGTACGCCGCCGGCGAGCAACTGCTCGACGGCCTCTCGAAGGAAGCCCAACAATGATTAAGAATCTTGCAACGCCCAATCTGCAAGCCGAGGTCAGTAGTTGGGAGAACGGCGAGGTCAAGGCCTTCCTCGCCAAGCAGAAGGAGAAGAAGGACGAGTTCTTCACCTCCGGCGGCTTCCCGGTGAAGCGCACCTACACCCGTCTCGACATCCAGGACGTCCCCGAGGACGAGATCGGCCTTCCCGGCCGCTTCCCGTTCACCCGTGGCCCGTACCCAACCATGTACCGCAGCCGCAACTGGACGATGCGGCAGATCGCCGGCTTCGGGACCGGCGAAGACACGAACAAGCGCTTCAAGTACCTCATCGGGCAAGGGCAGACCGGGCTCTCGGTCGACTTCGATATGCCCACCTTGATGGGCTACGACTCCGACCACCCCATGAGCGAGGGCGAGGTGGGCCGAGAGGGTGTGGCCATCGACACGGTGGCGGACATGGAGGCCCTCTTCGCGGACATCGATCTCGAGAAGATTTCGGTCTCGATGACCATCAACCCGAGCGCGTGGATCCTGCTCGCGATGTACGTCGTTCTGGCCGAGAAGCGCGGCTTTGACCTGAACAAGCTCTCGGGAACCATCCAGGCGGACATCCTCAAGGAGTACATGGCGCAGAAGGAGTACGCCTTCCCCATCGACCCCTCGGTCCGCATCGTCCGCGACTGCATCACGTACTGCGCGAAGAACATGAAGCGGTACAACCCGATCAACATCTCGGGCTACCACATCTCCGAGGCTGGCTCGTCGCCCATCCACGAAGTCGCTTTCCCGCTCTGCAACCTCATCACCTATGTCGACGAGGTCACCAAGACCGGCATCAAGGTCGACGACTTCGCGCCGCGACTGGCGTTCTTCTTCGTCTGCCAGACCGACTTCTTCGAAGAAATCGCCAAGTTCCGCGCCGTCCGTCGGGCCTACGCCAAAATCATGCGCGACCGGTTCGGCGCGAAGAACCCGGAGTCGATGCGCCTGCGCTTTCACTGCCAAACCGCGGCCGCGAGCCTGACCCGCCCGCAGTACAAGATCAACATCATCCGCACGGCCTTCCAGGCCCTCTCGGCGGTGCTGGGTGGCGCACAGAGCCTGCACACCAACGGCATGGACGAGGCCTTCGCCATCCCCACCGAGGAGGCGATGAAGATCGCGCTGCGCACACAGCAAATCATCGCCGAGGAGACGCACGTCACCGACGTGGTCGACCCGCTGGGCGGCTCCTACTTCGTCGAGAGCCTGACCAACGACTACGAGAAGAAGATTTTCGAGATCATCGAAGAGGTCGAGAAGCTCGGCGGAACCATCAAGCTCATCAAAGAGGGCTGGTTCCAGAAGCACATCGCCGACTACGCCTATGACACGGCAGTGCGCAAAGCCAACGGGCAGCGTCCGGTCATCGGCGTCAACGCCTACGTCGAGAAGGACGAGAAGTTCGATGTCGAGATCCATCCGCACGACCCGACCACGGAGAAGCGGCAGATCGACCGCCTGAAGCGCGTGCGCAAAGAACGCGACAACAAGAAGGTGGAGGCGCTCCTCGAGAAGCTGGTCGAGGTGGCCAAGGACCCGAGCCAGAACATGATGCCGGTGACCATCGAGTTGGTCCGCGCCGGCGCGAGCATGGGCGACATCATCGAGCGCCTGAAGAAGGTCTGGGGCACGTATCGCGAGAATCCTGTCTTCTAACCAAGGAGCAAACCGTGGCGACGGCCAATCCGGCGACCAGTAACTCCGCGAGCAGTCCCGTTCTGAGCGACGCCCAGGAATCGGCCGAGGCTGCGGCATATTCCAAGGTCGCCTGGCGGCTCCTGCCGTTCCTCTTCTTCTGCTACGTCTGCTCCTACCTCGACCGCGTCAACGTCGGGTTCGCCAAGCTGCAGATGCTGAACGACCTCAAGTTCAGCGAGACAGTCTATGGAGTGGGGGCCGGCGTCTTCTTCGTCGGGTACGCCCTTTTGGAAGTCCCCTCCAACCTCATCCTCTTCCGGGTCGGGGCTCGGGTGTGGATCGCCCGCATCATGATCACCTGGGGCTTGATCGCCTCGGCGATGATGTTCGTGAAGTCGCCGCTGTCCTTCTACTTCCTGCGCTTCCTATTGGGCGCGGCAGAAGCCGGATTCATCCCCGGCATCCTCCTGTACCTCACGTTCTGGTTTCCGGCTCGAAGGCGCGGGAAGGTGATGGCCATCTTCCTGACAGGCATTCCCGTCGCCGGGGTGGTGGGGGGGCCACTCTCGGGGTGGATCGTCCACCAGTTCGGTGGTGTCTCCGGGTTGGCCGGCTGGCAGTGGTTGTTCTTGCTCGAGGGGATGCCCTCCATCGTCGCCGGCATCATCGCGCTGTTCTGGCTCACCGACGGAATTCGCCAGGCAAAATGGCTGACCGAGCCCGAGAAGCAGATTCTCGAGGCGCACGTGAAGACCGAGGCCGGCGCGAAGCAGCATCACTCGATGGGCGATGCCTTCCGCGAACCCAAGGTCTGGCTACTGGCAGTGACCTACGCCCTCTTCCTGATGGGTTTGTACGGCGTCAGCTTCTGGCTTCCATCCCTCATCAAGGCCAGCGGCGTGAAGGACGTCCTCGACGTCGGCCTTCTCACGGCGATTCCCTATGCGGTGGCCACCGTGGCGATGATCGCCACCAGCTACAGCTCGGACAGGAAGCGGGAGCGCCGGTGGCACCTGGCCATCGCTGGCTTCTGTGGCGCTCTGGGCCTGGTGCTGAGCGCCGTGTACGCCCACAACACAGTCCTGGCCATGGCCGCGTTGACGCTGGCGGCGGCGGGCATCTGTACCACCGTCTCGCAATTCTGGAATCTGCCCGGCGCCTTCCTGGGAGGCGTCGCCGCTGCGGCAGGCATCGCCTTCGTCAATGCTTCCGGAAGCGTCTCCGGAGTCATTGCCCCGCCGCTGGTGGGCTGGGTGAAGGACCTGACGGGCAGCACGAACTGGGCAATCGTCGCCCTGGCCGCCTGCGTTTCGCTTGCCAGCATCTTGGTTTTCAGGGTGCCGGCGCGACTGGTTAACAAGTGACGTCCGGGAGCAGCTTGGGAGCGAGCAACGTGCTACGGCTCGCTGCCTCCGCGGGAAGGCGATTCGGCCCGTTGCGCTTCCAGGGCCGAACGCGCTCGGCCATCGCCGCCCCGCGCCGGACAGGAGTCATGAGATGAGCACCGAAAGCAGCAAGGGCCTCCTCGAGAAGGTACGCGGTGTGCGCGATTCGGCCATGGAGGATTTGGCGAAAGTCACCCTCGCCTGGACGAGCTCGGACACGTTTCAAACCATCAATGCCGTCATCTCGAAGCCCGCTTTGCTGACGGCCGCAATGGTCCGTAAGGCGACCGAGTCGGCGATGGCGGACGTGCTGGCCAGGTTCAACCTGCCTTCCCGCGAGGACGTGCTTGCCCTCTCGCAACGGCTGACCCGCATCGAGATGACGCTCGACGACCTCGGCGCGGGGATGGACCAGCTCCGTCGCGCCTCCGCCCCCGCCCGTCAGCAGCGCCCTGCCACTCGGGAACACGAGAACAACGGGGGCCCGCGGCCAGGAACGAGCCCCGCGGCCAAGGAGGGCTGACCCATGCCTTCAAGCGACGCCTCGGCAACACCTGGTCTCTTCAGCCGGCTTTCCACGATGGCGGACAACCTGGTGAAGGTGACGACCACCAAGGCGGCCATCGGCCAGACCCCGCGTCAGGCCATCTGGACGCTGAACAAGGCCACGCTCTTTCGCTACACCCCGGTGGTCAAGGCGGAGGAGCGCCACCCCATCCCGCTGCTCCTCGTCTTCGCCCTGATGAACAAGTCGGCCATTCTCGACCTCCGGCCGGGAAACAGCTTCGTCGAGTTCCTTCTGCAGAAGGGTTACGACGTCTACCTGCTCGACTGGGGAACACCGGGACCGGAGGACGCGCAGACTGGCCTCGGTGACTATGCGCTCGAGTACATCCCCCGCGCGATTCGCAAGCTGAGGTCCTTCTCCGGCTCGGACCAGTTCAACCTGCTCGGCTGGTGCATCGGGGCGATGCTGTGCACCCTGTACTCGTCGCTCCGACCGAACGACGGCTTGAAGAGCCTCATCCTGCTCACAGCGCCACTCGATTTCACCGAGCACGACAAGATCTCACTGGCCAAGATGACCGAGGAGCGCTTCTTCGATGTCGACCGCGTGCTGCAGGCCTTCGGCAACATGCCGGCCGGGCTCATCGACTACGGCGCGAAGATGCTGAAGCCGGTGGAGAACTTCGTCGGCGGCTACACCCGACTCTTCGACAACCTCGACAACACCAAGGTGGTCGATTCCTGGCATGCGATGAATACGTGGGTCAGCGATGCCATCCCGCTGGCCGGCGCCGCCTACCGGCAATTCATCGTCGACCTGTACCGCAACAACAAGCTGGTCAAGGGCACCCTGACCATCCGTGGCGAGAGAGTGGACCTGAAGCAGCTCCGGGCCAGCCTGCTCAATGTCATCGGCGAGGACGACCACATCACTCCGCCCTGCCAATCGGACAAGCTCCTCGACCTGGTGGGAAGCACGGACAAGGAAGTGCTTCGGCTCCCCGGCGGGCACATCGGTCTGATGGCCGGAAGTGGCGCTTACAAAGTGGCCTGGCCAAGAATTGACGCTTGGCTCTCCAAGCGGTCCGCCTGAGGCAAAGGACGACCCTCCGACATGCCTGGCATGGGAGAGATCCTCTTCGAGCAAAGGGGGGGCGTCGCGACTGCGACGCTCAACCGCCCAGACGCGCTCAACTCAGTCAACTTGAGCATGTACCGCGCCTTCGCGCCGCGGCTCACCGAGTGGTCAACTGACTCCTCCGTCGCCGCGCTGCTCCTCAGGGGCAACGGGAGGGCCTTCTGCGCCGGCGGCGACGTGCGGGCCATCTACGAGGCCCGAGGCCGGCCCCTCGTCCGGGGGGAGTACGCCTTCGACATGTTCCGCGAGGAGTACCTCTTCATCCGTCAGCTCTACCGCTTTCCTAAGCCGCAGATTGCCCTGGCGCATGGCATCACCCTGGGAGGGGGGGCCGGACTTTCCATCAACGGGACGTTTCGGGTGGTGACGGAGACGACGGCGATGGCCATGCCGGAGGTCTTCATCGGTTCCATCCCGGACGTCGGAGCGACTCGCTTTCTCAATGCCTGCCCGGGTCGAATCGGGCTCTACCTGGCACTGACGGGAGGACGCGTCGGCGCCGCTGACGCGCTCTATTGCGGCTTCGCCACCCACTACGTGCCACAGGAGCGCCTGGGAGAGCTCACCGCCGCCCTGTGCCAACTCGAGTGGCGCCGTGGCGAAGCGCTCGCACAAGCCGGCGCGGTGCTGGCCCGCTTCAGTCGGCCCGCCCCGGAGGCGACACTCCCCGCCCGCCAAGCGGCGATTGACCGCTGTTTCGGGAAAGCATCCGTGGAGGCCATCGTTGCTGCCCTTCGCCAGGAGGCTGCACCCTGGGCGGAGGAGGCGCTGGCGGCCATGCAGCGCGCCTCGCCCCTCAGCTTGAAGCTCGCCTTCCGCCAGCTGCAACGCGGAGCGGGCATGGACCTCGAAGCCGCGCTCACGCTCGAGTTCCGCATCATTTTGAACCTCCTGGCCGAGGACGACTTCTACGAAGGTGTGCGGGCGGTGGTGGTGGACAAGGACCGGAAGGCCCGCTGGAGTTTTTCCTCGCTTGCCGAGGTGAGCGAGGCGGACGTCGAGAAGCGCTTCGCCTCTTTGGGAGAGCGGGAGCTGTCCTTCAGCCCAACTGCCGGTCGAGCCATGACGGAGAAGGTTTGAGAGAGCCCATGAGAACCGAGCTGCCGACCTCCACGTTTCGTCCCCGGCGCCGTCCTGTGTGCAGCGACGCGACCGACTCGACGCCGGACGCACCCTGGGGGACACCATGATTGACTTCGAGCTCGGCGAGGCGCTGGTTGGCTTGCGCGAGCGCGTCCGCCGCTTCGTCGACTCCCAAGTCATCCCGCGTGAAGCGGAGGTGGTGCGCAACGTCTCGGCGCTGGAGCGCGTCCGCGGTGAGCTTCAAGCCAAAGCCAAAGCGGAAGGGCTCTTCTTGCCAACGGCCGGGAAGGAGTTGGGGGGCCTTGGACTGTCCTGGCGAGAGATTGCCGTGGTCCTGGAAGAAGCCGGGCGAAGCCTCCTCGGCCCGCAAGCGCTCAACGCCGCGGCACCGGATGAGGGCAACATCCACCTCTTGGCGCATGTGACGAGCGCGGCCCAGCGGAAGCGCTACCTGGTGCCGCTGGCGAAGGGGGAGGTCCGCTCCTGCTTCGCGATGACCGAGCCCATGCCCGGTGCCGGGTCGGACCCCAAGCTCCTCCGCACTCGCGCTGAGCGGCGCGGCGACGGCTGGGTGCTCGACGGCGAGAAATGGTTCATCACCGGCTTCGAGGGTGCAGCCTTCGCCATCGTGCTCGCCCGAGCGCCCGAAGGGCCGACGATGTTTCTCGTGGACGTGGGGACGCCGGGACTCGAGCTCCTTCGCCCCATCCCCACCCTCGACCACCTCACCCCCGGCGGGCATTGCCAGATACGTTTCTCCGCCTGCCAGGTGCCGAGCACGGCCGTGCTGGGCGAGCCCGGCAAGGGCTTCGAGTATGCGCAGCTGCGACTCGTGCCCGCCCGCCTCACCCATTGCATGCGCTGGCTGGGAGTCGCCGTCCGCTCGACGGAAATCGCCTGCCGCTACGCAGTGGAGCGCACGTCGTTCGGACAGACGCTGTCCGAGCACCAGTCAGTCCAGAACTTCGTCGCTGACTCGGAGATTGAAATCCATGCCGCGCGACTGATGATTTGGCACGCCGCCTGGCTGCTCGACCAGGGCGAGGCGGCGCGCGACGAATCCTCGATGGCCAAAGTTTTCGTCGCCGAAACTGTCAACCGGGTGGTGGACCGCGCAGTGCAGACGTGCGGCGCTCTGGGCATCTCGGAGGACACGCAGCTCTCCACCTTCTTCCGAGAGGCCCGCCCGTTTCGCATTTACGACGGCCCGAGTGAGGTGCACCGCGGCGCCATCGCGCGTCGCGCGCTGCGCAAGAGGGCTCAGCCGTGACTGACGAGCTCCGCGTCGCACTCGAGGAGCACCTCGCTCCGCTCTTCGACGGCCCGGTGCGCGTCGAGCGCCTCGCCCTCCTCGCGGGGGGCGCATCGATGGAGGCCTGGGCGGTGGATGCGCAGACGAAAGCAGGCCCGCGGCCCCTCCTCCTCCGGCGGGGTGCAGGCGGAAGAATCTTCCGCGACGCCCTGTCCCTCAAGGACGAAGACCGGGTGCTCCAGGCGGCGTGGGAAGCGGGTGTGAAGGTGCCGCGCCCCTATGGCTACCTGGGCGAGGTCCTCGGGCGCGAGGCCTTCGTCATGGAGCGACTCCAAGGCGAGACGGTTGGACGCCGCCTGGTGCAGCGCCCTGAGTTCGCCGCCGCGCGTGCGCTTCTCCCGGCCCAGCTGGGCGAGGAAGTGGCGCACATCCATGGCATTGCTCAAACGAAGCTTGGGTTTCTTCCCGGGACGGGCACCCCTTCCCCACTCCGGTACGGGCTCGATTCGCTTGCGGCGCAGCTCGCCTCCCTGGAAGAGCCCCATCCAGCGCTCGAGCTGGGTTTCGCGCAACTGCAACGAGAACTCCCCTTCGATGGACCGCGGGTGGTCTGTCACGGCGACTTCCGCGTCGGAAACTTCATGGTCGGGCCCGAGGGTTTGGTGGCCGTCCTCGACTGGGAATTCGCTCACCTGGGTGACCCGCGCGAGGACTTGGGCTGGGCCATGGTGCGCGCCTGGCGCTTTCGGGCCGACCACCTCCGCTTTGGAGGCATCGCGCAACCACACGAGTTCCTCGACCGGTACGCGGCCGCTTCGGGTCGCACCGTCACCCTCGAGGAGCTCAGGCCCTTCGAGCTTCTTGGCAACCTGCGCTGGGCTGTCGGCGCGTTGACGCAGGCGCGGCGCCATCTTTCGGGCGAGGAGCGCAGCGTGGAGCTGGCGGTCCTCGGTCGCCTGGCGGCAGAAATCGAACACGAAGTCCTCTCCCTGCTCGAGGAAGGAGGGCGCTGATGCAAGACCGACCGACGGCCGCCGAACTCGCCGATGCGGTACGCAGCTTCCTCGAGGACGAGGTGGGGCCTGCTCTACAAGACCCGCGGCTCAAGTTCCGCGCCCTGGTGGCGGCCAACGCGCTCAGTATTGTCGAGCGCGACCTCTCGCTGGGACCAGAGCTTCAACGCCAAGAGGTCGAGGTGCTGAGCGGGCTCCTTGGGATGCGAGGCGATGCGCCGAGCCTGAATGTAGAGCTCTGTCGACGCATCCGACTTGGCCAGGCGCCGCCTGGCACCCTGAAGGCCCTCCGCCACCTCGCCGAGCTCAAGCTGCGAATCGCCAGCCCCCGGTACCTTCCGAGCACGCCATGAGGCGGCGCATCTACCTCCTTCGCCATGCCGAGGTGAGTTACCTGGGAGCCGGAGGGCGCCCCGTCCGGCCCGAGCAGGCGGCACTGACGGCCAAGGGCGAAGCGCAGGCCAACGCCCTCGGCCAGCTTCTGGCCCGCGTGACGTTTGACCGCGTCGTCACCAGCGGACTTCCACGGACTCTGGAAACCGCGCTGCGGGTGCTGGCCGGGCGCAGCGACGCGCCGGACGTGGAGAGCTGGCCTGAATTCTCAGAGTTGCGCGGTGGGAAGCTGCGTGACCTCGCACCGGGCACCTTGGGGGAGGCGTTGCTGGGCGCCTTCCGTGGCGCGGTGCCCGAGTCGACGCGCTTCCTCGGCGGCGAGACGGTGGGCGAGCTCTTCGACCGCGTCCTGCCTGCGCTGGAGCGACTCGTCGGCGACCCCAGCTGGGACTGCGCTCTCCTCATTCTCCACGGGGCGGTGAACCGCGCGCTGCTGAGCTGGGCACTCACCGGAACGCGGACCTTTCTCGGCCACATCGAGCAGGCTCCGGGCTGCATCAACATCCTCGACCTGGGCGAGGGATGGGTGGTGCGTACACTGAATTTCCGGCCAGACAACCCCCTCTTCCTCGACGGGCGGGAGACAACCATGGAGAAGCTGCACACCGAGTTACTGGGGGCTGCTCGATGACACCCTCGTTCCTCCTCGAAGGCCGGGTGGCCATCATCACCGGGGCCAGCCGTGGAATCGGCGAGGCCATCGCCCGGGCCTACGTCGCCCAGGGCGCACGCGTCGTGCTCGCTGCGCGAAAACTGGAAGGCCTGGAGGCGGTCGCCCATTCGCTCGGACCGTCCGCGCACGCGTTTGCGGCCCACACCGGCAAGGAAGCCGATTGCACGGCCCTGGTGGCCGAGGCGGTCCGCGTCTTCGGGCAGGCTGACATTCTGGTGAACAACGCGGGGACCAACCCCTACTTCGGTCCACTGCTCGGGACCTCCAACGCTGCCTGGGACAAGACGTTCGAGGTGAACCTGAAGGGTTATTTCTGGCTCACACGCGAGCTGGCCAAGCACCTCACCGGGCGCGGGGCGCCGGGAGCCATCGTCAACATCGCCAGCATCAACGGGCTGAGGGCGGCGCCGCAGCAAGGCGTGTATGGAATGACGAAGGCAGCGGTGGTCTCGATGACCCGGACGCTGGCTGTTGAGCTCGCGCCGGCCCGCATTCGCGTCAACGCCATCGCGCCCGGCCTCATCGAGACGCGGCTCTCCGAGGCGCTGAGCAAAGACGACGAGCTGGCGAAGGAGTGGCAGCGCCGCACGCCAGTCGGCCGCGTGGGCGCGCCGGACGAGGTTGCCGGCGCCGCGGTGTACTTCGCCTCGGACGCGGCGTCCTACGTGACTGGTGAAGTGTTGACGGTGGATGGCGGCGTCATGGTCACTTGACGCGTCCCTGGCTTCAACGCGCGCCAAGCGCGCCAGGAATTGAAATTGAACTCAAAGGAGAAACCCATGAGCGAGCGCGTCGCGGTCATCACCGGGGGTACGGGCGGGCTGGGGGTCACGATTAGCACCAAGCTTCATGACCGGGGCTACATCGTGGTCATCACCCATTCGCCGAACAACACGAAAATCGACGAGACGATTTCCGAGCTCAAGTCGAGGGGTTACAACTTTCGGTCCTTTGGCGTCGATGTTTCGGACTTCGAGTCCTGCCGGTCGTGCGTGGAGCGAATCCACAAGGAGGTGGGACCGGTCGACATCCTCATCAACAACGCCGGCATCACCCGCGACATGACCTTTCGCAAGATGAGCAAGGTCGACTGGGACGCGGTGATGGACACCAACCTCGATAGCGTCTTCAACATGACCAAACCGGTCTGCGAAGGCATGGTCGAGCGCGGCTGGGGCCGCATCATCAACGTCAGCAGCGTGAATGGCTCGAAGGGCGCCTTTGGCCAGACGAATTACGCCGCGGCGAAGGCTGGCATGCACGGGTTCACCAAGGCCCTCGCGCTCGAGGTCGCGCGCAAGGGGGTGACGGTGAACACCATCAGCCCGGGCTACATCGGGACGAAGATGGTCACCTCCATCCCCAAGGAAGTGCTGGAAACCAAAATCATTCCGCAGATACCGGTCGGACGACTGGGGAAGCCGGAGGAGGTGGCCGGCCTCATCATCTACCTGTGCTCGGACGAGGCGGCTTTCGTCACCGGGGCCAACATCGCCATCAACGGCGGGCAGCACATGCAGTGACGGCCGACTGACAACCGAGAGACGCCACCCTCACCCCGGGCCTGCTCCGGCGACCTCGTCCTTCACCGGGTTGCGGAGCACGCCGACGCCGGTGACCTCGACCTCGAAGATGTCGCCGGCCTTCATCCACACCGGGGGCTTTCGCTTGCTGCCAACGCCGCCCGGGGTGCCAGTGGAGACGACGTCGCCCGGGACGAGCTCGGTAAACGTGGTGATGTAGGCGATGAGCTCCGGGATGTCGAAGATGAGCAGGTCCGTCCCCGAGCGCTGCATCTCCAGCCCGTTGAGCCGGCCGACGACGGTGAGCTTCGAAGGGTCCGGCACCTCGTCGGCCGTCACCAGCCAGGGTCCGAAGCCACCGGTGGCGACGAAATTCTTTCCCGGGGTGAATTGGCTGGTGTGTCGTTGCCAATCGCGCAGCGTCGCGTCCTGGTAGCAGCTGTAGCCGGCGACGAGGGAGAGAGCGTCCTCCTTGCGCACGTGGCGGCCGCGCTTTCCGATGACGATGGCCAGCTCGGCCTCGTAGTCGAATTCCGTCGAGGCCAGGGGCCGGACCAGCGCCTGGCCGTGGCCAACCTGCGTGTTGGCGAAGCGGGTGAAGAGCGTCGGGTAGGGGGTCTCGCTCCGGCCCGTCTCGTCGCGGTGAGCGACGTAGTTGATGCCGACGCAGAGGATTTTGTCGGGGTCCGGAATGGGAGGAAGCAGCTGCACGCCCTCCAGGGCGGCGACCGGTCGCGCGCCCTGGACGGCCCGGGCCAGCTCGGGGAGCGCCCCGCCAGCGAGTGCCGCCTTCAAGCTCTTGAAGCGGCCTCCAAGCGCCTTGGCCGCGTCGACGACGCCCCCATCGACGACGATGCCGAAGCTCTCGCGGGAACCCTCTTGGTAGGTGACGAGCCGCATGCCCTGTGGACCTCCTCTTGAGGTGGTGCGAGGAGCGGTTCTGGCCTACAGAACCCCAAGCATGCAAACCTTTCCGCCAGCAGACGCCGAGGCCTTCCGGCAACTGGCGCGCAACTGGGCAGCCACCGTCACGGTTGTTACCGCCCGGCGGCGGGACGGGGCGGGGCTACCCGACGCTCCGAGAACGGATGGCTTCACCGCCACGGCATTCATGACGCTGAGCATCAACCCACCGCTCATCGCCATCGCCGTCGAGCGGGGCGCCGGCGCCGAGGCCCTCATGGCCGACTCGAACGACTTTGCGGTCAATTTCCTCTCCGAGGCGCAAGCCGAGCACAGCTTGGCGTTTGCCCGGCACTGGGAGCACCGGACGGACACCTGGGAGCGCTTCCCTGCGGACCACGACGCCGCCGGCGTCCCGCTCCTGCGTGAGACAGCCGGAGCGTTCTCCGCGCGCGTTCGAGACCGAATTGATGCCGGGGACCACGTCCTCGTCATTGGCGAAGTGACGGCCATTCACCACGGCGACACGCACCGGACACTCGTCTACCAACATCGCGGCTATGCCCGCGTCGGCCCTCTGGACTAGGCATTCGCCGCCCGGCCGGGCGAAGCCATGCCCCCCCGGCGCCACTCGAGGGCCATGGAAACTGTCACGCCAGCGCCGGCACCAACGGACGGGGGGCTGTGGAGCACCCTCAAGGAAGCCGTCCGCGGTTCTCACCGGGACTTCACGAGCGGCTCCCTCCCGCTGAGCATCGTCCTGCTCGCCGTGCCGATGATGCTCGAGCTGGTGATGGAGTCGGTGTTTGCGGTGGTCGACGTCTTCGTCGTCTCGCGCATCGGCGCGGACGCCGTGGCCACCGTCGGCCTGACCGAGTCCTTGCTGGTGGTTGTCGAAGCCGTCGCGATTGGGGTGAGCATCGGCGCGATGGCGCTCGTCGCCCGCCGCGTGGGGGAGAAGGAGAGCGAGCGAGCGGCAAGCACAGCGGTGCAGGCCATCGTCCTCGCGCTGGTGCTCGCAGCACCGGTCATGATCACTGGCATCGCGCTCGCCCCCCAGCTGCTCGCGCTCATGGGAGGGAGCCCCTGGGTGCTGCGCAATGGCCTTCACTACATGCAAGTGATGATGGCCAGCACCGTGAGCATCACTCTGCTCTTCCTCATCAACGCGATTTTTCGTGGGGCAGGGGATGCGGCGGTGGCGATGCGCGTCTTGTGGCTGGCCAACGGTATCAACTGCGTCCTCGCACCTTGTCTCGTGCTCGGGCTCGGACCCTTCCCCAGGCTCGGGGTGGTCGGTGCGGCAGTGGCCACCTCCATCGGGCGCACGACCGGCGTGGCCTACCAATTCTGGCGCCTGTCACGACCGGACGGCCGCATCACCATCAGGCGGCGCCACCTGCACATCGAATGGGAAACCATCATCCAGGTGTTGCGCCTGTCGGGGCCGGCGACGGTCCAGATGCTGGTCTTCATGGTGAGCTGGGTGGCGATGGTCCGCATCCTCTCCAGCTTCGGGACCAATGCCCTGGCCGGCTACACCATCGCCATCCGAATCGTCCTCTTCGCCCTCCTCCCCTCCTCGGGGCTGGCCAGCGCGGCGGCAACGCTGGTGGGACAGAACCTGGGGGCCAAGAAGCCGGAGCGCGCCGAGCGCAGCGTCTGGCTCGCCGCCGGCATCAACGCTGGTTTCTTGAGCCTCGTCGGAATGCTTCTCCTCGTCTTCGCGCCGCAGCTCATCCACCTCTTCAGCACCGAGCGTGTGGTGGCCGACTTCGGCGTGAGCTGCTTGCGCATCGTCTCCCTGGGCTTCGGCTTCTACGGGGTGGGAATGGTGATGTCGCAGGCGCTGAATGGCGCGGGAGACACCCGGACACCGACGCTCATCAGTTTCTTCTGCTTCTGGGTCCTCGAGCTCCCGCTGGCCTGGGGCCTGTCGCACGGCGCCGGGCAGGGCCCCCGCGGGGCCTTCATCGCCCTCTTGACGGCCTTCTGCGCGGTGGCCATCACCAGCACCCTCGCCTTTCGGACCGGACGGTGGAAGCTGCGCGTGGTGTAGAGCGGGCGACGACACCTGCCGTCGAACTGTCAAACGAGGGGACGCGACACATGACCATCGAAACTGGAAAGCTGACTTCAGCTTCTGTCCTCATCGGCGCGGCCCTCCTGGAAGTCGCTGGCGATGCGCTCATCCGCAAGGGCCTGCGCGGCGGCGGCGTGGCATTGGTGGCCGTTGGATTCGTCGTCCTCGGAAGCTACGGCCTCGTCGTCAACCTCTTGAATCTCGACTTCTCGAGGGCCCTCGGTGCGTACGTGGGTGTCTTCGCCCTCCTCAGCGTCGCCACTGGCCGCCTCGTGTTTCACGAGTCGGTCCCGAGCTCCACCTGGGTTGGCCTCGCCGTCCTCCTCCTCGGCGCCCTCATCATCCACGTCGGGAGCCGTGGGTAGAGAAGGCGGCGCGCCGGCGCTTGGCGCAGGCGCACCCACCGGGGAAGTCTTCCTACTGGAACCGGCTGCGGCTTTGTGCGGCAGCAAAAAAACACCCGCCTGCCCGATGGCCAGACACTGCGCCTCCAGCCATCAGGCGGCGGGTGCACAGACTTTGCGCCGCCTCCGAAGCCGCGGAACCTCTGGTTACGCCGCGCTCGGAGAGATGGCGCCTTGATTGTCGTTGTTCAAGGCATCACCTCCTTCGCCCCGTAGGGCGGCTGGGATCCTGACAGCCGCCCCGTCCGCCCGCAAAGAAAAACGCCGGGAAGGCCAAGTGCGGGTCGGCCCGGCGCGCTTCACGCCCATAAGCACCGGGAAACGCTGCGGTGCGGGGCCCCCGAGGAGGGCTCAGGGCTGCTCGGAAGCGAGGGCCCGGATGGCCTCGGTGATGTCGCCCAGCTGGGGGACGGAGGCCACCTCGAGCGCGTCGGCCAGCCCGATGCCGGGCACGAATTTCCCGGCCAGGAGACGCGGGGGGGCCTCCAGCCGGTAGAAGAGCTCCTCCACCGTGCGGCGCAGGAGGTGCTCGCCGAAATTGGTGACCTCGGTGTCCTCGTTGACGAAGAGCACCTTGCCGGTCTTCTCCACGGAGGCGCGGATGGCCTCCCAGTCGTAGGGCCAGAGGGACCGAAGGTCGATGACCTCGGCGTGGATGCCCGCCTCGGCCAGTCCCACGGCCGCGCGCACGCAGAGGGGCAGCGTCCGTCCGTAGCTGACGACGCTCAACGTGTCGCCCTCCTTCACCACCTTCGCCTTTCCGAGGGGCACGGCGTAGGGCTGAAGCGCGGGCCACTCCGGCTTCCACTTCGAGCGGTCCCCCAGGGGCGCGTCGATCATCTTGGACAGCGTCCGCTCGTCGGCCGGCTCGCCGGGGATGGGCTCCTCCCCCTTGATGCGCAGGAGGGCCTTGGGCTCGAGAAACAAAACGGGGTTCTCTTCCTGGCAGGCGGACACCATCAGCCCGTAGGCGTCGAGCGGCGTGCTGGGCATGACAATCTTCCAGCCCGGGATGTGCGTCGCCGTCGCGTCGAAGCTGTGCGAATGGTAGATGCTGCCGCGGATGCCGCTCCCCACCGGCGTCTTCACCACCATGGGGAGATTCCAGTCGCCGTCTGTGCTCCAGCAGGTGTTGCCGGCAATCTTCAGCAGGTCGATGGTGTTGAAGATGTAGTCGCAGAACTGGATTTCAGCGACCGGTCGCCGTCCGCCCATCGCCAACCCCATGGCGACGCCGATGATGCCCCGCTCGTCCAGAGGACTGTTCCATGCCGTCTTCAACCCCTGGGTGACGGTGAAGACGCCGCCCAGAGGGGGCCCCACGTCCTCGCCGAAGATGTCCGTCACGCCGAGATTCTCCTCGGCGTAGTGGAGCGCCATCCGGATGGCCTGGGCCATGTTGGCCATACTCAGGGCTTCTCCTTGTAGACGTTGCGCCAGATGCTCTCCGGCCCGGGCTGCGGCTCGTCTCGCACCTTCCGAGCCATCTCCCCAATCTCCTTCGCCCATTTCTCGCGGACCTGGTCCATCGCCGCGCGAGTGAGGATGCCCTTCTTCTCCAGGAGCTCCTCGAAGGTGACGATGCAATCCACCTCGCCGGGCACGAAATTGCTGCCGGAGGCGCTGGAATGGCCGTACAGCCGGCTCACCATGGCCTCGAGGACAAACGGCTTCCGCTCGCTGCGGACGTAGGCGAAGGCCTCCTTCAGCGCAAGGTAGCTGCTGATGGGGTCGTTGCCGTCCACGCTTGCCGTCCGCATCCCAAAGGCCTTGCCCCGGTCGGCGATGCTCGTCGGGCCCTGCTGCGTCGCGGCCGCCGTGGAGATGCCCCACTGGTTGTGGGTGACGATGATGAGGATGGGCAACTCGCTGCCCGGGCGGCTGCTCCACACCAGGCAGCTGGCGAAGTCCCCCTCGGCCGTCCCGGCGTCGCCGCCGGTGACAATGGTGATGCCGTCACCTCCGAAGCGCTTCTGCGCCAGCGCCGTCCCCGGGGCGATGACGTACTGCACCTCGATGGGCGAGGTGATGGGAGCGATGTTCCAGGCGCGCTTGCTGAAGTGGCCGGCGAAATTTCGCCCGCCCGAGTAGGGGTCGGTGGCCGTGTTCTTCATCTGCCGGAGCGCGCCGATGGGCTCCTCACCAAGTGCCAGCAGCGTCGCCGCCTGCCGGTAGTGCCCGTGCAGGTAGTCGAATGCCGGGCCCTGGCCCTTCTTCATGAGGAGGCCCAGAGGGACGTTGAAGGCCTCCTCGCCCGGGCCGCCAATCCAGAAGTAGCCGTGCCCGGCCTTGTACATCTGGATGAGGCGCTCCTCGAGCACGCGGGCCTTCACCATCAGCCCGTGCATCTGCACCAGGAGCTCGCTGTCGAGGAACAGCGCACCGCCTTCGGCCCGGACCAGCTGGGGACGGGGGCGATTGGGGCCTCGCTCGCTCATCCGCCTCCTCTACCAGAGTTCCAGGGAATTTCACTCGACGCGGCGCACCGCAGTGCCGCTACAGTCCCCTTCAACCATGGTTCCCCCCTTGCTGGAGGCCGTCCGGACGAGAATCCGGGACGTCCCGGACTTCCCCAAGCCGGGCATCGTCTTCAAGGACTTGACGCCGGTGCTGGCCGACGCCGCCCTGTTTCACGGCGTCATCACCGCGCTCGCGGCGCGGGTGGCAACCCTGGACGTGCAGACGGTGGTGGGCATCGAGGCCCGCGGCTTCATCTTCGGTGCGGCGCTCGCCTACACCCTGCGCCGGGGCTTCATCCCCGTCCGAAAGCCCTCCAAGCTTCCGAGGGCCACCCACCGGGAGAAGTACGGCCTGGAGTACGGGCAGGACGCGCTCGAGTTGCACATCGACGCCGTCGCCAAGGGCGAGCGGGTGCTGGTGGTGGACGACGTCCTGGCCACCGGTGGGACGGCTCTGGCCGCCAAGACTCTCGTCGAGCGCTCCGGCGCCACGGTGGCCGCCTTCGCCTTTGTCGTCGAGCTCGGCTTTCTCAAAGGCGCCGAGCGGCTCGGCTCGACACCTTTGTGCGCACTCATTCGCTACGACTGACGGGGCACTCCCATGACTGACACCTTTCGCGCACTGTATGCAGAAACCGTCGACGGACGTCCGAAGGTGAGCCTCACATCGCTCAAGGACGACGTGCTGCCGCCCGGCGAGGTGACGCTCGACGTCCTCTACAGCTCGCTCAACTACAAGGACGGGCTGGCGCTCACCGGGAAGGGAAAAATTCTCAGGAAGCTTCCCCTCGTTCCCGGCATCGACGTCGCCGGGAAGGTACGGGCCTCGACGTCTCCCGCCTTCAAGCCGGGCGAGGAAGTCTTTGCCACCGGCTGGAACCTCGGCGAATCCCTGTGGGGTGGCTTCACCCAGAGGACGCGCCTCAAGGCAGAGCACCTCCAGCACCTGCCCAAGGGCCTGGACTTGAAGCACGCCATGGCCTTCGGGACGGCGGGCTTCACGGCCATGCTGTGTGTCGAGGAGCTGGAGAAGGCCGGCGCGCTCGAGAGTGGCCGGGAAGTGGTGGTGACGGGGGCCGGCGGTGGCGTCGGCTCGGTGGCAGTCACCCTCCTGGCGGCCCTGGGACAGAAGGTGGTGGCTTCCACTGGGCGCCCCGAGTGCTGCGACTGGCTCGTGTCCCTGGGGGCTGCTTCCACCATGGACCGGGCGGAGCTCGCCCAGAAGGGGCCGCCCCTGGCCGGCGAGCGCTGGGGCGCGGGCGTGGACACCGTGGGCGGCCAGACGCTGGCCACGGTGCTCAGCCAAACCGCCTACCACGGCGCGGTGGCGGCATGCGGGCTGGCCGGAGGCGCGGACCTCCCGGGCACCGTCTTCCCCTTCATCCTCCGCGCGGTGAAGCTCCTCGGCGTCGAGTCCGTCGTGGTGCCCATGGAGGAGCGGGTGCGCGCCTGGAAGCGGCTGGTGGAGCTCTTCCCCAAGGAGAAGCTCGAGGGGTGCATCACCGTGGTGCCCATGTCCCGCCTCATGGAGGTGGCCCATGACATCGTCGCCGGAAAAGTCAGGGGCCGGGTAGTCGTGGACGTCAACGCCTGAGGGCTCTGTCGTCCGTAGGAGCGTGCTTTTGAAGACCGTCCTTCTCACCCGTCGCCTCACCGAGGCCGTGGAAGAGCGGGTGGCGCGAAGCTACCGGGGCCTCTTCAACCCCGAGGACACGCCCCTCTCCGCGGACGACATCGCCCAAAGAAGCCAGGAGGCGGATGCCATCCTCTGCTGCGTCACGGACCGCTTCTCTCCGGACCTCCTCTCTCGTCTCGGGCCGAAGGTGCGGGTGCTGGCCTCGGTGTCGGTGGGGACGGACCACATCGACTTGCCCGCGGCGCGGGAGAAGGGCCTCCGCGTCACCAACACCCCCGACGTCGTCACCGAGGCGACGGCGGACATCGCGCTGCTTCTCCTTCTGGGGGCTGCCCGGCGCGCCAGCGAGGGGATGGAGCTCGTCCGCAGCGGCGCCTGGACGGGCTGGTCGCCAACCCAGCTTCTCGGCCGTGGCTTCGCCGGAAAGCGCCTGGGCATCGTCGGCATGGGCCGCATCGGCCGCGCCTTCGCCGAGCGGGTGAGGCCTCTCGGCGTGGAGATTCACTACACCAACCGCACCCGGCTTCCCGAGGCGCTGGAGAAGGGCGCTCACTTCCACGACAGCCTGGAGAGTCTCCTAAAGGTGAGCGCCTTCCTCTCCCTGCACGCGCCAGCCACCGAGGCCACGCGGCGGATGATGAATTCCCGCACGCTCGCGCTGCTTCCCAAGGGCGCCATTCTCGTCAACTGCGCCCGGGGGGACCTCGTCGACGACGAGGCGCTCCTCGCTGCCCTCAGGAGTGGGCACCTCTTCTCGGCCGGCCTCGACGTCTTCACCGGGGAGCCAGCGCTGCACCCCGGCTACCGCACGCTGCCCAACGTCTTCCTCCTGCCTCACCTCGGGACGGCGACGCTGGAGACGCGCACCGCCATGGGGTTTCGAGCCCTGGACAACGTCGAGGCCGTCTTCGCTGGCCGGGAGCCACCCGACGCCGTCGTCTGACGTGCGCTACCCGGAAACCCGGGCGGCCGGGCCTTTCCGGAGAGGCCGCCCTCACTGCGCGCGGGCGGCCTGCGCCGGCGCAGGCGGCAGCTGCCAGACGCCAGTCTCGTCCAAGAGCGGGGTCCCAAAGTCGAGGACGGAGAGTGTCCGGACGAGCGTCACCCCCTGGCGGGCCTTGTCCAGGACGGGACGGCCTGGCTTCTCGATGATGGCCGGCACCAGCTCCACGCGGGTGGCGACGCCATTGGGCGCGACGCTCACCTTGAGGACACCGGTGATGCCCAGGGGCCCGGAGAGGTTGAAGGTGTCCCAGGTGGAGAAATTGCCCAGCGAGTAGGCGATGAGCCGTCCCTTGTAGAGCTCCAGGGCCCGGAGGAGGTGGGGGCTACTTCCCAGCACCAAGTCCGCGCCCGCGTCCACGACGGTGTGGGCGAAGGCCCGGACGTCGCCGCGATTCTCGCCGAGAAACATCTCCACGCCGGGCGGGACACGCGCCGCGCCGACACCTTCCGCCCCGCCGTGGAAGGAGACGAAAACCAAGTCATGGCGCTTCTTGAGGTCCGCCACCAGCTTGCGCGCCACCCCCAAGTCCTGGATTCGGTAGACATCCGAGCCAAAGGAGAAGCCCACCAGCGCCACCCGGCGGCCGGCGACCTCGAAGGAGGCGATGTCGCCCAAGGGCCCGCTGTGTCGGATGCCGGCCGCGTCCAGGGCAGCCATGGTGGACTTCCGTCCCTCGGGCCCGAAGTCCCCGGCGTGGTTGTTGGCGATGCTCATCACGTCGAAGCCCGCCGCCTTGAGGCACTTGGCGAAGGACGTCGGGACGCGGAAGGCGTAGCACTTGGTGGACTTCTTCCCGCACTTCTTACTCTCCCCGTCGTCGGCGAGGACGGTTTCGAGGTTGCCAAAGCGGAGGTCCGCCTGGCCCAGGGTTTCCGTCACGCCAGTAAAGACGTCGCGCGCGTCGTCCGGAGGCAGGACGACGTGGCCCGGAGGCCAGCCCATCCCCAGCTGGACGTCCCCCACGGCGGCGACGGAGAGGCTTGGCCCGTCGGCCGGGTGCTCGTCCCGGGGCGGAAGCGGGCCCGGGTCCGGAAGCGCGTCGAGGAGGCGCAGCTGGCGGACGCGCTCCACGAGCTCCGGGAAATGCTCCGAAAGCTCCGGGTAATTGGCATCCAGCGCCCTGAGCTGCGTCCAGGCCTCGAGGGCCGCCTCGTGCCGGCCGCGCACCTGCTCCGACCAGCCCAGCTCCCAGAGGGCCTGGGGGCAGGTGGGGTCCAGGGCCAGGGCACGCCGGTACAGGGCGATGGCATCGGCGGCCCCGCCCTCCCCCTTCTCGCGCTGAAGCGTCCGGCCCTCCTCCACCAGCGCCAGCGCGCCCGCCGAGTCCGGTGTGCCCCGCGGGACGGCGGGCGCGGGCGCGGCCGCAGCCGCTGGCGCAGGGACGGAGGCCTCCTTGGCCTCCGGGACGGCAGGCTGGGACGACTGCACGGTGGCGCAGCCGGCCAGAAGCAGAAGCGCGGCGGCGTGAAGGAGGCGGAGTCTCATCTCGCGAGGGCGCATTGTCGCACGGGCCAGGGACGCGCGGGCACCGCTTCCACCGCACGCTGGCTTCCAAGGCAGGCCCTCGGCCAGGAGCGGCGACGCGGGAGCTTCCAGGCCGTCAGCCGCGCTCGTTCAACATGGGGAAGCCGCGCTGGTGCCAGACGGGGTAGGGCGGCTGGACGTCGCTTGCCTTGTCCAGAGCAGCCACCTGTCCCGGGCTGAGGTGCCACCCCACCGCGCCGAGGTTCTCGATGAGTTGCTCCTCGTTCCTCGCGCCGATGATGATGTTGGCCACCGTTGACCGCTGCAGGAGCCAGTTGAGCGCCACTTGGGGAATGGTCTTGCTCGTCTCCTTGGCGACCGCGTCCAGTGCGTCGACGATGCGAAACAGACGCTCCTCCTCGAAGTGCGGGCCTGTTCCGGCGATGTCGTGTGCGCGCATTCCGGGCTTGGCCGGCTGACCGCGCCGGATTTTTCCCGTCAGCTTTCCCCAACCAAGCGGGCTCCAGACGATGGCCCCCACGCCCTGGTCCACGCCCAGGGGCATGAGCTCCCACTCGTAGTCGCGGTTGAGGAGCGAGTAGTAGGCCTGGTGGGCGATGTGCCGGGGGTAGCCGTAGCGGTCCGACACCGCCAGCGACTTCATGAGGAACCAGCCCGAGAAATTGGAACAGCCGACGTAGCGGACTTTCCCCGAGCGCACGAGCTGGTCGAGGGTGGACAGCGTCTCCTCCAGCGGCGTGTTGTAGTCCTGCCCGTGCAGTTGGAGCAGGTCGATGGTCTCGACGCCCAACCGCCTCAGGGACTTCTCCACCGCGTCGAGCAGGTGCAGGCGAGAGGAGCCGTAGTCGTTGGGCCCGGAGCCGGTGGGGAACGTCGCCTTGGTGGAGATGAGAAGGCGCTCGCGCTTGCCCTTGATGGCCTGGCCCAGAATCTCCTCGGCCAGCCCATTCGAGTAGCCATCCGCAGTGTCGAACATGGAGACGCCGTGCTCGAGGCAGATGTCGATGAGGCGGGTGGCGCCCTCCGCGCCCGTCGAGCCCCAGGCCTTGAAGAAGTCGTTCCCGCCCCCGAAGGTGGCCGTCCCAAAGCTGAGCGCCGGGACGCGCAGGCCAGAATTCCCGAGTCGCCGAAAGTCCATGGTCCCTTGTCTCCTGTGCTGCCCTTCTTCAGGGGGCCTTCTCTAACCGAACCCTGGCTGCGTCGCTCCTGCTCCGCGCCGCGGGACCTGGCGTTTCTCTTCTAGAGTCCGCGCGCGCCCCCCGCACGTCAGCTGGCGATGCGGATGCTCACCTCTGGCAGCGCGCCCACCGTCAGGGACACCATCTGTCCCGGCCGTAACGGCTCGGCGACGGTGGCGGCTCCAGCCAGGACGACGCTGCCCGCGGGCAGGGAGCGCCCCCGGGAGGCGAGCAACTCGCACAGCTGCACCACCGAGAGCACGGGGTCACCGGAGATGGCGCTCCCCTTGGCCCTTTGCCGGACGACGCCGTCCACGCTCATCGCCATCTCGACGTCGGCCAGGGAGAGGCCCGCGACGCTCGTCCACGCCTCCGCAAGGAGGAAGTGCGAGGAGGAGGCGTTGTCGGCCACCACGTCCGGGAGGCTGAAGTACTTGAAGTCCCGGTAACGCGAATCCAGAATTTCCAGCGCCGCGCAGACGCCGGTGCAGGCTGCAAGGACGGCGGCGCGCCCCGGGCGGCCACGGAGGCCTCCCGCGAAGTGGAAGGCGATTTCGGGTTCGATTTTTGGATGAAGCGTCCCCGCCATGGCGAAGGTGCCCCGCACCCGCATGGCGTCGGTGAGGACGCCGTAGATGGGCGCTCCGAGGCCCATCTGCTGCCGCTTGGCCTCGGAGGTGAGGCCCATCTTCAGCCCCACCACCTGCTCGCCCTGGTCCTGCCGCAGCGCGATGCCGGCGTCCATGACGAGGTAGGCCTGCTCGAGGGTGAGGTCCGGGAATTCGAGGGTGAGCCGCTCCACCTCCCGCGTCGAGCGGCGGGCGTCGTCCAAGCGACGCGCCAGTGCCTTCACGTCCAGAGCCATCCCGCCCCTTCGAGTCCCTTCTGCCCCAGCGCCAAACCTGGGCGTCCGTACAATCCCACCGACGGAGGCTTGGCGTCGACGCTTTGGGGGAAGTCCACCCGACGTCGGCCATGGTAGGACGGAGGCAGGACGATGGTGACCGTCAGAAACCACATCGACGGCCGGCAGGTGGACGCGCACTCCGGCGCCACGCTGGAGAATTGGGAGCCGGCCACCGGCGCCCAGTCCGGCACCCTGCCGGACTCGGACGCCAGGGACGTCGCCGCCGCGGTGGAAGCGGCCCAGCGGGCCTTCCCCGCCTGGTCCTCCACCCCGGCGCCGGAACGCTCACGGGCGCTGCACCAGCTGGCCGACGCGCTGCGGGCACACGCCTCGGAGCTCGTCCACGCCGAGTCCGTCGACACCGGGAAGCCCCTCTCCCTGGCCGCCTCCCTGGACATTCCGCGCGCGGTGGCCAATTTCGACTTCTTCGCCGACGCCGCCAGTCAGTTTTCCAGCGAGGCGAACGCCATGGAGGGGCGAGCGCTCAACTACACCCTGCGCAACCCGCTGGGCGTCGTGGCCTGCATCTCCCCGTGGAACCTGCCTCTCTACCTCCTCTCCTGGAAGGTGGCGCCGGCCCTGGCCGCGGGAAACTGCGTCGTGGCCAAGCCCTCGGAGGTGACGCCCCTCACGGCGGACTGGCTCGGACGCCTGTCCGCCGAGGCCGGGCTTCCTCCCGGCGTCCTGAATCTGGTGCATGGCCTCGGTCCCAAGGTGGGCGCGCCCCTCACCGCACACCCAGGGGTGCGGGCCATCTCCTTCACCGGCAGCACCCGGACGGGGGCGGAGATTGCGCGCACGGCCGGGCCGTCCTTCAAGAAGCTGTCCCTGGAGATGGGAGGGAAGAACCCCACCCTCATCTTCGCCGACTGCGACTTCGAGGCCGCGCTGGCCGGGACAATGCGCTCGGCCTTCACCAACCAGGGACAGGTTTGTCTCTGCGGCTCCCGCATCCTCGTCGAGAAGTCCCTCTACCCGCGCTTTCGCGAGGCGCTCGTCGCGCGCACCCGCGCGCTCCGTCTCGGAGACCCGCTCGAAGCCCAAACCGAGCAGGGAGCGCTGGTGAGCCGGCAGCACCTGGACAAGGTGCTCTCCTGCCTCGAGGTCGCTCGAAAGGAGGGTGGCCGCCTCCTGTGCGGGGGAAAGCGCGCCGAGGTGCCCGGCCGCTGCCGGGAGGGCTTCTTCGTGCAACCCACCCTCCTCGAGGGCCTCGGGCCGGCGACGCGCACCAACCAGGAGGAGATTTTTGGGCCGGTGGCCACGCTGCAGCCCTTCGACTCCGATGAGGAGGCGCTGGCCCTGGCCAACGCCACGGCCTACGGGCTGGCGGCCTCGGTGTGGACGTCCAATCTCACCCGGGCCCACCGCGTCTCGGCCCGGCTCGAGTCGGGCATCGTCTGGGTGAATTGCTGGATGCTGCGGGACCTGCGCACGCCCTTCGGCGGGATGAAGGAGTCGGGCGTGGGGCGCGAGGGCGGCGTGGAGTCCCTGCGCTTCTTCACCGAGCCCCAGAACGTGTGCATCCAGCTCTAAACGGGAGGCAACCTGTGCCCATGTCCTCGTCCGTCACCTCCAGCCGAGCCGCCGAGCCGGTGGGGAAATTCCCGCACGCCCGTCGGGTGGGAAACCTCCTCTTCCTCTCGGGCATTGGCCCAAGGGTGCGCGGCAGCCAGGACATTCCGGGCGTCGTCCTCGACACCGAGGGCAACGTCGTGGCCAAGGACATCATCGCCCAGTGCCGGAGCGTCTTCGCCAACGTGCGCGCCATCCTCGAGGACGCCGGGACGACGTGGGAGAGGCTGGTGGACGTCACCGTCTTCCTCACCGACATGAAGACGGACTTCGAGGCCTACAACCGGATGTGGGCGGAGCACTTCCGCGACGCCCAGCCCTGCCGCACCACGGTGGAGGTGACGCGGCTGCCCACCCCCATCGCCATCGAGCTCAAGTGCATCGCGACGATGCCGGAGGAGACACCATGAGCCGGCTTCAGTCGTTGAATTTCAAGCGCTGGATTGACGAGCACCGCCACCTCCTCAAGCCGCCGGTGGGAAACCAGCAGATTTGGGCGGACCGCGAATTCATGGTGACGGTGGTGGGCGGCCCCAACGCGCGCGCCGACTTCCACATCAACCAGGGCGAGGAATTCTTCTACCAGGTGGAGGGCGACATCACCCTGCGCTGCATCGAGGACGGAAAGCCGGTGGACGTCCCCATTCGCGAGGGAGAGATTTTTCTGCTTCCACCTGGCGTCCCGCATTCGCCGCAGCGTCCGGCGGGGACGGTGGGCCTGGTGGTGGAGCGCCGGCGGCTGGCGCACGAGCAGGACGGCTTCGTGTGGTTTTGCCAGACGTGCGGCCAGAAGCTGCACGAGGAATTCTTCCACCTGGAAAACCTCGTCACCCAGCTGCCGCCCCTCTTCGACCGCTTCTACGGGAGTGCCGAGGCCTCCACCTGCCGGAAGTGCGGGACGCGAGCCGTCCGGGGCTGATGGCCACCGTCGACGTCCACACCCACCTGTTGCCGCCGGAGCTGCCGCGGTGGAAGGAGAAGTTCGGCTACGGCGGCTTCATCCACCTCGAGGCCTGTGGGCCCGGACGCGCCCGCATGGTGCGCGACGATGGGACGCCCTTTCGCGAGGTGGACAGTCACCTCTGGGACGCGGAGGCTCGGCTTTCGGAGTGTGACGCCGCGGGCGTCGACGTGCAGGTGCTGTCCACCGTCCCAGTCATGTTCTCCTACTGGGCCAAGCCCAGGGACGGGCTCGAGCTGGCGCGGTACCTCAATGACCACCTGGCCGGCGTGGTGCGTGCGCGGCCGGAGCGCTTCGTCGGGCTCGGGACGTTGCCCATGCAGGAGCCCCCTCTGGCCATTGCCGAGCTCGAGCGGTGCGTCCGCCAGCTGGGGCTGGCCGGCGTCCAGATTGGAAGCCACGTCAACGACTGGAACCTGAGTGACCCGGCGCTCTTCGACGTCTTCGCCGCCGCGGCGGAGCTGGGTGCGGCCATCTTCGTCCACCCCTGGGACATGATGGGGGAGGCGCGCATGCGCAAGTACTGGCTTCCCTGGCTGGTGGGGATGCCGGCCGAGGTGTCCCTGGCCATCTGCAGCATCCTCTTCGGCGGCGTCCTGGAGCGGCTGCCCACGCTGCGCATCGCCTTCGCGCACGGCGGCGGCGCCTTTCCGGGAACGTTCGGCCGCATCGCGCACGGCTTCGAGGCGCGGCCGGACCTCGTCGCGGTGGACAACGCCATCCATCCCCGCCACTACCTCGGCCGCTTCTGGGTGGACAGCCTGGTGCACGACGGGGAGGCGCTGCGCAGCATCCTCCGCCTCTTCGGGCAGGCCCACGTCATGCTGGGCAGCGACTACCCCTTCCCCCTGGGGGAGGCGCACCCCGGGGCCCTCATCCGGTCCTTGAGCGAGCTGCCTGCAAAGACGCGGGCCGCGCTTCTCGGAGACAACGCCTGGGCGTGGCTGGGCCGAAAGCCGGTGGGGGGATGACTTTCGAGGACTCGGAGTCCTTCGCCCGGGCCCTGGACGCGGCGGACCTGCTGGCGCGCTACCGGGCCTCCTTCCACATCCCTCCTGGGCCGGACGGGAGCCCGTGCGTGTACCTGGCCGGGAATTCCCTCGGGCTCCAGCCGCGGAAGGCGCGCAGCTACGTCACCGAGGCGCTCGACGCCTGGGAGAAGCTGGGCGTGGAGGCGCACCTGCAGGGAAGCGCCCCCTGGCTTCCCTACCACGAGCTTCTCACCGCCTCGACGGCGCGGCTTCTCGGCGCCGAGCCGGAGGAGGTGGTGGTGATGAATACCCTCACCGTCAACCTCCACCTCTTGATGGTGAGCTTCTACCGGCCCACCCAGCGACGCTTCCGTGTCCTGATGGAGGCCGGCGCCTTCCCCTCCGACCGCTACGCCGTCGCCTCCCAGGCACGCTTCCACGGCTTTGCGCCCGAGGCCGCGGTGGTGGAAGTCGGCCCGCGCCCCGGGGAGGACACGCTTCGGCCGGAGGACTTGCTCTCCGCCATCGAGCGCGAGGGGCCGCGCCTGGCGCTGGTCCTCATCGGGAACGTGAATTACCGCACCGGGCAGGCCTTCGACGTGGCCGCGGTGACACAGGCCGCCCATGCGGCCGGCGCCCGCGTCGGCTTCGACTTGGCGCATGGCGCGGGCAACCTCCGCTTCCGCCTGCACGAGGACGGGCCGGACTTTGCCGTCTGGTGCTCCTACAAGTACTTGAATGGCGGCCCGGGTTCCCTGGGCGGCGTCTTCGTCCACGCCCGCCACCGCGACGGGCACGCCCTGCCCCGCTTCGAGGGATGGTGGGGCCACGACAAGGCGTCGCGCTTCGAGATGCCCGAGAAATTCGCCTCGCTGCCGGGCGCCGAGGGGTGGCAGCTCTCCAACCCGCCCATCCTGCAGCTGGCCGCGTTGCGGGCCTCGATGGAGCTGTTCGCCGAGGCAGGCATGGGGCCCCTCTCGGAGAAGCGCGAGCTGCTCACCGGGTATTTGGCCTTCCTTCTGGCCGGCCTTCCCCGGGCCTCGGCCCGCATCATCACCCCTCTGGACCCCAAGCAGCGCGGAGCACAGCTGTCCATCCGTCTTCGGAAGGATGCTCGCGGCGTCGTCCAGCGCCTGGGGCAGTCGGGGGTGGTGGTGGACTTCCGCGCGCCGGACATCCTCCGGGCGGCGCCGGTGCCGCTGTACAACTCCTTCCTGGACGTCTGGCGCTTCGCACGCGCCTTGCGCCTCCATGTCCCGGCCTGAGCGCTACACGCTCGTCGGTTCGGGGCTGGTGGGCTCTCTCTTGGCGCTCTTCCTCGCGCGTCGGGGAGCCGAGGTGCGCGTCCTCGAGCGTCGGCCGGACCTCCGCAAGGAGCGGATTCGCGCCGGGCGGAGCATCAACCTCGCCATCAGCGTCCGCGGCCTGTACGCGCTTGGCCAGGTGGGGCTTGCCGAGCGCGCCCTGGAACACGCCATCCCCATGCGAGGCAGGGCCATCCACCCCCTCGACGGCCCACTGGCCTTCCAGCCCTACGGGAAGGACGACAGCCAGTGCATCCACTCCATCTCCCGCGGCTGGCTCAACGGGATGCTCATGTCCGAGGCGGAGGCGACGGGACGGGTGCAGCTCGCTTTCCACACCCGCGTCACCGCGCTCGACGTGGCGTCGGGACGCGTCACGGCGCTCGACGAACGCGACGGCCGCCAGCAGCAGCTGTCGGGGGCGGCCGTGGTGGGGACGGACGGGGCTGGCTCGCTGGTGCGCGAGGCCGTGGTGGCGGCCGAGGGAGGGAGCAGCAGCGAGGAGCGGCTGCAGCACGGCTACAAGGAATTGACGCTGCCTGCCGGGCCCGGCGGACGCTTTGCCTTGGAGAAGCACGCCCTGCACATCTGGCCGCGGCGCGACTTCATGCTGATTGCGCTCCCCAACCTCGACGGAAGCTTCACCTGCACCCTCTTCCTCCGCTTCGAGGGGAACCCCTCCTTCGCGTCGCTGACGTCGCCCGAGGCGGTGCGGGCCTTCTTCCTCGCGCACTTCCCGGACGCGCTTCCACTCTTGCCGGACCTCGAGAGGCAATTCTTCGACAACCCCACGGGAAGCATGGTGACGGTGAAGTGCTGGCCCTGGACGGCCGAGTCACGGGCGCTCCTCCTGGGGGACGCGGCGCACGCCATCGTCCCCTTCTTCGGGCAGGGGATGAACTGCGGCTTCGAGGACTGCGTGGTGCTGGACGACGTCCTCAGGACGGGCGGCGATGTCGGCGCGGCATTCGCCGAGTTCGCCCGCCTGCGCAAGCCCAACGCCGACGCCATCGCTGACATGGCAGTGGAGAATTTCGTGGAGATGCGGGACAGCGTGGCCGATGCCCGCTTCCTCCTGGAGAAAGCCATCGAGCGGAGGTTGCTCAATGCCTTTCCCGGTGCATTTCTCTCCCGCTATGCGCTCGTCACCTTCAGCCGGGCGCCCTACCGCCTGGCCTATGACGTGGGACGCGTGGCGAGCGCCCTCGTCTCGGAGCTGGCGGACGGCGTGCAGTCCGCTGCCGACGTGGACTTAGAAGCGGCCAGGCGTCTGGTCGACACCCGGCTGGCGCCGCTTGTGCGCCAGCTTCCCGACGCCGCTTCGGGCGAGCGACGGCCTGCCTAAAGCCTCACAAGAGCGACTGGACGGCTTGCAGCACGTCCGGCCAGAAGCGGGAGAGCGGGTCGATGACGTCGAAGTGGTGTCCCCCCTCGAGCGTCACCAGTCGGACGGCGTCGCCTGCGGCCTCGGCGCGCGCGACGTAGGCCGGGCTGAGCGCATAGGGGACGTCCGCGTCCGCGGTGCCGTGAAGAAGGGTGGTGGGCACACCGAGGGGCAAGAGCTCCACGGGGGACGCGTCCCGGTACCTCTCCGGCACCTCCTCGGGGGTGCCGCCGAGGAGGTCCCGCACCACCCCGCCACTGAGGTTGAGGCGAAAGCCCTGGGCCAAGTCGCTGACGGGCGCCAGGGCAACGACGCCCCGGAAGTGCAGCGCAGGCCTGCGGAGCGCCCCAGGGCCGCGGGCCTTTGAAGCCGCCCAGAGGGCGAGCTGCCCACCCGCCGAGTGCCCAAGCAAGACAGTCCGCGAGGCGTCGGCCCCGAGGGAGCGCGCGACGTCCGGGAGAAGCTCCAGCGCGTCCGTGACGTCCCGAAAAATGTCCGGCCAGCCCACCCCGGCCTGCCCCAGCCGTCGGTATTCGAGGGACACGGTACTCACGCCACTGTCCGCCAGCGCGGCGCAGAGGTGACTGAAGTGCGCGACGTCGTAGGCTGCCCGCCAGTAGCCTCCGTGAATCGCCGCAACCATGGGACTGTAACTTGCCCGGGCCGGGTAGACGTCGACGAACTGCGCCGGGTGGTCGCCGTACGCGCGTCGGCTGCGCTCGCGCTCGCTCGCCGGGACGAGGTGTGACGGCAGCATTCGGAAAGCGTAACCTCAAGACCGCTCAAACTGTTGTGCGGCCGCTGTCACGAGCGCCATCAGCCTTGGGCGAGCGACGTTGAAGAAACCTGAAGGGGGGCAGAACCATGGCCGACAACGAGAAGCCCAAGTTGAGGGGACTGCAGTTCCGCCAGGAGCAGGCGAATGAGTACTTGAGGGCCTACCTCAAGACGAACCCGCAGCCGGAGAACCACGGCGACTGGCGCTGGAAGGACTACGGCGTCGATTTGCAACGGACAACCGTCGTGGTCCTCGGGGAAAATGTCGTGGGCGACAAGATTCAAATCGTCTACCTCCTCACCTTCCAGTCGAAGTGCGCCATTCCCCACTTCGGGCAAATCGCACGCGCCAAGGCCAAGGAGAACGACGACAGTACCTGCACCTTCTTTCAACTCAGCAATTCCTACGGGCCGAACGACACGACGCCGGTCATGAACACCTACGTCGGCAGCGAGCCGCCGGTCCCCGTGCATCCGCCACCCTCCACCTAGGTTTCACGCCGCAAGCGCGGCCGGTGGCTCGTCGGCCAAGCGGCGGCGGGGCATACTCGCCCGTCCCGTGTGGTGGGCGCGCTCAGTCGTTCTCCTCGTCGCTGCGGCCGCGGCCGTCGGCCACGATGGGTGGGCCCTACGCGTCGGTGGGTGTACCGACCCGGAGCCGGGAAGCTCTGCGACATCCTGGCTTTCGACGGCGGCGCGTTGCACGGGCGTCAGCCAGCGACGCAACTCGAAGGAGGCGGCAGTCCTCGCGGCGGGGCTCTACCTCAACCATGACCAGCCCGAACGGGCCCGCGCCGTCCTCCTGCCATTCGAGCCCATGGACGATGCGCAGGTGCTCTTCATGCTGGGGTACGCCGAGACGCGCCTCGGCAAGCACGCGGCCGCCATGCAGGCCTTTCAGCGGGCGTACGACGCGGCCGGACTGACGGCGGACATCGGCCTGCGCGTCCAGGCAGCCACCCAGCTCGCCTACGCGCTGGTGCAGGACACCGAATTCGAGAAGGCGGTCCGGATGCTCGATGGGGTGCTCCATGCGCCAGAGGGGAGCATCCCGCTGCTCTTCGAGCGCGACGCGCGTCTGGAGCTGGCGCGCGCGCTCAACCAGATGGGCGACGGGCCGGCGGCCGAGGCCGAGCTCCAGCGACTGCGAGGCATCCTCGGGGCCCGTCCCTTGACGACCATCGAGCTCTTGCTGGACGCGCGGCTGCACGTGGAGAACGGACAGCTCCGTTCGGCAGATGGTCTCCTCGAGGAGGCCCAGAGGACGGCCCACGCGGAAGGAATCCTCCGCAGCCTCGAGGCTTCAGCGGTGATGAATCGCATCGAGATTGCGGTGAAGGAGGCCGACTGGGGGCGCGTCCAGGCGCTCTCCCAGGAGACGCGCACCTACAAGGACGTCCTTCAGCCCGACGACTGGCGGGACCTTCTCTGGCTCGAAGGAATCGCCGCACGCGCCGAGGGCCATTCCTCCGAGTCCCTGAAGCTCCTCGAGCAGGCGCGGGCGCTCTCGCCCCCTCCGAACGAGCTCTGGGAGATTGACGACGACCTCGGACGCACGCTCCAGGCGCTCGACCGGAACACCGACGCCAGGAAGGCCTTCGAGGACTCCGTCTCGGAAGTCGAGTTGCAGCGCAAGCAGCTGGTCGACCCGGACCTGCAGGCGGCGCTCTATGGCAGCCGTCAGAAGCCCTACGACGCGCTCTTCGAGCTCTTCGCGGAGTCGGGCGACGCCGAGAGCGCGCTCGCAACGCTGCGTCGCTCTCTGGCCAGCCGGCTCGACGACGCCATCGCCCAGACCTCGAGCAGTGCCGGCCACGAGGTGAGCGACGCCCTTCAACGAAGCGCGGCTGCCCGGAAGCTTGCCGAGGCAACCCGCGCCCTCCCGGACCGTCAGGAGGGCCTCGAGGACACGCGCTACGTGGCCTTCGTGACGACCGACAAGCACTCCTGGGCGCTCGTCCATGCGGCGGGCCAGGCGAGCGTCGAGCGCGTCGCGCTTTCGCCCGTGGACCTCTGCGCCCTGATGCAGCGTTTTGGCGAGGACTTCGACGACGAGAGCGCGGCCCGTCTCGGGAGTGCGCTCTTCTCTCCCTCGACGCTCGCCCGGCTAGGAGGGCGCTTCGCCATCATTCTCCCGGGCTGCGTCCGAAGCTTTCCGGTGGAGGCGGTCCGCATCGGGAACGGCCGACTCGTCGACCGAGCCGTGGTGTCCGTCGCGCCCGACGTCTCCACCGTCCAGCGCAGCGCCTCGCAGGCTGCTTCTGGCCTCGCACCGAGCAGCCTGGTGCTGGCGGACCCGCTCGGCGACCTCCCCGCCGCAAGGGAGGAGGGTGCGCTGGCCGGCCAGCTGACGCTGGCATCCGTCCGGGTGGGGCCCTCCGCCTCGGCAGCAACGCTGGAGCACTTCGACGGGCGGCTGTTGCATTTCGCGACGCACACCGTCGTCGACGTGGCTGGACCGGCGCTCGTCCTCTCGGACAGAAACCTCTCGGTGGCGGACATCCTGCGCCGGCGGCTTCACGCCGACTTGGTGGTGCTGGCCAGCTGTCACTCCGGCTCGAGACTGGAGGCCAGCGCGGCCGAGACGCTGTCCACGGCCTTCCTGCGCGCGGGCAGCGGCGCCGTCCTGGCCACGCTGCGTTCCGTCGAGGACGGGTTTGCCTCCAGGGTCGTGCACGCCTTCTACGAGCAGGGCGGCGTGGAGGACCCGGCCGGCGCGCTGGCGCGTGTCCAGCGAAGCCTCTCGCGCACCGAGCCGCCGGCGCGCTGGGCCGCCTTCTTCGTGGCCGGCAGTGTCGATGCGGCCGCGCGCGCTACGGCAGCGCCGCGGCGGGGCCGGCCCGGCGCCGGGGGGTAAACCGAGCGAGCCGACCGCCGCCCGGTGCGGACGCGGCGGTCGGCTACCCCCCCAACGAGAGGACACGCGCGCCCGTTGTTGAGCGCTCCTGGCCTCCGCTCGACCGAAACGTCCCGCCGCTTGGAGGCCGGCGGGACGTTCCGAACTCGACTCCAAAGGCGACGGGGAGCAGCCCTTCACCACCTGGGAAGCCTTCGGTACGACGAGGACACGAGCGGCCTGTGGTGTTGCGTCACCCCGAGTCGCCTCTCTGTGCGAAAGGGCAGTTGGGTTGTCCGCAGTTGCTTGACCGACGAGGGCCTCAACCGTACGGTGTGGCTGGACACATCCACCCACACCGCTCCAGGCCCTCTTGACGCAGGACAACCCCGAGGCTGCGGTGCATGAGGCGATGGGCCGGGGCGACTACCGCCAAGCGCTGACGCTGTTGATGGGTCTCTATGGAAAGTCCATTTACAACTATTGCCGGCACATGCTTGGCCACGACGCCAACGCCGAAGAGGCTCTGCAGACGACGTTTGCCCAGGCCTTCGTGGACTTTCCACGGTACGCAAGGCGAGCACCTCTGCGTCAATGGCTTCAAGGCATCGCCCGCCACCGGTGTCTGGACATGCTGAAGACGATGCGCCGCGAGAGCAAGCACGTCGAGCGCCCCGAGACGACACCCGACGCCGAGTCGGACGAGCCGAGCGCGGAGGAACGGCTGCACTTCGGTACCGTCGGCAGACAGCAACTCGCTCACTGCCTCGACCAGCTCGACGCGGAGGTCCGCGATGCCATCCTTTTGCGCTTCATGGAAGAGCTGAGCTACGAGGAAATGGCTAAGCTCACCGGCAAGCGTGCCGCGACCTTGCAGATGCGCGTCGCGCGGGCCATGTCCGGCCTTCGCAAATGCCTCGAAGCCTCGGGGGTCACGCTGTGACTTGCGACCGCTTCGAGACCGAGGGCCTGGCGCGCTTCGTTGCCGGGGAGCCACTCGAGGCGCATTTCGAAGAGTGTGCGGACTGCCGGGCCGCCCGGGCCAGCTACCAGTCCGTGGCCTCGGCGCTGCAGCAGGCACGCGGCGCGTATTCCCCTCCCGGAGACTGGGAAGCCAAAGTCTGGGCGCGCGTAGCGCGCAACCGAAGCACGCGTCGCTGGCCAGCGGTGCTGGGCTTCGCGGCGACGGCGGCGGCCCTCGGCGTCTTCGTCCTCGGCTCGCTCAGGGGGCCTGAGGCCCTGGTGCTCACGGCCGATGCCGAACGCGGCACGGGCCCCGTCGTCCGCGGCGGAGCCACCGGAAGAAGCGACGTCCGGTCCATGGCGCCGGGCGAAGTCCTGGTGTTGAGGGCCAAGGTGCCCAGGGGCAAGCAGGGCGACGTCCGCGTTTACCGTGGCGCGAATGAGCTCGTCTTTCAATGCGCCAACACCCCGGCCTGCGTCAGAGTGAAGGACGGCCTCGAGGCCCGCGTGACGCTGGACCGCGCGGGCATCTACCGCGCCATCGGCATCGCCTCGGACGGGCCGCTTCCAGCCGCCACCGGCAACCTCGACGCCGACTATGCGCAGGCGATGCGCTCCTGCGACCGACCGCAACACTGCGCGACGGAGTTGACGCCCATCGAGGTGCGTTAGCGCCTTTTTTAGGGCCGTGCGCGTTCCGCGCGCGGGTAGCTTCCCAGCACCTTGCACGTCTCGGCCCGTTGGACGAGGGTGGCCAGCGCCCGGGCCACGGCGGGGTCCTCGGTGTGTCCCTCGAGGTCCACGAAGAAGGCCGACTCCCAGGGCCGTCGACGGCTGGGACGGCTCTCAATCTTGGTGAGGTTGACGCCCTCGTCGGAGAAGGGCTGCAAGAGCCGCAACAGCGCCCCCGGGCCATCCTTCACCAGCACCAGGACGGACGTCCTGTCCTTGCCGGTGGGCCGCGCCTGCTCGCGGCCGATGACGAGGAAGCGGGTGGCGTTGTCGGCCAAGTCCTGGATGGCTTCGGCGACGACGACGAGGTCATGCAGCCGTCCGGCCAGCTCCGAGGCGATGGCCGCCCCGCTCGCGTCCTCCCGGGCGACGCGGGCCGCCTCGGCGGTGCTCGGCGTCTCCACCAGCGCCGCGTGGGGGAGGTTGGCGGCCAGCCACTTGCGGCACTGCCCGAGCGCCTGGGGGTGGCTGTACACGCGCTGGACGTGCGGCAGCTCCAGCCCCGGGCGCACGAGGAGGCACTGGGTGATGTCGAGAATGATCTCGGCGGAGATGTTGAGGGAGGAGTCGAGAAAGGTGTCCAGGGTGTGCAGCACCGCGCCCTCGGTGCTGTTCTCCACCGGCACCACGCCGAAGTCGGCCCGTCCCTGCTCCACCTCGGCGAAGACGCCGGCGATGGTGCCTACCGGCTCCGCCCTGGCGGACAGGCCAAACTGGTGGGTGACGGCCATGTGGGTGAACGTTGCTTCCGGCCCGAGGTAGGCCACCCGCAGCCCCTTCTCCAGGGAGAGGCAGGCCGAAAAAACCTCCTGGAAGACGGCGCGGATGGCCGAGGTGGGAAAGGGCCCCGGGTTGGCGGACACCAGGCGCTCGATGATGGCCCGCTCCCGGCGCGGGACGTAGAAGGGCAGCTGGCGGGCCTCCTTGAAGCTTGCCACCTCCTCCACGAGGCCGGCGCGACGGTTGAGGAGCCGGAGCAGCTCGTCGTCGACGGCGTCGATGGCCTGCCGGAGCGCGTCCAGTTCCACTAGCGCGACCTCTGTTGCCAGGCCTGCAGCAGGTGGGCCTGCAGGACGACGAAGCCGGGGCGCCTGTTGCGTTTGCTCGCCAGAGAAGTCTCCCGAAGAGAGGGGGTAGTACGGCCCCAGGACTCTACCCTCGGCCCCAGCCAGCCATGAAGCAGTGCGTCGGAAGGGAGGCCGCAGTGTGGCAAACCCCCGTCGGCTCGCATAAGCCTGTCCCCGTGCTGATGCCCAAGGCAGATGCTCCGCCCGAGCCCCTGCGTGACGCGCTCGGTCGCCCGCTGCGCAACCTGCGCCTGAGCGTCACCGACAGGTGCAACCTCCGGTGCAGCTACTGCATGCCAGAGCAGGACTACGTCTGGCTTCCGCGCTCGGAGCTGCTCAGCTTCGAGGAGCTGGCCCGGATGGTGCGGGTGTTTTGCTCGCTCGGCGTGGACCGCATCCGCCTCACCGGCGGTGAGCCGCTGTTGCGCCAGGAGCTCCCGGAGCTCGTCCGGCGCCTGGCCGCCGAGCCCGGAGTGCGGGACCTCGCCCTCACCACCAACGGCGTCCTCCTCGCTGACATGGCCGTGGCGCTGCGCGCGGCCGGCCTCACCCGGGTGACGGTCAGCCTGGACACGCTCTCTCCGGAGAAATTCCGCGCCCTCACCCGGCGCGACGAGCACCACCGGGTGCTGGCCGGCATCGCCGCGGTGCGAGCGCTGGCCTGGGATGGCCTGAAGCTGGACGCGGTGGTGATGCGCGGACGCAACGACGACGAACTCCTGCCCCTCTTGGCCTTCGCCAAGACGCAGGGCGCGGAGCTCCGCTTCATCGAGTACATGGACGTCGGTGGTGCCACCCAGTGGACGCGCGAGGACGTCGTCTCGCGCCAGGAGATGCTGGAGCGCATCTCCGCCCAGCATGGGCCGGTGGAGGCCCTCCTCGAGGACGGTGCGCCGGACCCCCTGCCCTGGCGCGGTCGAGCGCCGGCCGAGCGCTTCCGCCTACGGGACGGCACCACCTTCGGCATCATCGCGTCCACCACCTCGCCCTTCTGCGCCACCTGCGACCGAAGCCGCGTCACGGCCGATGGCACCTGGTTTCTCTGCCTCTACGCCAGAAACGGCCTCAACCTCCGCCAGGCGCTGCGCGGCGGGGCCTCCGACGAGGCGCTGGCCCACCTCATCCGGATGGCCTGGCAACGCCGGGCAGACCGCGGAGCCGAGCAGCGCCTCAGCCTCAGAAACCGCGCTCCCCTGGCCGATGCGGCGGAATTGCGTCAGGACCCCCGGCTGGAGATGCACACCCGCGGGGGTTGAGGGGCGTCCGGCCGGATGGCCGTCACATTTCCCGCCCTGGCCCGTAGGGAGAGGTGAATGGACTTCTCCTTTCTGAGCGCGCTCGAGCGCGAGGACCGCCTGCTGCTTCGCGCTCGCGCCGGCGAGCGAGCTGCCTTCGTCCGGCTCTACCGCTCCCTCTACCCGCCGCTGTGGCGCTTCGTCGCCCGGCGCACCGCCCGCCGCGAGGATGCGGAGGACGTCGTCGGGAGACTCTTCGAGATGCTGCTCTTGCGTCTTGGCAGCGTGGACACCGAGCGCGGCCACGTCCGGACCTTCCTCTTCGCCGCGGCGCGGAATGCCCTCGTGGACGCGGCGCGCACGCATCGCGAGGCCCTGGACCTCGATGACGTGGAGCCCTTCCTCCTCGAGCCCGGGACGCCGCTGGACGCGCTCCTCACCAGCGAGGCCGACGCGTCCTTGCGTGCCCAGGTGGCGGCGCTTCCGTCGGAGGCGCGCACGCTGCTCGGCCTTCGCTACGGCGACGGCCTCAACCACAAGGAAATCGCCGCGCTCCTCAACCTTTCCCCGGCCGCGGTGCGCCAGCGCCTCTCCCGGGTGGTGCGCGGCCTCAGGCAGACGTCCCCCCTCAACGAAGGAGCCCTCAGCCATGAATCCTGACCTCATTGCCCTATACGCACCGCCACCCGACGCGAGGCCCGAGCACCGCACAGGCCTCGAAGCCGAGCTCCTCCGCCACTTCGACGCGTCTTCCCGGCCCGCACCGCGGTGGCTCCATTCGCGCCCGCTGCGCCGGCTGGCGCTGGGCAGCGCGCTCGTCGCTGGACTGGCGGCGGCAAGCCAGGCCCCGGTGGAGCACGCGGTCGAGGTGGGCCATCGCTTCACCATCACCCTTCCTCCGGGGACGCCCTTGCCGCCTCTGGACGCCCTCTCGTCAGCCTTTCACGAGCCGCCGCCGAGCACCCCGGGACCGGAGGAGGCCCGCGTCGAGATTCGGGCGCACGGGAGCCAGGGGCAAGTGACGCTGGAGGCGGACGTGTGGAGCGACGCCTCGCCCTCCGACATCGAGAGCCGCCTCAGCGCTCTGCCCGCGCTGGCCGGGGCCACCATCTCGGTGACGACACTCGAGGGCAAGGCGCAGGAGACGCTGGCCGAGCGCCTCGGGGAGGAGCTCTTCAACGTCCCCATGGACAAGGCGGCCATCGAGGCTGCCCGCGAGCGGCTTCAGGCGGAACTCGCGGCCCAGGGCGTCAAGGCCCAGGTGGACGTCCAGGTGGAGGATGGGGCGCAGGGCCAGAAGCGGGTGACGGTGAAAGTCACCAAGGAAGCCTCGGACGAGGACTCTCCCGGAGCGCCTGTAGGCCACTGACACCTCCCCAAGCTTCTCGCGGGGGGCGTCCCCATCGGCCCGGAAGAGACACCTCTTTCCGGGCCGCCTCGTGCCCGTCGCGGTTGCGCAACGCGCTTCGGGCTGGCCTCGGCCTTCCTCGTGGTTAGTGTGCCTGGGCGCATGTCTGCACTGGCCGTCTCGGTGGGAAGTCCCGGCCTGTGGGCCGCCTTCCTCGTCTTTCTGGCGTTGATGCTGGCGCTGGAC
>Ga0302314_10001030_pt1 | contig 52117 bp, 47 predicted proteins | sample III_Palsa_N2_3_FD_200533 | JGI IMG/M metagenome (GOLD analysis project Ga0302314, IMG submission 200533) | Peat permafrost microbial communities from Stordalen Mire near Abisko, Sweden - III_Palsa_N2_3 | ecosystem: Environmental > Terrestrial > Soil > Palsa > Peat permafrost | place: Sweden... | reverse complement strand
AAATTGCGCTGGCCGAGCCGGACAACCTGGTCTACATCCGTGCCGACAAGGGCGCGGTGTTCGACAAAGTGAGAGATCTTTTGAAGATGGCGGCCCAGGCCGGCTTCTACAAGGTCTCGCTCATGTCACAAGCCCAACCGTAGCCCAACCGTAAAGACTTTGCAGGGAGTTTGAAATGAGTGTCGCAATCAAGATGAGCCTGCCCGGCGTCAGCGTGCCGAAGAAGGGTGCCCCGGGCGAAAAGGTCAATATCGGCGTGGTGCTGTCGGTGGCGTTCCATGCGGCGGTGATTGGATACCTGGTGTACCTGGTGCATCCACATGCCTTGTTCGCCGAACCGAAGAAAGTCATGACCGTGGTGGAACTGGCGCCGCCGCCCCCTCCGCCGCCACCGCCGCCGAAACCGATACAGCCGCCGCCGCGCACGCTGCCGCCGCCGAAACCGGCCGCCCCGCCGCCGCCTGAACAGATCGTGACCCAGGCACCGGCTCCGCCGGTGGAAGCGCCGCCGGTGCCGCCACCGCCGCCCGCGCCGGAACCGGTCGCAGCCGCGCCGCCGCAGCGGGTCGTGGGAACCAGCGTGCCCGGCGCTTACTACAACTCGCTGCAGGCACTGATCCAGAAGACGGTGGAGTATCCGGCAAGGTCGCAGCTCAACGCGGAGCAGGGCGTCTGCAAGGTGCGCGTCACTTTCGCGCGCGATGGATCGATCGAGGATGAGCAGCTGGTGAAGAAGGCAGGCTTTCCCGCCCTGGATGGCGAATGCCGGGAAGTATTCAAGCGCATCGGCAAGTTCCCGGCCATTCCGGACAACGCCAGTCCGAGCGCCACCGACTTCAGCATTGAGCTGCCAATCAATTTCGCGCTTGGCTGATGCGAGCATTCGGTTATGGATAAATACCAAATAAAAGTACAGCCTCAAAACCATCCTGTCGTCCGCCACAATGGGCTGCGTCGATCAAGTGAGCCAGTGCGGCGGTTCGATGCAATCGAAAGCCGAACCGGTTCAAACAGCGCATTCATCGCACCGGATGGCGTGACCTTCCCTATCTTACGGAGACAAGCATGAGCATCAGTGTTGCCAAACTGGGCGCCGCACGCGCCTTCCTTGCAGTGACGGCCGTAGCCTTCAGCATCGGCTCCGCCCACGCCGAAGACGTCAAGGTCGCCCTGAGCGGCGCCGAAGAGACGCCCGCGGTGGAGACGGCGGCGTCAGGTGTCGGCAAGTTCACCATCGGCACGGACAAGTCGGTCAGCGGCGAGTTGAAGACTTCGGGGATCGACGGCACCGTCGCGCACATTCACCTCGGTGCGCCCGGACAGAAAGGTCCGCCGGTCATCACGCTGGTCAAGGGTGCGGACGGCACCTGGAGCGTGCCGCCCGGCTCCACGCTCACCGACGAGCAGTACGCCAGCTTCAAGGCCGGCGATCTCTACGTCAACGTGCACAGCGCCGAGCACAAGCCCGGCGAGATTCGCGGGCAGCTCAAGCCCTAGACTGTGGTGTTATCCGGCGGCTCCCCGTCGCTTGCGGCGACGGGGAGCCGCCCGGGTTTGCAGCGGCTGGCCTGCACTGGATGCGACAGCTTGTCTTGCGGAAACGCCAAAAAAGTTGTTGCTGGTTTGCCGTCTGCCAGCTGTTCACGAAAACAGCCTGAGCCTGGGATAACACGGTATTTGGTTATTCCCTGAAGAATTGCCTGCCGATACTTGGCCTGCGCGAGCCTGGCCAGCGCGGATCTGCCAGAGTGGCAGCGCATATCGACATGCTGATTTATCAACTATTCGAACTCCCTGTTGCTGCATATCCAGCAGACGGCAGACAACATCGATCGCACCGCGCATGCGCAGGCCGGGAAAGCGGCTGATCCGCCCGCTGCTGCACCAGGATATGGCAAATAGCGCTGTGGCAACACATGATTTGACGGGTGTCGTTCATCGCATGCCGCCCGTAGCGGCATTGCCTGTTGCGTGGATTCGGCCACGCCACGGCAATATTGTCGCTCCAGGGCTGTCCGGTAGATTGCTGCAGGATATGGATAGTAATTGTAAGTCTTGGTTAAAAACTGCACAGAACAATAAAGTTCCCAGCACATTGCGGTGGGGTACCGCAGGAGTATCCGGGAGCAAGTTATGCGCGATTCCCTCTATCGCGATTCTCATGTTTTACAGCTGCACGGAAGCAACGCTGAACAGTTGACGATCCGCGCCAAGGCGCTGGTCTTCGTCGATCCCGTGTCGCAGGAAATCCACAAGTACCTCGAACACGTCGCGCCGAGCGATGCACCGGTGCTGATCATAGGCGAGACCGGCACCGGCAAGGAGCTGGTGGCGCGTCATATCCATGAACTCAGCGGGCGCAAGGGTCCGTTCGTCGCGGTGAACTGCGGCGCCATCAGCGAGCAGCTGGCCGAGAGCGAGCTGTTCGGTCATGAACTGGGCGCGTTCACCGGCGCCACCATGCGGCGCGAGGGCTGGTTCGAAGCGGCCAACGGCGGCACGCTGTTTCTCGACGAGATCGGCGACCTGCCTCTGACCCTGCAGGTGAAGCTGCTGCGCGTATTGCAGGAGCGCGAGGTGGTGCGTCTGGGTTCGCGCAAGTCCATCCCGGTGGACATCCGCCTGGTGGCTGCCACCAATGTCGACCTGACCGACGCGGTGTCCGCTGGCCTGTTCCGTCTCGATCTGCTGTATCGCCTCAACATCGCGCAGCTGCGCCTGCCGCCGCTGCGCGAAAGGCCCAAGGATATTCTGCCGCTGGCGGTGCACTTCCTCGGACTCTACAGCCAGCGCCTGAAGCGCGCGCGCCCGGAAATTTCCGAGGCCGCCCGCCATGCGCTGGAGCGCTACAGCTGGCCCGGCAATATCCGCGAGGTGGAGAACGTCATTCACTTCGCGCTGCTGGTCGCCAGGGAAAACGAGATCCGGCCGGAACATCTCAAGCTCAACGGCGTCAGCGGCGCGGTTGCGCAGAATACGGGCGCATCGAGATTGACGCCGGTGGAGCAGATCACCGCGGCCCTGCAGACCCTGCTGGAGGAGCCAGGCGACAACCTTTTCAACGAGCTGGAGAAGCTGATCGTCGACGAGGCATTCCGCCGCAGCCGCTACAACCAGGTGCGCGCGGCTTCGGCCCTCGGCATCTCGCGCAATGTGCTGCGCACCTTGCTGAAGAAGCATGGCTATCTGGGCGACAAGTCCGATGAGTTGCCGGAAGGCAAGGAGCCGCCGGGCTGGAACCTGGCCGCGGCGCCTTGAAAGATGCCCTTGATGATCGAACCGGCAGCAAGGCTTCCGTGCAGCTGTTGCTATCGCGACACCCTCTCTGGCGTTGTGATGCGATTGCAGCAGGGCATCTGCAGTTCCACGCGCGGCGACGATGCCCCGGCATGGATCGGGATGTGAGGAATATGTCGCTTGCCATCAGTGAGTTATGTGGCTGCGCGGGGTGCTCGCCGCAGTCGTCTCGGCACTGCATCCGCGTCGGCACGATAGCTGCAATCCGGCTTGCTCGGCACGGCGCGTCGCCAATCCAATACATCAACCAAGAGTGAAATGAAAATGAAGAATCTGAAAGCTGTGGTGGCAATCGCGGTACTGGCTCTGGCGGCTCCGGTCGCGTTCGGGCAGCAGACCGCGGGTGCGGGTGGCGCGGCCGCTTCCGCGGCGCAGGCCTACAAGTCCAAAGCGCCGAAGCTCAATCGTTCCCAGATCGACGCCCTGCTGGCCAAGCCTGAGCAGCTGCTTATCATCGACGTGCGGCGTCCGGATGAGCTGACGACCATCGGCGGATTCCCGGCCTATCTGAGCATCCAGGCTCCCGACCTGGAGAAATACACCGCGTTCATTCCGAAGGACCGCACCATCATCACCGTCTCCAATCATGCGGGGCGCGCCGGCGTGGCTGCCGATCTGCTGGCCAGCAAGGGCTTCAAGGTGGCGGGCGCGGTGGGGGTGGAGAACTACCAGGAGGAAGGCGGCACCTTGAGCAAGATCGCGCCGCCCGCGCCGAAAGTCGCCGACGCCGGCAAACCGGCAGTCAAGAACTAGCAAGAGGTTCCGCCGAGCTTGCCAGCCGCATCGAAGAGGTCTTCAATAAGCGGAGCCGCCATCGGAGCGAATCCGCTGCAGGATAAGTGTCAGCTTGCGCCTTTAGGCGCGACGGGAAAGGAATAATCATGTCTGAGTTTCAAACCGCGAAGGCGGTCGGCGCCCCGGTGCCGGCGTGGAAGGGGCTGTTCGCCAAGGAGGACTGGTGGGCGATCTGGATCGGCGTCGGTCTGGTCCTGGCGGCGGTAGTGCTGTTCGCCTCGGGCAGCAGCATCAAGTGGCTAGCGGTATCGCCGCAGAAATGGAGCCATCTGCCCGAGGCGTTCGCGCAGTACGGGCAACACGCCGGGCAATACTTCGCGCTGTTCGTCCTCTGGGCGGTGTTGTTCGGGCTTGGCACCTTCAGTCTGGGCATCAGGCTGACGGAGTTCCTGCCGTCCTTCGCTTTCGTGTTCGTGGTGTCGGTGATTCTGTATTTCATCGGGCAGTGGGATCAGGCCTCGAAGTACAGCCTGGAACCGCCCCTGGTCGGTTTGGGCCTGGGCCTGCTGATCTCCAACACCATTCCGCTGCCGAAGTGGCTGGAGGCGGGATTCCGGGTGGAGTTCTACATCAAGACCGGCATCGTGCTGCTCGGCGCCGGGCTGCCATTTACCCTGATCGTCTGGGCGGGGCCGGTGGCCATCGTGCAGGCGGCGATCGTGTCGCTGGCGACCTTCGGCGTGATCTACTTCGTGGCGACCAAGCTGGGGCTGGATCGCCGCCTTGCCGCCACGCTCGGCACCGGCGGGGCGGTGTGCGGCGTGTCCGGTGCCATCGCCGTGGCGGGCGCGATCGGAGCGAAGAAGGAGCATGCGCCGATCGCCATCACCCTGGTGGTGTTCTGGGCCATCGTGATGATCTTCCTGCTGCCGATCGTTTCCCGTGCACTGCAACTGCCCACCGGGGTGGCCGGCGCCTGGATCGGCACCTCGGAATTCGCCGACGCCGCCGGCTTCGCCGCGGCGCAGACCTACGGCGGCTACGCCGGCAATGTGCCGGGCATCAGCGGCACCGCGGATGCGGCGGTGAACGCCTTCACCTTGATGAAGGTGATCGGACGCGACATCTGGATCGGTATCTGGGCGCTGGTGCTTTCGATCATCGCCACCACGCGCTGGGAGAGCACCGGCATCCAGAGCAGTACCGGGGCAGGGGAGATCTGGCGCCGCTTCCCGAAATTCGTCATCGGCTTCCTCATCGCCTCCGCCATCATCACGATCGTCTCGCGGGGTTACAGCTACGCGGACTACCGCAAGTCGCTGACCCCCGCGCTGATCGCCCCGATCCAGGCGCTGCGGGTGTGGGCCTTCACCTTCACCTTCTTCAGCATCGGCCTGACCACGCGAATCCGCGATTTTGCCGGGGTTGGTCCCAAGCCGTTCTATGCCTTTACCGTCGGCGTGGTGGTCAACGTCGTCCTGGGCTATCTGCTCTCGACCCAGGTGTTCGGCTCGTTCTGGAGCACCTTTGGCCAGTAGCGGATCCTTGTTGCGCCTGTTGCTCAAGCCGCGGCAGGCGCAAGCGCCGGCCGCGGTGCGCAGTTGCGCCTGCTGCGTGAATTTTTGCGATGCGCCGGCTTTGCTCGAAAGCCGGATTCAGGGTTTGCGCTGCATGGGCTCAGCGCACAGCTCGGTGCGGGCAAGCGACGGGATTTGCCTGATCCACGATCGATATCTTGCTGCTGATTGCAGTTGTTCCTCTCATGAGCCGACGCTGATGCCTCCCATGCGTCGAGGGCCGACCGCAGCCTAGCGCCGCTGCCCCGAAGAACGCAGATCGATCAGCGGCTGCTCGGCGCTCTGCGCCGGCGGTGCGCAGTTGTTGCAGTCGCTGCAGCCGGCGCCGCAGCCCTTGGCCTGTTCAACCGGCAGGATGCGCAGGCCGAACTGGCGCAGACGCTGCGGACGCTGGGCCTGGAGCAGCCATAGGGCCGCACTGCGCTGTATGCGGCGCTTGGTCTGCGGCGCGAACACCCCCAGCGCATAGAAGGCGCTGGGGATCAGGATGAGCGCGATGATCAGGTATTGCAGCGCGACGTTCATGATCAGGCCAGGGCGTGGGCGATCTGGTAAGTCACCAGGGACGCCAGGTAAGCCAGCGCGAACAGATAGCCCGCGGCGATAGCCATGGTCCTGACCGAGTTGGTTTCGCGGCGGATCACGGCGAGCGTGGACAGGCATTGCGGCGCGAACACGTACCAGGCCAGCAGCGACAGGGCGGTGGCCAGCGGCCATTGGGCGGCGATCAGCGGCTGCAGCTGGGTGGCCGCCTGCTCGGTATTGGCCGACAGGGCGTAGACCGTGGCCAGCGAGCTGACCGCCACTTCGCGCGCGGCGAGGCCGGGGATCAGGGCGACGCAGATCTGCCAGTTGAAGCCGATGGGTGCGAACACATACTGCATGGCGTGGCCGATGCGGCCGGCCAGGCTGTAGTCGATGGCCGGGCCGGTGAAGCCGGCCGGCGCTGCCGGGAAGCTGGAGAGGAACCACAGCACCACGGTCAGCGACAGGATCACGGTGCCGACGCGCCGCAGGAAGATCCAGGAGCGTTCCCACAGGCCGATGGCGACGTCGAACACATGCGGGATGCGGTAGGAAGGCAGCTCCAGCAGCAAGGCATGCTCTTCCACCTCGTGGCCGCGGCGATGGCGCCACAGCTTCATGGCGAAGGACACGGCCAGGGCGGAGACGATGCCGGCGGCATACAGGGCGAACAGCACCAGGCCCTGCAGGCTGAACAGGCCCCAGACCTTGCGGTCGGCGATGAAGGCCGCGATGAGCAGGGTGTAGACCGGCAGCCGCGCCGAGCAGGTCATCAGCGGCGCCACCAGGATGGTGGCGAGGCGGTCGCGCCGGTCCTGGATGGTACGGGTAGCCATGATGCCGGGGATGGCGCAGGCGAAGCTGGACAGCAGCGGGATGAAGGAGCGGCCGGTGAGGCCGGCGCCGACCATCAGGCGGTCGAGCAGAAAAGCCGCGCGCGGCAGGTAGCCGCTCTCCTCCAGCACCAGGATGAACAGGAACAGCAGCAGGATCTGCGGCAGGAAGGTGATCACCGTGCCGGCGCCGGCGACGATGCCGTCCTGCACCAGGCTGCGCAGCGGGCCGTCGGGCAGGGTGGCGCCGAGCCAGGTGCCGAACACCTGCATGCCGTTGCTGATGCCGTCCATGAACGGCCGCGCCCCGGTGAACACCGCCTGGAACATGACGAACATCAGCAGCGCCAGGATCGCCAGGCCCCATACCGGATGCAGCACCACGCGGTCCAGCGCGTCGTCGATGGCGGCGGTGTGGCGCGGCATGGTGACGCAATCGGCCAGCAGGCGGCGCACCTCGGCGTGCAGGTTGGCGTCGTGCTGCCCGATCGGTGGCGGGGGTGGCGCGCGATCGAGCTGCGCGATCAGGTCGCGCACGCCGTTGCGCTGTACCGCCACGGTGGAGACGATGGGAATGCCCAGCTGGCGCGACAGCTTGTCGCGGTCGATGAGGATGCCGCGGCGCGCGGCGGCGTCGCTCATATTGAGGGCCAGCACCATCGGCCGGCCGATGCGGATCAGCTCCAGCACGAAGCGCAGGTGCAGTCGCAGGTTGGTGGCGTCGGCGACGCAGACCATCAGGTCGGGCCGCGCTTCCACCGCGTGCAGACCGAGGCAGACGTCGCGGGTGATGGCCTCGTCGGCGCTGGTGGCGTTGAGGCTGTAGGCGCCCGGCAGATCCAGCACCCGCACCAGCCGCCCGCTCGGCGCGAGGAAACGGCCTTCCTTGCGCTCCACCGTGACGCCGGCGTAGTTCGCCACTTTCTGGCGGCTGCCGGTGAGGCGGTTGAACAGGGCGGTCTTGCCGCAGTTGGGATTGCCGACCAGGGCGATGGACAGCGGGGCGGCCGCAACCACTGCCGAAAACGAGGTGGCTGGGGCGCTCATGCCGTCTCCGCGCTGACCATCACCCGCGCGGCCTCGCTGCGGCGCAGGGCGAAACGGGTGTAGCCGATCTGTACCAGCACCGGATCGCCGCCGACCGGGCCTTTGGCGACCACCCGCACCGGCTCGCCCTGCACGAAACCGAGCTCCGCCAGGCGCACCGCGATCGGGTCGTGGTCGCCATGCGCCACCACCTCGCTGATGGTCGCATTGGTGTTTCGGGGCAGGTCGGTTAGCTGGTGCACAGGATCGAACCCAATCTCGAAATGAATCTCTAAGTGAGAATTAATCTCAATTATATGCCAATTGCGGCAGATGTGTGACGCCGCGGAGCACGGTATTTTCGAAGCCCCGGATGATGCCGTGTCGGGGGCAACAGTTCCTTAACACAGTGCCGCTAGTGTGTGCCCGATAACGGCAAAGCCGATCAGGGGCGCAAAAAAAATGAATCAGGCAAAGGGACAGCGGTTGAGGCATTGCGCGGCGGCCCTCTGTGCCGGGACGCTCGCCATCTGCGGCGCCGCCGCGGCGGATGCCGCGACCACGCCGGCCCAGGCACTGGACGGCGTAACCGGCACCGTGCTGAACCTGCTGGTGAAGAATGTCGACGTGGTCGGCCTGGAGATGCCCGAGCATCCCGCTTCCGACTACATGAAGGCGGCCAGCCAGGCATTCCAGCATGTGCTGCATCCTTATTACGCCGCGCTGAGCCAGAGTGAGCGCAACGCGGTGCTGCAAGGCATCACCTTCAACTGCATCGAAAACGAGAGCGATCCCACCAGTGCCGACCATTCCCTGGCTTTTCCGGTGCAGCTGCTGCCGGCGCAGCCCGGCGCCCTGGTCTGGCACCACTATGCGTGCAGCTTCAGCATCGACTACAGGAATCTTCTGGGCCTGCCGGTGGGCTACGCCAGTCCCGTATATACGGTGAACCAGCTCGACATCCGCTACGACGCGGTGAACCTGGAACCGGCAGTGTCATTGCAGAATTACCAGCTGGGCAGCGCCGGGGCCGCCGGCTATGCCTGGCTCGGCCGCTACGTGCAGCCCCTCAATCTCATGCTGCGCGACCAGAACGGCGCGGTTCCGGCGCAGGCCATCGCCGGGGTCAACGCCGGTTATGACTATCGCGTCGATGCCTGGTCCAACTACGTGCCGCAGGACAATGTCTGCCTGGCGCGCTATGCCTTGTTGCAGGACCGCCAGCGCTTCTATGCGCAGCATCCGCCGCCGGCGCAGTGCCCGATGAACGCGAACAGCCTGCCGGAATGCGCCAGCGGCAACTCCCTGCCGATCACCGACGATCTCGGCGATTCCCTGGTCTACCTGGCGCCGGCACAGCGCGCCAGATCCTGGCGCGACACGCCATTCCAGTCCTATAACTGCGGCAGCCTGGGCGAAGTGGAGCAGCGCGGCGCGCTGCTGCTCTATCCCGACACGGTCGATACGCGCCGCACTTCGGCCAGCAAGGACAACGTGGCTGAGCTGGCGGCGGCGGACGGCACGCCGGCGACGTCCGCCATCGGCTCCGGGCCGCTGCTGCTGCAGGATGGGCAATTCCTTTACGACGAGGCGCAGTCCGAAGAGGGACGGCCGATCGACAACTACGAAGTCGGCGGGCAGACCGGCGTGGGTTACGAGCGCGATGCCAGCGGGGTGCTGACCGTGCACCTCGTCAACATCGACGGCGAGGATTATGCCGAGGGTATGCATCAGTGGCTGATGGGGCTGTATTTCCTCAGCCCATATGCCCATTCCAGCGGCGCCGTGGCGCTGGGCAACGGCGGCGACGCGACGCTGTGGATCAACCCCGCCACGCCGGCGGTGCAGTCGGTGCTGGTGAGCAGCAGCAACCCCAACCACGCTTATTTCGAAGCCTTGTTCACCCACAACGGCCATCCGGGCATTGTTTCCAATTGCTCCGGATTTACGGCGCCGACGATCGGCTGCAGCGCCCGCCCGCTGCACGACGGGCTGTTTATCTATATGCGTTGAGCGGGGGCTGCTTCAGCCTCTTATTTCGCCGGAGCGGGTGCCGGCATTGGCGCTGGCGCTGTAGCTGACGGCGGCGGCCCCGGCGGGCTGGTCGGCGCGGAGAAGCCGGAAATCTGGTTGCCCCGTGAGTACATGCACTGCTGGTAGGCGATGTTGTACTGGTATTGCAGGCCGTAATAGGAATAGCGGTCGTCGTAAGAGCTGGTGGTGGTGCCGTTCGGGCCGCCGCCGATCTGCTGGTAGGCGAAGCCGCGGCAGACCTGGTCATCGGCCTGGAACACCTCGAACGGCTTGTACGGCGAAGGCATCACCGGCACGGTCGGCGCGTTCGGCAGTTCGACGCAGGCGCCGAGCAGGGCGGCGCCGATCAGCGCCGCGGCGGTGGTGCGCAGCTTGATGCTGTGAAACCTTTCGCTGCCAATCTTGCTCACGTCGGTTCTCCCTAAAGAAATGGACGGTTTCAAGGCGCCGGCGGCGGGCCTTGCACGCTAGGAGGCTGCTGGTCCGGAGCGCCCTGGGGCGCGGGCGGATAGTTCTGCGGTACCTGCTGATCATTCGGCGCGGGCTGCTGCTGATAGTCCGGCCCCGGCTGTTGCTGATAGGGCTGCTGTTGCGGGTAGGCCGGTGCCGGCTGCTGCTGATACGGCTGCTGCGGGTAGCCCTGGCCGGAGGGTTGCGCCGGGGGCGCCGGCGGCGGTGCGGGCGGCAAGGGCACATCGGGTTGCTGGCCCTGGGGCTGACCCTGCGCGTCGGCGGCCGGCGCGGCAGCTTGCGCGCCCGCGGCCATCGGCTGCCAGGGCGTGCTGCACTGGCTGACCGTGGGGTAGTAACCCGCCGGGTTACCGCACCAGTACCAGTATTGCTGCGGCTGCGCCACGGTGGTGGCCGGCGGCGCCGGCACCACCGTCACCGGCAGGGCGGCGGGATCCGGGTAGGGATAGACCGGGGCCGGATACAGGTACCAGTTGCCGCCGATGATCCACCACCAGCCGGGGTTGCCGCCGTACCAGCCGTGATACCAGCGGCCGCCATACCAGGCATTGCCGTAGAAATGCGGCGAGGGGCCGAACCAGTAGTGGCCGCCGTAGTAATAGTGGCCGCGGCCATAGCCGCCGCCATAGAAATGGCCACCGCCATGCGGGCCCGGACCACCGTAGCGGTCCCAGGCGTAGGCGGCTGCGGGAGCCGCGGCGGCGGCGACCAGGGCGATGCTCAGCGGGATGTTGAAGCGGGATTTCATGGCTGCGCTTGGAGGTTGAAGGCCGACAAAGTGGTGGGAACTCAGTTGAGGATGACGTCGACGCGGCGATTATGGCGGCGGCCGTCGGCGGTGGCGTTGCTGTCCACCGGGTGGTCCTCGCCCTTGCCGATGGCGGTGATGCGCTGCGGCGCGATGCCGTGGGCGATGAGGTACTGCATCACCGCGTCGGCCCGGCGCTGCGACAGTTCGCGGTTGGCCGCGGGCTTGCCGACGGAGTCGGTATGGCCTTCGACCACGATGCTGCGCTCCGGTTCCTTGCTGATCGAAGCGAGCAGGGTGTCGAGAGTGCCGGTCGCCGCGGGACGCAGGTCCGACTTGCCGGTGGCGAAGAGCACGTCGCCGAGGCTATACGTGACTTGGCCGGTGGGCGCCTGCACCGGCGGCTGTGCCGCCGCATGCGGCCTGGCCGTGGCCGCTACCGCGAGCCAGCCAACCGGGCATTCCCGCACATAGGGAAAATAGGCCCTGGCGGGCGGGCAGTAATACCAGTAGGCGGCCGGCGCCTGCTCGACGGTGACCGGCGGCGGCGCATAGACCACGGGCGGCGGATAATAGTAATAGCTGGGGCCGTAGTAATAGGGCGAGTAGTAGTTAGCTCCGTAGCCGTAGTACGGCCAGCCGACGCCGACGCCCACACCGACGACGACCCGCCCTGCGGAAGCCATCAGCGGCAAGCCGAGGAGGCCGAGTGCGATAACCAGGGAACCGCGTTTCAGAATGCCCATGACCATGTATCCGAATGGACTGTGCCCAAGCATGTGCCGACGACATGAACGCTAGCTGAACCGCCGGGTGGAAGTGCTGGTAAACGCTGTCTTTTTTACGAATCTTTACATGATGCCGCAGCGCATTGAGGGGCTGCGGCCGCGGCTGGCCCCCGGCGCAATCCTTTATCCCCTTCACCCGAGTGGACGATGTGACGGGGCGCTTTTGACGGAAAAATGCCCTCCTCAACATTGGGATAGCCACTGGAGGAGACCAGGATGGCTGGCACTAAGGATTACGGGCTGGGCGAATTCACCTATCCGCGCGGCTGGTTCATGGTCGCGGATGCGGCGGAGCTGAGGGACAAGCCGCTGCCGCTGAAGTTTTTCGGCCAGGATTTCGCGCTGTACCGCGGCAAGAGCGGCAAGATCGTGCTGCTCGACGCCTTTTGCCCGCACATGGGCACGCACCTGGCGAAGAACACCACGTCCTACGTCACCCATGACGGGCAGATCGAGGGCGACTCGATCCGCTGCCCCTATCACGGCTGGCGTTTCGGCGCGGACGGCAAGTGCAACGAGATCCCGTTTTCCAGCCTGCCCATTCCCAAGGCGGCCTGCGTGCGTTCCTGGCCGGTGGTGGAGCGCCTGGGTGCGGTCTTCGTCTGGCACGACCCGGAAGGCGGCGAGCCGGAATGGGATGCGCCGAACCTGGCGGAGTGGGACGACGCCGGCTGGGTGCGGCACCAGTGGGATCACCTGGGTCAGCTCAAGTGCCACCAGCAGGAGATCATCGACAACATCGCCGACTGCACCCATCTGCAGCCGGTGCATGGCTCCATCGTCAATTTCTTCGAGAACGAGTTCCGCGGCCATCTGGCTATCCAGCGCCAGGGCGGCCCGCACCGCACCCTGGTGAGCAGCGACGGCAAGAGCCCGATCCTGATCACCGACACGGTGTATCACGGTCCCGGCGTGCTGCTGTCGCGCATGTCCGGTACCCATGATGCGGTGATTCTGATCATGCATACCTCGGTCGAGGATGGCACGGTGCAGGTGTGGCACGCGCTGATGGTGCGCTCGCCCAGCAATGCGGCCAAGGTCACCGCGCAGGACACCGAAGCGGCGCGCATGTACCAGGCCGCCGCGCTGCAGGCGTTCTCGCAGGACTTCGAGGTATGGTCCAATAAGCGCGCCTGCATCAACGGCATGTTCATGCCCAGCGACGGCGCTTTCCGCAAGGCGCGCATCTGGTACAAGCAGTTCTACAACCCGCGCGCGAAGAAGGACGAGTTCCTCAAGCAGGCCGAAGGCGTCCATGTGCCGGCCGGCATGAAGCCGGCGCCGGAAGCGGCACGCGGCAATGTCTCGCTGGCGGATGCGGTGGCGGCGGAGAACCAGGCGCAGGCTGCCTAGGTTTTACAGCGCAGTTCGTTGTAACCAGAGCTCCTCTTCCGCGGCGGTGGAAGAGGAGCTTCGTTGTTGCGGACGGTGCGGCGGCGGCGAGTCAGGCGTTCGCCGCGCCGTGCCATCAGGACATCCGCTGTGCTTTCCGCCCGCCGTGCCTCATTTGACGAGGCCGACGCCGGTGCAATCCACGTGCTTCACGGATTCCGGGGCGCTGCAATAGGAAAGCGCGGGATTGTCGTCGGGATTCTTCGTCGCGTCGAACACCTGGCCGTCAGGGCAGGATGTCTGGGAGGCGATGCCGCGCTTGCAGGAATAACGCACCCGGCAATCCGGGTGTTCGTAGGTGCCGTCCTGCTTGCCGATGCAGAATTCGGAATCCCCGAGTATGGCAGGTACGTCCTTGAACGAAGGAACCGCCCCGGCCGCTGCGGAAAAGGACAGCACCGCCGCCGCGACCACGGTGGAACACACTGCCAGATGCCGCCATGTCTGTTGCTTCATACCGCTCCCTCCTCGTCTTCGGTGAATAAGCCGGCTTGCGTGCAGCGTCGGGCTGGAAGCGAGGGCGCAACGATCCCGTCCCCGGCTGTCATGGAAGACCAGGGTCTATCGAGAAGCGCAGTGCGTCCCACACCGTGCATGCAGCGGCGGCTTGCGCCCGTACGCGGCGCGCCTGCCCTGCCGTCCAGCCCTATGGCTCACGGATGCCACTTGGATGCGGCGAGCGTGGGGAATGGTTGCAATAGACTTGTTCAGTCCGACGAGTGGCGCGATGCACCTGCTGCGCAGTCCGGAAGTACTGTAATGCCCGACGTGCAGTGATCGGATAAGGTCATTGTGCTTTGATCGGTGCAGCCGCGCATCGCGCTAGACTGTGGGCATGAGTAGTAGCCCGTTACCGTCTTCCACTCCGCCGCCGGTGCTTGCCGGCGCGCGTGTGCTGGAATACGTCATTGTCGATGAAACGGTGGTCTTCACCGGCCGGCTGCATCTGTACAGCGGCAATGAACGCATCGGCAGGGTGCCGTGTCTGGCGATCTGCCGGGAATTCGACGATGGCCAGTACCTGCTGGTGCACTGCGGCGAGGACTGGGAGGCGCTCGGCGTGCAGGCCTGGAACGGACCGCTGGCGCGCGGGCCGGCATCGGTCGACGAGGTGAAGCTGCGCGCCGAAAGCTACTATGCCGGCCTCTCCTCGCGGTGGATCAGGCTGGAGGTTTCGCTGGAGGATGCGCAGGCCTACCACGAGGCGCAGGAACGGGAGTTCATCTGCTCCTTTTGCGGCCGTGGACCGGACGAGCTGCCCAGCGTATTCAGGGGCGGCAGCGCCACTATTTGCGGCGACTGCGTGCGCGAGCTGTACAGGATGCTGGATGAACCCGATGATGCGCCATCCCTGCAATAACCGCCGGAGCTGCGTTCTTGATCGCGCCGATGCCTGAAGTGAAAAGCGGCGCCATTGTCGCGCTGCGCCTGTTCGACATCGCTTATGCCATCGACCTGGCGCAGGCGGAAGCGCTGTGGGCGCAGCGGCAGGGCGGGGGCAGCAGCCGCAGCCAGCTCAGCGCCACCCCGGCCAAGGCGGTGGCCTTCGACGTGCCGCCGGTGCTGCTGCCGCTGGACGCGGTGCCGCTGCACATGGAAGGCATCGGCGTGAACGCCACCGCCACGGCGCGTCTCTACGATTTTGGGGTAGTGGCGCTGGCCCTGCGCATCCTGGTGGTGGATCACGACTGGGCCTCGTACACGCGCCTGTGCAACGCGGCGGCGCAGTCGATCGGTGCCGCGGTATGGGAGGCGCTGCTGCAGCGCGTACGCCTGCCGCTGGTCTCGGCGCTGGACCGGCCCTATGCCAGCGGGGTGCAGGAGGACTATCTGCTGGCCATCGTGCAGCAATGGAGCGAGCCGCAGAAAACGGTGGACCTGGAACAGCGCCTCGACCTGGTGCCGCTGTTGTCCGGCGAGCGGCGGCCCCTGTCGGAAGGCGCGCGGCGCGAGTTGCTGCGGCAGCGCTTCTCCTACTACGAGGACGATCTGGTGGTGCTGACCTGGGACCGCGCCTTCATCGTCGAGCCGCGCGGCGACTCGGACGTGGCCGACGTGCTGGAAGTGGCCAATGCGCAGCTGCTGGAGCAGCGTTACTACGACGAGATGCTGGACGACGAGCTGCCGCGCATGTACGACCTGGTGGAGCTGGCGCAGCGCGCCAGCCACTGGTATGCGCCGCGCCGCTTCGCCGACCTGGCGCGGCGCTTTTATACTCTGGTGGCGGAAGTGACCGAGCTGACCGAAAAGGCCGACAACGCCCTGCAGGTGACCGAGGACGTCTACCTGGCCCGCATCTACGCCGCGGCACTGGAGCAGTTCCGCGTGCCGAAGATCGGCGCGGCGGTGGACCGCAAGCTGGCCATCATGCGCGATACCTACACCGCGCTCTACAACGAGGCCGCCGGGCGGCGCGGCGAACTGATGGAGCTGGCGATCATCGTGCTGATCCTGGTGGAGATCGTGGTGGCGTTGGTGCAGAAGTTCTAGCGCGGATGCCCCGGCTGCGCACATGGCCGATAATGCGCGTCTTGGGGGAGTCCAACAATAATGAGTGTGTCGCTGGGACCGAATGTGCCGCGCCGGGGCAATGCCTTCTCGCGCTGGCTGGGCCGTGTGGTGTTGCGGGCGATGGGCTGGCGCTTGCAGGGGGCCATCCCCGATCTGCCGAAAATGATCCTCATCGGCGCGCCGCACACCTCCAATATGGACGGGGTGGTGTCGTTCGTCGCCATGACCGCCCTGGGATTGCGCGCCGGCACCATGGTCAAGGACAGTGCCTTCCGCGGCGCCACCGGCGTCCTGCTGCGCTGGCTCGGCGCCCAGCCGATCGACCGCAACAGCGCCAAAGGGGTGGTGGAGCAGACCATCGACGCCTTCAACCGCCTGCCGGGCTTCGTCCTGCTGCTGGCGCCGGAGGGCACGCGCAGCGCGGCGGCGGAGTGGAAGCGCGGCTTCTACCACGTTGCCAGGGGCGCCCGGGTGCCGGTGGTGCCCGCGGCGATCGACTACAGCCGCAAGCGCATCACCTTCGGGCCGCCGCTGGCCGCCAGCGACGACTTCGCGGCGGATTTGCGCCAGTTGCTGGCGTTTTACGCCGGGCATTCCTCGCCGCGCCATGCGCGGCGCCTGTCCCGGCCTCTGTGCGAGGCGCAGGGGCGGCAGTGGCGTCCTTCGGACGAGCCGGACCTTTAGCCGCTCCCGCCGCTTTCCCCGATAGGCCCGCCGGGGCGACCGTTCCCCCGAAGAACTGACTCGCCTGTCGGTTCCTGCCCGAAGCCCCGCTGCGTTGCGCTTACAGTCGCTCGACGGGCTGGCGCGGCAATCGCGCGCCCGGCTTTGGGCATGGAGTGAACATATGACACCTTTATTGATCGGCTTCGGTGCGACCGGCATTCGGGCGATGAAGCACCAGCTGATCGCGGCTACCGGGCCGATCACGGCGATCGCCGTGGGTGACGAGGCAGCGGTGGCCACCCTGGGTGCACTGCAAAGCCGCCACACGCTGCATAGCGTCCGTCTGCAGGTGCCGGCCGAACTGTACCGGACCAAGGGCTGGAGGCCGATTTTCGATCACAATGTGCTGGGCCTGTTCGCGACGCTGCGGCCCCTGCTGCTGACGCCGCGCATGGTCGCGCTCTATGCCGAGCTGGGCACCCTGGAAAGCGGCGGCGCGGCCGCCCTGTTCGCGCGCGAGATCACCGGCATGCGCCTGGGGCACCAGATCATCGCCAACCTGTTCAAGCCGGTGACCGAGAACGGCGCCCAGGTTACCTACCTGGCCGACACCCAGCTGTTCACCCTGGGACATTGCGCCATGTCGATGCAGATCGTGGCCGAGGATCATCTGATGCGTTCCAGCGTGACCAGTGCCGGCTTCGGCTTTGCCGATGCTGCCGCGGTGGTGATGTGGAACGAACACCTGGAGCGGGCCAAGCTGCTGCTCGAAGCCAGCGCCAACCAGCGCCGCACCGAGATCGGCCTGGTGGCGATGAATGGCGCGCGCGTGCAGCGTGAAGCGAAAGTAGTGGTCGGCGGGCGCTAGGGCCACGCCTTAGGCGCTGCCGCCCAGGCCGAAGCGGCGCATCAGCAGCTGGTCCTTGAGCCGCACCGGCAGTCGCGCCAGGCGCGGCAGGGCGCTGCTGCCCGAACCGAGGCGGATCACCGCACGCGGGCTGGAAGCCAGCACCTCGCGCACGAATGCCTTGGCGAATACCTTGGTCGGCGTGGCGTGCTCCTGCGAGGCGCCCGCCCGCTTGGCGATGCTGTCGGCAAACTTGGCGTAGAGCCGCCAGGTGTGCCGCCCGGTTTGTGCTTGGGCGCCGGCGCCGAAACCGGACTGGATGCCGCCGGGCTGCACCAGCAGCACCTCGATGCCGAAGGGTTTCAGCTCCATGCGCAGCGCGTCGTTGAGGCTGTGCAGCGCCGCCTTGCTGGCGCAATAAGGTCCGGCGAACGGCGTGGTGAGCACGCCGGAAACACTGCCCACGTTGACGATACGGCCGCTGCCCTGGCGGGCCATGGCCGGCACCACCGCCTGCACCATCGCCACCGGCGCGGTGAGATTGGTTTCCCACTGCCGGCGCAGCTCGTCCAGCGGCAGCTCGGCCGTCGGCCCCATCACGGGTATGCCGGCATTGTTCACCAGTACGTCCACCGCGCCGTGCTGCGCCTCCACCGCGCTCACCGCTGCTGCGATGGAAGTCGCGTCGGTCACGTCTAGCGCCAGCGTATGGATGCCTTGTGCCGCGAGGGCCTCAAGGGTTTGCGGCTTGCGCGCCGTGGCATAGGTGATGCAGCCGCGCGCCTGAAAGGCTTCGGCCAGGGCGTAGCCGATGCCGCTGGAGCAGCCGGTGATGAATACGACGGGTTTTGCTTTCATTGACTCGGATTCCCTGTTCAGCTCTCTGCGACGATGCGGTTGCGTTGCGTGCCCAGGTCCACACGGCCGTCGCTGCTGGCGATGCGGGCTTCCACCAGGTCGCCCTCCTTGAGATATTGCGGGCGCCCGGATTGCACCTTGAAGAAAATATCCCACTTCTTCTTCTCCGGCAGCAACGCACCCAGTTTTTGCCTGGCCGGGGAAGGGATGGACAGGGCGCAGCCGGCGGGCGTGCCGGTGGACAGCAGATCGCCGGGCGCGAAATCCTGCACGCCGGACAGTTCGGTGAGGGTTTCCGCCGGGCCGTAGACCAGGTTGGCGCTGGAGTCCTGCTGCCGCACTGCGCCGTTGACGCTCAGCTTCAATTGCAGCTGACGCAGCAGCCCGATCTCTCCGGGCTCGAGCAGGCACAGCCAGGGCCCGACCGGGCCGAACGTGCGGAAGCTCTTGCCCTTGTAGAACTGCATCTGCGGGATCTGCACGTCGCGCGCCGAGTAGTCGTTGACGATCACCGCGCCGGCGATGAACTCGTGCAAGTTGGCGTCGCTCACTTGCACCGGGCCGTCGATGGCCTTCCTCAGGATCAGGCCCAGTTCGATTTCGTAGTCGAGAAAGCGGACGCTGTGCGGGCGGATCACGTCGCTGTCGGCGGGAACGATACAGCTCGCCGCCTTGGTGAAGATCATGTTGTAGCTTTTCACGTCAGGATTCATGCCGGACTCGATCATGTGCTGGCGGTAATTGGCGCCCTGGCAGACGAACTGCTGGTTCGCCGTCACCGGCGCCAGCAGCCGCACTTGGGGCAGGTCTAGCGTGGCGCCTTGCAGCGCCCGGAGTTCGGCCGGGGTGGTGCCCCGGATGAAGTCGCCGGTGGTGGCGAAGTCGCCCGGCACCGGCGTGATCCGCTGCTCGCGGATCACGCCCCACTGGGCGCGATTCTGATGGCTGAAGCGGATGATATTGACGGACATGTTTGAGTCCCGGGAGTCGAGTGGTTTCAGCCGAACAGCCTGGCCATGGTAAGGAGTTTGCCGAAAGACAGGTCCGGGCTGCGGCGCAGGTTGCGGATCAGCGCGGCGATATTGGCAGGCGTCAGCCGAGGCCTGGTGAAGCTCGCCGGCATCACCTGGCCCCATTGCGACATGGCCTCGCGGCTGACGACATGGGTGCCGGTGGGGCGGTCGGCGGTGAACAGGTCGCCGTCGCAATAGTGCTCGTGCTTGTCGCCCCAGGGGTCCTGCCAGTAGTCGAAGATCTGGCTGCCGAGGATGTGGCGGCCGATGCCCCAGGCATGCTTCCAGCCGCGCTCGCGTAACACCCGCTGGCCCATGCCGATGGCGTCGGCATCCACCACTTCGTAGGCGCTATGGCTGTAGGCGGGCATGAAGCCCTGCGCCAATGCCAGGGTGTGGTGGTCGGCTGGCAGGTCACCGAGGTCCAGCCGCAGGAAGCTCACCGCCGGCGAGCCGTCCGGCAGCAGTTGCACATCGCTGGGAATGAAGCCGAAGTGGCGCGAGTACCAGGCGCAGCTCGCCTGGTAGTCGGCGACTTCCAGGACCACATGGCCCAGGCGCAGGATATCCGGCGGCTCGGTCGGAGGGCGCTGCATCCGGTTGATGCGGGGATGCTCGCCGCCCAGGTTGAGCGGCAAGGGCGCGCGATGCGGCTGCGGCCTCGATCGGGACTGCCCGCAAATCGCCTCGACGACGAAGCCGGACGGATCGGTCAATCTGACCATCTCGCCGCCGCCGGGATGCGAGCAGGGCTCGATCCGCGCGCCCACCTGGATGGCCGCCAGCAGATCAAGATCGCCGCGCTGTGCAACAGCAAGGCCAAAGCCGACGAACCTTGGCTGCGCCGCCTGCATGACACGATAGCAATACGGTGCGAATCCTGTTCCTCGCAGGTACAGGGCCTGCGCGGAGCGCTCGGCTACCTGCAAGCCGAAATCCGTGAGGAAGCGGTGCGCGCGATCGAGGTCGGGCCGCTCGAAAATCAGATGGGTCAGCGACTGCGCGCGCACGGTTGGCTGCGGATGCCGCGCGGGTTGTGCAGTGACCAGACGCAGCGGGGTCTCCGGCTGGCTCATGTCGCACCGATCCTGGCCGCCAGGCCCGGGAACTGGGCCAGGGCATTGCTCCGGTTCACTTGCAGCAATTCATCCGTGTTGAACGAATTCTTGAGCTGCGGCGCCGGGTCGCCGGGAATGATGAAAGTGATGTTGGAAAACGGCCAGTCGGTGGCGAACATGACGTGGCTGACCTCGGTGACCTGGCGCACCGACATCATCGCCGACGCCGCCGGCGACAGGGCCGTGTCGTAGAACAGCTTGGCGTAGTCCAGGTTCTGGTTGTCGAGGCTGGGGATGTCGAGGTTCTGCGCCAGTACCGGGTAGATGGTCAGCACGCTGGTGCGATAGGCCAGGAAAGGCAGGGCGCCGCCGGCGTGGGCCAGCAACCAGCGGATCTTCGGATACAGCTCGAACACGCCGTTGTAGAGCATGTTGACCGCGGCGCGAGTAGTGTCGAAGGGGAATTCGTAGAGGAAGGTGAAAGTCGACAGCACCGGGATGGTCGGCACCGCGCTCGGCGTCACCGGGTGCAGAAACACCATCGCCTCCAGTTCGTTGAGGGTTTCGAACAGGGGAGCGAAGCGCGGATCGCCCATGTAGGCGCCGTGGTAATTGCTGAACACACCGATGCCATCCATCTTCAGCTCGGTGATCGCCCGCCGCGCCTCGGCGCAGGCGTTGGCGATGTCGACGGGATCGTTCAGATCGCCCAGCGGCAGCACCGCGAAGCCGCCGAAGCGCCCCCGCAGCAGCGGGTCGGTGCTATTGATCAGGGTATTGGCGGTGTAGTCGTTGATCTGCACCGCCATGGCTTGCCGCGCGGCCGTGGTGGGCAGGAAGTAGACGCCCGGCTCGGAGATGGAGAGGATCTGGGTCTGGATGCCGTATTCATCCATGAAGCCCGTCGCCAGCGCCGGCGACCACGGCGGAATCGGGATGCCGCCGGCGGTGAGCACGCCGTTTTCGGTCAGCGCCAGGCGATAGAAGTCCGGGATGTGATGGCAATGCACGTCGATGCGGAAATTTCCCGTCGGCGTCGTGGCGGTGCCGCTGCCGGCTGCGGTGCCGGTGGTGGCGTCGAGTTGCGCCGCCTGCGAGCTGCCGCAGCCTTGCAGCAGGGTCGCACCGCTGGTCAGGGCTCCCATGTTCAGCGCGGCCTTGAGCAGGCTGCGGCGTCGCGGGTCGGCGGGCGCCGCCGCCTCGTTGGTGGTTTTCATGTCTCCTCCAGGGGATGGGTGGAACGGGCCGGCGGTCTATGCCGCTTTGCGGCCGGGTGGTTGCATCTGCGGCAATTCGGGCAGGGGCGGCAGTTCCGCGTTGGCGATGTCGCGGGCTTCCTGCGCTGGAATACCCATGCCGCGCAGCAGCAGTCCGGCAGTGTCCGATCCGGCTTCGCGCCAGGTGTTGTGTCCTTCGAGCACCAGGAATATCGCCGACAGCACGCTCCCTGCGACCAGGGAAATCACCGACGGCAATTGCTCCGCCTTAAAGTCGTAACGGCCCAGGCTCATGCCCAGCAGCACGTCGCGCATCGGCGGGCCGCTCCACAGCCCCTGCAGCGCTTCATTGCTGAAGGCGAAGCGGCTGACGAAGCGGCCCCAATGCGGTTCCTCGTGCGCGCGGCGGATGAAGAAGCGGATGCCGTTGGCGAGGCGGCGAGCCGGATCGGGCACGCCGCCGAAACTCGCCACCACCCGCTGGTGCATCTCGTCGGCCAGCTGGGCCGCCACCGATTGAAACAGCAGGTCCGGCGATTCCAGATTGTTGTAGATGGTGCCGCGGGCGATGCCGGCGGCCTGGGCCAGCTCGCTCACCGTGATCTGGTTGCTGCCTTTTTCGGCAAACAGGCGCAGCGCGGCCTGGTGAATGCGGGTTTGGGCGGGGCTCATGAGCACGCAAAGGCGAAATGCAATGAGCCAACTGTATTGAACATATATGTTCAATACAAGTCGTATAAGTTCTAAAACTGACGAACGGTAGCAAAAATATCTTGCCGATATTGAACAATACTGTTCAAATAAATCAAATAATGACTATTTCTGGAAGAGAGAAATGAGGCAGATGAAAACCTGCGATGTGGCCATCGTCGGCCTGGGTCCGACCGGCGCGGTTCTGGCCAACCTGCTCGGCAAGAGCGGCTGCACCGTGGTCGGACTGGAGCGCGAGCCGGACCTGTATTACTCGCCGCGCGCCGTGCATTTCGACGACGAGATCATGCGCGTCTTCCAGGCAGCCGGCCTGTCGGAAGAGATCGGCGCCACCTCCGAGGCCTTCACCGAGATGGAATTCCTGTTGAAAGCGGGAGGCCCGCCGGCGATGCGCAGCAAGATCGGTTCGCAGGACTTCCGCTACGGCCATCACGGCGCCTGGTGGTTTCACCAGCCGACGCTGGAGCGCCACTTCCACGACGGCCTCAAGCGCTTCCCCAATGTGACCCCGTTATACGGCGTCGAGGTGACCGGCATTGCGCAGGACGCGGCGGGTGCGACGCTGCGCTACCGCACGCGCGGCGGTGCCGATGGCGAGATCCGCGCCCGCTATGTCATCGGCTGCGACGGCGGCCGCAGCTTCGTGCGCAAGGAAGCGGAGCTGCCGCTGGATACCGCGGATTTCGACGAGGCCTGGGTAGTGGTCGATACCAAAACGCGATCCGGCGCCAAGCATCCCGATCTGCCGAAAAACCACCGGCAGGTCTGCGACCCGAAGCAGCCGGTCACCTATGTGCCGATCGCCGGGCCGTATTACGAGTGGCAGTTCATGGTGATGAACGGCAGGAGCGAGCGCGAGGCGACCGATCCGGCCTTCGTGCGCAGCCAGCTGCGCAACTACGTCGACCTGGGCAGCATCGAGATCACGCGCATCGCCTATTACAAGTTCCACGCCCTGTGGGCGCGCCGGTGGCGCAATGGCCGGCTCATTCTCGCCGGGGACTCGGCGCACCAGATGCCGCCTTTCCTCGGCCAGGGCATGTGCTCCGGTATCCGCGATGCCAGCAGCCTGAGCTGGCGCCTGGACCTGGTGCTGCGCGGCGTCGCCGCGCCGGCGATCCTCGACGACTACGAGAGCGAGCGCAGCGCCCATGTGCGGCACATCATCCATGGCGCGATGTTTCTCGGTCATATCATCCAGACGCGCAATCCGCTTGTGGCCCTGCTGCGCAACCTGCTGTTGTTCAGGCCGGCCAGCGCCGTTCCCGCGATCAGTCGCCTGGTCTACGCCATGGCCAACCGCAAGCGGCCTTTGCGCGAAGGCTTCCTCGGCGCGGTGAGCAAAAAGCTGGCGGGCCAGATCGCGCTGCAGCCGAAGGTGACCCTGCCGGACGGGCGCGAGGCGCTGCTCGACGAAGCGCTGGGCAACGGCTTTGCCCTGCTGGTTCGCCGCGGCCTCATCGACACCCGGCGCCCGGACCTGACGCGGCTGAAGGGGCTGGTCGACCTGAAGATCGTGCAGTTCGCGGACGCCGCGGATGCGCGCTGCATCGGCGATGCCCAAGGCAGGCTGCGCCAGTGGTTCGACGGCGCCGCAGTCGATTTCGTCCTGATCCGGCCGGACCGTTACATCTTCGATGCCGGTCGGGCCGGCGCCCTGGGCGAGGTGCTGAGCGCTTTCCTGGCCGGGTTCCCCACGCCCGCTGCATCCGCCGGGCAGTTGCAGGTGGCGGCATGAACCAGGTTCCGGTGCTCATCGTCGGCGGCGGTCCGGTCGGGCTGACACTGGCCCTGTCCCTGAGCCGGCAAGGCGTGCGTTCGCTGCTGGTCAACGATCGCAAGGCCACCACCACGCATCCGAAACTCGATGTGGTCAATTGCCGCTCGATGGAGATTTTCCGCCAGCTTGCTCTGGCGGAGAAAATCCGCGCCGCGGGCAATCCGCCCGGCGCCAACCAGTATTCGGCGTTCGCGGCATCGGCAAGCGGCCCGTTTTACACGGTGATGTCCGATCGTCACATCATTTATCAGCCGGTTGCCGTCGCTAACCGGGCAATCCAGTCCTGCACCGACGGCAGCCTGCCGCTGGAATCGATGCAGCGCATCGCCCAGATGCACCTGGAGCCGGTGCTGCTCGATGCGGCGCAGGCCGACCCGAACATCGAACTGCGCTTCGGCTGGCGCCTGTATGGCTTCGAGCAGGATGCCGCCGGGGTCACCGCGCTGCTGCAGGACGTGGATGCGGGCGCCAGCGAGCAGATCCGCGCGGATTACCTGATCGGCTGCGATGGCCCCAACAGCCGCGTGCGCAATTTCCTCAATATCGACTATGACGGCACCCGCGATCTGATTGGTGAACTGTTCATCATTCACCTGCGCTCGGACGAGATTGCCCGCCTGTATCCTGACCGGCAGCCGTACTGGCACACCTGGATTTCGCGGCCCGGCTTCAGCGGTCTGCTGGTGTCGCCCAATGCCGGCCGCAACGATTATGTATTGCACCGGCCGTTCGGACCGCGCGTGGGCGAATCCCTGGAGAGCATCGTCGATGCCGCCCTGGGGACAACGCTCAAGTACGAAATCGTGCAAAGCGGCCCGTGGCGGCCGCAGTTCCTGGTGGCCGAATCGTTCGGGCGCCGCCGCGTGTTCATTGCCGGCGATGCCACGCACCAGTACATGCCCACCGGCGGCCTGGGTATGAATACCGGCGTCACCGAAGCCCACAACCTGGCCTGGAAGCTCGCCGCCTGCATCCAGGGCTGGGGTGGTCCGGCGCTGCTTGATAGCTACGAAGCCGAGCGCCTGCCGGTGGCGCGGCGCAACCGCGATCATGTCAAGAAGTGCGCGGCGGCGGCGTTCGAGACCAACTTCCCCAAGACCGACCAGCTGCTGGACCAGACGCCGGAAGGCGAGCGCAACCGCAGGGAAATGGCGCAGGCATTCGAGAGCAAGGTGTCGCGCATGTACGAATCGCTCGGTATGGAAATCGGTTTCCGCTATCGCGGATCGCCGGTGGTATGCAAGGACCCGGCGCCCGAGCCGCCGCAGGATGAAATCCGCTACACGCCGACGACCTGGAGCGGGGCGCGCCTGCCGAGTGCGTTCCGCGGCGACGGCCGGGCGGTATTCGATCTGCTGGCCGGGCAGGGCTTCACCCTGCTGGCGCTCGATGCCGATCCGGCTGAGGCTTCACCATTGCAGAGTGCGGCCGACGCGGCGGGTATGCCGCTGCAGGTTTTGCCCCTGAACGAGCCCCATCTGGCGCGGCTCTACGAAAAGCGCTTCGTGCTGGTGCGGCCGGATCAGCATGTGGCCTGGCGCGGCAATGAGATTCCTCAGGCCTGCGCGTCCATCGTCAACACCATTCGCGGAGCCGCCTGAGCCATGTTGACCCTGATCGGCAACCTGAAGCTGTACCTGCTGCTCTCCGTCACCCTGCGGCTGCTGCGCAGGGCGCAGCGCAACTCCGAACGGGTGCGCGCCCTGATGCGGGAAGAGGGCTTCGTCTTCCAGATCCAGACGGCGCGGGGCGCCGGTGGTTATTTCGAGTTGCGCGGCGGCGTGATGAAACTGGAGCATGGCCTGCATCCACGGCCGGATCTGGTGCAGATATGGTCCAGCGGCAATGAAGCTTTCCGGGTCATGATCAGCAGTGACGAGACCGAGGTGCTGCGCGCTTTCGAGCTGGGGCAGTGCCGCATGCAGGGCGATTTCCTGATCGCGCTGTGGTTCAACGAGGTCATGAAAATCGCGCGCGGCCGCGATTCTATGCAGGTCACCGCGTTTCTTGCCGCGGCGAAAGCCTGATCTTGTCTTGCGCGCCGCGACGAGCGCTGTTGCCTTACTCGCCGGCGGAGAGCGGCGGCAATTCGGCCCGGGACAGCTTGCGCGCGTCCTCGACCGGCACGCCCATGGCGCGCAGCACCAGCTCCGCCGCATCGGAGCCGGCATCGCGCCAGGCGCGATGTCCCTCCAGCACCAGGAACATCGCGGACAGCACGGTGCCCGCGATCATGGCGATGACCGTCGGCAATTGTTCCTGGGGAAAATCGTAGCGGCGCTGCGCGATGCCGAGCAGGATGTCCTGGGTCGGCGGTCCGGCCCACATGCCCCGCAAGGACTCGTTGCTGAAGGCGAAGCGGTTGATGAAGCGCCCCCAGTGCGGTTCCTCGTGGGCGCGGCGCACGAAGAAGCGGATGCCGTTGGCCAGGCGGTGGGCCGGATCTTCGATCCCTTTGAAGCTGGCGACAACCCGCTGGTGCATCTCGCCGCTGAGCTGTGCCGCCACCGTGTTGAACAGGTCTTCGGGCGAGTCGAGGTTATTGTGCACCGTGCCGCGGGCGACGCCGGCGGCCAGCGCCAGCTCGCTCATGGTCACTGCCGCGGAGCCCTTCTCGGCGAAAAGACGCAGTGCTGCGTGGTGAATGCGCGCCTGTGCGGCGGTCAGCCCAGCCATGGTGTTCCCGGATCGAGCAACAAGTCATCCATTGAACACCATTGCTTCGGATGAGTCACTACCGTCCAGGGCAGGTCGCGGATGGTATTGAAGCTGCGCGTGCGGGAGCAGGGGGCGGATAGCGGCAGTGCGTAACTGCGGCCGCCGAATCGGCCATGCGCCCCGCCGGAATGTATCCGGCGGGGCGTGGCTATACCGACGACGCCTTAGTTGGCGGCCGGCGCCGCGGGAGCGGCGGCCGGCGCTGCCTTGTGGGCGTGGTGCCGCTTCTCCGCCTGGTTACGGAACAGCGTGTCGGCGGTCGCCTTCTGCTCGTCGGACAGGGTGCCGTACAGCGCGGTGAAAGCGGTGACCAGCTTCTGCATGTTGTCGGCATGCAGTTGCGCCAGGGCGGCGTAGGACTTCATCGCGTCATCCGCGTTCAGGCCGGAAATTTTCTGCGCGCGATCGCGGAAGGCCTCGTCGGTCTTCTGCGCGTTGTCGCGCATGGTCTGCGCGAAAGCGTCCCACTGCTGCGTCTGCTGGTCGGTGATCTTCAGCTTGGTGTGCAGATCCTTGATGCGCTTCTCGACGAAGTCTTCATGCTTCCCGGCGGGGGCGGCCTTGGCCGGTGCGGCGGCAGGTGCGCTCGGCGCGGCTGCCGGGGTGCCCTGCGCCAAGGCGGAGGTGGCGAGCAGGGCCAGCGTCAGCACGGCGGGCGTGGCAAGGGTACGGATCGGATTTTTCATGACTGGATTCCCGTAATGGATTTTTGATTGGCGAGAACTGCGTTGGAGTACCTTGGGGTATTCGTTGCCCGGGTTTCAGGCCCGGGCGGCAAGGCTGTGACTCAGTAGCCGGGGGCCGGGGGCGGGTAGTAGCCGGGCGGATAGCTGTTCGGGTAGTAAACCACGCCCGGCGGAGGGGGCGGAGGCGGCGCCGAATAGACCACGGCCGGCGGCGGCTGCGTGGCGCCGATGATGGCGGCGCCGGCGACGGCTCCGAGCAGGGCGCCGACGACCAGACCACCACCGCCTCCACCACCGTGATAGCCGCCACGGTAGCCACCACCATGGTAGCCGTAGCCAGGGCGGCCACCACCGTGCCAACGATCCGCCTGCGCCGGCAGAACGGCCGCCACGGACGCGACGGCGAGGGCCGCCACGGCGATGCGGCGATAAGGGGATATTCGAGAGTTCTGTGTCATAAACGTTGCCTCCTGCTGGTTCATGGTTATGGTCTGCGCCAGCCCGCTATTGCATGCCTGACCGGGAACCGCTCGGCGCGACGACGGCCAATAAAGCGGCCGGTTCCGGCACCGCATTCCTTTGCCGTCACCGGAGTGTATGACAACGCCGGTGACGCTTCGTTTAAGACGATCGGCGAAAAGTGCGCCGGCCCGTTCTTCCATTTGAACGATTGTATGCCCGAAGAGCAGAGCTTGCGTAGGGTGTCCCACCAGGGCGGTTCGGCTCTCCGGGCGCCAATGGAGCTTGTGTTAAGTAATGTTAAGCGCCGCCGCGCAGGTGCCGCAGGCTGTGTTGGATACGCAGCAGCACCACCGTCAGCAGCACCGCCGGAATCAGCAACGCCAGGTTGTGCAGATGTGGTGTGCACACCGCGCCGGTGAAGGCGCCGAGCAGGAAAAGGGCGCAGACCAGGCCGAAGGTGCGCGCCTGTCCGAGGCCGTCGCCGCGCCGTCCCGGCTGAAACGCCAGGAACAGACCCTCGGCGAGGCGGCGCAGGTTGCCGGTGGTCATCACCGAGTTGTAGGACCAGCTCCCCACTTTGGGAAAGCTGGAGTTCTGCAAGGCGGCAACGAAGGACAAGCCCAGCACCAGCCACAGGTCCGGAAACGAAACCGGTAGCCACGCCGCACCGCACAGGAACAGTATTTCCAGCACCAGGCAGAGCAATGCCGGGTGGCGCAGCAGGGGTCGGGGCGAAGGCCGCCCGAGCAGCTGCGCGGTGAAGACGCCGAGCAGGAAGGCGATGATCGGCGGAATATGGCGCCAGGCCTGTGGCCAGTCGCCGGCGGCGGCGAAGACGCCGAGCAGCACCACGTTGCCGGTCATGGCGTTGGCGAAGACGTGGCCGTGGCCGACATAGGTGAAAGCGTCGAGGAAGCCGCCGGAGACGGTGAGCAGGGCGGCCGCTTCAAGCGTGGCGTGGGGCGGGGCAGGGGCGGCAGGCGTGCCCAAGCTCGGGCCCTGTTCCGTTTCGGGCTTCAACATGAAACGGGCGGACGCGCTTGCCGCTTCAAATCTTGCGGCGGGACCGGAATCATGCGGCGCGGCGGTCGAATTCGCGCATGGCGCTGATGATGTCCTGCAGGTGCTGCTCGACCCAGCGGTCGAGCAGGGTGATGGGTCCGCTCAGGGAAGCGCCCAGCGGCGTCAGGGAATACTCGACCCGCGGCGGCACCTCGGGATAGGCCTGGCGCGCGACGAAGCCGTTGCGCTCCAGCCGCCGCAGCGTCTGGATCAGCATCTTCTCGGAAATGCCGCCGATCTGCCGCCGCAGCTCCGAGGTGCGGGCCGGGCCCCTGGCGAGCCGGTGCACCAGCAGCAGCGCCCACTTCTCGGCCAGCACGTCGAGCACGGCGCGGGCCGGGCAGCCGGCATCGAACACATCCGCCTTGGCGCAGGAGCTGTCGATGGCCTTGGTCATTTCTTAAAACTTACCAGAAGGTAGGTACTTGTTCAATGGAAAGCCAAGTGCAATGCTTGAAGAGGTCGCGGCAGGCCGCGCGGCGCCGATGCGCCGGCGCGGCAGCTGCCGTCAATAAACATAACCATCCGCTAGCCTGAGGAAATTCACCATGAAACTGTTCTATACCCCCGGCGCCTGTTCGCTTTCGCCGCATATCGCCCTGCTCGAAGCCGGGCTGCCCTTCACCCTGAGCAAGGTTGACCTGAAGAACAAGAAGCTCGAATCGGGCGAGGACTTCAACGGCATCAACGCCAAGGGCTATGTGCCGGCGCTGCAGTTCGATGATGGGCAGGTGCTGACCGAGGGCTCGGCCATCGTGCAGTACATCGCCGATCTGAAGCCGGCCGCGGGCTTGGCCCCGGCCGCCGGCACGGTGGAGCGCTACCGCCTGCAGGAGTGGCTGAACTTCATCACCGCCGAGCTGCACAAGCCGATGGGTTCGATGTTCAACCCGGCGCAGGCGCCGGAATGGAAGGAGTCGGTCAAGGCCACGCTGTCGAAGCGGCTCGACTGGCTGTCGAAGCAGCTCGAGGGCAAGCAGTATCTGCTGGGCGACAAGTTCAGCATTGCCGACGGCTACCTGTTCACCATCCTCAACTGGGCCGGCATGGTCAAGTTCGATCTGGCCCCATGGCCGGTGATCCAGCAGTACGCCGCGCGCGTCGGCCAGCGGCCGAAGGTGGTGGAGGCGCTGAAGGCCGAAGGGCTGCTGCACTAGAAGCAACGGCTCGCGCCGCGGGCGGAACCAGCGCTGAACTGCGTTCCCTCCGCGGCGCGGCTCAACGGCCGCCGGCGTAAACTCGGCCCATGATGATCTCTCCTGTTGCGGACAATCGGTCCCGCCTGTGCCCCTTGTGCGGCGGCGCCAACGATTGCCGCATGGCGTGCAGCGGGAATTCCGCGAATCCGGGGGAGCTCTGCTGGTGCGAGAAGGAGCGGTTCTCTCCGGGCCTGCTTGCACGCGCGGCACAGGCGCGGACAGGCGGGTCCTGCATCTGCATCCGCTGCGTCCAGGCGCAACACGCAGCGGCTCAGTGACGGCCGCGGCGATCGCAGGGCTGTCGCCAGCCGCTGGCAATGTTGCCGCCGCGGCGCTTATGATCGTTTGACGCCAGGGCGCCGGAGGAACGCGCCATGATCCGGGTGCTGATCGCTTGCTGCCTGCTGTGCGGTGCCGTGCGCGCCGATGGCCTCAGGGACATCGGCGCGGCCATCGGCGCGCAGAACCATGGTCAATACCAGATCGGCATCGTCCTCTACACCTCGGCGATCCGCGACCCGCAACTGTCGGACTACGATCGCGAGGTCGCCTTCTACAACCGCGCCGATGCCTACCAGGCGGAGGGCGACTACGACCTGGCCATCGGCGACTACAGCGAACTGCTGCGCCTCGATCCGCAGCACAGCTGGGCCTACTACAACCGCGGCCAGTCCTATTGGTCCAAGGGCGACAAGGACAAGGCCATCGCCGATTTCGACCAGGTGGTGCGACTGGACCCGCGCAACGCCCGCGCCTGGTGCGCCCGCGGCAATGCCTATCGCTCCCGCTACGATTACCCGCGGGCCCTGGCCGACTACGACGCCGCCCTGCGGCTCGACGCGGCCGATCCCTGGATCTGGTTCAATCGCGCCGTCGCCTACAACGACCAGGGCGATAGCGGCCGCGCCATCGCCGACTTCGGCCAGGCGCTGCGACTCGATCCGCGCTACGAGCAGGCTTGGCTGGACCTCGCCCAGGCGCATCGCGCCGCCGGCAATCCGGACCAGGCCATCGCCGATTACACCCAGGCGCTGCGGCTCGATCCCAACAATGCCGTTGCCTGGTACAACCGCGCCAACCTCCATGGCGCCAAAGGCGAGGTGGAGAGCGCCATCGCCGACTACGATCGCACCCTGAGCCTGGCCCCGCAAAACGCCTGGGCCTGGTTCAACCGCGCCGGCATGCACCTGAACCATGGCGACTACGACGCCGCCATCGCCGACTACCAGCGGGCGATGAGCCTGAAGCTCGACAGCGCCGAGACCCGCTTCGGCCTGGGCAGCGCACGCTTCTTCGCCGGCCGCTACGACGAGGCCGCCGACGATTTCGGCCACGCCGTGGCCATGCCGGCCGACTCCACCCTGGCGATGGTGTCCGGCGATGCGCCCGGCGCCGGCAACACCGAACTGCGCTATCAGCTGATCTGGCGCTACTTTGCGAGACGCCGCGCCGGACGGGATGCGGCCGCGGAACTGCGCAGCGCCAGCGCGGCCTTGAACGACACGGCCTGGCCGTCGCCGGTCATCGACTATCTGCTCGGCAGCATCGACGCCGAGCGGCTGCTCGCACTCGCCGCCGATCCCGACCCCGGCCGCAGGCAGCAGCAGCAATGCGAGGCGGGCGCCTACCTGGCGGAGGCCAGCCTGCTCGCCGGCGATCGCGCCGCCGCACTGCAGCGCTTCGAGCAGGCCCGCACGCAGTGCCCTGTCAGTTTTGTCGAGTACAACTTGGCCACCGCCGAACTGCGGCAGCTGGCAGCGCCGCACTAGGGCGGTGTCCCAGAAATAAACCACATCACCCCTCTCCCTTCGGGAGAGGGGCAGGCGAAGGCATGGATGCCCGAGGTAGGGCAACGCATGGAGCGGTTGCCGAGGTGAGGGACGCAGGTTTGACCAGGCGCAAATCTGCTTGAAAGTGCGCCCCTCACCCGCCGCTTCGCGGCGGCCTCTCCCAGAGGGAGAGGCGAATGATCCGGCACATTGAGGCGACGAACCTAAAGGACACTACAGGGCAATGCCTGCTATGTCGTCTGGCGGATGGTTTCAACGAGCAGCCGCGAGCGGTCGGCGCAGGGGCCGACCAGGATTTCGACTTCCCCCGGCTCGAATACGGGCGTGAGATCGAGGCCGAGGAAGCGCAGCTCCGATGCGGGCAGGGTCATGGCGACGGTGCCGGTTTCGCCGGGCCGCAGGCTGATCTTGGCGAAGCCTCTCAGCTCCAGCAGCGGCCGCGCCACGCTGGCCACCTTGTCGCGCGTGAACAGGAAGACGGTTTCTTCTGCCGCGCGCTGGCCGGTGTTGCTGACCTCGACGCGGATTTCGACGTGGTCGCTTTCCGTCACGATGCCTGGGCTGACCTGGAGCTTGGCGAAGTTGAAGCTGCCGTAGCCGAGGCCATGGCCGAAGGGATAGAGCGGGTCGTTCGCCACATCGAGATACTTGCTGGTGAAGTAGTCGTCCGGATTCGCCGGCCGGCCGCTCGGGCGCTGCGCGTAGAAGATCGGTACCTGGCCGAGCGCCCGCGGCCAGCTGATCGGCGTGCGCCCGCTCGGCGACACGCGTCCGGTCAGCACATCGCCGATGGCATTGCCGGCCTCGCTGCCGAGGAACCAGGCTGCCAGCAGGGCGTCCGCCTGCTCGGCCAGCCAGGGCACGATCAGCGGCCGGCCCGAGAACAGCACCACGGTGACGCGGACGCCGAGCTTGCGCGCACGCTCGATCACTGCTTCGGCCAGGGCGCGCTGCTGCCCCGGCAGCTCCGGGTAGGCGCGGCTGGCGGCTTCACCGCTCATCGTCGCCCCTTCGCCCAGGCACAGCACGATGGCATCCGCGCCCTCGCACAGCTCGACGGCCGCGGCGATGCCCTCGCCGGTGCCGCCGGTGATGGCCACGCCCGGCGCATGCACGATCTCCGCTTTCGGCAAGCTTTCGCGCAGGCCGGCGAGCACGCTGACCTGGCCCTCCGCCACGCCCGCCGCCCACCAGGGGCCGCGCATTTCCCCGGCGGCGTCGGCCAGCGGGCCGATCAGGCACAGGCGGCGCACCGAGGCGGGCAGGGGCAGCGCTTCATGATCGTTCTTCAGCATCACGATGGCGCGCGCCGCCACGCTGCGCGCCAGCTGGCGGCGCTGCGCCAGGGCCTCGGCGGTTTCGGGCCGCGCGCCGCGCCGATAGGGATCGTCGAACAGGCCGAGGCGCTCCTTCAGTATCAGCACGCGGCGCACCGAGGTGTCGATCTCATCCATCGTCACCAGGCCGCGTTCCAGGGCGATGGGCAGGCCGCGGCGGTAGGCGTCGGCCATCATGTCGATGTCCACGCCGGCCTTGAGGGCCAGCGCCGCCGCCTCCGGCAGGTCGGCGGCGACGCCGTGGCGCAGCAGCTCGCCGATGGCGTTGTAGTCGCTCACCAGCACGCCGTCGAAGCCGAGTTGTCCGCGCAGGTAGTCGCGCAGCAGGGCGGTGTGCGCGGTCATCGGCACGCCGGCCAGGTCGGTGAAGGCGGGCATGATCGTCGCCACTCCGGCCGCCACCGCGGCGACGAAAGGCGGCAGATGCACTTCGCGCAGCGTCCGCTCCGAGATGTCGACCGAGGCATACTCGCGTCCCGCCGTGACCGGGCCATAGGCGCAGAAATGCTTGGCGCAGGCGGCGAGCGCGTCGGCGTCGGCCAGATCGCCGCCCTGGAAGCCGCGGACTTTCGCCCCGGCGATGAGCACCCCGAGCAGGGGATCCTCACCCGGGCCCTCGGCGGTGCGGCCCCAGCGCGGATCGCGCGACACATCCAGCATCGGCGCGAAGGTCATGGCCAGTCCGTCGGCGGCGGCTTCCTTCGCCGCTTCGCGCGCGGTCAGCTCCCAGGTCCGCGTGTCGAACACCGCCGCTTCGGCCAGCGGGATCGGGAACAGGGTGCGGTGGCCGTGGATGATGTCGAGCCCGATCAGCAGCGGGATGCCGAGGCGGGACTGCTCCACCGCCAGGCGCTGCATCTCGTTCACCGGCCCCGTGCCGACCATGTTCAGCAGGTTGCCGATCTCGCCGCTCTTGATGGACTCGGTCGAGTCGCCGGCGATGATCGGCCCGGTGACGGCATAGCTGGACGCGGTCATGGTGAGCTGGCCGAGTTTTTCCGCCAGGGTCATTTCGCCGAGCAACTTCTCGATGCGGCTCATCCGGTCCAGTCCTTTGGGATATTCAGGCAGCATGATAGATCGGCTGCCGCAAAACACCAGCGAACCGGGACCGGGCCGCCGCTGGCCATGCCAAATTCCGCAAAGCACGTCAGAATCGGCGGATAAGGAGATTCCCATGCCGAGCAGCGACAACATTCTGCACGCCGAAGCGCGGTCCCCCGCCGCACTGGCTGCCTTACCCGACGAGGCGCTGCTGGACGCGGTGCAGCGCCAGACGTTCCGCTTCTTCTGGGAGGGCTCGCATCCGCTCAGCGGCCTGGCTCCGGACCGGCGCACCACGCGCGAGGAGCCGGTGGACGACTTGGTGGCCATCGGCGGCTCGGGCTTCGGCGTCATGGCGCTGATCGTCGCCGTCGAGCGCGGCTGGGTCACGCGCGAGGCCGCGGTGGAGCGCTTGCGGCGCATGCTGGAAGTGCTGGTGCGCGCCACCTGCTATCACGGCGCGTTTCCGCATTTCATGAACGGCCGCACCGGCGCCACCATTCCGTTCTACCGCAAGGACGACGGCGGCGACCTGGTGGAAACCTCGTTCCTGTGCATGGGCCTGTTGTGCGCGCGGCAGTATTTCCAGCGCGACACCCCGGGCGAAAGATTCGTGCGCGACAAGATCACCGTGCTGTGGGGCGAGGTGGAGTGGGATTGGTACACGCAGGGCGGCCGCAAGCTGCTCTACTGGCACTGGAGCCCCAACAACGGCTGGGCGATGGATCACGAAATCCATGGCTGGAACGAATGCCTGATCACCTATGTGCTGGCCGCGGCGGCGCCGCGCCATGCCGTCGATCCAGCCGTCTATCACCGCGGCTTCGCCGCCGGGCGCGACTTCCTCAACGGCAAGTCCTACCACGGCATCGAGCTGCCGCTGGGCATGCCTTACGGCGGCCCGCTGTTCTTCGCCCACTACTCGTTCTGCGGCCTCGACCCGCGCGGCCTGAAGGACCGCTATGCCGACTACTGGGAGCTGAACCAGCGGCATGTGCATATCAACCGCGCGCACTGCGTGGCCAATCCCGGCAGGTTCAAGGGCTACGGCGAGTCCTGCTGGGGCCTCACCGCCAGCGATGATCCGGCCGGCTACTCGGCGCATGCGCCCGACAACGACAACGGCACCATCTCGCCGACCGCCGCCCTGTCCAGCCTGCCCTACGCGCGGCCTGAGGTGATGCAGGCCCTGCGTCATTTCCTGACGCAGCATGGCGAGAAAGCCTGGGGGCGCTACGGCTTCGTCGATGCGTTCTGCGAGCAGCAGAGTTGGTACGCCGACACCTATCTTGCCATCGATCAGGGGCCGATCGTGGTGATGATGGAGAACCACCGCAGCGGCCTGCTGTGGAAGCTGTTCATGAGCGTGCCGGAAGTGCAGCTCGGCCTGCGCCGGCTCGATTTTTCCAGCCCTTATCTGAACAAGACAGGCAGCCCGTGAAAGAGCCGTTCGATCGGTGGATCGAGCGGCAATACCGCCATGCCGCCACGGCGATGCTGCGCAGCATCTCGCCGCTGGGCGTGGTCAAGACCCGGCCGGGATTCGGCCAGACCGTTCAGCCGGTCAAGGGCGCCATCGTCGCCTCCACAGTGCTGGGCGCCTACGATCCGGAGCCCGACTACTTCTTTCACTGGTACCGCGACTCGGCCGTGGTCATCGATGCGCTGCGCCTGTTGCTGGAGGACGGCAGCGTCGGGCCGGAGGCGCTGACGCATCTCGGCGATTTCGTGCGCTTCAGCCTGTCGCTGCAGCGGCTGGACGGCCGCACTGTCGCCGCATCGCCTTCGCGCCGCGAGAAGGTGGCCGCCGATTTTCTCCGCTACCTGCGTGACGATGCGGATCTGATACAGGTTCACGGCGACCAGGTCGCCGCCGAAACGCGCGTCAATCCCGATGGCACGCTCGACATCTCCAAATGGGCGCGTCCCCAGCATGACGGGCCGCCGCTGCGGGCGCTGGCCATGCTGCGCTGGGCGGGCAGGGTGCCGCCGGACGCAGCGGGCGAGGCTGCGGCGCTGATCCGTTCCGATCTGGATTTCACCCTGCGCCATTGGCGCGAGCCTTCCTACGACATCTGGGAAGAGGAGCAGGGGCCGCATTACTATACGCAGCGTGTTTCTGCGGCGGCCCTGAGCGAAGGCGCCGCCTGGCTGGAAGCGGGAGGCAAGCGCGCCGAGGCGCAGGCCTGCCGCGTCGAGGCCGCGGCCATCATGCATGCGCTCGATGGCTTCTGGCTCGCGGACGAAGGTTATTACCGCTCGCGCATCCTACCCACCGGACGCTCCAGCAAGGATCTCGACATCGCCGTGATCCTGTCCGCGATTCACGCCGGCGGCACTGGACCGCACTCTGTTGATGATCCGCGCATGCAGTCCACGCTGGCGCGGCTTGAGAGCCTGTTCGACGCCGCCTATCCCATCAACCGTGATCGATCTCCGGGCACCGGACCGGCGATGGGGCGCTACACCGGGGATGTGTACTACTCCGGCGGCGCCTATTATTTCTCGACGCTGGGCGCCGCCGAGTTCTGCTACCGCGCGGCGGCCGGCGCGAGCGATGCGCGCCACTGGATCGTGCGCGGCGACGGCTTCCTGCACACCGTGCGCGCCTACACTCCGCCGGATGGCGCGCTGTCCGAGCAGTTCGATCAGACCAGCGGGGCGCAGACTTCGGCCAGGGAACTGGCCTGGAGCTATGCCGCCTTCATCTCCTGCGTTGCGGCACGGCGCCGCGTGACCGGCCGGCAAGGGTAATGGATCAGTCAGTAGACAGCAGCGGCGCCGCGGCGGAGGTCGAGGACACGATCCAGTCCGGGCTGTTGCGTCAGCTCGGGCTGATGGTGCGGGCCCTTTACCTGTCGTCCGTCGGCAAGGCGCTGGTACGGCTCGGTATCGGTATCGTCGCGGTGGTGGTCGCCACGGCGTACGGACAGATCCGCCTCAACAGCTGGAACAAGCCCTTCTTCGATGCCTTGTCGCGCCGCGACTTCGGTGACTTTCTCACGCAGCTGGGCGTGTTCTTCGTGATCGTCAGCGCCCTGCTGGTTCTCAATGTGGCTCAGCGCTGGCTGGTGGAAACCTTGAAAATCCGCCTGCGCGAAGGCCTGGTGCTGGACCTGTTCGGTCACTGGATGAAGCCGCGCCGGGCGTTCTGGCTGGCCCACGCGGGATCGATGGGGGTCAATCCGGACCAGCGCATGCACGAGGATGCGCGCAAGCTGTGCGAGCTGTCCGGCGACCTTGGTGTCGGCCTGCTCCAGGCCACCATCCTGTTCTTCACCTTCGCCGGCATCCTCTGGGTGCTGTCCAGCGACTTCAGCTTCCGCATCGCCGGCCACGACCAGGCGATCCCCGGCTTCATGCTGTGGGCAGCCATGCTCTATGCCGGCGTGGGCTCGCTGTTGAGCTACTGGGTAGGTGGGAGCCTGATTGGCCGCAACGCCGAGCGCTACGCACGGGAAGCGGAATTGCGCTCTACGCTGGTGCGCATCAACGAGCACCTGGACGGCATTTCGCTGGCGGCGGGCGAGGCGGACGAACTGCGCCGCGCGCAGCTGAACCTCGCCGACGTGCTGGCCGCCACGCGCCGCCTGGTCACGGGCCTGACCAATCTCACCTGGGTCACCGCGGGATTCGGCTGGATCACCCTGGTAGCGCCGATCCTGGTGGCGGTGCCGCTGTACTTCGCCGGCAAGATCTCCTTCGGCGGACTGATGATGGCCGCCGCCGCCTTCACCCAGGCGCAGTCCTCGCTGCGCTGGTTCGTGGACAATTTCAGCCTCATCGCCGACTGGCGCGCCACCTTGCTGCGCGTGGCGAGCTTCCGCCAGGCCCTGACCGAAAGCGAGGTGCTGCACGATGCCCAGAGCCGCATCACCTACGTCGACGGCGAGCCCGGCGTGGTGATCATCGAAAATCTCGAAATCGAATCACCGACCGGCCGCGATAGGCTGCTGGAAACGAGCGTGGTGGTGCGGACGGGGGAGCGCGTCCTGGTGGTGGATGCGCCGGGCACCGGCAAGACCCAGCTGTTCCGCGCGCTGGCGGCCCTGTGGCCCTGGGGCTCCGGCCGCATCACCGCGCCGGGCGGCGACCAGGTCCATTACCTGCCGCGCGGCACGCCCTACCTGCCGCGCGGCACGCTGCGCGAGATTCTCGCCTATCCCGCGAAAGTCGAGGATTTCGACGCGGCCGGCTTTGCCCATGCGCTGGTCCGTGTCGGCCTGGAGCGCCTGGTGCCGCAGCTGGACGAGGTGCGCCGCTGGGAGCGGGATTTGAGCCAGGACGAGCAGCTGAGCCTGGCTTTCGCCCGCATCGTGGTGCAGGCGCCGCCGTGGGTGGTCCTCGACGATGCCTTCGGCTCGCTCGATGATGAAGCCCTGGCGCGGGTCGTCGATGTCTTCGACCATGAACTCAAGCACAGCAGCATCGTCCATATCGGCCGCGCGGTGCAGGGACGCGACGCGATGTTTTCGCGCGTCTTTCATCTGGTCCGCGCCCCCGCGAAAGCGGCGTCCGGTGCCGCTGTAGCGGATGCGAGCCTGCTCCCGCAGGATGCGGCGGCCAAGCCATGAGGAAAATCCCCCTGCGCATCCGCTTGCTGCCGCTGCTGCTGGTGTTCGCGCCGGCATGGGCGGGCGCGCTGGATTTCGAGTTTCACGCACCGGCGCGGGCGGACGATCCTGCCGCCGCGGCTGCGATGCGCGACCTGGCCCAGCGCATCCTGCCGGTGTACCAGGACGCCGACATCGAGCGCTACCTGGCCAACCTCTCCGCCTTGCAGCTGGCCGACAGCAACTACGCCGCCGCCGACGATGCACGGATCTCCCTGCGCGAGCGCCAGAAGGGCGCCGCCGACGCGAGCCAGCCGCCCGGGCGTGCCGTGGCCATGGACCTCTACACGCATGCCCGGACCATCGCCGCGGCCGGCACCATGCCGCTGCCCCAGGCATTCGCCCAGTCCTTCCGCGATACGGCTTCCGGCCTCAGCGACCAGGAAGCGTATGCCGCGGCCGCCTGGCTCGCCGCGCCGCCGGACCGCGCCCGCGAGGCCCTGCAGGTGGCGTTCGACGGCTTGCGCGCCGGCGGCAGCGTCAGCCTCGACCAGGCCATCGACCTGATCTGGATGTACCTGTCGCTGGACGCCCGGCGCAGCCTCGGTCCGCTGGTGAGTCCGCTCTCCGCCGAGGAGATTCGCCGCCGCTACATCAGCGGCGACGAGGTGCTGCTGCACAGCCCCAGCGGCGCCGAGGTGCACGTCCGCGTGGTGCTGCCCAAGGGCGCGGCTGCGAAGCGGCCCACGCTGCTCGAATTCGCCCTGGCGCCGAGCCTGGACGATGCCGTGGCCTGCGCCGCCCGTGGTTACGTCGGCGTGGTGGCCTACAGCCCCAGCCGGAACCGCGGGCCGGAACGGCTGCTGCTGTTCAAGCACGAAGGCGAGGATGCGCGGACGGTGATCCAGTGGATCACCCGGCAGAGCTGGAGCGATGGCCGCGTCGGCATGTACGGCGCCGGCTACGCCGGCTTCGCCGCCTGGTCCGCCGCGCGGCGGCTGCCGCCCGCGCTGAAGGCGATCGCCACCGACGACGCCATGGCTCCCGGCATCGACTTCCCGGCGGCCGGCCGCATCTTCGCCAACGCCGCCTATCCCTGGGCGCTCGCGGCCGCTGCGCCAGACGGCAGCAGCGGCCGCGATGATGCGCAATGGCTCGAGTTGAACCGCAAGTGGTACCGCAGCGGCAAGTCTTACCGCTCGCTCGATCGCCTGGCCAAGGGACACAACTCGACTTTCGACCGCTGGCTCGATCACCCCAGCTACGACCGCTTCTGGCAAAGGATGATCCCGTTCGGGAAGCGTTTCGCCGGCGTCGGCATTCCAGTACTGTCAATTACCGGCTACTACGCCGACGGCGAGGGCGGGGCTCTCTACTACTTCACCCAGCATCGCCAGTACCGCAAGGACGCCGACCACACCCTGCTGATCGGCCCCTGGGGCAACGATGCGCTGCGTGACGGTGTCTCGCCCCTGCTGCGCGGCTACGCGGTGGACTCCGCCGCGCTGATCGACCTGCCGCAACTGCGCCTGCGCTGGTTCGACCACGTTTTCCGTAATGGCCCCATGCCGATCCTGCTGAAGGACCGGATCAACTACGAGGTGATGGGCGCCAACGAGTGGCGGCACGCGCCTACACTCGAAGCCGCGGCCGGCAGTGCGCTGCGCTTTTATCTGGCGCCCGCGGCATCCGGCGAGCGTCAGCGCCTGGCGCCGACCAGCCCGGCGGACGAGGCCTCCATCGCCCAGACCGTCAACCTCGCCGACCGTCGCGACGCCGAGTGGACGCCCGATGCGCGCATCCTTGGCAAGAGCCCGGAAGTGCGCAACGGCCTGAGCTTCGTCAGCGAACAGTTGCAGTCGCCGCTCGAGACCGACGGCGCGCTGACGGGCCTGCTCGACTTCACCGTCAACCGCATGGACCTGGACCTGAAGCTCGCCCTCTACGAGCTGCCGCCCGGCGGCGGCGCCCGGCTGCTGGGCGATCCCTACGAATTCCGCGCCAGCTATGCCGGCGACCGCGTGCATCGCCGCCTGCTCAGGAACGGCGAGCGCCAGCAACTGCCGTTCGTCAGCGAGCGGATGATCGGCACCAAGGTGCAGGCGGGCAGCCGCCTGCTGCTGGTGCTGGAGGTCAACAAGCGGCCGGACCAGCAGATCAACTATGGAACCGGCGGCGACGTCAGCGAAGAGTCGATCAGGAGCGCCAGGCCGCCGCTGAAGATCCGCTGGTATGGCCGCAGCTACATCGAGGTTCCCGTGCGCAAGTAGGGCGCTCCGGCGATTCGCAGCCGCCGAGCGCCGGCTGGGCGCCGCAGCCAGCGCCTCAAGCCGGTGCTACCGTATTCCCATTCCCGTAATTGGAGCGAGAGTCCTGATGACCACAAGCACACCCTATCCGATCGGCACGCCCGGACGCCCCTGGGACGCCGCGGAAGTGGCGGCCTGGCAGGCGCGGCAAATTCGCAGGCGCAGCTATCAAGCGGACGTGCTGAGCGTCATCGAGACCCTGCGCGCCCGCTACGACGTCGAGCAGTACGGCCGCCTGGATCATGACCCGGATCGATACCCGCTGTTCTGCATCAAGAGCCGCGGCTGGTGGGACGAGCTGCCCTGGGTGCTGGTGACCGGGGGCGTGCACGGCTATGAAACCAGCGGCGTGCTGGGGGCCCTGCGCTTTGCCGACCGCCACGCCGCGGGTTATGCCGGCCGGGTCAACCTCGTCATCGCGCCCTGTGTCAGCCCCTGGGCCTACGAGACGATCCAGCGCTGGAACCTGCATGCGGTCGATCCCAACCGCTCGTTTTTCGACGACAGCCCGGCGCCGGAGTCGGCTGCCCTGATGCGCCTGGTGGCGCCGTTTCGCGATCGGGTGCTGGTGCATGTCGATCTGCATGAAACCACCGATACCGACGAGTCTGAGTTTCGTCCGGCGCTGGCCGCCCGCGATGGCGTGGCCTATGTTCCGGACGGGATTCCCGACGGCTTCTATCTGGTGGACGACAGCGAGCATCCGCAAACCGGCTTCCAGCAGGCGGTGATCGCGGCGGTGGCGAAAGTCACCCACATCGCCCCGGCGGATCACAAGGGCGAGATCATCGGATCGCCGGTCGTCGTTCCGGGCGTCATTCACTACGCGCTGAAGAAGCTTGGGCTCTGTGCCAGCATCACCAACGCGCCCTACAAGACGACGACCGAGGTCTATCCCGACAGCCCGCGCGCCAGCGGCGAGCAATGCATCGCCGCGCAGGTGGCGGCGGCATGCGCGGCGATCGACTACGCCCTGGCGCACGGCGACGGCGCATGGGACAGGAGCAGCGCGTAAGCCGGGCCTCCAAGGTAGCTCTGATCAGATCGTCACCCCGGCGAAAGCCGGGGTCCAGGGCCCAAAGCGCCGCACGAAATTCCCTGGATTCCGGCTTTCGCCGGAATGACGTTCTAGGAATTGATCGGTGTTTCCCTAATGCGTCTCGTGCGGCAGGCGCAGGCCCAGCTCGACGATGCGCTCGCCTTCCATGCGCCGCACCGTCAGCTCCATGCCGCCCAGGCGCAGGCGGTCGCCGACCACGGGGCGGTCGAGGTAGCTGGCGAGGAAGTCGGCCAAGGTCTTGCCTTCGGAGTCCGGCGGCACCTTGATGCCGTAGGCGGCGACGAGGTCGGAGACGTGCGCTTCCGGCTCGAGGAAGAATTCGCCGAAGTATTGCTGCTCGTCGGCGCCGCCGCTCTCGCGGTGGGCGCTGAAGACCTCGTCGAGCAGCGGCAGGTCGCCCTGCTCGGCGAGCAGGGAAACATAGTCGCCGTGGCGCAGCGCACCCCAGTCGCGGTAGGCCAGCAGGCGGCCTTCACGCGACACGCTGATGATGCGCGAGACGTCGCGGATGGGAATGTCCTTGGGGCGCTGGCCGAGCAGGGCGCTGGCGTGGCCGAGGCGGTAGCTGACTACTTCGTAGCCGCTGCTGCCGGGCAGGTCCAGGTCGAAGCGGCGCACCCGCGCGTTGATCTTCGGCATCTGCAATTGCAGCAGGCGCGCGGCGGTGGCGACGCTCCAGCCCTGCACGATTAGCGACACCAGCACGATGAAGAAGGCGACGTCGAAGAACAACTGCGCATCGGCCACGCCGGCCATCATAGGGAAGGTGGCCAGCACCATCGGCACCGAGCCGCGCAGGCCGACCCAGGAGATGTAGGCCTGCTCGCGCCAGGGATAGCGGAACGGCAGCAGCGACAGCATCACCGCCAGCGGCCGCGCCAGCAGGATCAGCACCAGGGCGATGAGCAGGCCGCTGCCGGCCAGCGGCAGCAGGCGCTGCGGCGTGGCCAGCAGCCCCAGGATCAGGAACATGCCGATCTGCGCCAGCCAGGCCATGCCGTCGTGGAAGCGCTTGACGCTGGCCACCGCGCGCACCGGATAGTTGCCGAGAATCAGGCCGGCGATATAGGCGGCGAGGAAGCCGCTGCCGCCGAGCAGGGCGGTGCCGCCGAAGATCAGCATGCCGCCGGACAGGGCCAGCAGCGGGTAGAGCGAATCGCTCAGGTCGAGACGGTTGATCAGCAGCTTGAGCAGCCAGCCGCCGCCCACGCCGATCGCCAGGCCCAGGCCCATCTGCTGCACGAACAGCAGCACGCCGTCGAAGGCGCTGTAGGTTTGCGGCGCGGCAAGGTATTGCAGCAGGCCCATGGTCAGGAGCACCGCCATCGGGTCATTGGTGCCGGACTCGATTTCCAGGGTGGCGGTAACGCGCTGGTTGAGGCGCACGGCGCTGGTGTGCAGCAGCGAGAACACCGCCGCCGCGTCGGTGGAGCCGACGATGGCGCCGATGAGCAGGCCCTGGGCCAGACTCAGGTGCAGGATCCAGGCGGAGAAGCCGCCCACCACCAGGGTGGTGACCAGCACGCCGACCGTGGCCAGGGCCAGCGAGGGGCGCAGGGCGACGCGGAAGTTGTCGAGTGGCGTGCGCATGCCGCCGTCGAACAGGATCACCGCCAGGCCGGTGGTGCCGGCGAGATTGGCCAGGTGATAGTCGGCAAAGTGGATGCCGCCGGGACCGCTTTCGCCCGCAAGCAGGCCGACGACGACGAACACCAGCAACAGCGGCACGCCCAGCCGCGGCGTGAAGGCGCTGGCCAGGATGCTGAGCAGGAACAGCGTTCCGGCGACGAAGATGAGCTGGTTGCTCAGGTCCATGACGGCTTGGTTATGGTTGACTGTGAGGCAGCGTCGCTAGCATACGGCGCGGCGTGTGCTTGCACACCTGCAAGAGGCGGGCCGTAGCTTCCTGTCATCCTGAGCGCAGCGAAGGATCTGGCTGTGCGCAGAGGCCAGATCCTTCGCTGCGCTCAGGATGACAGGATGAGATAGCGGCGCTCATTTCGCTATTGGTGACTAGGCCGGACTTCGGCCGCGCCGCCTGCCAAACACCAGCCACATCATCACCCCCAGCCCGATGACCCCCGCCAGGTTCATGCCGGCATCGGTCAGCAGCAACCCGGAAGCGCCCGGGAGCCGATGCGCCTTGAACAGGTCGTAGCCGTGGCCGTCGAGCCAGGCCAGGTAGGAGGTGGCGAGATTGCCCGCGGCATCGAACAGGGTGTACTGGGTGGCGGCGGAGCGGTCGACCTTGCCGATGATCTCCAGCACCACGGCGGTGAAGGCGGCGAAGCACAGGCCGGCCACCAGGGAGTAAGCCAGGGTGCCGACGATATAGGTGGCCGGATTGGGCGGGGCGCAGCTCATGGCCACGTCGACCAGGGCGATCAACGCGCCGGAGAAGAGATAGGCGCGGCGCTTGTCGACGCGGTCGAGCAGAGGGCCGCTGAGCAGGGCGCCGGCGGCGGTGAGCAGGCCGCTGCCGTAGCCCATGGTGAATTCCACCGTGCCGCTGGAAGCGCCGTAGTCGCCGCCCACGGCGGAGAACAGGTCGAGCAGTGCCGGCGTGCTCACCGGCGCCAGGCAGAACAGGATGCCGGTCCAGCCGCGGCGGGTGGAGGCGGTGCCCCAGACGTCGCGCAGCATGGCGGGGAAGACCTCGCCGGCGCGGCGGCGAGGGCGCAGCGGCTCGTCCAGCAGCAGCACCGCGAGCGCGGGCAGGAAGGTGAGCAACCCCAGGCTGAGCGCCACCAGCTGCGGCGTCAGCGTATCGCCCAGCTGGATCACCAGTCCGCCGCCGATGGCGTTGCCGCCGAGGTTGGCGGCGTTGAGCCAGCCGCTGGCGCGGCCGTGGAATGCGGGCGGCACCCGGGTGGCGACCAGGGCGCCGTTGCTGGCGCTGACCAGGCCGGTGAGGCCCGAGCCGAGCACGCAGCACACTTCGAACGGCCAGATCTGCCCGGGCAGTTTCAGCAGCAGCGAGGCGGCCAGCAGCAGCGCGCCCAGCGCGGCGGTGAGCAGCAGCCAGGTGCGGCGGCGCAGGCCGACGTCGAGCATCGGCGCCCACAGGAATTGCCAGGACAGCGGCACCAGCACCGCGGCGGAGACACCGCCGATGGTCGACATCGGCACGCCGGCCTGGCGCAGGATGAAAGGCATGGCGACGCTGGTATAGCCGCCGGCCACGCCGAACGGAATGTTGCTGAGGCCGAACAGCCAGGGCGGCGGGTGCGATTGCTGCGGCGACTGCGCTGGGGTCGGCATCGGCGAGAGGAGTGGTGCTGGAACGGGAACAGCGGGCCGCGTGGGATTGTGCGCGGCGGCCGGGCCTTCCTGTCAATCGCCGGGAATGGCTTACACCATCCCGGTCACGGGAATGTCTTGGGCAGGGCCTTGATCAGCACCTTGATCCGCTCCGCATCCTGCGGCGTTGCCGGACTGTAGATGACCATGCCCAGGTCGGGCCGGCCATCGACGGCGAAGGACGAGTACTCCAGTGCGAGCAGGCCGCCGGCAGGGTGCCGCAGCTGCTTGCTGCCCTCGCCATAGTTGCGGACGTCATTGTCGCGCCACAGGGCATCGAACTCGGGACTGAGCCGTGACAGTTCATCGACGAAAGCTTTGACGTTCGCCGCCGCTCCGGCTCGCACGGCGTCCGCACGGAATGCTGCCACGATGAAGCGGGCGACGCTGGGCCAGTCCAGCTGTCGGTCGCGATTGCGCTGATCGAGAAAGAACAGGCGCAGGATGTTGCGTTGCTCGGGTGGGAGCGTGCCATAGTCGCTGAGCACCGCCGCCGCGGCGCGGTTCCAGGCGATCACGTCCCAGGTGGCGGTCTTTACGAAGGCCGGGCTGAACTCCAGCGAGTCGAGTATGCGCTGCAGCCGCGGACTGACCGCATCGGGGGGTTGGTAACGGACCTCGGGCGGGCGGCCGAGGGCGAGCAGGAACAGGTGCTCGCGCTCGACGTCGGTCAGCATCAGGGCGCCGGCGATGCGGTCGATCACGTCGGCCGAGGGCGCACCGCCCCGTCCCTGTTCGAGCCAGGTGTACCAGGTGGCGCTCAGCTTGGCGCGCTGCGCCACTTCTTCGCGCCGCAGTCCGGGCGTGCGCCGGCGCGTCACCGGAAAGCCGAACGCCGCCGGATCGAGCCTGGCGCGGCGATCCTTCAGGTAGCTTCCAAGCGGATTGTCGTTGCTGACGGTCATACTGATCCTGTTAACTATTATACCCGTATAACGTCACTACTTTACCCCTATAGATTATGCGCCGAGAGTAGCCTGCGTATCCAACAGGAGTACTTCCCATGCGTGTATTCGTCACCGGCGCGACCGGCTTCGTCGGCTCCGCCGTCGTCAAGGAATTGATCGGCGCGGGGCACCAGGTCCTCGGCCTGGTCCGCTCGGATGCGGGCGCCGCGTCCGTTGCCGCGGCCGGCGCCGTGGCGCATCGCGGCTCGCTCGAAGATCTGGACAGCCTCGCCGCGGGCGCCCGCGCCTGCGATGGCGTGATCCATACCGGCTTCAATCACGACTTTTCCAAATTCGCGGCCAACTGCGAACTGGACAAGCGCGCCATCGAGGCGCTCGGCACGGCAATCGCCGGCTCCGAGCGCCCGCTGATCGTCACCTCCGGCACCGGGCTGCTGACCCCAGGCCAGCTGGTGACCGAGGACACCGTGGCGCCCGCCAACCACCCCACGATTCCCCGCGTTTCGGAGCAGACGGCTTTTGCGCTGCTCTCAAGCGGCGTGCGCGCTTCGGTAATCCGCTTGCCGCCGTCGACGCATGGCGCAGGCGACCATGGCTTTGTGCCGCGGGTGATCGGTTTCGCGCGCAGCAAGGGCGTTTCGGCTTATATCGGCGACGGGCTCAACACCTGGCCCGCGGTGCACCGCCTCGATGCCGCGCGGGTTTACCGGCTGGCGCTGGAGAAGGGCACTGCCGGTGCCCGCTATCACGCGATCGCCGAAGAAGGCGTGCCGTTCCGCGAGATCGCCGAGGCGATCGGCCGCGGCCTCAAGCTGCCGGTGGTCGGCAAGACCCCCGAGGAAGCCGCCGCCCACTTTGAATGGTTCGCGCATTTCGCGGCGATCAACAACGTCGCCTCGAGCCGGAAAACCCGGGAACAGCTGGGCTGGCAGCCGCAGCAGCCCGGGCTGATCGCCGATATCCAACAGGCGGGCTATTTCGCATCCTGAGCGAGCGTAAGCAGCAGTACTGTCGCGGCACACAGGCGCAGGCGGCTGTGATTCCGCTCACAGCCGCCTGCGCCGGCGCAGCCGTTGATGCGCCGCAAACCTACCACTCAACAACTGATCTGGGAGTCAGGCGCGGTCCCGCAACTACCTTCCAAACCTGTATTCATCCTGCCGTGCGAGCGCCCGATTGTGGCGGGGCCGTCGAGTTCGTGCAGGCGCGCGCGGCTCACCGCATGGAACGGTGCCAGGCGATGGCATCCGCGCACAACATGGATGTTGGAGGGTGGCTATGGACGGGACACATGAATTGCTGTTGCGGTCCGGCACGTGGTGCGTGGCGGCGATCGCCGCCTATGTCGCGCTCGACCTGACGGGGCGCACCGTCATGTTCGGCGGGGGCCATCAGCGCCCCTGGCTGAGTGTGGGGGCGCTGGCCATGGGCTGCGGCATCTGGGCGGTGCAGTTCTTCGGCATGAAGGAGCTGAGCCTGCCGCTGACGCTGCGCTATGACCTGTTGCTCAACCTGCTGTGCTGGACCGGGGCGGTGCTGGTATCGCTGCTGGCGCTGTATATCGTCAGCCGCATCGACAGCGGTTCGCTGGGCGCGGCGGGCGGGGGCGTGGTGCTGGGCGCGGGTATCTGCCTGGTGCACTACGGCTGCATGTACGCCCTGCACCTGACGCCGCAGATCGGCTACGACTCCGAGCTGTTCTCCGCCTCGGTCTTCATCGCCGTGGCGGCTTCGATCGCCGGCCTGGCCATCGGCTTCCCGGTATGGGATCTGCCGCCCACGCAGTTCGTGGCGGCAAAGCTGCTGGCCGCGCTGCTGGTGGCCATCGCCATCTGCGGCACGCACTACACCGCGGTGGCGGCGGCGAAGTTTCCCCTCGATGTGGCGCACACCTTCAACACCCTCCTGTCCGGCAACACCATCGGCCTGCTGCTGGTGGCCTTCACCACCGGCGTGGTAGTGGCGGTGCTGCTGCTGTCGATGCTCGATGCGCGGCGGCTGGCGCTCTGGCGCCGGGGGGAGGAGCGGCGGACGGTGGCGCGACTGCGGCGCGGGCTGGCGGCTTAGCGGGTGGTGCGGCGCCGGTGGAGTCATCCACTGCGCCGCACTGCCATCCTCGCTTACAGCAGGCGCATGCCGCCGTCGCACTCGATCACCGCCCCGGTCATGAAAGGGTTCTCGATCAGGAACTGGATCGCATGCGCCACGTCGTCGGCCTGGCCGACGCGCCCCACCGGCAGGGTTTCGGCCTGCTGACGAAACAGGTCCGCCTTCATCGCGGCCGGGAAGCGGTCCCACCAGGGCGTATCGATCACACCCGGGGAAACCGCGTTGACGCGGCTCGGCTTCAGTTCGCGGGCGAGAGTGCCGATCATCGATTCCAGCGCGCCATTGATGGCGCCCAGTCCGGCCGTGCCCGGGTTGGCGATGCGCGCCGAGATGGCGGTGAGGAAGGTGATGCTGCCGCCGCTGCGCAGCGCCGGCAGGCTGGCCTGTGCCGCTTCCAGCTGCGGCCACACCTTGGCCTCGAAGCCGGACCGCAGCGCGGCCAGGTCCAGGCCGGCGAAGGCGCCGGCGCCTTCGCCGCCGCTCAAGGTCAGCACCAGGTGGTCGAAGCGGCCGAGGCGGGTGAAGAAGCGGTCCAATGCTTTGCGGTCGCCGCCGTCGAGGGCTTCGCCGCTGACCCTTTCGCCGAGCCCGGCCACTGCGCTTTCCAGCTTGGCCTGGTCGCGGCCGACGGCGATGACTCGGGCGCCGGCGGCGGCCAGCCGTTTCACCGTGGTCAGGCCCACGCCGGAGGAGCCGCCCATCACCACTACCGTCTGATTGTCGAGTTGCATGTCTGTTCTCCTGTGCTGGTGGATCGCGTTTGAGTCTGGCGTCCGGCAGTTCGGGCCGCCCGGCGTGAGCACAGGATGAGTGCTAGGCTGATATCACTCAAATCGTTTATCAGCATGAATACCATCATTGAAAATGATTTACGCCGCCTCGATCTGAACCTGCTGCTGGTGTTCCGCGCGCTGCTGCAGGAGCGCAGCGTGACGCGCGCGGCGCAGCGTCTGTTCCTCGGCCAGCCGGCGGTGAGCGGAGCGCTGAAGCGTCTGCGCGCCGCCTTCGGCGACGAGCTGTTCGTGCGCACGCCGCATGGCATGGAGCCGACGCCGCGCGCGCAGGAGCTGTCGCGGCAGATCGAGCCGCTGCTGCTGACGGTGCACCGGGCGCTGACACAGGCGCCGCAGTTCGATCCGGCCACGGCGCAGCGCGTGTTCCGCATCGGCCTGAGCGATGCCCTGGAAGTGGCCCTGATGCCGGAGCTGATGCGCCGGCTGTCGCGGCAGGCGCCGGGGGTCAGGCTGATCACCCACGCCGCCAACGCTGCCCGCACGCCGGCCATGCTGGATGCCGGCGAGATCGAGCTGGGAGTCGGCGTGTATCAGCAATGCCTGGCCTGGCAGCGGCGCCGCCCGCTGTTCAGCTGGCGCTTCGTCTGCCTGTACAACCCGAAGCTGGTGAAGACGCGCGGCGCCCGGCTGAGCCTGGGCGAATTCCTGCGTCATCGCCATGTGCTGACTTCGTTCAGCGCCAGCCTGCATGGCTTCATCGACGAGCAGCTTGAAGCGCAGCAGCGCGAGCGCCTGGTGGTGTTCTCCAGCCCGAATTTCGCCACCAGCCCGTTCATCGTCAAACGCACCGCGGCGATCGTCACCGTGCCGGACTACATCGCCGCCGTGTGGCGCGACAGCCTCGGCCTGGCGGTGAGCCCGCTGCCGTTCGAGGTGCCGGGTTATGAGGTTTCGATGCTGTGGAGCGCGGCCAATGATCAGGATCCCGGGCTGCGCTGGCTGGCGGAGTCGATGGCGCAGACGCTCGCCTGAGTCCGGCAATCAATGCTATGTGTAAACAACTGCAACGGGTGTCACTGGTGCCGGCTTCAGCTCGGCGGCGAAAGGGGTGGCCGGTGCCGGGTCCTTCCTGAAAAAGAGTCCACGGCGGCGGCATCGGAATGCCGGCGCCGTGGACAGCAGTGTCATGAGGACCGGGCGACATCGACCGATCTGGGGTAATACAACAGCAAACGTTGTGCCAAAGCAGCGGTGTCGGGGCTGATTTCGCACCTTCGCCGGAAAAATTTTGCGACAGGGTTGCGGCGGTGGCCGGGCCGCTATCAGCCCGGATCGAAACCGGCGGGCGTGCGCAGGTCCGGTTGGCGCATCACCTCCTCCCTCCCCGTCACCGCGCAGCCAGCCAGCCGGCAGGATTGAGCTTGCCAAACGGCAGGAAAAAGCATACAAAGATTGCGGTGTTGTGTAGTCCGCACGACGCAACAACACGCGAATCAAAAAGGCCCGCCGCGAGCGGGCCTTTTTGTTGTCATGTCGAATATCTTGCACTCACTGGGCACTGGGCCAGGCCGTGGCAAAAGGAGCGCGCCGCCTTGCGATGCATGGCGGCATTGGGTGTAACCTGAGCCGGCGCCGGCGTGCAGCGGCGCCCAGGCAGGCGCAGGGCCGGCCCGCTCACCGAGGAGGATAAAAACATGAAAGTCGAAGGTGGATGTTATTGCGGCGCCGTGCGCTACGTGGTGGACGGCGAGCCGATGTTCAACGCCCAGTGCCATTGCCGCGAGTGTCAGTACATCTCGGGCGGCAGTCCCAATGTCCTGGTCGCCGTGGCCGAAACCGGCGTGAAGTACATCAAGGGTACGCCCAGGGTGTTCAAGCGCAGCGATCTGGCCAACCCGGTGACGCGCGAGTTCTGCGCCGAGTGCGGCACCCACCTGATCAGCCGCCCGCCGTCGATGGCGGGCGTGGCCATCATCAAGCTCGGCACGCTGGACGATCCCAATGCTTTCGGCAGCCCGCGGATGGCGGTGTACATGGTCGACAAGCAGCCGTTTCACCATCTGCCGGAAGGGATGGCGCAGTTCGAGCGCCTGCCGGGATAAGGCCCACGGTGCCGCGCGGCTCATCCCTGAGGGACGAGCCGCATCGAGGCTGCCGTTGTTGCGGCCTTACTTCTTCCTGGCCGCCAGCGCGCCGTGCAGGAATACGCTGACGGCGTCGTCCACCAGCTTGTTGGTCTCGCGCGGCGTCAGCGGCTTGGCGCCGACGATGAGCTGGCGCAGCAGCTGCTCCTCGCTGAGCATGTCGAGAAACAGGCCGGCCAGGCGGCGCGGCGCGATGGTGCGCATGCGTCCGGCTTTCTGCAGCTTGAGGAAATAGGCGGAGATGAAGTCGCGGGCGCTTTCCGGCCCGGCTTTGAACCAGCGCTTGCCGATGCTGGGGAAGCGCGTCGACTCGGCCACCACCATGCGGTGCTGCCGGATCGAGCGCTGCGTATAGAGGGCGGTGAGGAAGGCGCGGCCGACCTGGGTCAGCGCCTGCTCCGGCTCCAGCCCGTCGACGTTCATATCGGCGAAGGAATGGACGATCTGCTGGCACAGGGCCTCCACCACCGCCGCGAACAGCTCGGCCTTGCCGCCGAAGTGCTTGTAGACATTGGTCTTGGTGCCGCCGGCGCGGGCGACGATGGCGTCGACGCTGACCGCGTCATAGCCCTTTGCCAGAAACAGCTCGGTGGCGATTTTCAGGATTTCGGCGCG
>Ga0302314_10001029_pt1 | contig 52231 bp, 46 predicted proteins | sample III_Palsa_N2_3_FD_200533 | JGI IMG/M metagenome (GOLD analysis project Ga0302314, IMG submission 200533) | Peat permafrost microbial communities from Stordalen Mire near Abisko, Sweden - III_Palsa_N2_3 | ecosystem: Environmental > Terrestrial > Soil > Palsa > Peat permafrost | place: Sweden... | reverse complement strand
CGAAGACGGCGGGGGCGTTCTCCAGGAACGGGAGGTGGCCCGCATCCGGGATCATCGCGAACTCGGCACCCGGAATAGCGGCCGCGTAGGCGCGACCGTAGTCGACGTCGACGACGCGGTCCGAGGCGCCCCAGATGACGAGAGTCGGTGTGTGGATGGCGGCCAGGCGAGCGGGCGACGCATCCGCGTCCACGGTGAGAGCCGCGAGCGCAGCCGCGTTGCCCTGAGCGATCGCGAGACCCTCGGGCGTCGGCGCGGGCAGGCGCAGGTTGGACGGGTCGTGGAAGCTGAAGACGGCGAGCTCCTGCGGGGCCAGGCCACGGATGTCGCGAATGGGGTGACCCTCCACCTCGGTACCGAGACCGTTGATGATGACGATGCCGGCGAGGCGGTCGGCGGCGGATCCGAGGGCGAGCTCGGCAGCGAGCCATCCACCCACCGACGAACCGACTACGACCACATCGTGCAGGTCGCGCTCAATCAGGTACTGGGCGTAAGCATCCGCAAGCGAGCGCACGTTGGTGATGCTCTCGTCGCGCGCGGTTCCATTGAAACCGGGATGGGTGGGGGCAATGACGTGGGAGGTCTCAGCGAGGTGCTGGGCAAGAAGAGCGGTGGTGAATGGGCCGCCACCGCCGTGGAGGACGAGGACGGGACGGCCGGCTCCCTGTTCGGAAACCTGGGTGAAAGTTGCATTTGTCATGATCGAAACTCTATATCAACAAGTTTATATACGCAAGCTGATATAGTTTTTTCATGACAACCCCGCAAGCCACCGGACGATTGCTCAAACGCGCGCAGTACCGAAACCACCGCGCCGCGGACCGGGCGCTCGCCACCATCGGCACGTCACTCCCCCAGTGGGATGCGCTGCGCGCGATCTCCGAGTCGCCCGACTCATCCGCGCACGACCTGGCCATCGTGACCTTCCAGAGCGACCAGGCCTTCGGAACACTCGCCAACCGGCTCGAGGCGCAGGGGCTGATCGTGCGCGCATCCGGACGGGGACGACGCGTCGAGCACGCGCTGACACCAGAAGGCCAGCGGATGTTCGAAGCCGGCCTCGAGGTCACGCGCGGAGTGAGCGAGCGGTCGTTCGCAGGACTCACCAGCGACGAGATCGTTGTGCTGCACGACCTCCTGGAGCGCGTCGGGGACGCGCCGGAGTAAGGAATCCGTGCCGAAAACGACACATTTCGCCCCAAAAACGCGATACCCCAATAGCGGGGTGATCTGGCTTGTTATACGGGTGTTGCACAGGGCTCGCCCAGAGATCGGCCGCACACTTGTTTGATGGAACCCGCCTCCACCGTCTACGAAGCTGCGATTGTCGAGCGCCGCAAGTCGCTCGCCCGCCGCAGGATCGTGCCGACCCTGGATGACGAACTGCGCCCCGACAAGCCCGTTGTTCAAGACCTGATCATCCGCCGCAAGACCGACGGCAAAGTCATCGTTCGCACACCCGCCGACCTCGGCTCGCCCGACGACATGCTGAAAACCGTCGAAGGCGACCTCGACAAGATGACCGCCGACGAGTTCTTCGAAGAATGGAAGATGCCCGAGCTGTAGGGCTCGTCTTCGGGCGCTCGTTCCTCTCGCTCACAGTTGTCGACCGTGGTCGACGTGCGACTTAACACGACGGCGGCCTTCACACGTCAGAAGCACCTGACACAGTAGACGGATGACGTCGGCCGCCACATCCATTGCCCAGACCCGAAGCGACGCAGTCGAAATACTGCGCACCCTCGTCGGGCGTGATGATGCCGACTTTCACGAAGGCCAGTTCGAGGCGATCACCGCGCTGGTGGATGACCACCGGCGAGCGCTCGTGGTGCAACGCACCGGATGGGGCAAGTCCGCCGTGTACTTCGTCGCGACACTGCTTCTACGCCGTCGAGGTGCCGGCCCGACGATCCTGGTGTCGCCTCTGCTCGCGCTGATGCGAGACCAGATCTCGGCAGCGTCGCGCGCGGGAGTGCGCGCATTCGCCATCAACTCCACGAACCCGCACGAGTGGGCCGACGTGCAGGCGGCGCTCGCGCGAGACGAAGTGGATGTTCTGCTCGTCTCCCCCGAACGCCTCAACAACCCGTCGTTCCGCGAGACCCAGCTGCCGCTGCTCATCGGGCGGGCCGGGCTTCTCGTTGTTGACGAGGCGCACTGCATCAGTGACTGGGGCCACGACTTTCGACCGGACTACCGAAGACTGCGCGAACTCATCGGCGAGCTGCCCGACGGTGTGCCCGTGCTGGCGACCACCGCCACGGCGAACTCGCGCGTGGTGCGGGATGTCGAGGAGCAGTTGGCGGGGCCGTCGAGCGGTTCAGGAATTGCAGGAAGCTCCGGCACCGACGTCGTGACGATCCGCGGGCCACTCGCTCGAGCATCCCTTCGACTCGGCGTATTGCGACTGCCGGATGCGCGCGCCCGGCTCGGTTGGCTGCTCAGCCACCTCGACGGCCTGCCCGGCAGCGGCATCATCTATGCGCTCACTGTCTCGGCCGCCGAAGACACCGCGCGCCTGCTGCGCGACTCCGGCCACAACGTGCGCGCCTACACCGGCCAGACCGACCCGGCCGAGCGCGAAGAGTTTGAGGGGCAACTCAAGCGCAACGAGGTCAAGGCGCTCGTCGCGACCTCGGCTCTGGGCATGGGATTCGACAAGCCCGACCTTGGTTTCGTCGTGCACCTGGGCGCGCCGTCGTCGCCCGTCGCCTACTACCAGCAGGTCGGCCGCGCCGGGCGCGCTACCGACAACGCCGACGTGCTGCTGCTGCCCGGCAGCGAAGACGAAGCGATCTGGCACTACTTCGCCACCTCCTCGATGCCCAGCCAGGAACGCGCGACCGCGGTGCTCGACGCCCTCGCCGCCAACGAGGGGCCGCTGTCGACACCGGCGCTGGAAGCCCGAGTGGACATCCGGCGCACACCGCTCGAACTGTTGCTCAAGGTGCTCGACGTCGATGGTGCGGTGCGCCGGGTGGAGGGTGGCTGGATCGCCACCGGCGCACCCTGGAACTACGACCGCGAGCGCTACGAACACATCGCCGCGCAGCGCGTGGCCGAACAACAGCACATGCTCGACTACCAAACGACCACCGGATGCCGCATGGAATACCTGCAGCGCTCCCTCGACGACGAGACGGCGCGACCCTGCGGGCGCTGCGACAATTGCGCTGGCGTTTGGTATCCGACGGAGGTCGCCAGCACTGCCTCGGCGCAGGCGACAGCCACGCTCGACAAGGTTGGCGTGCCGATCGAACCACGAGCGCAGTGGCCGGTCGGGGCCGACCGCCTCGGCGTGCAGGCCAAGGGCAACATCGCGCCGGCCGAGCGAATGCTGCAGGGCCGAGCCCTCGCGCGCCTCACCGACCTTGGTTGGGGCAACACTCTGCGCACCGTCTTCGCCCCCTCGACACCGGATGCACCAGCCAGTCCGGCACTCGTCGCCGCCTGCGTTCGAGTGCTCGCCGACTGGGGCTGGGATGAGCGCCCCGTCGCCGTCGTTAGCATGCCGAGCAGGCGACATCCGCTGCTCGTCGACTCGGTTGCTCGGGGCCTGGCATCCGCCGGTCGCCTGCAATACCTCGGCGCCCTCGACCTCGTCGGCGAAGGGCCGAAGGGCGAGTCGGGCGGCAACAGCGCCTACCGGCTCGCCGGAGTGTGGTCGGCGTTCAGTGTCGGCGCACTCGAGCTACCGGCGGGGCCCATCCTGCTGGTCGACGATCTCGCCGACAGCCGTTGGACCCTCACGGTCGCCGCGCGACTTCTGCTCAAGGCGGGCGCCTCATCCGTTCTCCCCTTCGCCCTCGCCCTTCGCGCCTGACGTCGGCTAGCCCTTCGCTGCCGCAATCACCGCGTTGACGTTCGCCTGCAGTTCGGAGGCCTTTGGCGTGGCCGAAATGACGGCGATGTAGAGGTTTCCGTAGACGGCCGCAACGGTCTCACCCGTGTCAGAGGTACCGTCCTGGTAGCCCTCGACCTCTTGGTACGCAACAGTCTCGCTGCTGTCACTCGAAGCGGTCACCGGCTTCACCGCAAAAGTGGCGTAGGCCGCCTTGTTCGTGATCGACATCATCGGGCATTGCGACGAAATTAGTCTGACCAGGCTCGACGTCTGCGAGATCAACGCCGCCGCATCAGCCGCGCTCGGAGCGCTGCCGAGACTGATCTGATCGTCGCCGACTACCATTGCGGCACCCTCCCAGCCGTCCTGCGCGATCATCGACTCCCCGAGAATCCCCAGCGCATTGAGCGGCTTCGCGCACGACGCCGGAGCGAACTTGCCACCTCCGTCGGTGAGATTGCCGGTGATGGTGTGTGCCTTCGGCCCGGAGACGTCGGCCTTCACGAACGCCTTGGACTGGGCGGTGCCGACCACGTTGGCCGCGACGTGCCGGCTCGCAGCGACCTTCTTGAGGATGGCCACAAGGTCATCCCCGGTGAAGGTTTTGGTTGGCTGGCTGCCCGCTGCGGCGTTGCCGCCTGCGGCTCCGGGAATGCCGCCCGGCAGAACCCCAGCCGAGCATCCGGTAAGAGCGAAGGCCACGACCACAGCGGTTGCGACGAAAGGGCCACGAAGTTTCATGTCGGTACTTTCTCTGAAAACGAGAAGTCCTATCGCATGGCCGCGACTTCGCCCCCGAGCATAGCTCAGCGCCTGACGTCGCGCAGTAGCCGCTCGGTACGCTTAGCGGGATGGCAAAGGCATCCGCAGTCTCCCCCTGGGCACCGCTCGCGATCCCCATCTTTCGGGTGCTCTGGTTCGCCCAGCTCGGCAGCAACATCGGAACCTGGATGCAGACCGTCGGCGCCCAGTGGTTCCTAGTCGACAGCGCGGCGGGCGCCGTGGTCATCGCACTGGTGCAGACCGCGAGCCTCGCGCCATCGCTGCTGCTGTCGCTACCCGCGGGCGTGCTGTCGGACTCGCTCGACCGTCGGAAACTACTGATCTGGGGATCAGTCGCCAGCGCGATCATCACGATCGTACTGACTGTGCTGACGGCGGCTCATGGCCTGACGCCGTGGCTGCTGCTGCTCTTCACGTTCCTGATCGGTGCCGCGTCGGCGCTGACAGGCCCGGCGTGGCAGTCGATCCAGCCGGAGCTCGTGCCGCGCAACCAGATCGCAGCAGCATCCGGGCTCGGCGGCATTACCGTCAACGGCGCTCGCGCGATCGGTCCGGCTCTGGCCGGGATCGTGCTGTCGATCTTCGGAACGCCAGTCGTCTTCGGCCTGAACGCGGTGAGCTTCCTTGCAGCGGCGGCCGCTCTGCTCTGGTGGAAGCGTGAGCCGCAGCCCGGGCTCGACGACCGCGAGCCGTTCTGGGGAGCGCTCGGCGCGGGCGTGCGGTACATCGCATCCGCGCACCTGATCCGGCGCATCCTGCTGCGCTCCGCGCTGTTTGCGCTGCCCGCCAGCGCACTCTGGGCGCTGCTCCCGCTCGTCGCGGCACGGATGCACGTCAACTCCGCCGGGTACGGCGCGCTGCTTGGCGCGCTCGGAATCGGCGCAGTCATCGGCGTCTTCAGCCTGCCGGTCGCGCGGGCGCGAGTGAAAGACAACGTCATCCTGGTCGCCAGTGCCGTTCTCTACGCGGTCGGCGTCGCGGGCGCGGCGTTCCTGCCGTTCGCTGCGGCGTTCGTGTTGCTGATGCTGTGCGGCATCGCGTGGATCGGAACACTCACCGTGCTCAACTCATCGCTGCAGCTCACTCTGCCGCAATGGGTGCGCTCGCGCGGCGCGGCCACCTACATCCTGGTGTTCATGGGAACCATGGCGATCGGCTCCTACCTCTGGGGTGCAGTCGCGCAGCGCATCGGAACCCCCTACGCCCTCGCGATAACGGCGGGGCTGCTGCTGTTGGTGGCCGCGAGCGTGGCGCTGTGGCCGCTGCACGAGTCCACAGGACGAATCGATCGAACCGTCGACCTGTCGTGGCCGACGCCGACACTAGTGTTCGAACCACAGCCGACGGATGGGCCGGTCACGGTCATGGTCAGTTACGGGGTGTCTCCTGCGAACCGGGGCGCGTTCGAGACCGCGATGAAGGATCTCGCGAGTTCGCGCCGCCGCACCGGGGCATCCCGCTGGCACCTGTACCAAAGCGGCGAGGATGCGACGGCAATGCTCGAGAGTTTCGTCGTGCCCTCCTGGGCCGAGTATCGCCGCCAGCAGACCCAGCGCTTCACCGGCCGTGATCGCGAGATGCGCGACCGCGTTGTCGCCCTCAGCGAGGGGTCGCCCATCGAGCTGCACTACTTTCCGCCGGGCGTAGGAGGCACGAGCGCGCGGACCGAGCCGGCCGATCGCCACGAGCCGCACGAACCGCACGAACCGCACGAACCGCACGAACCCTAGCCTCGACCCGGGACTATCCAACCCGGGACTATCCAACCCCGCGAGAGGTCACGATCGACCCTTCGTTTCGCGAGGGAGGGGTCGGTCGTGACCTCTCGGGGAGTTTGCTACTCGGCGGCGGGCACAGTTACCGGCACCGGGAAAATCGCGGCGAGGAGTGTCGCGGTCCAGTCGATGAGGTCGGAGTCGGCGAGCGGCTCGCCGTTGACGCGGGGCATCGGAACGCTGAGCGCGTTGGCCTGCGCGAAATACTTCGCCCCCGGGTACATCCGCTGCAGCCGCACCTGCACCGAGTCGGCGAGCTGAGCGGGGGCGACCCGCAGGTTGGCGCCCATCGCCACGACTTCCGAGAGGCCGGCCTTCACGGACGCGCGACGCAGGCGCGAGACAGCGATCAGGTTCGCGACCTGCGCGGGCGGCTCGCCGTAACGGTCGGTGAGCTCGTCGCGCACCTCGTCGATTTGAGTGTCCGTCGAGGTCGGCGCCGAGGCCGTCGACAGCTTCTGGTAGGCCTCGAGCCGCAGCCGCTCGCTCTCGACGTATTCTTCGGGAATGTGCGCATCCACCGGCAGTTCGAGACGCAGTTCGGTCTGCCCTTCAGCGACATCGCCGCGGAATGTCGAGACGGCTTCACCGATCATCCGCAGGTAGAGGTCGAAGCCGACGCCGGCGATGTGCCCCGACTGCTCGCCGCCGAGCAGGTTGCCGGCGCCGCGAATCTCGAGGTCTTTCAACGCGATCTGGATGCCCGACCCGAGATCGTTGTTGGCCGCGATCGTCGACAGCCGGTCGAGCGCGGTCTCGGACAGCGGCTTCTCTTCCTCATAAAGGAAGTACGCGTAGGCCCGCTCGCGACCGCGACCGACGCGACCGCGCAACTGGTGCAGCTGCGACAGCCCGTACTTGTCGGCGCGGTCGATGATGAGCGTGTTCGCGTTCGCGATGTCGAGGCCGGTCTCGATGATGGTCGTGGAGACGAGCACGTCGAACTTGCGCTCCCAGAAGTCGACCATCACCTGCTCGAGCACGTGCTCGGGCAGCTGACCATGTGCGACCGCAATGCGCGCCTCGGGCACGATCTCAGCCAGCTGCGTCGCGATGCGGTTGATGGATGAAACCCGGTTGTGCACATAAAACACCTGGCCCTCACGAAGCAGCTCGCGGCGGATCGCTGCGCCGACCTGCTTGTCGGAGTAGGGGCCCACGAAGGTGAGGATCGGATGCCGATCCTCCGGCGGTGTCGCCAGGGTCGACATCTCGCGGATGCCCGTGACCGCCATCTCGAGCGTGCGCGGGATCGGAGTCGCACTCATCGCGAGAATGTCGACGTTGGTCTTCAGCTTCTTGAGGGCATCCTTGTGCTCGACTCCGAAGCGCTGCTCCTCGTCGATGATGACAAGGCCGAGATCCTTGAAGGCGACGGTCGAACCGAGGATGCGATGCGTTCCGATGACCATGTCGACGCTGCCGTCGGCGAGCCCGTCGATGGCCTCCTTGGCTTCCTTATCGGTTTGGAATCGGCTCAGCGGGCGAAGGTGCACCGGGAATCCGGCGAAGCGCTCGGTGAACGTTTCGAGGTGCTGCTTGACGAGCAGCGTGGTCGGAACGATCATCGCAACCTGTTTGCCATCCTGAATCGCCTTGAACGCAGCGCGCACGGCGACCTCGGTCTTGCCGTAGCCGACGTCGCCGGAGAGCAGGCGGTCCATGGGGATGGGCGACTCCATGTCGCGCTTGACCTCGTCGATGGTGGTCAGCTGGTCGGGCGTCTCGACGAACGGGAACGCCTCCTCGAGCTCCTTCTGCCACGGGGTGTCGGGTGGGAAGGCGTGGCCGCGACTGGCCATACGCGCGGAGTACAGCTTGACGAGCTCGACCGCGATGTCGCGAACCGCGCGCCGGGCCTTGCCCTTCGCCGCGGCCCAGTCGCTGCCGCCCATCTTGCTGAGGGATGGGGCTTCGCCCCCGACGTAACGGGTGAGGAGGTCGAGTTGGTCGGTGGGAACGTAGAGCTTGTCGCCCGGATATCCGCGCTTGTTCGGGGCGTACTCGATGACGAGGAATTCGCGGGTCGACTTGACCGGGTTGCGTCCGCCGCTCGACACCTCGCGCTGGGTGAGCTCGACGAACTTGCCGATGCCGTGGGTCTGGTGAACGACGAAGTCGCCGGTCTTGAGTTGCAGGGGGTCGACGACGTTCTTGCGCTGGGTGGCGAGGCGTTTGACCTGGCGGGAGTCGTATCCCGCAGTGCGCCCATAGAACTCGGACTCGCTGAGCACCGCGAGCTTGATCTCGGGCACCTCGAAGCCCGCCTCGACGTCGGCCTGCACGAGGTAGGCGACGCCGGGCTCGAGCTCGGCGGGGAAGGTCTCGACGATGCGCCCAGCAACCTCATGTTCGCCCAGCACGTCGGCTGCACGCTCGACCAGGCCGGTGCCGCGGGCGGCGATCGCGACAGTCCAGCCATCGCGGGTGAGCTCGCGGACGTGCTCGATGGCGCCCGTCAGCTGGCCGGCGAAGCTGGGCACCGGGATGGCGTCGATGCGAACGTAGTCGTCGTCGCCCTGAATCGATTCCAGAACCTCCGGATTCTCGGCCAGCTCAGGAACGGCGGCCGCCGCCCCGGAATCGAAGGCCGACAGCGTCCACCACGCGCGCTTGCCCGCGCTCAGCCGCAAGGCGCCGAGCGAAAGGAAGTCGCCGGCATCCAGGTCGATCGGCGCTTCGGCCCCGGCCGTCGCCGCGCTCCACGCCGCCGCCAGGAACTCCCGGTTGGTTTCGAGCAGGCTGACGGCGCGCGTCGAAACCCGTTCCGGCGAGAGCACTGCGATTGCGGCATCCGGCGGCAGGTAATCGGTCAGCGCAACCAGCTTGTCGACGAGCACCGGCGCGAGTGACTCCATGCCCTCGACCGGGATGCCCTCGGAGATCTTGGCGAGCATGCCGGCGATGCTCGGAAACTCGTGCTGCATCTCTTTCGCCCGCTGCCGCACCGTCTCACTGAGCAGCAGCTCGCGGCTGGCGGGAAACTGGGTGTCGATGAGAGGATCGCCCAGGCTGCGCTGGTCGGCGACCGAAAAGTAGCGCAGCTGCTCGACCTCGTCGCCGAAGAACTCGATGCGCACCGGGTGGTCCTCGATCGGTGAGAAAACATCGAGGATACCGCCGCGAACCGCGAACTCGCCGCGGCGGGTCACCATGTCGACGCGGGAGTATGCGAGGTCGACAAGCTGGCGCCCGATCGCGGTCAGGTCGTAGCCACGGCCACCCGCCGCGAGAGTGATCGGCTCGAGATCGGTGAGGTTGTCAGCCAGCGGCTGGAGCGCGGCGCGAACGGATGCGACGAGAATCATCGAGCGGGTCTGCGAGCTTTCGGATGCGCTCGCCTGCCACGCCTTCAGCCTGCGAAGAGCATCGATGCGCTTGCCGACGGTCTCGGCGCTCGGGCTGAGTCGCTCGTGCGGCAGCGTCTCCCAGGCCGGAAATTCGACGATCTCGGCATCCGTTACGCACGCGAGCGCGGCGGCAAGACCCTCGGATTCGCGGCTGGTTGCGGTGATAGCGAGCAGCACCTGTGGGCCGCCGCGGCGAGCGAGCAGGCCCGCCAGGAGAGGCGCGCGAAGGCCATCGACGAGCGAGAAGTCGGCGCTGTGTGCGCCGAGCGAAAGTGCGTTCTCGAAAGTTCGGGCGCGCGAAAGCCCCCCGATTAATTGTTCGAGTACCACCCCTTCAGTCTAGGTGCGGGCGATGACAGTCGCGTGGTGGGGTCTCGATACGCGCGCCAGAGCGCGCTACTCGACCACCGGTAAAAGGCGCACCACGCGACACCCCGGTGGTCACGAGGCACGCGCCGACGAAGGAGGCCCGGGCTACCCCGGTGGTGGAGTAGGAGCACGAGCCGACGGAGCAGGCCCGGGCGTATCGGGGCCCGACTACATGACGATGTCGCCGGGCGACCAGGTGTCGGGGCCAGGGTCGACGCCGGAACCGACCGTGGCGAGACGCTCGACGAAGTACTGCCAGCCGCGGGCGTGACCCGGCTCGTGGCGCTCGGGCAGGTCGCTGTGCAGAAGGTCGACGCGCGTCCCCGTGTCGATGGGCGTGAGAGTAAAGGCCACGCGCGAGTGCCCGGGCGGAAGATCTTCACTGCCCGCATATCCCCACGAGACCACCACCCGATGCGGAGGGTCGACCTCGAGAAACTCGCCGCGAACGGGGCTTCCGAAGATGTCGACGGCGAACTGGCCGCCGGGTTGCGCATCCAGCTCGGCCCACTGGCCCATCCAGGCGGTCATGCCGGCGTTCGTGGTGAGAAACCCGAACACGAACTCGGGCGCCGCGTCGATGTCGATGGAGGTCGCGAATTCAGCCATTCGCCGCGTCCTCGACGGCTTTCTTGAGGGCCGCCAGCTTGTCGGGCCAGAAGTCGTCGAGGTAGCTGCGAACGGCCGCGAAGCCGTCGGTGCGCACGGCGAAAAGGTGGCGGGTTCCGTCGCGGGACTCGTCGACGAGGCCGGCCTTCTTCAGTACCCCGAGGTGGTGGGAGACGGCCTGCTGCGTCACATCCACCTGGGCGGCGATGTCTCCGACGGCGAGCGGCGCGTCTTTGACCAGGCGCAGGATCGTGCGGCGGTTTTCGTCCGCGAGCGCGCGAAGTGACGCATCCAGTGCTGCAGATTCCACAAATGCCTACTTGTACTTGTCATTGTTTGTCATTACTCTCAATCTATCCGAGATGGAGAGGATCCGAAACTATGACCGACCAGACAGTGTCAAACCGAACGCTGACAGACCAGGCCGAGCCCGACGAATACCTGACCGTGAGGTTCACGGTCGACGCGACGCCCGATCAGGCGTTCGCCGCAATCAACGACGTGCGCGGATGGTGGTCGGGCGAACTCGAGGGCCCGAGCGCGCAGGTGGGCGACGTGTTCACCTACTCCTACGGCGACATCCACCGCAGCACGCAAGAGGTCACTGAGCAGATTCCCGGCCGCAAGGTCGTCTGGCGAGTGCTCGAGGGCTACCTCAACTTCACGCCCGACCCCGCCGAGTGGACGGGAACGGATGTCGTCTTCGACATCACGCCGAACGGCGACCAGACCGATGTGCAACTCACCCACATCGGGCTCACACCCGAGAGCCCGTGCTTCGACCCCTGCTCGCGGGGTTGGCAGTATTTCGCGGGCGAAAGCCTGCCGGCCCTCATCCGCTCGGGCGCCGGAACGGCCGACGACTTCACCGTGGACCCGTCATGACCGACGCCGGCGCCGTCATCGCCCGATATGTCGAACTGGTCGGAGCCCACGACCTGGAGCCGCTCGACGGCCTGCTCTCAGACAGCCTCGTCGCTACGACCGGGGGCGCAACGCTCGACAAGACCGGATGGATCGCGGCGCTGCAGCGACTGCTGCCTGTGCTGGTACGCAACGAGAATCGGCAGGTGTATGTGACGTCCGCGCCGGCGACTGGGGCCTGCGCGATCTACGACTTCGTGACCGACACGGAAGCCGGCGCTGTCACCTGTGCGGAGTGGATCACGCTCGACGGGGACGCACGAATCGCCACGGTCGAGCTGCTGTTCGAGAAGGCCAACTGGCCCCACGTCGTCGAGGTCCTGAAGCAGCGCGCCTAGTCCTCGCGCGGCACCCCGATGCGGGCGATCGCCTCGTCGACATCCTGGAACACGTCGGCAGGTCGGCCCAGCGACGCCGGAGCCTTCGGATGCCGTACCACCCGGGGTTTGGCCGTGTGGCTCGGTGCGACCTCGGCGACTGATCGCGGTTCAGGGTCGGGATCAGGCTCGGGATCGGGATCGGGCTCGACCGCGGCCGCCGGGGTCGTCGTGAGGGTCGACAGCACAACCTCGCCGCCCGCTGCAGCTGTGAGTCCCAGGCACTCGAGCAGCGACGCGTGCTCCGGTGCCCAGCCGAGCTCGGCCCGAGCCTTCGCGGTGTCGAGCGACATGCTCGCCCGGGTCAGCAGCAGTGAGCCGAACGGCGCGGCCATGCGCAGCATCCGCTCCGGAAGCTGCTGCGGGCGCCTGATGCCGGCCGCTTTCGCGCGCGCCAGCTCGCGGGCGCGGTACGACAGGGGATGCTCGTCAGAAATGTTGTAAACGGATCCCGCCCGGTACGCCTCGAGCGCGAGCACAGTCGCGGAGGCCGCATCCGAGAGGTGCAACATCGGCAGTACGCCGTCCCAGGTGCGGCAGACCGGCGAAACCGCCGTGGTCGTGTTGTCGTAGAAGAGTCCGAAACGCAGCGAGACGCCGCCGAACGCGCGCACCTGCTGCTCGAGGCTCTGCAGGGCGACCTGCACGGGGTCGGCGTGGCCGTGGGGCTCGCCGAACGGGGCGGATTCGTCGAGGGCGGCGCGACCGTGGTCGACGAGACCGTATCCGCCGAAGAACGATGCGGCGACGAACTTCTGCGCGCCGACCAGGCGGGCGGCCGCAATCAGGGTGCTCGTACCCTCCGTGCGCAAGCGGTTCGTCGGGCGCATGTCACGCAGCGACGCCGGCGGTTTCGACAACGCGGTGAGCTGGTGGATGACCGCGTCCGCCCTGGTCCCGTCGAGCGCATCGAGCAGCGCTGGGCGGTCGAGAACGTCGGCGACGACCTCGGTCGCACCCGTCGAGGCGAGCGAGCCGGGTCGGCGCGTGATGCCGATGACCTCGTGGCCTGCGGACTGCAGCGCGGGAATCAGGTGGCGACCGATGGCCCCCGAAGCCCCAGCCAAAAGTACGCGCATGCCTCAACGTTACCGGTCGGTCTACTGTCAAAAGTCTTAGAGTTTCGACAGACGGCGGTGTGACCTGTTCGGGGGCATCCGTTACCGATAGGTTAAAGCTGTGTACGCACTCGACGAGGCCACCCGACAGCGATTTTTTGCACTGAGCCTTCTTGTTCATGATGTTGACGGATCCCTCGCGCCGGCAGTTCTGCCCGGTTCGTTCGAGCTCGAATTCGAGCATGGGCTGTGGATCAACCCCTGCCCCCTGCGCTCGGTCGTGTTCTGGATCAGCGACGACATGTGGATGTACCGCAACCTCGAACGCAATGTCACCGACGGCACCGTCTACAAGGTCGGCGACGCCCAGCAGCTGGCACCTGTCGATCACCCGCTGCTGCCCGAGCAACTGGCGCGGATGCTCGCCCGCTGCGCCCGCGAGATCATCTCGAACGTGACCGACCGCATCATCGTGCCGCGCGAATCTGTGGCGCAGGTCTTCGACGCGCACCTCTCGGGTGCCGCACGCCTGTCGTTCAGCGCTCGCACCTGGCTCACCCGCAACGGCCATCAGGCGGAGTGGTAGCGGGCGCTCAATACGCCCGGGCCGCCTTCGTGGGCTGGCGCAACTCGACCTACGCGGTGTGGAACTTCAACTGGGCGGCAGTCAGGCCGGCCGAGGCGATCAACTCGACGGCATCCGCAGCGTCCGAGATCAGGTTGGGCAGAACGTCGCGCTCGGCCGACGAGAAGTTCTGGAGAACGAAGGCCGCCGCATCCATTCGTCCCGGCGGGCGGCCGACGCCGACCCGCACACGGATGTAGTCCGGGCCGAGCGACGCCGAGATGTCACGGATGCCGTTGTGCCCGCCGTTGCCCCCGCCGAACTTCAGCTTGAGGGTGTCGAACGGAATGTCCAGCTCGTCGTGCACCACGATCAGTCGCGAGACATCGAGCTTGTAGTACTTCAGCAGCGCTGACGTGGGGCCTCCGGAGAGGTTCATGAAGCTGAGCGGCTTGGCCAGCACGAAGCGCTGGTCACCGAGGCGACCCTCCGCGACCAGCGCATTGCTGCGCGAACTCTTGAACGATGCGGAGACCCGCGCCGCAAGTTCGCCGACGACCATGGCGCCGACGTTGTGGCGATTTCCGGCGTAGCCGGGCCCGGGGTTGCCGAGCCCGACCACAAGCCACTGGTTTGTATCCACTGGCGGTTTTCGGAAAAGTGCCACCTAGAGCGCGACCGACTACTCGGCGGACTCTTCTGCGGCTGCCTCGTCGCCGGCGGCCTCGGCAGTCTCGCCCTCGGTTGTGCCCTCCTCGGACTCGCCGAGGTCGGCCTCGACAGCGCCCGTAATACCGACGACGAGGATGTCGGGGTCGGAGATGAGCACAGAGCCGGCAGGCAGCTCGACCTGCGACGCCGTGATGTGGGTTCCTTCGCCGAGGCCCTCGATGTTGACAGTGAGGTGCTCCGGGATGTTCGTGGCCTCGGCCTCGATGGACAGCGTGTTCGTGTCCTGCAGCACCTGGGTGCCGGGCTGCGCCTCACCCTCGACGCGGATCGGGATGTCGACCGTGACCTTCTCGCCCTTGCGGATCACGACGAGGTCGATGTGCTCGATGATCTGGCGCACCGGGTCCTTCTGCACATCTTTCACCAGCGCGAGCTGGCTCTTGCCGTTGATGTCGAGGTCGAGCACGGCGTTGGCCTTGCGCAGGATCAGCGACACCTCGTGGTTGGGCAGCGTGACGTGCTGCGGCTCGGTGCCGTGGCCGTAGATGACGGCCGGGATCTTGCCGACAGCGCGGATGCGACGAGCTGCACCCTTGCCGAAGACGGTTCGGGGTTCTGCAACGAGCTTGTTTTCGTCAGCCATGATGATTTCTCCTTGTGGGCCTGGATTTCACGCAAGCGCCGATGGTAGTCGGACCGTTTGGTACCCGGTCTGTGTTGTTGATTGGTCTGTGTTGTTCAACTCGAACGCATGTCAGCGTGAGGATCAGCCGTGAAGCCACCCACCGCGTCGATCACGGGCGACACCTGTCGCCCCTCGCCGAAGTACAAGGGTCGAGCTTACCAGTAGTGCGACCCCTGCACTGCGGGGGCAAGACGAAGCCGGGCGACCGGCCGTCCGGGCACCGCAGCGTGCCGAACGAAGAGGCTGCCGGCGTGCGGCTCGTCCGCGTGGTCGACGGGGTCGAGACCCTCCCAGCCCGAGGTGAGGAACATGCGGTTGAGGGATGGCCCGCCGAATCCGCAGCACGTCGGCCGGCTGGTGGGCGTCGCAACGACCTCGAGCAGGCTTCCGTCGGGCGCGTAGCGATGCAGCCGACCACCCTGCCAGAGCGCGACCCAGATTGTGCCGGCCGCATCGACGGCGAGACCGTCGGGTGTGCCGGGGATGAGATCCATGCGGGCGAGGTCGGCGCGGCGCGTGCCGATCCGGCCCGCGTTCGCGTCGTAGTCGTACAGCCGGATGACCGGTTCGACGGAGTCCACGAAATAGAGCGTGCCACCGTCGACCGACCACGCCAGCCCGTTCGACTCGACCAGCCCGTCGAGGCACGGCGAGGTCGTTCCCGCTCGGTCGAGCATCCTCAACTCGGCGAGCGCAGTGGCGCCGTCGAGCGCGGCGGTGCCGAACAGCAGCCTGCCCGCGGGGTCGCACGCGGCGTCGTTGAAGCGCACGCCGTCGACCATCGGCACAGGGATAGGCGCGCGGTCCGCGACCATGTCGTTGTCGAAGAATGCGATCAAGCCATCGACGAGCGCGGCGATGCCACCCTCCTCGCGCAGCACGATCGCGCCGACGACCGAACCGAGCTCGTACCGGCGAGGAGGAGCCGACCCGGTCATCGCAACGACGGCGCCGCCGTAAACGTCGACGCACCACAGCGTGCCGGTGCGGTCATCCCAGACCGGATGCTCGCCCAGTTCGAACCCGAACGGCGCGGCGATGCGCCAGCCCGCGATCACTTGCCGATGCCCGCGGTGAGGCCCGAGACCAGGTAACGCTGCAGTACGAGGTAGACGACCACCGCGGGGATGGCGCTGAGGAGCGAGCCCGCCATGAGCACGGGGATGTCGGTGACCCGTCCGGCCGACAGCACGCCAAGCCCGACTGTGATGGTGCGCTCATCCGAATTCTGCAGAAACAGCAGACCCACCAGCAGGTCGTCCCAGATCTGGATGAACTGCAGCACTGCCACAGTGGCGATCGCAGGCGTCGACAGCGGAAGCGCGATGCGCCGGTAGATCGACACATAGCCGAGCCCGTCGACGATGGCGGCCTCGACCAGCTCGTCGGGCAGGCTGCGATAAAAGGCCGTCATCAGGAAGGTGGCGAACGGCGTGCCCAGCGCAGCGTAGAGCAGCACCGCTCCCCAGTACGAGTCGAGCAGCCCGAACTGCGACAGGTTGACGTAGGCAGGAATGATGATCGACTGCATCGGGATGAGCATCGCCGACACGATGCCGAGAAACACCAGCACCCCGCCCCGATAGCGCAGCTTGGCGAAGGCGTAGCCCGCGGTCGAGCTCAGGGCGACGATGATCGCGAGCGAGAGGGCACTCACCAGCGTCGAGTTGGTCAGCTCCTGGCCGACCGGCAGCGCGGCGAACAGCCTGCCCCAGCTGATGAGTGAATGCCCCGAGCCGGCCAGGTACTGGGACTGTGACTTCAGCGAAGTGTCGATCATGAACAGGAACGGGTAGAACATGACGCACGAGCCTGCCGCCATGAGAACGAACAGCACTATGCGGATCGGCCTGATCGAGAGCCTGCGGCGGATTGCCGCACCGCGGGGTAGAGACGTCGCCAGCATGGTCATGGTCAGTCGTCCGATCGCAGCAGTCGCAGCTGGGCGAGGCCGATGATGCCCATGATGACGAACAGCACGACTCCCAACAGCGCGCCGGTGCCGAACTCGCCCTGCGAGAATGCCGACTGGTAGACGAAGAACTCGAGCGTCGTCGTGCCGTATCCCGGGCCGCCGCCCGTCATCACGAAGATGAGGCTGAACAGGGCGGTGAACGCGCTGATCATGGTCATGATGAACGAGAACTGGATGAACCGCTTCAGCTGGGGAACGGTGATGTCGACGAAGATCCGCCACGGCCCCGCGCCATCCATTCGCGCTGCCTCGTGCAGGCTGGTGTCGAGGGTCGACATGCCGGTGAGAAAGATGATGGTGTTGGTGCCGACCATCGACCACACGAACGTGACGGCCACAGCGAACAGTGCCGACCACTCCCCCGCGAGAAAGTCGGTGCGTATCGCGCCGAGCCCGACCGCGGCGAGCAGGTCGTTCACTCCGCCCTGCTGGGCGAAGAGCCGGGCAGAGACCATGCCGATCACGACCCACGAGATGGCGGTCGGCAGAAAGTAGATGGTTCGAAAGAACCGCCAGCCGAACGGATGCTCGTGCAGCACGGCGGCGATGCCGAGCGGAATCGCCATGGCGACCGGCACAGACAGAAGCAGTGCGCCGTTGTTGAGCAGCACCCGCCAGAACGTGGGATCGCCGAGCTCGGTGGCGTACGCCGCGGGCCCGAGCCAGGTGGCGGTCATGCCGTCCCACTGGGTCATCGAGAAATAGACGGCCTGCAGGATGGGGATGCCCAGCAGAAGCAGCACGAAGACCGCGGTCGGGGCCGACATGAGCATGCCGGCCCGACCTCGATTGCGTTGGAGAGTCGTTCGACGCGCAACGGTGATTGTCGACACGAGCTAGCTGATCGGCTTCTTCTGGGCGGCGGGCAGCGACTTCCAGGCCTGCTCGATCTGCGACAACCCACTGGATGCCGTGACCGTGCCCGCGAGGATCGATGGCAGCAGCTTGCTGCCTGAGTCCACGACATCGCCCTGCACGATGTTGTCGAGCATCGGGTAGCGCGTGTACCCGTCGTCGGCAGCGAAGTCGAGCATCTCCTGGTTGACAGGGTTGGAGGTCGTCGCGCCGGAGACATCCGAAATCAGTCCCGCCTTGTCGATGATTGCCGCGGCGGCGGGGGTGGTCATCCAGGCAAGGAACGCGGCCGCGGCCACCTTGTGGGGGGAGTACGAGGTGATCGACAGGCCGTCGCCCGGAAACTCGACCACGCCGTGGATCGGCTTGTCGGAGAACGGCGGAACGAAAGCGGCGACGTTACTGCCCATGGCATCGGTGAACTTGCTCGTATCCCAGGTGCCGTCGACCACCATGGCGGCTTTGCCCGAGGTGAAGTCGGCGAGGTTGTCGGTCTTCGTGAGGATGTCGGAGTTCGTGCATCCGGACGACCCGAGGGACGCCCACTTCGACAGCTGCGACTCGAGGGTCGGTGACGTCCATGGGATCTTGCCCGAGTAGACGTCGCCGAGCTGCTGCACCGAGTAGGCGCCGATCATGAGGTAACTGGCGTCGTACCAGGGATAGAACTCGGCGCCCAGGCTCTGCCCGCCGTTGCCGTAGACGAGGGGCTCCGAGTAGCCGGCCGCTTTGAGTTTCGTGCACGCGACGGCGAGCTGCGACCACGTGGTCGGCACCGACGTGACCCCGGCCGACGCGAACGCCTTCTTGTTGTAGAAGCCCATGTAGAACTGGTTCTCGAGCGGAAGCACGTAGGGGCCGTTGCTCGCCTCGTAACCGTCGGACATCCACTGCAGGCCCTTCAGCCTTGAGAGGTCGGCGGCCGGAACCAGGCCCTTGAGATTCGTGAGGAAACTCTTGTATTTGAGGGTGAACGCGCCGGTCCACATCACGGCGAGATCGGGCCCGGTCTTTGAGATGGCACTCGCCTGCAACAGCGAGAAGTAGCTGTCACCCGGCTGGCTCACGATTGTGAAGCGCACATTCGGGTGCAGCGAGTGGTAGGCCGCGGTGAGCTTGTCGACGGCGACCGCGTTCTGCTCGGTGCCGTAGTTGTGCCAGAGAGTGAGGGTGACGGGGCCGGTCTCTGTTTGGGGTGCCGCGGTGGTGGTCGAGCTGCTGCATCCCGCCAGCAGCAGCGCTGCGGCCGCCAGGACGGCGATTGCTGGTTTTCGCATGGTTCTCCTTGTCGTGCCGCGACGGGTCGCCTCGGGCTGTCACGAGTGATGCTGAGCAAAACGGCTGGGTTTTGTGGTAGTGTTCTGTATTACCGAACTGCGTTCCGCTTCACAGTACGGCAGATTCTGTCATGAACCCGGTCGGGGTGTCAAACCTGCGTTTTAGTCGCGTTTGGGTCCTGTTCGCGGGCGCCTGGAGGAGAACAAGGCTGATAATTCGATGGATCAGGAGAGCGCGTGAAAGCGTTGGTTATTCGTGAACCGGGTTCGGTAATTCTGGAGAACCGACCGCTCGCGGTCTCTGACGACGGCGACGGGAACGTGGACGGGGTCGTGATCATCCGCCCGCTCCTGGTCGGAATCTGCGGCACCGACCTCGACATCATCGACGGCGTGATCGATCCCTCCTACGTGCGCTACCCACTCGTTCCCGGGCACGAGTGGAGTGGAGAGGTGGTGAGCGCCGGCCCTTCGAGCGCGCTCAGACCGGGAGACCGCGTGGTCGTCGAGGGCATCGTGGCCTGCGGCAGCTGTCCGGCCTGCCTCGCGGGCGACACCAACCGGTGCGAGACCTACGACGAGTTCGGGTTCGTGCGCGACGGCGCCATGGCGCAACGACTGGTCGCTCCCGAACGCCTCGTGCACCGCCTGACGCCTGACGTATCCCTCGAGTCGGGTGTGCTGGTCGAGCCTGCGGCCGTGGTCATGCGGGCTCTGATGCGCGCCGAACCGACGCCCGGGTCGCGGGTGCTGGTCATCGGCGACGGCACTGTCGCCCTCATCGCCGCTCGGCTGCTGCGACTGTGGTCGCCATCCTCTGTTGCGGTGCTCGGCCGCCGACCCGAGCAGGCCGACCTGGTCGCCCGCGCGGGCGCCGACCGCTTCGAGACCGACCTCGGCGCCTTCGACCATCCGTTCGACCTGGTCGTCGAGGCCGCAGGGGCCGTGGACGCGGTGCGGATGACCGTGCCGGCCGCCGCGCGCGGCGCCACGATCGTGCTGCTCGGCTACCCGGGGCACGACATCGCGGTGCCGCTGCCCATTGACGACATCGTCAACGGCGACCTGACGGTCATCGGCAGCTTCAGCTACACGAGCGCCGCGTGGCTGCGCGTCGTCGAGCTGCTGAACACGAAGCAGCTCGACCTGGGCTTTCTCGTAACCCACCGCTTCGCGCTCGACGACTATGCGGCGGCATTCGACGCTCTGCGCCACACGGAGGGCGCGCGCGGCAAGGTGATTGTCGAAGTTGACTCAGACTCGGGGATGCCATGACTATTCTTGTGCGGTACACGACCCCTGCGAAAGGCAGCCACCCGATGAGCGCGACCGAGAGCACAGCCGCAGCGCCGGGAGCAGCCGACCCGCGGTACACGGTGCAGAGCGTCGCGCGAGCTCTCGGCATCGTCGAAATGGTCGCGGAGTCGCCGTCGGGGCTCACCCTCACCGAGATCGCCAAGGCCACCGGCGTTTCCAAGAGCGCGGCGCATTCCCTCATCCGCACCCTGGTCGACTGGGGCTACCTGCGCGAGGTCGCCGACCGCCCTCGCTACCAGCTGGGCGCACGGCTGTTGACGCTCGGCGAAGTCGCACTGCGGCAGATCCCCGTGGGCGAACTGGCGCGGCCCATCCTGGTGCACCTGTCGGACCAGCTGGGTGTCACGAGCCGCGCCGCCATCGCCGACCACGAGCAGCCCGTCTTCATCGAACGCGTCGACGGGCCCGGAATGGTGCGCTTCCAGACTCCCATCGGGGTGCGCGAGCTGCCCCACGCGAGCGCAGCAGGCAAAGCGATCCTCGCCTACCTCACCGATGACGAGGTTCGTGCCGTCTGCGCGCGGCTCGGTATGCCGAGCCGCACCCGATACACGATCACGACTCCGGATGCGCTGATCGAGAACCTCGAGCTGGTTCGCCGGCGCGGGTTCGCCCTCGACGACGAGGAAGACTCCGACGGCGTCGTCTGCGTCGGGGCCGCGTTCCTCAACCACCTCGGCGAGTGCGCCGGGGCGATCAGCGCGACCTTTCTCAAGGGCGGCTTTTCGACCGACCAGATCCTCGAGATGGGCACGGTCGTTCGAGAGCACGCTGACCAGCTGTCGCGCGCCCTGGGGCGCCCGGTCTGACCACAGCCCGGGGCCCATACCCGCGCCGCTAAGACCGCCCGACCACCGGTTGCACGAACTCGGGAAACGCGTTCGTCGGCGCCTGCAGAAAGTCGAAGTCGCATCCGAGCGGCGCCTGCGTGACGTGCGCTCGGTAGAGCGCCGGCCAACCGCGCACGTGCGGTGACACCGGCGGCGCCCACGCTCGACGCCGTCGGTCGAGCTCGGCCGGGTCGACCAGCAGATCGATGGTGCCCGCCTCGACGTCGACCGCGATGAGGTCACCGTCGCGAACGAGCGCGAGCGGGCCGCCGACGGCGGCCTCAGGCGCCGCATGCAGAAGCACGGTGCCGAACGAGGTGCCGCTCATGCGGGAGTCGCTGATGCGCACCATATCGGTCACACCTGCGGCTGCCAGCTTCGCCGGAATCGGGATCATGCCCCACTCCGGCATGCCGGGCACTCCCACCGGGCCACAGCCCTCGAGCACCAGCACGGTGTCGGCGGTCACCCCGAGCCCTGGATCGTCGATCCGGTCGCGCAGGTCCCGGTAGCCGTGGAAGACCAGCGCGGGGCCGGTGTGCCGCAGCAGCGAGGCGCTCGCCGCCGACGTCTTGATGACCGCGCCGTCGGGTGCAAGCGTCCCCGACACCGCCCGGAACGAGCCATCCGTCGCCAGCGGCCGATCGCGTTCGCGGATCGCCGGCCCTCGCGCACCCGCGGCGGCGAGGTTCTGGCCGACGGTCGGACCGGCACAGGTTGGGGCGTCGAGGTGCAGCAGGTCGGCGATCTCGCGCTCCAGCGCGGGGAGCCCGCCGGAGCGATGGAAATCGTGGATGAGCAGCGAGCCCGAGGGCTCGACATCGGCCAGCACCGGCACGCCCTTCCCGAGCCGCGACATCCGCTGCGGGTCGAGTCGGATGCCCAGCCGCCCGGCGATCGCGGGCAGGTGGATGATCGCATTGGTGGAACCGCCGATGGCGTGCAGTACCGTGACGGCGTTCTCGAACGCCGCCTCGGTGAGGATGTCGCGAGGCCGGATGTCGGCGAGCGCGAGCTCCACGGCCCGCGTCCCTGCGGCCCGTGCCGCCTCGATGGACTCGGCCGAACCAGCGGGCGCCACCGACTTTCCGGGCAGCGCCATGCCAAGCGCCTCGGTGAGAAGCGCCATCGTCGACGCGGTGCCCATTGTGTTGCACGCTCCGAGACCGCACGAGAGGCAGCGCTCGAGTTCGTTCCAGCCGCCGTCATCGAGGCGACCGGCACGGTGGTCGTCCCACAGCCGCCACAGGTCGGTGCCGGTGCCGATGGCACGGCCCCGGAACTGCGACGTCGGGCGCGCGCCGCCGAGCACCGCGATCGCCGGGATGTCGGCGCTTGCCACACCCATGAGAACTGCGGGCACGGTCTTGTCGCAGTTGGCCAGCACGACGATGCCGTCGAGCGGATTCGCCCGGATGGTCTCCTCGATCTCCATGGCCAGTAGGTTGCGATAGAGAAAGGCGCTGGGCTTCATGAGGTCTTCGCCCAGCGACATCGTCGGGAATCGCGCGGGCAGGCCGCCCGCCGCGAGCACGCCCTCGGCGGCGGCCGCCGCGAGTTCGTGCAGCGGCAGGTTGCACGGATTCAGGTCGCTCGATGAGTCTGCGATTCCGATGACCGGCCGGGGTCCGGAGTCGCCTTCCAACTCGGCGGATACGTCAAGCCCTGCGCTTCGCAGCGCGACGCGATGTGCGACGGCGACCTCGTCGTCTCCGTCGAGCCACTGCCGGCTTCTCAGCACCACTGGCGCCCTCCCATCACCACTCGATCAGACCTCGGGAATTCCCAGTCCCTGCGCGCCAGGCGCGGACTGGACGAGCTCGAAGTCACTGCGCTCGATCCACTCGAGCGCGAGTTGCGCGCGGCGCACCTTCTCGCGCCCGATCAGGGCGGCGTAGTCGAACAGGTGCAGGCCCGCCGGGTAGATCGGTGTGCTGTTGCGCAGACCGAACTTGGTATACATCGGAGACGCGATGCGAATCAGGTCGGCGCTCTCATGCCCGCGCACAATGCCGCCCATCGCATCCGGTGACTCGACATAGATGTCGATCGGCAGCGTGGTGACCGCGCGCAGCTCGGCGATGGTCTCGTTGGTCAGGTCGGAGGGCACGTTGACCGTCGATGCCCCGAGGCGCTCGAGCTGGTTGATCGAGATGGGGTTGGACGGCGCGAGCATCGCCGACACTTTCCAGACGACGCTCGCGGGCAGGTCCCCCGCGCGCTGGATGGCGACGAGCAGCTCGAGCAGACCGAGGTCGGCGATAAGAAAACCCCGGATGCCGGCATCCGCCGCTCGCAGCACGTCTTCGATCCCGTAGCGCAGCTGGCGGATGCCCCGCAGTTGTCCCGCGATCGCCGGACCATCGCTCGCGCGGGACTGGGCGCCGATGTCCCAGCCCTCGCGCGGCCCCACGAACATGGAGACCTCGAGCCCGTTGTCTGCGGCGATGTGAGCCATCTCGACCAACTCGGCGCGGGTGTGCAGCATGCCTCCGCTGCCCTGCGACACGCGATTGACGGTGACGCCCCGCTCGGCGGCCTCGTCGAGCACCTCGCGCAGCACGCGAGGGCCCTCGACCGACGGAATCTCGATGCGAAAGTGGGCGCCATCCGGAAACAGGTGATCGCTGGCGGCCTCGCGGGGGCCGGGTTCCAGCCCTCGGGCACGAAGAAAGGCGTCGGCGTCCATGGGGTCCTTCCGAGCTCCTCGCGGGAGCAGTTGTGGCTTCGTGAATTGCTTTGTTCGGTATTACCGAACACTGTTCTGAATCACCAAAACACTATTGGTTCTCGGGCGCGACTGTCAACCGGGCGCACCCTGAGCACGACCGGACTGCCACGGTGGTTCAGGCGGTGGCCCTGGCCCAGGCATCCCGCACGAAGGCGAGATTGTCAGCCGTGCGCTGCGCCAGCGGCAGCTCGGTCGAGAAGTCCTCGAGGGTGACCCAGCCGTCGTAGCCGTGGCGCACCAGCGCGGCCAGATACCCGCGCACATCGGCCTGGCCGGTGCGCAGGGGCGCCCACTCCTCGCGCCACGCGACGATGCCGTCCTTATCCGCCGCGTCGGCAAGCCACCGCACGTTCTTGATGTGCACGTGAGCCAGGTACGGGCCGAGCAACTCGAAGGCACTCTCGTGGCGCTCCTGCCCCTCGATCACCAGGTTGCCGAGATCGTGGATCACCCCGATGCTCGCGGGGTCGAGCCCGTCGACGAGCCTGAGAGCCGCCGATGCCGACGGGGTGATGGTCTCGTGGTGCAGCTCGATGAGGGCCTTGACACCGTGGTGCGCCGCGCGGTCGGCCACCCACGCGAGGTCGGCGCGGGCTGCCGCGAACAGGGCCCGATACTCCCCCGAGTCGGAGCGGGGCATGGTCACCCGCACCCGCGCAGCCCCGAGAGCGGCGGTCGCGGCGAGCATCCGTTCGACGTCCGCGTGGTTGTCGCAACGGGCGTACCCGCCGAGCCCCGAGAACTCGAGTCCCGCGTCCCGCGTAATGGATGCGATCTGCGGCAGCGACTGCTCGAGCCCGGATAGCGGCCAGGTCGCCCGGTTGCCTGCCCAGAAGCCGGGAACAGCCGCGGCATCCTGGTCGGTGATGCGCCACTCGATGCCGTCCCAGCCCTGCTCGGCCAGGGCGGTCGCGGCCTCGGCAGGAGACCACTGCGGAGTGGATGCGGTGAACACCGAGAATTTCATTGGGCAGCCTTCGGCCCGGTGCGAACCTCGACCGCGTCGAGCGAACCATCGAGCACCTCGGCCAGCGCGATCGTGCGGCCGAGCGTCTGCGAGAGGTAGAGCGCCCGAACCACGGCGAGTGCGAGCAGGGCGTCCGGGGCTCCGACCAGGGGCGGCCTCCCGATGCGGATCGCGTCGACCACGTCGAGATATTGGCGCAGGTGGCCGACCACGAAACTGTCGGCTGCCCGCGGATTGCCACGCAGGTCGTCAGCCGGCACCATCGCCGAGGCCCGGTTGCCCTCCTGGTCGCTCGCCGTACTCGAGAAGTAGAGCAGCTGGTCCTCCTCGATCACTGCCGACCCCCGGGACCCGTGCACCTGAAGCCGCGTGCCCACGCTCGGATAAGACGCGGTCGTCGCGTGGATGACCGCGAGCGCCCCCGACGCGAAAGTGACCGTTGCGACGAGGGTGTCCTCGACCTCGATACGGTCGTGGGCGAGCGTCGCGCTGCGTGCACTGACCTCGAGAGGCTGGCCGAACATCCAGAGCAGCAGGTCGATGGTGTGCACGCCCTGGTTCATGGCCGCCCCGCCGCCGTCGAGCTGCCAGGTGCCCCGCCATGCGCCCGAGTCGTAATAGGCCTGGTCGCGCCACCAGGCGATTGAGGCGATGCCACTGGTCAGCCGGCCGAACTCGCCGGCCTGCACGGCTTCGTGCACGACGCGGCTGGCGGGGTCGAAGCGGTGCTGGCTGATCACCGAGACGACCAGGCCGCGTGCCTCGGCGGCGGCGGCGAGTTCGGCGATCTCGCGGGCGCGGGGCAGCGAGACATCCAGCGGCTTCTCGATAACGACATGGGTGCCGGCCTCGAGCGACTCCGCGGCGAGCGAGACGTGCAGTCCGCTCGGTGTGCAGATGACGACCACGTCGACGCCACCCGCCTCGAGCGCTGCCGACAGCGACGACCAGGCCGACGGGCGGCCGCGGCCATGGCCCGAGATGTGGTCGGCGAGCGACGCGCAGGCGGCGGCATCCACGTCGACGAGAGCGACCACGCGCAGGCCCGGGATGCGCGCGATCGCATTCGCGTGGTTGTAGGCGATGGTGCCGCAGCCGACGATGGCGACCCCCAGTGCTTCGGTCATTGCAGCTCGATTCCCGCGCTTTGGCAGAGTGCTCGGAACTCGCGGGCCGCGAGGCCGAAGGGGGCGGCACCGGAGAAGCCGCCCAGGGCGCCCGTGTCGACGAGGTGCGGTTCGAGGGAGGCGAACCCGGAGTAGCCGTCGTCGCGCAACGCCTCGAGGGTCTGCACGAGCTCACCGTCGCCACGGCCCGCGGGCACGACTTCGCCGGTCGCGGCGATCGCATCCTTGACCTGCAGGTAGTCGAGGTGCGGCCGCAGCAGCAGGTATCCGTCGGTGAACGGGCGCACGCCGACCTGCACGAAGTTCGCGCTGTCCCAGGCGAGGCGCAGGTGATCGGAGCCGACCGACTCGACCAGGTCGAGTACCCGCTCCGGCACATCGCCGAAGATCTCTTTCTCGTTCTCGTGCAGCAGCACGACCTGCTCCCGTTCGGCGAGGGACGTCAGCGCGCGCATCCGCTCGAGCACCGCGTCGCGCTGGTCGTACGCGTTGTAGAACGAGAAGATGCGGATGTAGCTCGCGTCGAGGGCCTGTGCCGCGACGATTGCGCGCCCGAGACGCTCGACCTCGTGCTCGAGGGGAAGGGCGACATCCACCTTGCCGACGGGGGAAGCGATCGCCGACACCGCCATCGAGCGGTCGGCCAGGATGCGTCGCAGTGCCGCGAGCTGGTCGTCGGTGAAGTCGACGACGTTGGTGCCCCAGGCGCTCCGCACCTCGATGTGGCCGGCGCCGAGGGACTGCAGCGCTGCGACCTGCACAACGGGATCGGGGTCGATCTCGTCGCCGAACCCCGAGAGCCGCCAGCGCACCGAAGCCATAGCTTCACGTTACGGGCCGCGGACCGCCTGCGGCAATTGTTTGCCAAATGTTGCCAGAGTCGCTGCGACTACCTGGCGGTGGAGCGCCCCAGACCGACGGCGGGAAGGATGACCTCGTCGATGACCCTGACCAGGAATTCGCGGTCGATCGGCTTGCGCAGCATCATCGTGCGGTACGTGACCATGGACGTGCTGATATTCGCGACCAGCTCGATGTCGACATCCGCTCGGATCTCGCCACGGTCGATCGCGCGCTGAAGGAACGTGCGGTTGAGTTTCGCCCGCGGAGCAATAACCGTCGCCTGCGCGACCTCGGCGAGCTCGGGATTGCGGGCAAGCAGCGAGATGAGACCGGCCATGATCTTCATCTTCTTCGCGCCGTCCTGGATGTTCGGTGCCTTGATCATTGCCACCAGGTCACCGCGCAGGGTGCCCGTGTCGGGCAATTTGTCGAAGTTGATGTCGCCGTTCTTCATGCATGCGACGGCATCGATCACGAGCTCGGTCTTGGACGGCCAGCGGCGGTAGAGGGTGGCCTTGCCTGCCTTCGCGCGAGCGGCGACCATGTCGATGGTCATGCCGTCGAAGCCCTCCTCCGACAGGATGTCGAGGGCGGCGTCAAGAATGTCGGCGTCCCGCGATACATCGAGGGGACGACCAACGCGGTTCGGCTCGGCGTGGGCATCGGAAAGGGTGCTCGCGGGCGCGGGGTGTTCGGCGAGGTCAAGCGGCGTCATTGCGGCCCGGTCCCTTTCGTTGTCGGTCGTTCGTGCTTGCATTCATAGCGGGTGCATCTCTCAGCATCGTAGCCCCGCGGCTTACTAACAGTGCGGGTTGGCGGCGGATGTTCGCCCTGCGCATAATTTAGAAACTGTTAAGTTCCGAAACTCCACAGTACCGTATATAGTCGTCATCATGTCTTCGAATACCCTGCAAGCTCCACCGAACCGGTGGCTCACCCTCACGACCGTTGCGCTCGCGCAGCTGATGGTCATCCTCGACTCGACCGTCGTCAACATCGCGCTGCCGTCGGCCCAGGCCGACCTCGGCTTCAGCAACGGTGACCGCCAGTGGGTCGTCACCGCCTACTCCCTCGCCTTCGGCAGCCTGCTGCTGCTCGGCGGCCGCATCGCCGACCTCATCGGTCGCAAGCGCGCCTTCGTCATCGGGCTCATCGGCTTCGCCGTCGCATCCGCCCTCGGTGGCGCCGCTCCCGACTTCGGGCTGCTGGTCGCCGCTCGTGCACTCCAGGGCGCATTCGGCGCGCTGCTCGCCCCGACCGCGCTCTCGGTGCTCACTACGACGTTCACCATTCCGAAGGAACGCGCCCGTGCCTTCGGCATCTGGGGTGCGATCGCCGGAGCCGGCGGTGCCATCGGGCTGCTGCTCGGCGGGTTCCTGACGCAGGACATCAACTGGCGCTGGAACCTCTACATCAACGTCGCCATCGCGGTCGTCGCGCTGGTCGGATCGTTCTTCTTCGTGCACTCCTCCGCACGCGTCGGTGAGCGTCCCAAGCTCGACATCCCCGGCACGATCTTCGTCTCGGGCGGCCTCTTCTTCCTGGTGTACGGCTTCTCGAACGCCGAGACCGACGGCTGGGGCAACGCCGACAGCTGGGGGATGCTCATCGCATCCGGTGTGCTGCTGATCACGTTCGTGCTCTGGATCCGTCGCGCCACGCACCCGCTGCTGCACCTGTCGGTCATCCTCGACCGCAACCGCGGCGCCGCGTACATGTCGATCATGCTGGCCGCCGTGGCCATGTTCGCCCTGTTCCTGTTCGTGACCTACTTCCTGCAGACCGGCCTGCACTACACGCCTATCCAGACCGGGCTGTCGTTCCTGCCCATGGTCGGGATGCTCGTAGTTGCGGCGCAGCTCGGAACCAACTTCCTGGTCCCCCGTTTCGGCCCGAAGATCCTGGTACCGATCGGCATGCTGATCGGCGCCGGCGGGATGATCTGGCTGACGAACCTGACGCTGCACAGCAGCTACGTGCCTGACGTCATGCTGCCCCTGATGGTGCTCGGATTCGCGATGGGCACGATCATGCCGGCCTCGATGCAGACCGCAACACTGGGCGTCGACCGCCAGTACGCCGGCGTGGCGTCCGCGCTGGTCAACACCAGCCAGCAGGTCGGTGGCTCGATCGGCACTGCGCTGCTCAACACACTCGCCGCATCCGCGGTGACCGCGTACATCGTCGATCACGCGCCGGCTACGCCGCTCGTCGTCGCCGAGGCCGCAGTGCACAGCTACTCGCTGGTCTACTGGGTGTCCGCGGGAGTGTTTGCCGGTGGCGCCGTCATGTCAGCACTGCTGTTCCGTCGCCGCAGCCAGGGCCTGGCGCTGCACAACGCGCCCCACACGGGTCGCATCCCGGTGCCGCAGGCAGAGCCGGTCGCCGCGCACTAAGTACCGCGGTTGGTCGGTTGACCTGAGACAAGTGGTTGGTATCCATCATCGATACCAACCACTTGGGCCATCTCACTTGGGCCACAGCGGTCAGTGCCTAGGGCAGCAGCGCCAGCTTGCCGCCGGGGTGCTGGCCGCTCAGCAGTTTCAGGGCGTCGAGAGCATCGTCCAGCGGGAAAGTCCGCGCGATCGGCACGATGAGTTTGCCCTCCGCCGCCAGCGCAATGAGCGACGAGCGCACGCGGTCGCGGAACGCAGCGCTCGCGGGCATCTGTCCCCCGATGCCCACTATTCCCTCGCTGGCGACGCGCGGACCGGCTGCGATCGAGACGATACGGGTGCGGTCGGAGAGGAGCGCCAGGGAGACGTCGACGGCTTCGTCCGTTCCCACGGTGTCGAGCGCCGCAGAAATGCCCTCGGGAGCCGCATCCCGAACCCGCTGCTCGAGGCCCGGACCGTACCGCACCGGGATGCCGCCGAACTCACGCACCACGTCGAACCGCGCCTCGCTCGAGGTGCCGATCACTCGGGCACCCAGCTCGCGGGCCTGCTGCAGCACGCTCACGCCGACAGCCCCGGATGCGCCGTGCACGACAATCGTCTCGCCGGCGCGAACCCCGACGACGTTCAGCATCTCGGCCGCGGTCGTTCCGGCGAGCAGCAGGTTCGCCGCCTGCGGAAAGTCGAGGATGGCCGGTTTCGCGAAGACGTCCCTGGCGGGCACCGTCACTGCGCTCGCGTAGCCACCCGAGATGCGGAAGGCGAGCACCTCGTCACCGACGGTGCCGCCGCCGGAGGCGATCTCGGTGTCGGGGCCGAGAGCGCGGATGACTCCCGCGACCTCGTAGCCGACACGCAGCGGCAGTGTAGACGGATCGCCCTTACGGGTCACGTGCTTGTAGTCCGCGGGATTCATGCCCGCCGCCTTCACCTCGATCGTGACCTCACCCGGACCCGGCGACGGCACTTCGCCCTCGACCTCCCGAAAGACATCCAACCCACCAAAATCGACAGCAACCCAGCTACGTTCCATACCTTCATCCTCTCGCAGCCGGTGCCCGTGAGAGGTGGCTAGGCTGGTTTTAACGGGTTCCACCAAGGGAGAGACGAATGCCGGAAACGAAGGCAGTTGCAAACATCGGAGTTGTCGGCCTGGCGGTGATGGGCTCGAATCTCGCCCGCAACCTCGCCAGTCGCGACGGCAACACGGTCGCGATCTACAACCGCACGTTCACTCGCACCACGACGCTGATGGACGAGCATCCGGAGGCCGGCTTCGTGCCATCCGAAGACATCAAGGACTTCGTGGCATCGCTCGAGAAGCCGCGCGCGGCGCTCGTCATGGTGCAGGCCGGCGCCGGAACGGATGCGGTCATCAACGAGCTGGCGGAGCTGTTCGAGCCCGGTGACATCATCATCGACGGCGGCAACTCGCTGTTCACCGACACCATCCGCCGCGAGAAGGCGCTCAAAGACAAGGGCCTCAACTTCGTCGGCACCGGCATCTCCGGTGGGGAGGAGGGCGCGCTGCACGGGCCGTCGATCATGCCCGGCGGCTCGGCGGAGGCCTACGAGAAACTCGGACCCATCTTCGAGTCCATTGCCGCGATCGCCGAGGGCGAACCGTGCGTGACGCACGTCGGCACCGACGGCGCCGGCCACTTCGTCAAGATGGTGCACAACGGCATCGAATACGCCGACATGCAGCTGATTGCCGAGGCCTACGATCTGATCCGCCGCGGCACCGGGGCAACTCCCGCCGAGATCGCCGACATCTTCGCCGAATGGAACAAGGGCGAGCTTGAGTCCTACCTGATCGAGATCACCGCCGAGGTGCTGCGCCAGGTGGATGCCGACACGGGCAAACCGCTCGTCGACGTCATCCTCGACCAGGCTGGCAGCAAGGGAACCGGGGTCTGGACCGTGCAGAACGCGCTCGAACTGGGCATCCCGGTCTCGGGCATCGCCGAGGCCGTTTTCGCCCGCGCGCTGTCGTCGAAACCCGAGCAGCGCAAGGCCGCCGCCGACCTGCCGGGGCCGTCGAAGCCGTGGACGGTCGACGACCGCGACGCCTTCGTTGAGGATGTTCGGCGTGCGCTTTACGCGTCGAAGATGATTGCCTACAGCCAGGGCTTCGACGAGATCGTGGCCGGCGCCGAGAAATACAACTGGGACATCAAGAAGGGCGACATCGCCAAGATCTGGCGTGGCGGCTGCATCATCCGCGCCCAGTTCCTGAACCGCATCACGGATGCCTACCAGGCCAACCCGGGGCTCGTCGCACTGCTCACCGACCCCTACTTCACGGACGCGATCGAGGGGGCGCAGGACTCCTGGCGCCAGGTGGTCGCCCATGCGGCGCAGTCGGGCATCCCGACGCCCGGCTTTGCGTCGTCGCTGGCGTACTACGACGGTATCCGTGCCGAGCGCCTGCCCGCAGCCCTCATCCAGGGCCAGCGTGACTTCTTCGGCAGCCACACCTACAAGCGGGTCGACAAGGATGGCGTCTTCCACACCCTCTGGTCGGGCGACCGCACCGAGATCGAGACCGAGCCCTCCACCCACTAAAAAAGTCCGCGAGAGGTCACTATCGGCCCTTTGTTACCGGATTGAAGGGTCGATCGTGACCTCTCGCGGGCTGTTCGGGCGAGAATAGACCGGTGAGCATGTACGACGACGAGCCGGAGCTGGTGGGCTATGACCCCGGCGACGGCAGGCCCCTGCGGTCCGGGCGCATGCTGCTGGCAATGCGCATCGTCGTCGCGGTCGGCATCGCGGGGCTTATCCTGCCCGGCGTGATCGGCACTGTCATGATCAATGCGAAGGATGCCGCAGAAAGTTGCAAGCGCTGGGTGCGCTACGAGAACCCGGGCGATTCCTCGACCGTCAGCTTCGAACTGCTGGGCGCGCACGGCTCAGGCTGGCAGTGCTACACGCAGTCCAACTCGTTCGGCGGCGGGCAGTTCATTGCGTCGCTCGGCTGGATCCCCGGGCCGCCGGCGCTCCCCACGGGCAAATTCATCCCGGCGTAGCCCGCCCAGGTGCCGCGATTGCCGGGTTGACGCTCGCCGGCACCCTGCGTTCGGCGTACCTCGGCGCGAATGGGCTCAGGCGGCGCCGTCGAACATCGAGGTGACCGAGCCGTCGCTGAACACCTCGTGGATGGCGCTCGCGATGAGCGGCGCGATGGGCAGGATAGTCAGGGTCGGGAACCGGTTCTCCTCCGGGATCGGCAGGGTGTCGGTGACGACAACCGAGTCGATGAAGTCGCTCTGCAGGATCTCGCTGGCCGGGTCGGAGAACACGGCGTGCGTGGCAGCGACGATAACGCCGATCGCTCCCGCAAGCTTCAGGGCCTCGGCCGCCTTCACGATCGTGCCGCCCGTGTCGATGATGTCGTCGACGATCAGGCAGACCCGCCCGGCAACCTCGCCAACGATCTCGTGCACCGTCACCTTGTTGGCGACCAGCGGGTCGCGACGCTTGTGGATGATCGCGAGCGGTGCCCCGAGCTTGTCGCTCCAGACATCCGCGACTCGCACTCGGCCCATGTCGGGCGAGACGACCGTGAGGGTCGATGTGTCGAGCCGCTCCTGGAAGTGCTTGAGCAGCACGGGCATCGCGAACAGGTGGTCGACCGGGCCGTCAAAGAAGCCCTGGATCTGGGCAGCGTGCAGGTCGACGCTCATGATGCGGTCGGCGCCGGCCGCCTTGAACAGGTCGGCCACCAGGCGGGCGCTGATCGGCTCGCGCCCGCGGCCCTTCTTGTCTTGCCGGGCATACGGATAGTAGGGCGCGACCACGGTGATGCGCTTGGCGGATGCGCGTTTGAGTGCGTCGATCATAATGAGCTGCTCCATCAACCACTCGTTGACGGGGCGGGTGTGCGACTGGATGACGAACGCGTCGCTGCCGCGGACGCTCTCGTCATACCGCGCATAGATCTCGCTCGAGGCGAAAGTGCGGGCGTCGGTATGAACCAGTTCGGTCTCCAGCGCCGCGGCGACATCGATGGCCAGCTGCGGATGAGCGCGCCCGGACACCACGACCAGTCGCTTCTGTCCACTCGCAGTGATCTCGGCCACGTGTCCAACTTCCTGCCGACTCGAGACGGCGGTGGTCAGGCCTGGTCGGCAGTCTCGTCGGAGGCGGCTGCTGCGGCCTCGGCCGCTGCAGTGCCCGGACGTTTGGCTTCGACCCAGCCAATCGTGTTGCGCTGCGGAGCAACGTTGATGGCCAGCGCGCCCGGTTGAACATCCTTGCGGACCACGGTGCCGGCACCTGTGTAGGCTCCGTCCCCAATTGTAACGGGGGCGACGAACACGTTGTGCGAGCCGGTACGAACATGCGACCCGACAACCGTCTTGTGCTTGGCCACACCGTCGTAGTTGGCGACGATCGTGCCGGCCCCGATGTTGGCTGCCTCGCCCACTGTCGCGTCGCCGATGTAGCTGAGGTGGGGCACCTTGCTGCCCCTGCCGATGGTGGAGTTCTTGGTCTCGACGAAGGTTCCGATCTTCGCGTGGTCGCCCAGGTAGGTGCCGGGGCGCAGGTAGGCGAACGGCCCGACGGATGCCCCTGCCCCGATGACAGCGAGCGTCGCATCGGTGCGCCGAACGACCGCACCTTCGCCGATCTCGCACGCGTTGAGGCTGGTGTCCGGGCCGATGATCGCGCCGCGTTCGATCGCCGTCGGGCCGATGAGCATCGTGCCGGGCAGCAGTTCGACGTCTTCGCCGATCGTGGCCTGCAGGTCGATCCAGGTCGTCTCCGGGTCGAGGATCGTCACGCCGGCGAGCTGCCAGCCGCGCACGATGAGCTGGTTCAGGCGGCGAGCGGTCTCGGCGAGCTGCACCCGGTCGTTGACGCCGCCCACGATCCAGTTCTCGCTGACGGGCACGGCGGTGACCTCGGATCCCGAGGCGCGCAGCAGGCCGATGACGTCGGTGATGTATTTCTCGCCCTGGGCGTTGTGCGCGGTGACCAGGGCGAGTTTCTCGCGCAGCTGCTCGAGGTGGAAGATGTAACTTCCCGAGTTGACTTCGTGGATTTCGAGCTCTTCGTCGGTCGCATCCTTCTGCTCGACGATGCGGTCGACCGCGCCCTCCGCAGTGCGCACGATGCGTCCATAGCCCGTTGCGTCGTCGAAGATCGCCGACAGCAGTGTCGCGGCGGCGGCCCCTGCGCGGTGCGCGGCGAGCAGGCCCGTGAGCGTCGCCGCATCCAGGAGGGGCACGTCGCCGCTGACGATCATGACGTCGCCGTCGAACGCCGCGGGCAGCGCGGCGATGGCCTGTTCGACGGCTCGTCCGGTGCCGGGGGTCTCGTCCTGGTCGACGATCGTCGCCTCCGGCAGCAGTTCGACGACCGTCGTGGCGACGGCGTCGCGTTCGTGCCGAACGACGACGACCACGTGCGCGGGGCTCAGCTCGCGCGCCGTGGCGAGCACGTGCCCGACGATGGGTACGCCCGCCAGTGCGTGCAGGATCTTGGGCCGTGCGGACTTCATGCGTGTTCCCTGGCCCGCCGCGAGAACGATGACAGCGAGGTTCTGATCAGTCATACAGCCATTCTCTCCCACGTCAACGAGCGAACGCCCCGACCACGAGGATCGGGGCGTTCGCGCGATGCACGGATGCGCAGCTAGGCTCGACCGGCCGCGACGCGAGAGCGACGCGACAGCGAGTCGACCGTCACTGCGATCAGCAGCACGACACCGGTGACGATGAACTGCCAGTCCGAGTTGAGGTTCATCAGGTTGAGTCCGGCCTGGATGGCCTCAATCACCAGGATGCCCAGCAGGGCCGACCATGCGGAGCCACGACCACCGAAGAGGCTGGTACCACCGATGACCGCTGCGGCGATGGCATCGAGGTTGACGTTGCCGCTACCGCTGGACTGCGTGGTTTCTCCCAGCAGGCCCATGGCCATCAGGCCGCCGAGTGCGGCGAGCCCTGCGCAGAGCACGAACACCGACATGTAGACGCGGTTGACGCGGATACCGGCTCGGCGTGCCGCCTCGACGTTGCCGCCGACGGCGAACACGTCACGACCCCACTTGGTGCGCGTGAGCGCGTAGTTCATGATGACCACCAGCACCACCAGGAATGCGAACGAGGTCGCGACTCCACCGTTGGAGTAGGAGTCGAGGTAGGCGACGAGCAGGCCGAGGCCGACCAGCAACAGCGCGGACCGCACGACGAGCCCGGTCAGTCCCGGCGTCGAGAGCCCGGCACGGTTGCGCGCACGCGAACGCACGACACCCGAGAGCAGGTAGCCGCCGGCCGAAACCACGACCAGGATGTAGGCGATCACCGGCGGCAGGTACCAGGACTGGCCCAGCTGCACGATGAACGACGTCGACTTGATGTTGAAGTCGCCGACCGGGCCGAGGATCGCCAGCTGGGCACCAAGCAGTGACAGCAGGCCGGCGAGCGTGATGACGAAGCTCGGCACACTGAACCGTATGAAGAGGAACCCGTAGACGAATCCCACCACGACGCCCGACAGCAGGGCGATGATGATGACCGCCCATTCGGGCACGTGGCCGGCGGTGAAGATCACGGCGAAGATGGATGCCGCAACACCGCTCATCGATCCGACCGACAGGTCGATCTGGCCGAGCAGCAGAACGAGCACGATTCCGACCGCGATCACGCCCGTCGGGGCGCTGTACAGCAGGATGATCGTGCCGATGTTCTCTGCACCCAGGAAGATCGGGCTGATGATCTGGAAGATCACGCAGATGATGAGCAGGCCGATGATGACCGGGAGCGCGCCGAGGTCACCCGTGCGCACCCGCTTGACCTGGGCCGCGAGGTTTTCGCGAACGCCGGTCGGGCGGATCAGACGCTCATCCTGCAGATCAGTCGGCGCGCTGGGGCCGTCCACGACGGGAGTCGGGGTCTGGGTCACTTTTTCTTCTCCTCGTTGTGGGCACGTACTGCGGCCTCACGGCGCGTAACGACGTTGTCGGTGGCGCCCGTGATTGCGGCGATGATGTCTTCGTAGCTCACATCCGCGATGCGGAACTCGCCGTTGTTGCGACCGAGTCGCAGAACGACGGCCCGGTCTGCCACGGCCTGCACGTCGGCCAGGTTGTGGCTGATGAGCAGCACGCCGAGGCCGCGCTCGCGAAGACGCTCGATCAGGTTGAGTACCTCGGCGGTCTGCGCGACGCCCAGTGCGGCGGTCGGCTCGTCGAGGATGACGATGCTCGGGTCGCCGATCAGCGAGCGCGCGATCGCGACGGTCTGGCGCTGCCCACCCGACAGGGATGCGACGGCGATACGGACGGACGGGATCTTGGCCGAGAGCTGGCGGAGCAGCTCCCAGGACTTGCTCTCCATCTCGACCTCGTCGAGGGCGAATGTGCCGATCTCGCGCCCGAGGAACAGGTTGGAGACGACATCCAGGTTGTCGCAGAGCGCGAGGTCCTGGAAGACGGTCGCAATGCCGAGCGAGCGGGATGCCGTCGGGCTCGGGATCGTCACGACCTTGCCGTGGAAGGTGATGGTGCCCGAGTCCTGGGTGTGAACACCGGCCAGGATCTTGACGAGCGTCGACTTTCCCGCGCCGTTGTCGCCGACCAGGGCGACCACCTCGCCGGGGAAGATGTCGAGATTGATGTCGCTCAGCGCCTGGACCGCACCGAAGCCCTTACTTACGTCCCGCATCGAGAGAACGGGTTCCACGCTCTCGTGCTTGTCGGACGACACCTCAGAAACGAGAGTCACTGTTACTCCTTTGTGTACAGGTCTTCTGACCACATAGTACGGTCGGGGACCGCCGCGTGGCGATCCCCGACCGATCTAGCTAGGTGTTACTTGATTCCGTACTGGGTGCAGAGCGCCGCGTACGTTCCGGTGCAGATGTCCGCAACCGAGTCGAAGCCGTCCTTGACGACAGTGGACTCGATGTTGCTGCGGGTGACCGCAACCGGCACCAGCAGGAAGGACGGCACGCCGCCGCCTGACGCACCGGAAACGGTGGTCGGGGCCTTCGGGTGCTGGCCCTTGGCGAGCGCGATCGCGAGTGACGCGGCCTCGTTTGCCTCAGGCACGATCGCCTTGTAGACGGACATGAACTGGTCGCCATCGAGGATCGACTGCATACCGGCAACGGTTGCATCCTGTCCGGTCAGTGCTTCCTTCGACAGGTCGAACTTCGCGGCGTGCGCTGCAGCGATGACACCGCCGGCGGTTCCATCGTTGGCGGCGTAGATGCCCTTGATCTGCGTTCCGAACTTAGCGATCTCGGAGGCAGCCCAGGTCTGCGCCTGTGCCGGGTCCCAACCAGGAGTGTGGTACTCGGCGAGGATCTTGTAGCCGCTCTTGTCGATGACCGAGTGAGCGCCCTTGGCGAACAGCGTCGCGTTGTTGTCCGTCGGCGAACCGTCGATCATCAGGATGCCGGATCCGGCAGCAACGCCTTCCTTCTTGAGCTGGGCGACGAATGCAGTTCCCTGCAGCACACCGACCTTCTCGTTGTCGAAGGAAACGTAGTAGTTCGACTTGCCGCCGTCGACGAGACGGTCGTAGTCGATGACCGGAACCTTCTTGGCGTCGGCTGCGGTGACGATCGACTGTGCTGCTTCGCCGTCGAACGCGTCGAGGACGAGAACGTTCACTCCCTGCGCGAGCATGGCCTGGGCCTGCTGCTGCTGGTTGGATGCGCTGCCGTTTGCGTCTTCGTAGAGAACGATTGCCGACGGGTCATCCTTGGCGATGGCCTTGACGAAGTCGGGCTGGTCAGCTGCTGCGTAACGAGCGGTGACGTCATCCGGAAGAAGGAAGCCGATTTTGTAGGCCGTGCTCTTGCTGGTGCTCGAGCCGGAGCCCGACCCGCTTGAACACGCTGTGAGTGATCCCGCAGCGAGCAGGAGAGCCGTGGCTGCAACAACGGCCCTCTTGGTGGCGATCTTCATTGAATAACCTCCGATTCATGGCACCCTCATTGGCGCCGGGTCGAGCATGTCACCAAATCATCGTTGGCGTCAAGTCTTGAAGCCAAGACACGAATAGCGTTCCTAAATCGTTAGCAAACGAAGTAGAACCGGGACAATCAGAGGGTGATCTCGTCCGGACCGATCGAAGTGCGGTCGATGGCGTAGAGCAGTGCACCCATGAGTTCGGCGCGGTCGCCGAGCTGGCCCTGCACGATGTCGGCGACCTTGTCGGTGCCCATCACGACCGAACGCTCGAGGCTGTGGCGCAGCGGGCCGAGGAAGAGTTCCCCGGCGCGCGCCAGCTCGCCGCCGACGACGATGCGCTCCGGGGCCAGCAGGTTGACGACGTTGGCGGCGGCAATGCCGACGTGCCGTCCGGCATCCGCGATCGCACGGATGCAGATGTGGTCGCCGGCAATCGCGTGGATCACGACATCCGTGAGTTTCAGGGGGCCGTTGGTCTCGCGCAGGCCCTCGATGATCGCGGGGCCGCCCGCGATCGCCTCGAGGCAGCCGCGGTTTCCGCACCGGCAGAGCGGCCCGTGCTCGTCGATCGTCATGTGGCCGAACTCGCCGGCGCTGCTCTCGAAACCGCGGTAGACCGCGCCGTTCAGGATGAGGCCGGAGCCGATCCCCTGCCCGACGCGGAGGTAGACCGCGTTCGACCGACCGCGCGCGGCACCGAGCCGGAACTCAGCCAGCGCACCGAGATTGGCCTCGTTGTCCACGTAGACCGGGCGTTTGACGCGGCGATGCATCAGGTCGGCGATCGAGACCCCATCCCAGCCGCGCATGAGGCCGGACCGCGAGATCTCGCCGCTTCGGGCATCCACCGGCGCAGGAAGGGCGATGCCGACGGCCAGGATCTCGTCCATGCTGGCATCCACCGACTCGAGCATGTCGGCGATCAGCTGGGTGACCTTGTCGAGCTCGTTGTCGGCGCGGTGGTCTTTCGCGAGCGGCATGTTGTGCTCGGAGATCACTGTTCCGGCCACGTCGCCGAGGGCGATACGCATGTGCCGGGTCGAAATGTGCACACCCGCGACGATGCCGAGCGCCCGCGCCAGAGTGACGTGCTGGGCGCGGCGACCGCTGCGGGTCGTCATCGTCGTGTGCAGCACCGAGGATGCCGTGAGCTCCTTGACGATGTTCGAAACCGTCGCAGGAGACAGACCTGTCGCCCCCGCAAGCTCCACCTGCGTCAGCCCGCCGTGCCGTTTGACCGCATCGATGATGCGTGCTCGGTTGGCTTCACGAAGTGAAGTCTGCGACCCCGGCGTCGCCCGTGTGATGCTCACGGATTGAAGATACACGGGCTTTTCGAATTGGCAAGCGGGAGTGCACATCCGCCGGCCGTCGCTGAGCCTTGAAGCCAAGCTCCGCCCCCAGGATTCGAACCTGGACCTAACAGCTCCAAAGGCTGTCGTGCTGCCGGTTACACCAAGGCGGACCACCGCGCACCGCTCTGCCGTCAGATTCGGGCGCCGACCAATTCTGCCAGATCGAGGCGGCACACACCCGCCCGGGATACCGAGAGCCGCCTGAGATAATGGGGGATGCCCGCTAACGACGAAGTCGACCGCATAGTCGACGCCTGGGAGCACGAGCGCCCCGACCTGGACTTCGCTCCGCTGCAGGTGCTCAGCCGGGTCGCGCGTCTCGCCCGGCACCTCGAGCGTGCGCGGCGCACGGCGTTTGCCGCATCCGATCTCGAACTGTGGGAATTCGACGTGCTGTCGGCCCTTCGTCGCGCCGGCGCGCCCTACCAGCTCAGCCCCAAGGCTCTGCTGCAGCAGACGCTGGTCTCCAGCGGCACGATGACCAACCGTATCGACCGGCTGGTCGAACGCGACCTGGTCGAACGCCGGAGCGACCCGGGCGACGGCCGCGGCATCCTCGTCGTCATGACCGAACGGGGGCGCGATCGCGTGGATTCGGCAATCGCGCTGCTGCTCGAGGGCGAGTCCGAGCTGCTGGCGGCACTCACACCGGTTGAGCGTGACCGGCTGAGCACGCTGCTGCGAAAGCTCAGCCTCGACTTCGACTGACCGGACTCAGGCCAGCTGCCCAGGCTTAGCCCAGCGGCCCGGGCTCAGCCCGGCTGCCCGGCGTCAGCCCAGCAGCTCGCTCAACTCGAGCCAGCGCGTCTCGACCTCCATGAGCGACTTCTCGAGCCCGGACAGCTCGGTCGAGAGCGTGCCCAGTCCCGCATAGTCGGACTGGTCATGCTCGGCGATCTTCAGGTGCAGGTCGCCGACCTGGCCCTGCAGTTTCTCGATTTTGCGCCCGGCCGCCGCGAACTCCTTCTCGGCATTGCGCAGCTCGGCACCCTTCAGGCTGCTGGTCTTCGCGGGAGATGCGGCCTTCGGCTTGCTGAGCTCGTTAGCTACCACCGTCGAGCGCAGCTCGAGATACTGCTCCACTCCACGCGGAAGGTGAAGGAACTTCCCACCGAGCACCGCGTACTGCTGGTCGGTGACCCGTTCGATCAGGTAGCGGTCGTGCGACACGACCAGCAGGGTTCCGGCATACGAGTCGAGCAGATCCTCGATCGCGGCGAGCATGTCGGTGTCGAGGTCGTTGGTCGGCTCATCCAGAATGAGCACATTCGGCTCGTCGAGCAGAATGAGCAGCAGCTGCAGCCGACGCTTCTGGCCGCCTGAAAGCTCCCTCACACGCGTCGAAAGCTGTGCGCTCTGGAAGCCGACGCGCTCGAGCAGCTGGGTCGGGGTCATCTCTTTGCCGCCCGAGACATAGGTGCTCTTCTGGCGTTTGAGCACGTCGCTGACGCGGTCCTCCCAGATGTCTTCGAGTTCCGCGAGCTGCTGGGTGAGGAACGACACCTTGATGGTCTTGCCGCGCTTGACCTTGCCGCTCGTCGGGTGCACAGTGCCGGACACGAGCCCGAGAAGTGTGCTCTTGCCCGCGCCGTTGACACCCAGGATGCCCGTGCGCTCCCCCGGCGCGACCAGCCAGGTGACGTCATCCAGCACCTGTTTGGGGTCGCCCGTGTTCGCATCCGGATAACTGACGCTCACGTTCTCGATGTCGACGACATCCTTGCCGAGCCGCTGCATCGCCATCGCCGCCAGCGAGACCGTGTCGCGCGGGGGCGGTTCGTTCTCGATGAGCTCGTAGGCGGCATCCATTCGGAACTTCGGCTTCGTCGACCGCGCCGGCGCACCGCGACGCAACCAGGCCAGCTCCTTGCGCATGAGATTCTGGCGCTTCGATTCGGATGCCGCAGCCATGCGGTCGCGCTCGACGCGCTGCAGGATATAGGCCGCGTAGCCCCCCTCGAAGGGCTCGATGATGCGGTCGTGCACCTCCCAGGTGTCGGTGCAGATCTCGTCGAGGAACCACCGGTCGTGGGTCACGACGATGAGGCCGCCGGAGTTGTTCGACCACCGCCGCTTCAGGTGCGCGGCCAGCCAGGCGATGCCCTCGACGTCGAGGTGGTTGGTGGGTTCGTCGAGGAACAGGATGTCCCAGTCGCCGACCAGCAGTGCGGCCAGCGCCACCCGACGGCGCTGCCCACCGCTCAGTTCGCCGACTGTGGAGCCCCACGGGATGCCGCCGACCAGGCCCTCGATGACGTCGCGAACCCGCGAGTCGCCGGCCCACTCGTGCTCGGGGCGGTCGCCGACGATGGCGTGCGAGACGACAAGATCGTCGGGGAGTTCATCCGCCTGGTCGAGCATGCCGAGGGTGATGCCGTTGCGCCGGGTGACCCGGCCACCGTCAGGCTCGAGGCGCCCCGAGAGCAGGCGCAGCAGGCTCGACTTGCCGTCGCCGTTGCGCCCCACGACGCCGATGCGCTGGCCCTCGTCGAGCCCGATCGTGACGCTGTCGAAGACCACGCGGGTCGGGTATTCGAGGTGGAGGCTTTCGGCTCCGAGCAGGTGTGCCATAAGCTCCCGAGCCTACCTTTCTTCTCTCCCCCCATCGAATGTGCTCCTGATGCGGGTGCGACCTGAGGACGACCCGCATCAGGAGCACATTCGATGAAGTCAGCGCTCGCGAAGCTGACGCCGCACGCGATCGACGAGCCATGCCTGCTGGCGGAACACGTGGCTCTTCACGACGCGGATGACGTACCAGCCGGCTTCCTGCATTCGCTCACGGCGCTCGATGTCATCGGCGAACACCGCCGGGTCGGTGCGATGGCCATCACCCTCGTACTCGATCGCGATTTTCTGCCTCACGTAGGCCAGGTCCGGTGTACCGACGAACCCGCCAGTGCTGTCGAATATGGTGTTGCCGATCACTGGTTCCGGCAGGCCGGAGCTCACCAGAAGCAGGCGAAGCCGGGACTCCATGGGTGAGTCGGTACCAGGCCGGACGTCGAGCAGAGCCGCACGAAGGGACCGGACTCCGCGAACACCTTTTGCACCGCGAACAGCCTTGGTCAATTCGTCGAGGCTGCTCAGCGGATGTTTGCGTCGAACCAGGCTGTCACCGGCCGCGACGAGCGACGCATGATCGAGAAGGGGTGCGAGTTGCACCCAGACTCGCGCAGGAGCAACGACCGGCAATCCGCGAGTCACGATGCTCGGAAGTGGGGCCGACCGGTGCCCCATCACCCCGTCGCCACGCGGCTGAATCTGCGGCGCCCAGACATCGATGGCGCGTCGGGACTCGAGCCTGTAGGGCAGCGGAATGCCGAGGAGCCGCGCCGCCGTCACATGCGAGAAGAGCTGGTCGGGGGCGAGGCAAACGGCGTAAGCGCTGCACACCTCGTGGATGTCATTCCAGTCGAGCTCATGGGTGCGCACCGACCGAAACGGCGACTCGAGGTCGAGCGACCGGAGGCGCCCGGCGGGGACGCCGAGCTCCCGGGCGTCCTGCACTCCGAACGCGCCCTGCTTCAGAGCATCGGGCAGCGGCCCACGTGCAGTCACGCGTCAATCGTGGCTCAGCCCGCGCTGCCGGAACTCAATCCATCCACACCCTCATCGAATGTGCTCGTGATGCGGGTGCGCCCTCGTACGACCCGCATCTGGAGCACATTCGATGTGGGGCGGGGGGCGAGTGGGGCGGGGGCGGGGGGCGAGTGGGGGACGGGGGCGGGGCGGGGCGGGCTACTGGTTGACGAGGCGGGCGCCGTGCACGGGGCCCGTGACGCGCACCACGTTGAGGCGGGCCGCGCTGAGGGCGATCTGCAGCTCGAGGGCGTTGTCGAGGTCGGCGGTCAGAAACGCGATGGTCGGGCCGGAGCCCGAGATGATGCCGGCGAGAGCCCCGTTCTCTTCGCCCAGTTCGAGAACGGATGCGAGCGACGGCTCCAGATGCAGGGCCGGCGCCTGCAGGTCGTTGTAGAGCGTCTCGGCGAGCTGGTGCGGGTCGCCCGCGCGTAGCGCCTGCAGCACATTCGTGTCGACGAAGGGCTGTGCCTGCGCGGGGAAGATGTCTTGCGAGTGGCGGTCGCGGTGGCGGTCCAGCTCGCTGTAGACGGCGGGCGTCGAGAGGCCGAAATCGGAAACGACGAGCACCCACTGGAATTGTCCCTGGGCCAGGGCCGGGCTGAGCTGGTCCCCCCGGCCGGTGCCGATCGCGGTGCCCCCGGTCAGCGCGAACGGCACGTCTGCCCCGAGCTCGCCCGCCAGCGCTATCATCTCTTCGCGCGGCAGTTCGGTGCCCCAGAGGGTGTCGCAGGCGAGCAGAGTCGCCGCAGCATCCGCCGACCCGCCGCCCATTCCCCCGGTGACCGGAACGTGCTTGCCGATCTCGATGTGGGCACCGCCGCGGTAGCCGGTGCGCGCAGCAAGGAGGCGAGCAGCACGGATGGCGATATTCGAGCCGTCCACGGGCACCCGGGAGAGCTCCACAGTGCCGGAGACCGCGACCGAGAAGTCGTCGGCCAGGTACACCCGCACCTCTTCGTACAGCGACACGGCCTGGTATGCGATGGCCACATCGTGGTAGCCATCGCCCAGCTGGGCGCCGACCTTGAGGAAGACGTTGATCTTCCCGGGCGCCTTCGCGTGCACCATTGCTGGAGCGGCCACGGAGGTCATACAACCAACCTAGTCGAGCCATTCTCTGCTCAGGGACAGTGCACTCCCCGCTCGGCCTCGGCGCCCGCGTCGACACCATGGATGACCGTCACGGCGTGAGCAGGATCTTGCCGAGATGCTGGGAGGATTCCATCCGGCGGTGCGCATCCGCCGCCTCAGCGAGCGGATAGCGGGAGTCCACGATCGGCTTCACCGCACCGCTCTCGAACAACGGCATGACCTGCTGCTGCACCGCAGCGATGATGGCGGCACGTTCGGCCAGCGGTCGCGCGCGCAGCGTCGTTGCCCAGATGCGGGCGCGCTTGCGCATCAGCCGGTTGATGTCGAAGGTGCCCTGCGTGCCGCTCTGATTCGCGATGATCATCACCGTGCCTTCGAGGGCGAGCGAGTCGATGTTGCGGGGCAGGTAGTCGCCGCCCACGAGATCGAGAACGACGTCGACTCCGCCCTCGGTCTCGGCCGCGATGACGGCGGCAAAGTCGTCGTCACGGTAGTTGATGCCTCGCGCGCCGAGTTCATCGCAGAAGGCCACCTTGGCCGGCGATCCCGCGGTCGCGAAGACCCTGTGGCCGAGCGCGACGCCCAGCTGGATGGCCATCGACCCGATACCGCTCGAACCACCGTGCACGAGCAGCGACTGGCCGGCACGCAGGCCCGCCGCCATGAAGACGTTGGCCCACACGGTGCACGCGGCCTCGGGGATGCCGGCCGCGTCATCCAGGTCCACCGTCTGCGGCACCGCCAGCAGGAGGCCCTCGTCGACGGATGCCCGCTCGGCGTAACCGCCGCCTGGCACGAGCGCGCACACCCAGTCGCCGACCTTCCATCGGGTGACCTCTGCACCGACTTCGAGCACCACCCCGGACAGCTCCATGCCCGGCCAGTCAGGTGCTCCGGGTGGCGGCGGATAGTGCCCCTCGCGCTGGCTCAGGTCGGCGTGGTTGACCCCTGCCGCGGCGACTCCGACCAGCACATCGCGGGGGCCGACCACCGGATCGGGGATCTCGGCGAGGGTGAGCACTTCGGGCCCACCGAAGGTCGGCAGTGTTACAGCGCGCATGACGTCACGCTACGCCGTCGGCGCAGCCGCGCGAGCGATCTTCAGGAAGTCGAGCACGGTGAGCTCCTCCCCGCGGGCGGTCGGCGCGACCCCCGCCGCTTCGATCTGAGCGGATGCCGTCGTCGAATCCCCCAGCACCACCGACAGCGCCTGCCGCAGCATTTTGCGCCGCTGCTGGAAGGCCGCATCGATGAGGGCGAACGTGGCGAGACGTTCCGCCTCGGTGCCCGGTTGCTCGTGCCGCTCGAACGCGACAAGGATCGAGTCGACGTTGGGCACCGGCCAGAAGACCTGGCGCGAGACGCTGCCGGCGAGGCGAAAATCTCCGTACCACGCGGCTTTCGCGCTGGGGCTGCCGTAGATTTTCGACCCCGGCGCCGCGGCGAGGCGCTGCCCGACCTCGGCCTGCACCATCACGAGGCCGGAGCGCAGCGACGGGAAATGCTCGAGAAAGTGCAGCAGCACCGGTACCGAGACGTTGTACGGCAGGTTGGCGACCAGCACGCTGGGTTCGGGCTCGAGCGATGTGACGGTCATTGCGTCGGCGGTGACGACCGTCAGCTGCGCACTAGGGGCAGCGGCCGCGACAGTATGCGGCAGCTGGCCTGCCAGCCGCCCGTCGATCTCGACCGCGATGACGGATGCGCCGGTCTCGAGCAGGCCGAGTGTCAGCGAGCCGAGGCCGGGCCCGATCTCGACCGCGGTCATCCCCGCGCTGACCCCCGCGAGGCGCACGATGCGGCGCACCGTGTTGGCGTCGATGACGAAGTTCTGGCCCAGTTTCTTGGTGGGCTGGATGCCGAGCAGGTCGGCGAGATCGCGGATCTCGGCCGGGCCCAGGAGGCGCGTCCCACCCGAGCCCGACGCACCCGCAGCGCCCGAGCCCGAGCCCGAGCTCGACGCGCCCGAGCCCGAGCCCGACGAAGGTTCTGCCATCACTCGCCGAAGGGGTTCGGCGGGTCGGCGACCGGTTCGGAGTTCCAGAGGCCGTAGACCTCTTCCGTGTTGGACGAGATGAGCGCCGCCAGCATCGAGACGTCGGTGCCGAGGTGCGCCGCCATTGCGCGCAGGGTGTGCGGTATCAGGTAGGAGGCGTTCGGCCGCCCGCGGAACGGCACAGGCGTGAGGAACGGCGCATCCGTCTCGATCAGCACCAGTCGGCGAGGCAGAGCCTCGAGCGCGTCGCGCAGGTTCGGCGCGTTCTTGAACGTGACGGTGCCCGCGAAGGATGCGTACCAGCCGTTCTCGGCGAGCACTGCCGCAAGCTCGGCGTCGCCGCTGAAGCAGTGGAACACCGTGCGTTCCGGGGCGCCGACCCGCATCAGCGTCGCGATGACGTCGCGGTGGGCATCCCGGTCGTGGATCTGGAGCGCCAGCCCACGCTCCTTCGCGATCTCGATGTGGGCCTCGAACGATCGCAGCTGGGCGGCCCTGCCATCCTCACCGGTGCGGAAGAAATCCAGCCCGGTCTCGCCGATGGCGCGCACGCGGGGACGCCCGGCGAGTTCCGAGATGGAGACGAGTGCATCGTCGAGGGTGCCAGCAGCGTCGAGCAGGGGCGCCGTGTTCGGATGCAGCGCCACCGCGGCGAGCACGCGCGGCTCGCGTGCGGCGATCTCGGCCGACCAGATCGAGCTGGCCAGGTCGGTACCGACCTGCACGACACCGCGCACGCCGACGCTGGATGCCCGGTCGAGCGCATCCTTGTAGTCGAGTGTGCTCTGCCACCCGCCTTCCCCCTCCGGCGGAGGCTCGAGGTGGGTGTGGTTGTCGTAGACGGGCACAGTGAGCGCCTCGGGAAGCGGCGGCCACTCCTCGGCGGACGTGGCCAGATCGTCGGTCATCTGCTCTCCCATCGGTAGTGCGGGTCAGGCTCGGCACGACGCGGGCGCCGTCACCACACCCGTACCCACGTTACGCGACAGGGGCCAGCGACTCGATACGCGGGAAGAGTCCCTCGAGCGCAGAGACCTGCGACCCGACCGGCAGTTGTCCCCATTCCCCCGCCGCACGGATGGGCTGGGCATCGACCGCGCCCAGGCCGTCGAGCCCCAGCGCAGTCCACAGCTTGACCGTCGCGATCGGCAGCACGGGTGAGAGCAGAACCGCAAGCGCGCGCAGCCCTTCCGAGGCCGTGTAGAGCACGGTTCCGAGCCGATCCCGCGTCTCATCCTGCTTGGCGAGCACCCATGGCTCCTGCAGCGTGATGTAACCGTTGAGCTGTTCGACGATGGACCAGATCGCCGAGAGGGCATCGTGGATGGCGAAACGGTCGATCGCGGCATCCGCTGCGGCCGCCGCATCCGCGACCGTCTTCTGGATGACCAGATCGTCGTCGCTGTAGTCGGCGGGCGCCGGAACGACCCCGTCGTAGTAGCGCGAAACCATCGCCACGACCCGGGATGCGAGGTTGCCGAAACCGTTGGCGAGCTCGGCCTGGTACCGCGCGCTGAGGTCTTCCCAGCTGAACGAGCCGTCTTGCCCGAAACTGATGGCGCGCATGAAGTAATAGCGGAACGCATCCGACCCGAACGTGTCGGTGATCTCGTTGGGCGCAATGCCGGTGAGCTTCGACTTGCTCATCTTCTCGCCGCCCACGAGCAGCCAGCCGTGGCCGAACACCTGCTTCGGAACCGCGACACCGGCGGCCATCAGCATGGCGGGCCAGATGACCGCGTGGAAGCGCGCGATGTCTTTGCCCACGATGTGGGTGCCCGGCCAGCGCCGATCGAAGGTGGCCTCGTCGGTGCCGTAGCCGACCGCCGTGATGTAGTTGAGCAGCGCGTCGAACCATACGTAGAGCACATGCGAGGTGTCCCACGGAATCTGGATGCCCCAGTCGAAGCTCGACCGTGAGATCGACAGGTCGTTGAGCCCCTGCTTCACGAACGAGATGATCTCGTTGCGCACGCTGGACGGCTGGATGAAGTCGGGCTGCGACTCGTACAGGTCGAGCAGCGGCTGCTCGAACTGGCTCATGCGGAAGAAGTAGTTGGTCTCTTTCAGCACCTCGACCGGGCGTCCGTGGATCTTGCAGACCAGCTGGCCCGCGTAATCGCCGTCGGGCGTCTCCTGCAGGTCGTCGATCTGCTTGTATTCCTCGCAGCCGACGCAGTAATAGCCCTCGTACTCGCCCTTGTAGATGAAGCCGTCGTCGTACAGCTTCTGCAGGAAGATCAGCACTGCTTTCTCGTGCCGCTCGTCGGTGGTGCGGATGAAGTCGTCGTTGGCGATGTCGAGGGTCGCAAGCAGCGGCTGCCAGGCATCATGCACCAGCTTGTCGGCCCACGCCTTGGGCGTCGTGTCATTGGCGACGGCGGTGCGCAGGATCTTCTGGCCGTGCTCGTCGGTGCCGGTGAGCAGCCAGGTGTCGTCGCCTGCCTGGCGGTGCCAGCGGGTGAGGATGTCCGATGCGACCTCGGTGTAGGCGTGACCGATGTGCGGCACATCGTTCACATAGAAGATGGGCGTGGTCAGGTAGAAGGATCGCTCACGCATCCTCCGATTCTACCGGGGGCTTCGAACGTGTTACGCGGCCGTGCAATAGCGGCGTTATGCGCGAATACGTCAGTGACTAACATTTGACGTCGCCATCAACGCTGCAGTCCCCCGCGCCGCGCTCATCGCCCACGCCGTCGCCCGGGCTGCTCGAGTCCGGGGTTCGCGGCGCTCCGCCGGTTCTAGCGCTGGGCGAGCTGGTCGAGCTCGGCCAGGGTCAGCGCCAGCGTGAACGACTCGATGAGCCCATCGAGCTGGCCGGCCGTGCGAGCACTCGCGATGGGCGCGCCGATTCCGTTCTGCTGGCGCAGCCACGCCAGCGCCACCGCGGTGACGCTGACGCCGTGGGACGCGGCGATGACATCCAGGGCGCCGAGCAGCGTGACGTTCTTCGGGTCCTCAAGATACGTGGATGCCCCGCCGGCCCGCGCCGAGTCAACCGTGATGCCTGGGCGGTACTTGCCGGTCAGGAACCCGCTCGCCAGCGCCGAATACGGCAGCTCGGTGACGCCGATCGCGGCGAGGTCGGGCAGCACCGCGTCGAGACCGCGGTCGACCAGGTTGTACTTGTCCTGGGCGACGGTGAACGGCGTCAGGCCGTTGTCCTTCGCAATCGTGTTGGCGCTCGTGAGCCGCACGTAGGTGAAGTTCGAGGCGCCGATCTCACGCACCTTACCGGCCTTCACGAGCTCGTCGAAGGCACCCAGGTAGTCGTCCTGCGGCACCGAGTCGTCGTCGCGGTGCGCGTAGTAGAGGTCGAGGTAGTCGGTCTGCAGGCGGCCGAGAGACTCGTCGACGGCGGCACGGATGTTGTCGGGCGACAGGCCGGGACGGGACGGAAGGGAGAACACTTTGGTGGCGACCACGACATCCTCGCGGTGGCCGCGGCTCTTCAGCCACGCGCCGATGATTGTTTCGGATTCGCCGCCGCTGTTCCCCGGAACCCACGCGCTGTAGGCATCGGCAGTGTCGATCGAGCGGCCACCTGCGGCCACGAACTTGTCGAGAACGGCGAAGCTCTCATCCTTATCGGAGGTCCAGCCGAAGGTGTTGCCACCGAGAACGAGGGGGCCGAAGTCGAGGTTGCTCATAGAGGGATTCCTTAGGGTCGGGGATTCTTAACCGCAAACCCGGAGGGCGCCCGGATCATTCCGATCGAGGTTCGGGAGTCACCTCGAGCACGGTCAGGGCGCGGGAGTCACCTCGAGCACGATCTTGCCGAGGCCGTGCCCTTTCGCGAGACGTTCGTAGGCAGCGCGTACCTGCTCGAGTGGGAAGCGGGCCTCGATCGGGATCACGAGCTCGCCGGCCCCCAGCAACCGTGCGAGCTCGATCATCGCCTCGCGCGACGCGACCGTCGCCATACCGTCGCCCTTGACCCCGTATTTCTTGCGTGCCGCGAAATCGGCGATCGTGTTGATGCGGTCGCGGTCGACTCCCAGCGCAACCGCGACCTCGACGTTGCCGTCCCCGTGGGCGTCGATGAAGGCATCCACGCCGTCGGGCACGATCGAGCGGATGCGGTCGGCCAGCCCCTTGCCGTACTCGACCGGTATCGCGCCGATGCTCGTGAGAAAAGCGTGGTTCGCCTTGCCGGCCGTCGCGACGACAGCCGCGCCGGCGAGCACCGCGAGTTGCGTTGCAATGACTCCGACTCCGCCCGCCGCACCTGCCACGACGACCGTGTCGCCACGGCGTACGCGCACGGCATCCAGGCAGGCGCGGGCGGTCGTTCCGGCGACGTAGAGGCAGCCCGCGGCATCCCACGGCGCGCCATGCGGCTTAGGAATCACTCGGTCGGCTGCAATCGTCACCGACTCGGCCTGGGCATTGCGCTGGTCGGAGAACCCGATCACGTCGTCACCGAGGGCGAGGCCATCGACCCGCTCGCCGACCTCGACGATGACACCGGCGAAGTCGCTGCCCTGGCCCGACGGGAAAGTCGCGGGGAAGCGGTCGCGCATGGCGCCCTGGCGGATCCCGACTTCGCCCGGATTGATACCTGCTGTGACCACTCGGATGCGCACCTCGCCGGCACCCGGGGAGCGATCCTCAACCTCGACGACTTTCACGACATCGCCTGCGCCGTAGGAATCGAATCGAACTGCTTTGGACACCAGGACCTCCGTTGGTCTGCTTCCAGTCTGTCCCAAAAACTTGTCCACAGATGGTGCGTGACCTTCGAATGTGTGTTCTCTGTTTGGCAAAATTGTTGCATGACCCAGTCCGACGCGCTCACGGCAGCCGCCCATCAGAACCACAAGGGCAGGGCGGGGTACGGGGTACGAGCGGTACGCGGTGCTACTACGGGATCCGAGGGATCCGAGGCAAACGCTAGGTGACCCGGGCAGCGCGACAAGGGCCATCCGTCAGTCACGGCATTGTGCGCGGCGGCACGGTGCTGGTGCGACCACGCAGGCGCGTCAGCCCAATGTTGCCGGGTGTGTACCGCCTAGCGCGCGGCGAGTGCGCCCTCGTACAACTCGCGACGACTCAACCCTGTCGAGTCGGCGACCTCAGTCGACGCCTCCTTCAACCGAGCACCCTGCGCAACGAGCCGAAGCACCTGGGCGATACCGTCAGGGAGACTGGCGGTCGCTGGCTCAGCTCCGGCAACGACGAGACAGATTTCACCGCGAGCGCCTTCGGCAAAATACGCTGCAAGCTCGGCGGCGGATCCCCGACGAACCTCCTCATGCAGCTTGGTGAGTTCGCGGCAGACGACGGCACGGCGATCGGGTCCGAGGGCTGCTGCAAGATCGGCGAGAGCAGCCGGAAGACGATTGGGCGACTCGAAGAAGACCATCGTTCGCGGCTCGCGAGCAAGGGCCGTGAAATAGGCCACCCGACCCTTACGCGGAAGAAAGCCCTCAAAAGTGAAACGGTCAGTCGGAAGCCCGCTAACAGCGAGCGCAGTCAGAACAGCGCTCGGCCCGGGCAGAACCGTCACAGTGACTCCGGCCGCCGCCGCAGCCGCAACGAGCGGAAACCCGGGATCGCTGACAGCCGGCATGCCAGCATCCGAAAGCACGAGAACATCACGCTCGCGAGCGAGTTCCACGATCTCTGCGGCACGAGCATCCTCATTGTGTTCATGAAGCGGAATCAGTCGCGGCCGATTCTCGATGCCAAGAGCGCTGAGAAGGTGAATGGTTGTTCGGGTGTCTTCTGCGGCGATGATCTCGACGGTTCCAAGTGCGTCGACAAGACGACGAGAAACATCACCGAGATTGCCAATAGGGGTGGCCGCCAGGATGATCACGGCTCATTGTCGCATTGGCTGGCCGACGTACAGCGTGCCATGACCGCCTCGAGCCGTGTTCGCTCCGGACAAGCCCAGCGAAACGTCCACCACCGCACGGCCCGAGCCTGGGACG